>JAABUX010001545.1_pt1 | contig 34471 bp, 27 predicted proteins | sample 5561851 | NCBI WGS metagenome assembly JAABUX01 (sample SAMN10711883, study PRJNA513361) | rock metagenome | isolation source: Antarctica rocks | place: Antarctica: Victoria Land, Richard Nunatak red sandstone | collected 2016-01-03
TAAACCAATTCTTGCGTTTCCCTCCCCGGACTCTCAGCCAGAGCCGCGCTCACCGGAAGAAGAGTCGCCTTCTGATCTAAACTCTGGAAAACCCAAAAACCTTGATGGGATAAACAGTCCCCGTTCTTCTCTGGCGGGATGTGTGCTCTAGCGGAACTAGCTTCTGATTAGTATCAAAACCAGCCCTATCGGTGAATTATCTGCACAGGACGTTTTATCCGCATTGCCCACCGCCGAGAACGACTCGACGCCCTTGGCAATGCCGTTGTCCCTCACTCTTACCGCGATCCGCATGGAAGCGTCTTGCATACCTCGTTGGACTCTCAGGAACCAATGTCTCAACAGCATCCTGAGTCTGGCAAGAGCAGTATTAGGAGAGCAACTGCATACTTTCGCCGGAGTCTCCCCTAGCAGCAATAGTTTCCAAGGCTACTTTAGCTACTTGAACAGCATCCTCAAAAGGAAGAGAGCGCACTTCGGCTAAAAGCTGTTGGACGGTTAGTGATCGGGGAGGCTGTTCCCCTTCCAGACACGACTGAAGTTCCTCAAAACTCCAACCCTTCAATTTAGCCAGATTCCTAAGATTTTGAGTCCCAGGCCATGACATACCGGACTCCCAAGACTGAACAGCAGAAAAGGAGACACCTAGTTTCTTGGCGAACTGGCGTTGACTTAAATCACCTCGCAACTGCACAACTAAAGTAGCCAGCCTTTCAGCCTTGGAATTCATAACCAGTCAGACAATGGGCGTTTAAACGAAGCTGTTAATCAATAGCCTAGCACTCACAAGCACGGAATATTTTTGACCTATCTACCAACCATATTGATTTTAGTACAAATCAAAGCTATGCTATGTGAAGCATGTAAGCGTCATTTTGAATGCCATTAAAATCAAACCTCTAATAATCCTTCCTCGACCAGCTAGCGTAACGTCTTCCCCTCGCTGATGCTAACCATACATTGCGGACTTTCAGCAGCCCTATCTACCAGCGAATCATTCCTGTTCAGGTCTGACTTACTGGTTTCCGAACCTCAATGCGTGGTTGGTTACAAACAGTGTACTCACCGCTGGGCCCCATTACCCAGTTGGTGTATCTTTTCTCCAGATACATGGCTACTGCTACAACCGTTTCTCGTGGGTAAACGACTGCCTTTAGTCATTTCGCCATGTATAACCCGTTTGTTTTTTAGATCCGGTCGGGCATTCCTCCCGCACGCATGTTCATCGGGAGTAACCTCCTTCTATGGCGCGGCACTCCTGTCCGTTGAGACTTGAAGTATAAAGCGCGCTTACTCAAAAACTGATTGGCCAACTGGTCTGTATTCTTGGTTTCAAAAGAATCTTCTAGGCTTTTACCCATTGGCTGTGTCTGCCATGAAAACACAACTCGATCAAGTAACTCCCAATCTCCTCAAACCGCATCCTCGCAATTCCTCTATCTACGGGGACGATGAAGATGTGACAGAACTGGTTGAACTGATCCGCCGCTCTGGATGGGTCAAGCCAGTTATCGTCACTGCCAACTACGTCATAGTTAGTGGTCACAGGCGGTGGAAGGCAGCGCTCCAATTAGAACTTGATAGCGTCCCTGTGGAGATAAGAGAGTTCACCGACGAGATAGGCGAGTTAGAGGCGCTGTTGTTGGAGAATGCTAGTCGGTTCAAAACTAATGAGCAGAAGGTGCGAGAGGCACATGCCTGGAAGGAAATTGAAACTTTACAAGCCAAGGAGCGCATCAGCGAAGCCGGGCAGAAGGGAGCCCCTGGGCGACCAGGTGAGAAAGGGTGCGAAAATTTTCGCACCCTTTCTCAAGGCCGTGCCGTTGATCACCTCGCCAAGCGAGTCAACTTAGGTTCTGGCCGCACCTATGAAAAAGCCGCCAAAGTCGTTGGAGTAATAGACGAGCACATCAAAGATGGTGATCTAATTACCGCTCAAGGACTCCGCAAGATTCTGAACGAGCAGAGCGTAGATGCTGCGCATACCCTAGCCAAGAAACCCCCACCAGAGCGGCAAGCGATCACAGAGCTTATAGTCAAAGGCATTGCCAAATCTCCCAGGCAGGCACTAAAAATGATTAACCAAAACAACAACGCAGGTGACAACAACGCAGATTCTAGCGAGCCCTCTCAACCAAGTTTCGCTGGGTTCTCGATAGGGGACTGGGTAGAGGTCAACGAGAATGCCCATGCGCAAAACTTGATCTACGTTGGCCAAAGGGGGCGAGTTGAGCAGCTCCTAGCACCGGAAAAACAAATCTCGGTTAGCTTTGAAGGTCTGGCGGACAAAATCAGGTTTGAGCCGTGCGAGCTGTGCTTATTGGTCAGATCAGCGCCACAAAGCCCAGTTCGCCTCGGGGATATCGTTTTCATACACATAGAGCGCCACGAAGCCGCCTCACCAGAACAGAGGAAGTGGAATGGATTTTGGGGAAAGGTAACGAAAATTGGCGAAATTGGGAGCGTGAGTATTGATGTGGGCTCCGAATCATTGCAACTATTCCCCCGCGATCTAAAGCCAGTTGATGTACCCACGGCTGAGATGCGCCAGGTAGTAGAGCGGGTGCTGCATTTACGCAGGCTTGAGCTGGATGAGATGGAACAGAACATGCTTGATATTCTTCAGCGGCGGGAATGGTTTACTTCTCACCAACTCATCCACCTGGAAAATATCGAGAAGCTTTATCCAGGCACTGACAACCGAGAGCCCTCCACCAACGGTAAATCCAACGGGCATCATCCGGGCTACAGTTCCGCCGAGACTCAAATCAATATCTACCCGCGTTAATGAGAGTGCAGCAAGAACAATGCGTTCAGTGATGAAGCCTGGCAATAGCAGAAGCTAATCTCAGTTCAAGAAGCGCCCCTATACACTTGTGCCAGCAAGGTAAACCCAAGTGACACCTTTAAATTATTTTTATCTGGGCGAACAAAAATTAGAGGGCGGTAATCAGGTAGTTGGCATTGACGAGAGCTCGCGCTCTCACGAATTCTCTCGCGCCAACTCTATCGAGAATCACACACACACACGATGCGCTCTCGTAAAGAGCTCACCAGCACCTACGCCCATCTAGAGCGAAAGTGACCGCCTAGAACTCAAACAACTCAAAACGCATAGCAGAGGTAGCAAATCATGGTTGCTCAGTTTTCACATGTCCATGTCCCATTTCCCTACACCGACCAGGAGCAAGCCGCTCGCCAGTTGCAGTACCTGGGTCGTAAGCCGGAAGATGCACGCCTTCGCTTTTTCTATCACGGGACAGACCCGCGAAAGAATGACGACAAGGGCCGCAAGTTAGAAGGTATGCAGTGGGAGGCGATCGCAAGATATCAGCGGGATAATCGCGGGGTATATCTGGTGATTAATCAGGGGGGTCACGAGGACAAGGATATTGTCGAATGTTGCGCCATTTTCTGTGAATGGGACGATTGCCCGGTGGCGGAGCAGCTGCTGCGCTGGTCGGCGGTCGGTTTCCTGGAACCAACATTCACAGTGTACTCAGGTGATAAATCAGCGCAACCATACTGGGTATTTGACCGACAAATCACCGTAAAACAGTGGCGTGAATTGCAACTACTGGTAATCGAGGTGATGGGAGCAGACCCAGCCAACAAGAATCCTTCGCGGGTGTTCAGGCAGGCAGGTGGCTGGCATTGCAAGCCAGGGCGTGAGCCAGTGCGAACGGAAATAGTCCAAGACTCCGGCATCAAATACTCATATGAGCAAGTGCGCTCAAGATTACTGGAACTAAAGGCAATAAATAATCCTTCACCCGTTACACCTCTAATCCCAGAGCAGTCGCCAGGCGCCCCGGACATAGTGAAACTGATTGGCGAATACGTGCCGCTGAGAGAATGCGGGGGGGACTTAAAGGGCGACTGTCCTTTTTGCAATGCCGTTTCACAATTTATCGTCAAGTCTCGGACTCAAACTTTCGAGTGTTTTAACTGTCAGTCTGGTGGCGATGCAGATAATTATGCCAGTACTAGTGATGATTTCCTGAAAAAATACCAGCGCACTTTTAGCGGTGGAAACCAAAGAATACGCTACAAGGATATCTCGTGCCCGGTGCCTTCTAGGGTTCCCCTAGAGGTGTGCTTGAGCAAGGAGTCCCGTGCTCTGCTAGAGTCCGGTGTAAGCCAGGGGGGACGCAATACCCAAGGAGCGAAGTTAGCGCGTGATCTGATCGGCACGGCATCGTACCTCCAGAGTATTGGGCAGCGGTATGAGGGAGATGCGCGGCGTTTTCTGGATGATTATGCAGCGAGATGCAACCCACCACTGCCCGAAAAAGAAGTAGAGGCTATATGGCGATCGGCTTCAAAAGACCGCCCTGGGCCTAGCTGTAAGCCAGAAGGAGTGGAGGCATGCATCCGGGGGTGGTATTGGAATCAACACATCAAGCCGCATCAAATTTACAGTAGTGGATCTAATGGTAGTGGCAGTAGTGGTAGTGGCGGCTTGGGCGGTGGTCGGGGTTTTGGTTCTGGCTCTGGTTCTGGCTCTGGTCCTGGCTCTGGTGGTGGTTCTGGTGGTGGTGGCGACAACAACCCACCAGGGTTCGCAGTGACGCTGTGCGAGCAGATTAAGAAAATTCTGCGTCGTTATGATTCTCAATCAATGCGTGACGCAGCCCTGATGGATTTGGCAGCAGGGGTAGACCGGAATTTCCGGGAACTAGAGCAGCTAGCCAAAATCCTCGAACTTGAAACCGAACTGAGCGATGATGCCATCAAGTCAGCGCAGTCTTTGGGGAAACTGCTGAAAACTCGTCGCATATCGCTCAAACCCGAGGATTACTTTGAGAGGGGATTTGCCGAACAGTTGCAAGCGACAGCTGACGCGATGCCAACAGCGGTAGAATACCTGATAACCACGTTCCTGCCGTCCGCGGCTACATGCATTGGCACCTCATCGCGGGTGATAGTGAAACCGTCAGCTGGCTATATTCAGCCCCTGGTGATTTGGTCAGCAATTATTGGCCAGTCAGGGGCACTGAAGACCCCGGCTCAGAAGGCGATAATCAAGCCGCTTATAAAGCTAGAAGCGCTCTATTACGAGCAATATAAGGAAGCGCTCAAGGATTACAGCGAGCAAATGGCTTACCGCAAAGCCCATGCGTCAGAAGTTGATGGAGAGCCAGAGCCCATCCCCCCTGTGAGACAGCGACTGGTGACAAAAGATTGCACCATAGAACAGTTGCAGCGGATTCATGGCGACAACAGCAGAGGTATTCTCTACTATCGGGATGAGCTGGCAGGTGGCGCTAAATCCCGCAACCAGTATCGAGGGGGATTCGGGGCTGACTTTGAAGCCGAGTTAGACCAGTTCAACGGGGCAGAAATCATCTACGATCGAGGTGACAAACAGGTGTTCTTGCCCAATTCCTGCATCCCCCGGACAGGTGGCTACCAGTGGGAAGTGGCAGCGCAAATGATGGACGAGAATGGGGATTATACGGGGATGAACGCCCGCTGGTTGCTCGATGCGGCTTCTTCACCCAAACCTTATATTGATCTACTTTCTCCTGATGCCGATATAGACACTGGTTTAGGCGACACTCTAATCCAGCTTTACACCCAGCTGCGCAATCTGCCTGATGGTGACTACCTGCTATCCCACGAAGCGAAGGTGTTGTTTCAGGCATTCCAACATCAAAGCGTGGATGAGGCGGAGGCGGAAGACAAATTGGGCCTACAGGTGGTATATCCCAAAAATCAAAGCTATGTGTCGCGGTTAGCGTTATTGCTACATATTGTAAATGCTACGCTGCGGGGCGAGACACCCGCTCCCGTTATAAGTGGTGAAACCATGCTCAAAGCGATCTCCCTGGCGGGATACTACCTGTGGCAGTACCGCATGATTTACAAGCACAATCACCCAGATTCTGGGCTAGAGGGATTGGGATTGAAAGCCCATCGGTTTGCCCAAAAAGCTGGGCATGCTACAGCCTCAACTGTAAAGCGGGGTGTTTCTGCTTTCAAGAAGGTGGTGGTTGGGACGATTCGGCAAGTGTTTGAATCCCTGGCTACATCTGGATGGGGCCGGATTGAAGGGTCAGGGGAAAATATGATTTATATTCCGAACGAAAAACCAAAAAATCAGGTGAAATCGCCAGTTGATAGAGTTGATAGAGTTGATACCAAATTGAGCTTAGTATCAACTGCTCAGAGTCCCCCTGAGACTGGGGGTCAAACCAAAGTTGATAAAATTGATGAAATTGACACAACACATCCATTGGATATTGAGACAGGGCTAGATGAACCTCATTCTTCTCAGCCAGATTCAATCGCTGGTGAAAACAATCAATTTATCAACTCACTGCCGCTACCCCCTATGGGGCAAGACATTCAGCCAGTTGATGACAATACTCAATGCGATCATCAACCGTCAACTGAGTCTAGTCAGTCAGATTCACAACTTGCGGATGAAGAGGAGTTGTTGAATGATGATGCGATGGCATCATGGTATCAACGGCTGAATGCCTGCCAGACCTTGGATGATGCCACAGAGTTTTATACAGCAATGGAAGCACTACCATTCGCACAGCGACATCAGTTTGAATCGAGCGTCCCAGATTCGCTCTGGGCATGGTTGTTTAATTTGCCAGAGTTACAGCAGAGAGCTGGGGGAGCTGAGGGAGCTGAGGGAGCTGAGGGAGCTAAAGAAAATTGTATAGACAGTCTGACTGTAATTCTTTCCTCCTCAGCCTCCTCAGCTCCCTCAGCTCCCCCAGCCCTTAGCTCCCCCAGCTCTATAAGCTCACCACAGCTAGAGTCTGTGAAAGAGCCAACCCTGGAAGAACTCAAAGCCCTGTTGTTGGCCTGCAACACCCTGGCGGCGCTCAATGAACTGAAGCGAACCCACCAAAAAACTATAGGCAAAGCCTACCGCGCTCTAACTGAGAAAGAGCAGGTTGACGTTGATGCACTCGCAGCACTAGCCGTTCCCCACAAAGTCTTCAAGTACCTGGGCGACGAAATTAGACTTAGTGCTGAGCGACTACTTAAGGGCACATTAGTGTACATAGACCCGCGCACCCATTTTAGATCTACTGCTCGTAGTGTGCTGGTATGGGCGATAAACGGCGTGTCCAGTGGCTGGCTTACTCCGATAGAAGTGAGTTTCAGTTTGCTTAGGGAGGTCGTGAAGGTGCAAAAGCCGAACGAAGATCTGGATGGGAACCAACAACTGGGTTTGATCTGAAACTAGTTAAAGGTTTGGCCTAAAAATTCAACGCATCAACGGTCGCAAAACCTTCTATCTCTGGCTCTGTATAATATATATAGCAGCAGTTGTACCTGTTAAGTTGCGGTCTTTTCATGCAAGTTAATTTTAACCAAACATCAAGCTGGGAGTTTTTTACCGACCTTTCAGCGATCAAGGAATACCTTGGTAGCGGCTTATTCAAAGGAATTGGCAAAAAAACAGCAATTAGAATCGTGGATTGGTTTGGTCTAGACACATTCAAAATTCTAGACTATGATATTTCTCGCCTAGCTGAAGTCGAAGGAGTTGCGTCTGCTCGGGTGGGGGCAATTCAATCAGCCTGGGCAGAGAGTAAGACCTCCCCTCATCGAGCTGCAATGTCACTTTTGCTATCATTAGGAGTGTCGCTAAATCTCAGCCTGAAGATCTGTGAATATTACAGCTCTACCACTTTAGATATCCTCAAGAGTAATCCCTACCAACTAGCATTAGATCTAGACGGGGTGGGATTCAAAACAGCCGACGATTTAGCGCTGGCATTAGGTATCGCTCCCGACTCTAAACTACGCTCCTCTTCGGGCTTGCTGCATACTTTGAAGGAATCTAGTAGTGATGGGCATTGTTATTTGCCTATGGATGTATTAATAGAAAACTCTATTTTGATCCTAAGTAGAGCGGAATATATTCCATCGCCGATTGAACTCCACTCTATCCTCATGCAATTGATTGATAGCAAAAACATCCTTGAAGGACCGAGTTCAAAGAGTATTTATCTGCCTCCCTTTTATCGAGCCGAACTGACCGTAGCGGGGAATATTATCGGTATGACGCCGTTGCGCCGTCATACGGATGACATTAGGCTCAATCATAAGATTGCTGAGCTAGAACAGTGGTTATATAGCCAGGCTGGGGGGCGTGAGGAATACTTAAGCCAAGAGCAAGTTCTTTCATCGGAACAAAAGGCAGCTTTAGCGATGGCAGAACTCCATCAAATATCCATTCTTACAGGTGGCCCCGGCACTGGGAAAACCTTTACCCTCCAAGCTCTAATGCGGCGGTTAAGCGGTAAATTCGACGTGGCTTTAGTTGCCCCAACAGGTAAAGCGGCTAAGAGGTTGGCTAGCCTTGCCGGACACGATGCTAAGACTATCCATCGGCTTTTAGAATGGTCAATGGTTGCCGGGAGGTTTGACCGAAATCAGTCAAACCCGCTCAAAGAAAACTTTGTCATCGTTGATGAGGCAAGCATGGTTGATCTGTTCTTGATGAACTCCTTGCTCAAAGCCCTCCCCTCCAAAGGAAAGTTGTTACTGGTTGGCGATCAAGACCAATTGCCATCAGTGGGGCCGGGGATGGTGCTGAGGGATTTAATTAACTCCGAGCTAATCCCGATCACAAGATTGACGTTGATTAGGCGGCAACAGAATGGTAGCGATATCATCACGGCAGCTCATCAAATTAATCAAGGAATTACGCCTAACCGGCAGACCGTAAAAAATCCAATTGCAATTGATTCAAGGTTATCCGATTGTTTGTGGGTTGAGGCATCATCTCCAGAGATGGCCTCTGACGAAATTATCAAAACTCTGGAGTCCTTAAAAAAACATGGGTTTAACTTGAGGAGTGATGTTCAGGTACTGACCCCCATGAAGAAGGGTGCTGCCGGAACTAACAACTTGAACACGCTGCTTCAGTCATACGTCAATCCCAAATATTTTGAGAATAATGAATTACTTCTGGGCGAGGATATTTGGCGAGGAGGCGATCGCGTTATTCAAACCCGCAATGATTATAATACTGGGGTGATGAACGGGGAAGAGGGCGAGATAGTAGCCGTAGATTCTGAAGCAAAAAAAATATTGGTTAAGTTCGAAGGAGGTGCAATTGCTCCCTATACTGCTTCAACAATTAGTGATATAATACATGCTTATTCGCTCACTATTCACAAGAGTCAGGGCAGTGAATACCAAGTCGTTATTGCCCCAATACTGATGTCGCATCGAAGGATGCTGACGCGGCAAATATTGTACACAGCTATAACTCGCGCCAAGACTTTATTCATTGGGGTTGGTCAACTTAAAGCGCTAGAAATTGCTGTTCGTACAGACAGACCAGCCCAACGATATACTCAGCTAACGCAGTATTTAATTTCGCCCAAACTCCCCGAATTCCCAAGTTCTGACTCTTCTAATCCAACCGAAAAATTAACCTCGGTTCAAGGCCGACTCAGAGAACTGGGATTGACAGCATCCAAGGGTCAGATGACTAAAATCGGTAGCTTGGCCCTCCAGATATTTGAACTGACTTATGGCGCTCGTCCTTGCAAAAAACCGGAGCGAATTGGTGGCATGCAATTTACCACTTACCACTATCCAGAGCAAGCTTTAGCGCTTTTGGATCAGGCGATTGGGCAGGTGTTGGAGAACTAGAGTATATCTGGAGAGCCTCCTGATGGGACAACGCTACAGACCCTGCTCCTGCTCTAACCAATTTTTTCGCTCAGCAGGTGCAATTCATCATCCTTGATCAGGAGTAATCAATTTTCATGAACGGGCTAGGATTGTTGGAACAATTATTCACCTACTGCAAAAGAGTTATTTTATTTCCATCTCCGACTAACACCTTAAACTTAAAAAAACAACGCTCAAATATGCTACAACACCAGGAGCTAGAATATAAAGATATTCTTACATTACAAGAAGCAGCATTCTACCTGAGCACTGACCCTGGAACGCTACTTGAAGAAGTTGTCCTTGGTAAACTACCTGGGGGCAGGCTTGGTGGACAATGGCACTTTTGCAAGTCAACGCTAACTGAACATTTCTCGATTTACCACGGAGCAGGGCCCTACGACTGGAATACAGAAATCGCAGATAAGTTTCAGGATAAAAATCAACGCTGTGACCCTGAAACTGTAGAGCGCCTTCTCAAAGAGTATGCGCGAGGGGACCGTAACTTCGCTGCTTTCGACTTGAGAGGAGCAGTGCTAAGTGGAACAAGTCTGGCGGAAATTGACTTGGCTGAGGGTCTGCTTCAGAAAATTGATCTCTGCCAAAGCAACTTGCAGGGTGCAGATTTCCAGAATGCCAATCTCACAGAAGCTAACCTGAGCGGAGCTAATTTGAGTCAAGCCAGCTTTATAGGAGCTAACTTAAGTGGGGCTAACCTGAGCAAGGCAATTCTCCTTAGAGCCAATCTTCAAGGAGCTACTATGAGCGGCGTGAATTTGTTTGGAGCTAATCTTCAAGATACCTCCTTCTGAACTCAGTTTTCAGCATTGAAGCAGCACTACAAGAAAAGAGCCACCTCTGTCCACGGAGCGCTTGATGAAAGTTGAGGGTGTTGTGTATAGGCTCGAACGTAATGTTAAGATTGAGCAAGATCAGGGTTACAACGACTCCAGACATTATGTCCAGCCGTGTATTGAAGAGATCGTGGTGCATCATGAATAAACCTAGTTGACGGCGTAGGAGCCGATGCCAAAAATAAGGGGACGAGAGCCGATGCCAAAAATATGGGCAGGCGTCAACTAGGCTATTCATGGTGTTCCGAGAGATATTCAATACACGCCTGCCCATATTTTTCAGGCAACATTTCACCTCTTTTAGGCTATCTGTCGGTTCCAGTAGGGTATCTGTGATGTTAAGGGTTCCCCTTATTTTTCAGGCAACCCAAAAGCGACATAATGTCTGGAAAAACTCTCGGGGAAGCGATCGAGAATGTCAGGTTGAGTCTTTGGCCAAATACGTTCGTCCTGACCTTTATAGGCAGAGGAGCAGAGGAGCAGAGGAGCAGAGGGGAAAAAGAAATACTCGTCTGCCACTTTCTTAAATGCCCCTAAAATTATTTATGGATCAGATAAAATATTTGTTTCTTCGCACTACGTGCAAGGAAACAAATTTGGTCCTTATTACAAGAAGAGAGGATTTATCTAAGGGGTTTCCCCTCTGCTCCTCTGCCCCTCCGCCCCTCCGCCCCTCTGCCTCTTCGCTGACAAGTATGATGGCATTTATTTGCCTGGGGTTTCTGAGAGAATCGAGCCTCTATGTCACAGCTTTTGTTGACAACAAAAGCTGGTTCTTTGAAAAGATTGTAGTCAAATGAAACTTGTTGATGTCAATCATATTTAGTCGCTGAAGGTATTTGAGTTTACATTCAGCAATAGCAATTACCAGGATATTATCGGCAACCGTGGTTGCCGATTTTTGCTGAAAAACTAAACCAATATTTAGACTAAAACAGAAAATAATGATAGAATTCCTAACAGCAAGTAATGTTGCTCAGATGCAACAAGATCTTCCCTACTTAATTGAGACTATGGAGTGGGTCAGAAATTTTTTGGGACTCCCTCATCCTGATTTAGGTAGATCTGGTCTTGGAAAGCCCTTTTGTGCCAAGCGCCCTAAAGCTAAACACTATCCGAATAAGAGTTATTCGGGCTTCACATTTGGAGCAGAAACAAGTTGAAGAGATTGTTAGATCCTACCGAGATATCTTCATTGAAATCGAACCCCGCTCCGGCGCGGCCGCCCTCAACAAAACAATCTTGCTCCTTTTTCCTGATTTTTACACCGATAGGTGTTTTCAACTTCTTAATGAAGTCCAACAAGAAATCAAGCCTTTTTTTGTTGAGGCAGGACTTATGATCGGTGAATTTCATCAGCGAAATCTTAGCCCAGGTCTGCACAATGAAAACTTTCGTCCACTTCGCAGTCCCGTTCCGCTCCTAGCCATCCGCTTCATGGTTGAAGCGGATCTGCCTTTTCTCAATCGTCCAAGCGATCAGCCACATTTACGTATTAAGTATCTCGAAGCTTATCTACAACATCTGAGTAGTAAAGATGAGCAAAATTTAACCAAGGCTCGTGAAGCCTTGGTATTGGCAAAGTTATCAGCTATAAGATATCCACTTTGAGCAGAGATTTTTTATAAAAAAACGCCTAAAAAAATGCGGGTTTGATCATAGTGTTTGATTTAGATAATTTACTAAGAAAGCAAAAAGATGAAACTATTGTTAGTGGAGTCCGACCATCGCATTGCTGAAGATCTGGCATCAGATCTGACCGAGCAAAATTATGTAGTTGAAGTCGCCAGTGATGGTCAGACGGGGTGGGAGTTCGTAGAAGCCTTTGACTACGACTTGCTGCTTTTAGACGTAACGCTTCCAAAACTCAATGGCATCAAGCTTTGCCAGCGATTACGTAGTTGCGGTTACAAAATGCCGGTTTTGCTAATGAATGCCCACCATGACGTTGACAATAAAGTGATGGGATTGGATGCAGGAGCAGATGACTATCTGCTCAAACCATTTGACATAAAAGAGTTAGCGGCTCGCATCAGAGCTTTACTGCGTCGGGGGAATTCGATCCAGCCGCCTGTGCTTGAGTGGGGAGACTTAGCCCTTAATCCTAGTAGCTGTGAAGTCACCTATACCGGACAGCCCTTAAATCCAACTCCAAAGGAATATTGCCTACTAGAGCTTTTTCTACGTCACGGTCTGCGCGTGTTTACTCGGAGTGCGATCATAGAGCAGCTTTGGTCTTTTGAGTCACCACCGGAAGAGGAAACAGTTAAAGCCCATATCAAAGGGGTGCGGCAGAAACTGAAATTAGTCGGGGCGCCCGCTGATTTGATTGAGACAGTTTATGGCCTGGGCTACCGCCTCAATCCAAAGTATTAACCAGCGGCAGGGTGGGGATTCCGTGCTGTTATGAACCGTCAGGTTGCTTCCTTGCTACGGCTCTCTTCGGAGTGACCCGACAGCGCTCTGGCGATGGTATAACGCGCTTACAGTCACTCTGCTGCTATAAGTGCAGCTATGAGTCAGATTTTCTCGCTTTACTCGGTGGCCGATTAAATCGCTTTGGTAATGGCCCATGAAGTTAACAATGCGCTCTAGCAACGCGGCGCGCAGCGAATGCGACTGAACTATCTTCAAACAGATGTTTAATTGTTTGAGCCGCTCCCGGAGATGCATGTCCTAACTTGTAAGCAGCTAATCGTGATGGAAGTGAAATAATTATTTAATTCCTTTATCCTGCCCTATGCTACTTATTTTTCAGGTTTTAAAAGTCTTTTTATTCAATCAATTTAATGCTATGATAATATCAATTACGAATACCTTACTACCGAGTTTATGTAAATAACAAACAAGTAAATTATTGTCATACATATTTAATCAACATTTATAAACTTCTTAACACTATATAACTATGAACTTTGACTTTAAGCCACCCGTTTCCCGCTGGGAGTTGATTGATGCCATCTCTAAGCTGCACGTAATTGACGACGGCTGTAACCATTGCCCCAAGGAGGTTACAGGCCAATTGCGACAAATTCTCAATAATCCCAAGGTCGTTGACGGAACTTCTCCATTCGAACAGGGCCTCGCCCTTGATGGGTCAGATATTTCAGCCGAGTAAACCCGACTTGACAAAAATCACTTTTCGTCAAATGATCTTTTTATAGCGCTTGAGGGAGCAAACTGTGTGAAGAACTCTGGTAATGGTCGCGCCAAAATTCTGTCCCCCTCTGAACTAAACCGTCTGTTTGAGCGCGGATTTACCAGTTCTAGAGATAAATTACTGTTCGCTATTGCTTACTACTGCGCCTGTCGGATTTCCGAAGCCCTGGCGCTTAAAACTGATGATTTAATGGGTGGGGTGGTGACGCTAAGGAAAGCGACTACTTTCATGCAAGTCGGCCACTCGCACTGTTCCAATTCACCCCAAGATCACCGAATATCTTCTGGCTTATAATCCCCCACCAGGATTGCTGTTTCCAGGGCGAAATCAAGATAAACCCCTGAGCAGATCAATGGCAGATTTAATCCTGAAGCAAGCTTTGAAGCGGGTACGGATACATGGGGCGAGCACCCATTCATTCCGGCGGACAGCGCTGACTTCCATGAGCAATGCCGGGGTGCCTATTAGAGTCATTCAGGAAGTGAGTGGGCATAAATCACTCTCCGCTCTCCAGCACTACCTTGAGGTCGAACCCGAACAGGTATTGGCTGCGATCGCGGTTCTCAAGTAATTCGGGTTGGATGCGGTTAGGTTTGTCAACTCAAATCTTTTCGGCAAAGTCTTGGCAAAGCCAGCCAGGAGTCGTGAGCCAAAAATCTTTATCGTATGCCCTGGAGATGGGGGAAGAGCAAGAAAGCACCCAAGAGGTAATCAATAATGTTCTCTTTGGTTGTAATCCCGCTAAATACTCTCATCCGTTCTAGCGCCGCCAAAAAAGCGGTTTTTTGTTGTGGCTTAATGGCGCGATACTCTTGTTCCGCTTCGTCAGAGAAGGGAATGTTCGTCTGATGCCAATTCCACAGCAGACAACATTCCCGCTCTTGACACCCCAGGGGGTTTAGTAGCAGGGCTGCTCGGTAATAAAAGCCGGAGCGCCGTAACATGTAGGGATGTACGCTCATTCGTCAGTGAGGCAAGTTCTCCAGCCTGTCGAATGATGTGGTGCAGCGTTCGCTCACTCAGGCGTTGTTTTCGCGAACTGGCAAATATCCAGTCCGTGCTGCGTTGTTGATAAAGCTGCTGCAACACTTCGATTTCAGTGGGACACAACGGTTGGAGGTTAATAACGATTTGTTGGGATTGGCAGCGAGCAGTCTTGGTTCGGTTGCGTGTCACTAGCAAAATCTTTTCGGCAAAGTTCAGGTCACACCAACGCAGCCAGCACAACTCGATTGGTTGCAAGGCTTGGCAGAATAGGAGGATTGCTAGCGCCTGATTACGGACAGGCGATCGTGTGAGGGACATCTGGGCAATCACTGCATCAACTTCAGCTCGATTTAGGAATTCGCGAAAAGCGGCGTTGGGCGAAAGGGATTTTGAGTGGTGGTGGAGACGGGGGTAACAATGAACCCAGACATTATGGACAACCCTTAACAACATGCTTTTCTATAGGTGCCGATAGATATCCTCTGGCGTGGGTTGTCCATAATGTCGGAGGTTTTCGTCGGGGCATCTGGACAGATGTTTTCGGCTTGCTTTAGTGGTTTGAGAATCATTCAACAAACACGCTATGGGAGTCTCCCATTGACCAGAAGAGGACTCAAGGGTAGGGGGGACTCAAGGGTAGGGGGGACTCAAGGGTAGGGGGACTCAAGGGTAGGGGGACTAGGGGACAGTTTCAACCCATCATCTTTTCACGTCAGGGCTAGCCCAAAGAGTTCATGCCCCACCAAATTAAAAATGGTTGCTTGTAATCAGGTGGGGTCGCCAATCCCCATCTGATTACTCCCCAAGTCCCCAAATCCTTGTTCAAAATATTTACTTTAACCAGCATTAAAGCCTGCATTTATGCCCGGTTAAAATGGTTTAATCGTCAGCATATCCGTTTAATTAACCCCAGAGAGTTTTTTCCCGACCAGGACATTCTTAACAACATGCATTAAGGCTGAAGTCAATGAAGTTTCTAATCTCTTCCCGTATAGCGGCTGCTACCTTGGCATTTTTGGCGGTGATCGCTCTTTCTAGTTGCAATCAAAAAACTGACCCTGAGGGCAGTAGTAATTCAAATTCCTCACCGAGTCCTAGCTCAACTACTACCTCGCCAGACTGAACAACAACGGCTATGCCTAGTTCATCTACATCAGAAGCTTCAGGCACACAAGGGGTTGCGCCTCAAGGAACGACTTGTCCAAGCGGTAATCCAATTAAGGCTTTTAATAGTAAAAGACTCGGAAAAATCGCCCTCACCGCCAAAGCCCCTCAATACAGCAAAATTAAGCCCGATAAGTGTTTTCCTGATCCAGCAAAAGCTTATAGTGCAGGCTACAAAGCACCTAAATAAGACAATGGCGAGTGTTCACTTTCTCTGCTTCCCGCCCTGGCGACTGGAGCTTTTAGCAGCTGTTGAGCTGTGAAGTGGGTGGCGGTCGTTGTGCTGACTTGACCAGGCGGTACTGTATATTCGACAAACGCGCGCTGTTGAAGCTGGTGTACAACCATTCTCTCCCCATGATTGCCGCCGGGGACTTGTCCCCCTGATCCCTACCCTTCAAAAAACATTCTTCACCGTGTTTGACAGCAGGCTTTAACAGGTATAGCCTACTATTAGAGATTTTTAAACAAGTATGGCAGACCCTGGGAGAGGCGGAAAAGGCAGAAAAGCCCCGTATGACTCAACTCTTGTCCGAGTACCTCTACCTCTCAAGCCGTTGGTAGTCGCCCTGATATATGCTTGGCGCAATCGCTTAGGCGGCAGCATAGACCCAAAGGGAGAGTCGCTTGTAACCCAAGTGGAGAGAGCTTTAGCCACCGCTGACTCAGACAATATACCTGTTGATAAGTTGAATTTAGCCGCAGATACTGTAAATAAGTTACAGCCAGCTCTCCAGCTGGTAGTGGCGCTCCAGCAGGAAAATGCCAAAATGCGATCGCAGCTAGAGAGTGCCGAACGGGTGATTGGCCGCAGATTGATTGAGATGGCTATCAGAGAAGAGCAGATTCAAAAAAAGCAAGAGTTAGCAATGGCGAAGCTAGCCGAAGATAATTCCTCCCTACGTCATCAGCTGGATGAGTTGGCAGTGAGCGCCTCTGAATGGGCATGTCGCGCTCAGAAGGCTGAGACTCAGATGGAGGAAATCGGTCATCGACAGCAGCTTTCTTGAGGCGCTCACGGATGTAAATTAAGAAGAGCGATCGCTAACTCTTCATCATCTCTAAACCGTATCCATACTTACCTCGAGCCAATATAAAAGGGTAGCTATACCAGCCTACCAATGCTGAAATTCTATCCAGTAATTCACAATGTTAAAGTTTTGAACGCAGTTTACAAACAAGAATTTCCCATGGGTAAGGGACGGATAACAACTTATGGAAAGTATTTGTCAGACTGGAAAAGATGGATTAATCCAGATGACGAAATTGTGATTGATTTTGATCAACCATACCACTTAACGTTACGCCTATGTTTCAATCAACCCTATAAAACTGAATGTCCAACCCCCGCGATTAGACACCGATGTTATGAGTTTGGCTACAAGTTTTATGAGTTTAAAGCTGTAATGGTTGAATGGAGCTGGGATCAAGTTAACCCAAATGGAGGTATGATTTACTACAAAAATGGCGAGGGTAGTTGGTTTTTTTCGACAATCCCTCCCCATGCCGACCAGATTGAACGCATAACCAAAGCTGCTTATGCATTGTTCAATAACTACCAAATTCATTATCAGGCTATATGATTTTTCCATAAATTAATCGATTTTTAGATTAAGGAGCAACTATATTGGGAGCTTCGTATTTTTTTTAATCAACGAGGTCGCGATCCATCCGCATGGATTATATTAGGAATATACTATTTGTTTCCGGCAGTAATATTTACAATAATTAATTAATAAATAATTGCCGAAGCATTAAAATTATTTAACACTATCTCAGACAAAAACAATGGCTAAAAAAAATGAGACGTGCCTAAATTGTAACACCCCGTCATCACCCATTGCAGAATCTGGCTTATATTATTGGTGTTTCTTGGTCCTCGATCCGAAAGGTAAGCATGGATTCTCTGAAATTCGACTTGGCAGCACCATTGGCGACATCGATGAGATGCTGAGTCAATTCGAACAAGAAATGCCCCTCCTAAAAGTAGTAGGGTATACCTCGATTAAAAGAAAACACCTAAAATCTAAACGTCAAATCTTCGTAGTCATCAATAATCAGCTTCGTCTCAACCCGCAGATGCTACCACTTGAATAACTGCGGCGCTCAAAAATATAGGAGATAAGAATGAGTAATAAAGAGCCAATATATAATCCAATACAACTTTTTACCACCTGCTTCAACTTGCTTTATTACGGCTTCATTGACGGAAATATATATAGAGAGAGCAATTGTAGTCTTTACCTTTGGCCTCACTTTTCTAGTTTTTTGTTATACAACTTGGGTGGAAAACAATTTCCATGAAAAATGTGAGAGTCCTCTAGAACTGGCATCGGCAGCTAGTACGATTGAAATCGCCAAGGAGCAGTTAACGGAGGTTATGGCTGGATGCAAGGAATACAAAACTGGCTCAACACACGATTTTTGGCTGAGGAATCTTGACCAGGAACTAAAAAATCTCCAGCAAGTTAATCCAACCGCAACTGCTCAGGAAAAAAACTCTACTCTCAGCCAATTCCGTGAGGTTATGAAAAACTCAAAAGAGATTATTCGTACCCCTGGCTTTTAGCGTTTTTAGGGGGCGCTCAGGTGCGAAGAGTGCTTCCTTAAGCCTCTGCTTGAGAAATTGGCAGATGTGGGACAGCGGGGCTCAGATTACTTGGCGGGAGTAGGCTGCGATGACAAATAGGTGAGGAACGAAAGCATTTCGGTATCATCTAATTCGTGCCGCGATCGCTTCCCATAAGTTTCCTCCAAATATTTGCGCCCCTTCTGGTTATTCCAGCCGAGCCGCTTTAACTGGATACTGGTTTGGGCTATGGCATCAGACAAATCTAATGTTTCATTTAACTCTGCGGCTGGCTTTAGGTTTGGCTTTGGCTTTGGCTCTGACTCTAGCTCTGATATATTTGACTCGTAGCTGTAGTCGGATGAATCCCCTGGTTCTTCATCACCAAAAGGGATCACAACTTCCTCAGAGAATACTGGCTGGGGGTCATCCATGCGAGCCAGAAGGTCGCCAGCCACCTCTGCATGAGCCACAGGAGTCACATAAGCCACAGCCTCTTGAGCGCCATAGTTTTCCACTGCCAATTCGGGTAGATCGTTTGGGGTCAATGTTGATGACTCTACCGTTGGAAGTAGAGCAAATGTGGAAATTGTTGAACTATTGGGTGCAGATGTGGTGGCTGTTGAACTGGGTGGTTTTTTATCCGGTTCGACTAAAGGCAAAGATGGCTTCACCGCTGGTTGTGGCTCACTCCTCTGACTGGGATGCGGTGCGCTTAATCCTGACTGAACGCTGGAACTATCATCGGGGAACAGAACCATCAGCGCTCGACTTCTGGCTCGCTCCTCCGCTAGTTCCAGGTGGTCAGCACAAGCCATTCCAGTAGCGCGGGTGACACCATTGACTTGCACGGAGGCCCGCACCACAAATTTCCCTTCATAGATTTGCAGTAAATCAGAAATCAGGCTGGCCTGTGGATAGACGGCGAGTAATCGAGCGAACATAATCTGCTCCAGTTGATTGAGTACAAGCATTTTCCCCAAATCTGAACCTCAAAGTCTAGCTGGCACCGCTGATGGCATTCAGCAAGAACAAGCCAGCGCCTTTGTGCAGACCTCCATTTTGTTGAGGACACCCATGTTGGGTCAAGCACCGTGGACAACCCAACTCACAATGGCATGCTTCTGCCAGCGCTTTAGCCTTGGCAGCGAACTTGGGCAGTTGGTGAAAAATGGCCTCAGCCGTACCATTCCCCCCCTCGCAGGTGTCAAATATCCAGCCAGCAGTGCCTTTTTTTGGGTCATCAGCAAAGCCCTCAACATCAAGGCTCGAAGACAAAACCACGAGAGGGACAGCTTTGATAATTTGGTGAAACATGCTGTGCAGGGCCACGAACTCAGGAGCGCACCGCGATAGTTGTTTGAGTTGTTCAGGGATATCGTCACCGTAGGTAGCTGAAATTTCCGACTTGATTTTGTTCATCTGTACGATTTGCGCAGAGGACAACGGCTGATTCATTTCAAGCTGGACACAGGGGGCTTGGTATTGAGTCTGGTACGGCTGCTCAAATTCGACGGACTCTGTGACCTTGGTGACTTCAGATGAATGTAAGGAACGCTTACACTCCGGGCAATTCTTACCTTCAAGCGCTTGGCGATATTTAGAACACAATTGGTTTTTGCATGTCAGTCCATAAGTTCTGTTGAGCAATTGATACCCAGTCACAAGCGTTGTAATTTCCCCCCAAGCCAATGTTAGACAAAGTTCTGCACCTGGAATTTCAGTCGATATTGTATGAGGTTCTGCCAGGTTGCTCAGCATTTTAATGTCTAACTGGCTTTCTGCCTTGGTAAGCAAGTCGGTATCTTTACCCAAATACTCCAGTACCGCTTCACCCCGTTCTTGATTCAAACTTTCTGAACGATAGGTGAGCAATTCCCCCTCGGCATCTTGTGCTAAATAAATTGCTCCAGGAAAAACTTCCCGATGTGCCAGCGCCAGGGACATTTGTTCAAATGCTTCTCGGCTATGCTTGTCAATTAATGAGATTGAGCTTTGGGCGCTGCTTCTGAGATTCAGCTCTTTATGTGGATAGCCCCGACCCCAAAGCTGGCCGTTATGGCTGATGTAAAGCTTGTTTTGTTCCAGCAAAGAGTCAGCTACGGCACCAGCGGCATCACCAAAGAAGCTGTTTACTTCTCCCAACTTCAGCCCACTTTCGACACAGCTGCATTCCAAGTGTTTGCTCAAAATGGTTGGGTAATCTGGATTGAAGCTGGCAGATTCTACCTCGGTCGATAATAATTGTTCGGGATGCAAGCCATAATAGTCGTCGAGCGGATTTTGGGCTACAGGCAGAAAAATTACCAGTCCGTGACGCGAGCGCCCGGCTCGTCCCACCCGTTGCCAAAACGACATCAGGCTTCCAGGATAACCACGTAGGGCGAACGCACCTAATTTTATACACAACAGCTAAGTGATATCCTAGAGGGATATTCTTTGACAGCGAAAAATAGTAGACTGGAATCCACCGGATGAAGCTGAAGCCCAAAATTACGATTGCCGACCACTTTGCACAAATGTCAGACCCGAGAGTTGAACGGAGCAAACGACATAAATTAATTGACATCATTACCATTGCTATATGCGCCGTAATTTGTGGTGCTGATACATGGGTGGATATAGAAAGTTACGGGCGGGCTAAGGTAAAATGGTTGAAACGGTTTTTAGAATTGCCGAATGGTATTCCAAGTCATGATACATTTGCTCGAGTATTCGCAAGGGTTGAATCCAGAAGAATTTCAGCAAAGTTTTTTGAGTTGGATAAAATCAATTAGCAATATTATGAAAGGAGAAGTTATAGCAATTGACGGTAAGACTCTACGTCATTCTTATGATAGAGCTGAAGAGCAATCTGCGATTCATATGGTGAGTGCTTGGGCGACACAGAACCGACTCGTTCTGGGACAGGTTAAAGTTGATGATAAGTCGAATGAAATTACAGCTATCCCAGAACTGGTAAAGGTTTTGTCACTACACGGATGTATTGTGACGATAGATGCTATGGGGTGCCAGAGGGAAATTGTTAAGCAAATAAAAGAGGGTGGAGGAGACTATGTTATCACCCTGAAAAAGAACCAAGGTGGGTTATACGAGAGGGTAGAAGCACTATTTAAAGAAGCACTTATCAAGCGATATGACGGATTTACATTTAGCTCTAACCGGATCTCAGAGCAAGGTCACGGTCGAGAGGAGACTAGATATTGCATGATGTTAAGTAATATCCAATCCCAAATAGACCCAGAAGGAAAATGGTTAAACCTACTAAGTATAGGCAGGCAAGATTCAATGAGAGTAGTCAAAGGTCTCCCGACTATTGACACTCGTTATTTTATCAGTAGTCTCCCAAATGATGCTGAAGTTCTTGCCGATTCAATTAGACAGCATTGGGGGGTAGAGAATTCATTACATTGGGTATTGGATGTAGCGTAACGCGCAAGATGACAGTCGGATTAGAAAAGATAATGCTCCACAAAACTTCGCTGTGCTGCGCCATATAGCTGGTAATCTTCTGCAGCAAGAGAAATCGGTCTCGACCGGAATAAAAAATAAACGACTAAGAGCTGGATGGGATAATAAATACTTAGAAAAACTCCTATCTATATAAATACGTAAACTCCGGGATTGGCGAAAAATACAACTCTAATATCTAAATTATATTAGAGGTTTTAACTATGTTAATTATTAGGATAATGTCGATGTAATAAAGGAGAAATAGAGTTTACGACCTCACCTAAGAGCGATTTTCAACTGCCAATAGAGCTTGGACAGTAGCTACCCTTCTTTTCAAGGCAATTTATCAAACAACACTTGTTATTATCACATTTTGCCGCTCATTAAGATGCGTTTGCCCTAGATAACCACGAAGTAGGCAGCAATCAAGTTCGGGCAAGTCTAGACCACACTCCAGGGCCGAAGTTGAAAGGATGACTTTCACTCGGCCCTGGAGCAAATGTTGAACAATCTCCTGGCGGCGTGAGCCCGTCAGCGAACCGTAGAAAATAGCAACAAGCGGAGCTAGGTGGGATAGCCCAAGGCGCTGTGTCTCCCGCTGGATTATGCCCATCAGGCTTTTTACTGCTGCCCTGGAGTTACAAAAGACAATGCCTGTCAGCCCATGCTGTAGCCAGGAGATAATGATTTTGGCAGCATCAGGATTAGCGATGCTGCTGGGAGCCAGGGATAAGAGGGTTCGTCCAGCCGTACTGGCCCCGCTATGTTGAATCAGGCGCAGTCGCTCTGGTTGCAGAGTTCTGCCACTAAAGCGTAGTGCCATCTCTTCTGGGTTCCCGATGGTGGCACTTGAACATATAAACTGGAGCTTAAGGGAATTGCCACCAACCCTAGATACGGCGACTCGGAGGCGGCGCATCAGATTGGCGAAGTGGGCACCGAAAGCACCCACATAGGTGTGCGATTCGTCGATCACCACCCAGCGCAATCGCCGTAAGAACTCGCGCCAGTGTTCTCCGTCGTCTCGTCGCCGCAGATTGTACAGGTAATGATGCAGCAGGTCGGGACTCACCGCTAAAATATTTGGAGGCTGTGGGATGAACAATCGCTGACGCTCATCCTTAGGCGTGTCCCCCGTCATTAGCCCCATAGTGAGCGAATGGTCGTTTGAAAGACCATCCACAATCTGCTTGAGCTTCCGCATTTGGTCGAGTGCTAGAGCTTTGAGCGGGAATATATATCAGTAAACCAAAAAGTTTTCCAGAAGCCTTGCTAAGCATTCATTTGGGCTAAAGAACACAATAAGCTGGAATCCGGTTAGAGTCTGCTTTCCGGGTAACAGAGTCGTAGGTATCCTCTCCTGCTAGAGTTGCGCGATGGCTGTTCCAGCCCCAGACTCAGTGGCTGAAACCCTGATTCTTTCGTCAACTTACAAAACTTTTTGGTTTACTGATATAAAGATGTCGTCCTCGGTTCAATCAGGCACGACTCTAAAACCGGGATGTTGTAGCACAGGGTTTTCCCCGAGGCCGTGGGAGTCACAATACTCAAGTCCAACCCTGAGCGCAAAATCTCCAGCGCTTCCAGCTGATGCGAGTAGAGGTTAGCCACGCCTCCAAGCTTGAGCGCAGAAATTAGTGCAGGTGGCAAATCCGTTGGCAATGGATGAAGTTTTCCAGCAGTACCCTTGGTGATGGCGACTGTTGTGCAGATGGAACTCAATTCATGTGCTATAGCTCGAAACGTCAGGTCAGGAATTGCCTGGATTTGCTCGGAACTAATCCTTCGGCTTTCCCCTCCAACCTCTTGTGGGCGATTTGCAGGGGGTAAAGACATATTTCTGGGCAGAATCTGACCATCCTCCACTGCCATTGGCCAGTCTGCCAACTGACTTGGGCCAGTTTCTTCCAGAAACTTGATAATTAAACGCTTACCCAATAGGGCGATCACCTCGCCTACGCCCTGCTGAGTAGAATAGATGTTTTGCCCAACGGTGAGCCAGTCAGGAGGCGCGGGGACTTCTGTCTGAGCTGTTCGAATCAATGCGGCGTAGTCAGTCGGTTGATTGTCCGTCATTCATCTTTATCCTTCAAAAAATTCTTCAAGTAAAAACCTAATGATTTCAGCTTTAGCTCTACCAGTTTTATGAGCTAACTCATCTAATTTTTGGTAAAGTGAATCAGGTAACTGCAAATTGAAAGTACGAACAGGTTCTTTCTTTGGAGCTTTTAATCTCTCAATCGTTTCTTTTTTAGTTCTAACAGGTTTAATATCCTCTTCTAACACAGGCTCATTGGGTTCTAGTTGATCTGATTGAAGATTTTCAGTTTTGCCTTCATTTAAGAATTCTAGGGCTTTTTCAGATAGTAATCTACGAGGTTTATTCATTGATTAATCCTAAAATTTCGGTAAATAGTTTCTGATATTCACGGCCTGATTCCTTGGCAGACCGATCAGCTAGATCCCAAACAGTTAATCCCTGCCCAAATGTATCTGTAATTGACTGCTTCTGATGAACTGTTGTCTGTAAAAGCTTGATACTGGGTACATTGCTTAGGGCAGCAGCCGTTTCATCTTTAAGCCGGGTCCCCTTCACTGCTTTATTCAGAAAAGCTGCGGCTGTGGGTTTCCCCTGACGAATCTTTTGGGCTTGCTGAATCAGGCGGGCTGATTCGATCGTCGAATGTAGGTCTAGTCCAGCTGGCTGGCAAGGCAATAGAGCTAAGTCGGAGATGAGTAGCACCGCCCTTGTAGCCTCAGCTAGGTTGGCTGGGCCATCAATGATTAAGTAATCATACTCAGTAGCTATGTCAGGAACAGTATCAATCAGATTATTGGAATCACCGATAGCCTGATGAGGAATTTTTTTAGGCAATGACTCTAGCCAAACACTGCTACTCCCCTGTCCGTCTGCATCAACCACAAAAACTTTGAGATTTTCCTTGGCAGTGAGCCAGTAAGCCAGGTGAATCGCGGTGGTCGATTTTCCGCTCCCTCCCTTTTGATTAATTATGCTGATAATTATACCCATACACAAGTATATGCTAATTTAAGACAGCACTTAATTGTACAATTGTTTGTACAATATTTAATTAGATAGCAAAGACGCAAAAGCTTGCCAAGGAAGGACTCTTGGTTGTTGGTGCAAGAATTTGAGCAAAGTCGGTAGTTAACGAAATGACATCTTTCCGGTAGGATTGAGTGTCAGCCAAGAGGCAGAGGGGCAGGGGGCAGGGGGCAGGGGGCAGGGGGGAAACCCCGTACTTAAAAGCAGGGGCTTGAAATTATGACGCCTTGTGTCTCGTACTACGTATCTCGACACAAATTTTTCTTTCTTTTCCATGGATAAATCCAGGGGCTTGTACCCTCTGCAGGGGAGTAGTTTAACTTTTCCCCCTTGCTCCCTGCTCCCTGCTCCCCTGCCTCTTCGGTCAACTAGCGACCACCAACCTCTTATGCCATCAAAAACAGTTTTTGTTCACGAATATAAAGTGCGAGCACATCAGAGGACAATCCACACCCATAAATTCCGCTTTATTTGCCAGGGCTGCAACCAACCCACAGAACGGGAGTCGTTCGGCACGCGACCGCTGTACTGCGAGACTTGCCGCCCACCGAAGTCCCCAACCAAGGGCGATCCGAAGCGCAACAAAAAGCTGCCCAGGCCAGTTTTGGTGTTGGGGTCTGAGTCAGCTGATAAGTAGCAAAGCCGAATCTGCAGGTGCTTTAAGATTTGGTGTAGGAGGCAGCTCTGCACCAAATCTTTTTCGGATTTGCTGGTTCGATTCTCTCTGAATCGATTGGTGGAATAGTGTCACTAGGTTCAAAGACCCCAGGACTAGGGGATAGGATTCGAGGCATGGAGAGTGCCATATTAGTTTCTGCGAAAAATAATCAATTCAATTTGGATGCCAAGCTTTTGAGCACAAAAAACCTTGAGAGCATCGATCTGCTCTTGAGTGACTATTCCGCGTCTGCCACAAACCGCTCTTAGATAGACCTCATTTATTTCTTTGGTGCCAGGCATACTTTTATAAACTGAATATTGCTCCTCAGTGTAAAAGCGCCTTCCTGTCGGGGTTCGATAAGCTATTAATTTTCCCTCATTGTCCCACCTCTCTAATGTTTTTGTTGAGACGCCGGTTAAGTTAGAAAACTGACCAATGCTGTACATAGTCACACGCTAAAGAGCACTACTGAATAAATATTGCGATCGGAGTTACGGCTAATTTGAAAAGCAGAAGATTTATGAGTTTATCTCCTGATTATATTAATTTTCTTTACAACTTGGGGGTATTTGGGGGTGTTTGACAGTGTTTGTCCCCTTTTGTCAGTGTTAATGAAAATTGAAGACGAGCATGCATACTATTATTCATGCTTTAGACTGAAGATGAGACAAATGAATTGTGAAAAGATGCTCTCACATCAGAAAACGGACTAGTGTAAAGAAATCAGACGAGCGAGTTAACAAGAGTTGTGTTGTCAAAACTTTCCGGCTTTGTAATTGTTATCCAGAATACAACGGTTGGCTTTTGAAGCTGATGATTGCCGATAATGGCTAGGACTTAGTATCAGTAATTATGCCCTAAGAAGCTCGTGCTTAAATCTATCTTAGCTTCGTCAACAGCTAAATTCTAGATGAGTGAATTTATCTACAGGGGAGAGTCACTTGATCAAAAGTGCCTATATTCCAATTGCTTAGTCTTAGATGGCATTTGTAATGACGAATAGTTGTCAATTTTCTACCTAATTAAACGCTCTTTTCAAAATTATTATTGGAGACTTCGGATGAAACTGGACTATCTCTTTGCTTCAGGCCGCGCAAGAACATCCTCAGCCCCCTCAGCTCTCTTCACCCACCACCGCCCACTGCCTGGGAGCTTTCGTTACGAGGCAGGTAAATTTGCTGGTCGTTATCGGGGACAAATTGTAGCTCTAGCATCCAATCTGATGCTGATAACTAAAGCAACATTGGTGAGGGCGGATTCAATTTTTACCCCCGCACAAACAGCAATGAAATGCATTGTGACGGAGGCAAGTACAGGTGGGGGAGTAACCGCCATATTTACAAACCTCCCCTTTATTCTATTCACTTCATTGGAACTGATCATTTTCAGTTACATGATTTATACAGTAGTGCAGGCGGTATCGGCCTACGGACAGGGCCAAGAAGTAACGCATCTGGTGCAGCAGCCAGTTGTAACTTTCAGCGCTATGATCCTGATTTTTGTGTTTGAATCTGTAATTTTTGGAGGAGCAACTGGGTGTGCCTGATACATTTTCAAATCTGACAGAGTCCGATACCAGAGAAGAGGCAGGGGAGCAGAGGGGCAGAGGGGCAGAGGAGAAACCCTACGGATAAATCCTCTCTTCTTGAAATATGGACGCAATGTTTCTAGCACGCTCGTGTCTCGAAACAATTCATTCATTGTTCTCCCTAAATAAATATTGCGTCCTTGTACCGTGTGGCAGAGGGTATTTCTTTTCCCCCTCTGCCCCTCTGCCCCTCTGCTCCTCTGCCCCTCAGCTCCCTCAGCTCCCTCAGCTCCCTCAGCCCTTCAACTCCCTCCTTACCCAACCACTTATGACCACACCCTCAGATACTAAAGAGATTAACCAGAGCCTTGGTCAAAGCCCCCGCTTTGGCCCCTTTTCTGGAAAACAGTTCGTAATTCTTGGCACAATCTTTTGTGCCGTGTTTGGAGTACTTTTCTTGATATTTGGGGTGGATGCACCAAGTAGTCTACTCCCGGCGGCTTGGCTAAGTATTACCTGCGCGGTGCTATCAGGGGATACACCACATAGGTATTGGGGGAAGTGGTGGGGTATGCTGACCCGCCCCACCTGGGTGAGAGGGGTGGCGAGGCAAACAGAACCCTTAAAAAAAAAAGGGTTGGTGCTCGCCGCATCCGTGTAGGCAAACGGTCTAAGCGCGTACATCCTCTAGAAGATGAATTTCACCTAGCCTCTCTTGTGCGTTTAGAGAAAGGAGCTTCGGCAATTGGGGCATATTTGCTCAATCAAAATCTAAAAAAGAAGGAAGGCACCATTGAAGGTATCCAGTTGATTTTTGGGTTCGACTGCGAAGGTATACACCCCTTCCCGCGCCGGGAGAATCACTGGTCAGACTATGAACGCTTAATTGCCGAAGCAAACAAAGAACTTCCATCGGGTGAACATTTTGACATCCGATGGAGTTCTTTTTGTGATGATTCTGATGCTCAATCCTTCTTACGGCAGCGGATTGAAACCCCGGCATCAAAGGAGAGCGAGTTCTTAGATTGGGCGCAAATCGCAAAAATAGAAAAGCTAATTGAATCCCGTGTACGTCGTCGGATATCGCTCGACATCTATTCAAGTTTTACAATAACTATAAAGCACGACAACGATGATGCGGTTGACCGCGCTCTAATTCAAATGGGTGCCTCAGTTAACCGTACCAAACGTCGTTTAGAGAAAACGTACCAGCGTTACTTAATCCCCAATGGTAGCGCTGACTTAAATAAAGAGGCTCTAATAAAAGCTTTTCGTAAAGCGATTGAAACCGCTGAACGGCATCGACAGATTCTGACTAAGGCCAATCTGAGGCCAACCTTTAAAGATGAATCCACTCTGTGGAATGAAATCTGCCGACGCTTAGGGTCTAATCCGTGTGACCTGACCCATAAGCTGGTGTTCGACGGCGTAACTATTCGCGAAGAATTTGGAAATGACAACATTGATGGAGAAGAACACAAACCCTTGGGTTATGTTTTGGGTCACGAACATCACCCGATTACCCAAGCTCTGAATAATCATGAACTCCCCTGCGCTGACTATCGGTGGGTAAGTATTCCGGTTCCAGGTAAAAGTGAAAAGCGAAAATATATCGGCATTCTAGCTTTAGCTAAAAAACCGGCTCAGTTTAAAGGAGGAGAGGGTGGCTCGAAAGGCCAATTGCGCTTTATCTGGGACTTACTTAATCGCTTCCATGACATTGAAGTACATACCCAGCTCAGCCCTGCCGATCCAGGTATAACCCGAGCGTCTCAACAGATGATCACCCGGCAGGAAAGGAACCGGGATCTGAATACACAGCAGAAGAAGACAGTCGAGGTTTCGGCCCAAATTAACGTCAAGCGCTCCGTAGATGCTCAAGAAAGACTGTATACCGGGGATAATCCAATCCATGTAGCGCTAGTGATTCTCGTCCACAGGGATACTCCTGACGAATTGGACGATGCCTGCCGAGAAATTGCTGGCTCTGTTCCCTTCCCAGTGCAGCTAGAGCGGGAAACCCTTTACGCTTACCGGACTTGGACCCAAACCACGATGATTCGGCATGAGGGGTTGTTGTTACATCCGTTCAACCGCCGCCTGACTTTTTTCGCCTCTGAAGCATCTGGGTGTTGCAATTTCATTAAGCCGCGTTCTTTTGATCAGCGTTCGGGTTTTGAATTGATTGCCGATGAGGGCGGTTCCCCGCTGAAGCTGGATTTGAGCAAACCTGTTCACAAATTGATCGGAGGTGCTACAGGTGCCGGAAAGTCACTCCTGGTCAGCGGGATGAAAGCTGAATGCTTGGCCCAGGATATGCGTTGGCTTACAGTCGATCTGCCATCAAAAGATGGCACCGGAACATTTGGAGACTTAACTTCCTACTATAACGGGGAGTACTTCGACATATCTAGGAATTCAGTGAACTTCGTTGAACCCCTAGACTTGAGCGATGTTCCCGAGAATGAACATGTGGAGCGTAACCGCCTCCACCTGGCAGACTTAAACCTAATTGTTCAGCAGTTGGTGTTAGGTTCCCGCTCCTATGATGGCTTGCTCGCTGCCCGGATTGAAGCTTTAGTTCCTCTGGGACTTAATGCCTTCTTTGCAGATTCTAAGATCAAACAGCGCTTCATAGACGGGATCAGAGCACCAATAGGTTCACCGGCTCATCGTGCTACCCCGACACTGATTGATCTAGAACCCTTTTACAGCCCCGAGTGTATCCAACTCGGTTTCGACGACCCAGAGAGCGATACTGCACTCAGGTTTATTCGAGTCCAGCTCAAAGCATGGGAGCATAGCCCAGTAGGTCATGCCATTTGTAAACCCACCTCTTTCAGAGGGGATGGCAAACTGATTACGTTTGCGCTAACCAACCTCAATCCTAGCAATCCTAAAGAGGCTGAAATCTTTGGGATTGCTGCTTACTTAGCGGCTTCCCGTCAAGAGCTTAGTACTCGTAAAGGCAGTGTCGTTTTCTTTGACGAGTTTTCGGTTTTGGCAGGATACAAAGTATTATCGACTATGTACGGACGGAAAACAGCTACAGCTAGAAAAGCTCATAGTACTTGTATAGCGGCATTTCAGGACGTCGAGTCGGTAATCAACTCAGCCGCTGGCAGTCAAATCAGAGCTAATTCTCCACAAAAATTTATTGGTAGACTCTATCCCGGTTCAGCCCCTCGCTTTGCCGACGCTTTCAATATTCCTTACTCAATTGTTGAAGGATGCGAACACTATGAGCCAAATCTTGCTGAGATGTACACGCCTTGGTTACTGGATTACAATAACACTTATACCAAGTGCCGGTACTATCCCTCATTGCCGCTTCTTGCCCTTACTGCTAATGCTCGTCATGAACATGAAATGAGAGAAGTTTTTAAAAAACGCTACTCCAATAAATTCCAGTGGGTGTCTAAATTTGGTCAACACTACGGTGCCTCCCTCCAGCAAGGAAAAAGATTGTGAAAAAGTCTATCTGCGCATCAACGCTACTTGTTACTGTTTTAATGCTAGGCCAGATGATAATGCCATCGCCATCACTAGCCGCCAAAACGTCTAAAAGTTCTGGTGGAATCCTCGCGGCTCTTCAGGATATATTTTCAAATATCAACTCGGAGGTGTTGCAATCAGCGATTGAATTCGGTGTGGGATTCGGACAGTACAGCAACGAAGTCCAACAAGCTATCCAAAAAAGCATTGGCGTTTTAGGAATCCCCGATCCCACAAAAGCTGGTCGCAATATTGAGGGTGTACTGAGTGATAAGCCCGTGGCAGCAGGTGATGCCCCGGCTCAAGTTCAAGCTCGGGTGGCACGGCGCGACTGGGACCAGCAGTACTCAAAAGCTCAAAGTGAGGCAGTCTCAGGCCAGACTGGTCAAGAAATCATGCAACAAGAAAACGAGGATATGGACAATGCTGTTGCTGATGCAGGCCAGGAATCGACCGGCGCTGATGGTGACACCATTTCTCAAGACCTTTTGCGCAGAATGGTTCGCAACCAAGAGCGGCAAATCATCGGCGCACAGGCGAGTCAACAAGAGCTTCAGGCTGCAACCAAAATGGGTGCGGCTACATCTGAACTGCTAAGCAATGAAGCTGAACGCCAAGATGGACGTGATGCTCAGCAAACGATGCTAGACCGGATTGCTTCTAATCAAGCTCTAGCCGCCTCTACTTTTAACGACAATCTCTGGGCTAAACCCACAAATACAACGGGAGCAAATTAATGCGATTAAGTTTCATCGCCCAAGCTCTACCTACATTCCCAGATGATGGTGCTAGTTATGGGACAAATATTATTGACGGTGCCAAACAATCAGCCCAAATCGTTGTCAATTCGTTTGAAGACGATTGGCACCGTTTGCTAGGTGGTGAAGATCCTGTATACTCGGCGATTATTAAGATAAGCATCCCCCTCGCCACTATTGCCGTAGCTTGGTGGAGTCTTCCCTGGATCGCCAATTTGGCTGAGAAAGGCTTAACTATTGACGCTCTTAATGCTCTGATCTGGCCTATCCTTGTAGCTGTTATGTTGGCCTATAATAATGGGCTAATGCTAGCGAGTTCTGCCTACGCGCTCCACCGAATCGACTATTCTTTGAATTCAAAACTACTAGATAATGTTAGAAGTGGTATTTCTCGTCGTGAAGCTATTAGAGAAACCCACGTTGATCAAGCGTTGTCCCAACGATTAGCTAAAGATCTAGGAGACTGTGCAAGACTACCCAGTGGCGGAACTGATAAGAATGGCACCCCATCCACTCCAAGAAGAACGTGTGAAGATCAAGTATCACAAAAAGCAATTCAAGACTCTCGTGACTACCGTGAAGCGAATGGTATTCCTTCCAGTGGAAGTAATTCTGACTGGGGGAACCCTGGAACGTATATCAATAATGCAGTTCAAATTGGACTTTTTGCTTTTCTATCAGCCTGTGAGGCTTGTGCCGTATGGACAATTAACAAGAGTTTTTTGTTAGTTACCTATACCGGCCCATTCGCATTGCTTATCTCCCTACCGATGTCATCTGGAAAGCCAATCTGGCTTTGGCTGAATGGCTGGCTTGCATGCACATTGTGGCAGCTATTGTACAATGCTATGATTGGAGATATCGCCACCACAACTGTACTTTCCGCTCAAACAAATCCTCTGATAATGCCCCTAATGGAAGGAATACTTGCGCCTTTACTAGCTGGTGCTATTGCTGGTTTTTCTGCGAGTGGCATATCTATTGCAGTTGGTTCAATTGGAAAAAATGTAGTAGGGTTTTGGCTACACTCCTGAATTATTTAGAATGATAAGAAAACATTACCATCACCATCACTATCAAGTTCGTACTCAATATCGTGACCGACATCACCACCACTATCAGCCTGCCCCAACCTACTTTAATCGTGCCGATGCTTCAATCCCCGCTTTTTTGATTTTCAAATTGTTCCAGGCTTTATTTGGGGTAGTCTACTGGACTGTAAAAGCCATCAGACAGACGATATACTTTTTGTTGGCCAGTCACCCCCTATCGGCAAAAAAACCATGATTAAGCTAAACGAGTACCATCGCGACCTAATCACAAAAAACTTACCTCCTGAGATCGCGGCCCTAGCTGACCGCTACCCCTCTGATGTTTTAAATGCTGCAATTTGGCGCTCTAGGCCTATACCTAAAGAGTTTAAAAATGTAGAGTTTTGGTATGGAGACAGCAACGATACTAATCCAGACATTACCATTAGTGATGGAATCCCTATATTTTGGCTAGAAAGACCCGAGGGCTACAATCCACCTGTACGTGCATTACAGGTCGATTCTAAGTGGGTCTTTATCGAGATCGAGGGGCGAGTAGCACTAGATCGACTGGATGAAATCACGCTACCGCCAATAGTATCTGATCCCACACTATTACTTTCTGGACTGCTTAAGCTGCGTTCTTCGACGTAAGTATTTCCTCATTCACTCGGACATCCGAGTGAATAATCATAAATTTAACTTTAAAAGGACTACGAACATGGTCGGAATTGTCGGAATTGAAAGAAGCGAAGCCAAAGAAATAGGTGAAAACTACCTGGAAACATTGCGCTCGACTTTGCTAATGAGTGTGATGGCGGTAAAAGGCATTGGCTCTTTCATCCGTGGATTTAAAGAGGGGGCAGTAGCACGAGGAGCCAATGCCTCTGACCCTGTGAGTATAACCATAGGTAAAGATATTGTTTACGAAGCTCCGACTTCAGGCGAGAATTCTCATGATTTCAAGCTGACACCAGCAGCTCTTAAAGAGATTAAAACAGCCATTCAAGCTCCTCAACAGCTGAGAGAAAAGGTTTCGATTTCAGTGGGGGATAAGGAATTTTACGCCGTTAGTAACTCTGGGCAAATTACCCGCGATCTTCTTAACCTCCACCCTGAGCAGGCCCCGCAGCAGATTCCACAAGCCGCTCTAGAGCAGATGTCCGAATCTATGGCGCGGGTAAGCGCCATGCTTGGCTCTGAGAATCCGATGGAATCAATGTCGGCTCGGATTGCCATTTTAGAAGAATCTCAAAGCTTGCTAGTGGAAACGGTTCAAAAGCAACAGGTCATCCTGGAGCAACTGTTATTCCAATCTGAGCAGGCTACCAAGGTTAAAGCTCCAGAAGTGAAGAATTCTAAGCTGGGTAACTATCTACGAGGTGCCGCCAGTGCAATCAAGGGAGTAGGGAGGCATACTGAGCAGGTTGTCAACAAAGTTCGCCAGTTTGGTCAGTGGCTGGGTAACAAAGTTCAAGGGGCAATCAAAGGAGTCAGAGAGCTGCGTGACAATGCTATAGTCAACGCTGCTACCATGATGCTTAATGTGGTTGGTGATAAGCACCCCGATGGCAGCAGAACCTTCACCACTGACTCTAACCTTCACTTTGAGCGTACTCCAGACGGTGCGATCAACATAGCTCGCGGGGCGAGGGAAGTCATGTCAGCATCGCAACTTTCCCCACAAGTAACTCCTGATGACCTCAAGGAATTGAACCAGACTAGAGAACTGGCTGAAGAGATAAATCAGAGCCAAGCTCTAGAACAGAAGCAACCCTCCACTGCCTTAAGTCGCTAAAATGTCCCTCTTTTCTCCTAGAAATACAAACATAACTCCAGGTATCACACTTGTGACTGGGATTGTTTGCTGCATCAATCTGTTCATTGGCGTTGCCGACCACGTAAGACTGGGGCATTTAAACGCGCTCAAACCTCCCAACCTTGTAGAACGTGCGGATGGTCTGAAGGGGTGACAAGGAGGGCTACAACACTTATAGGTTCAAGGTTTCAGGTATTCATGGTATAAAGAAAAGAGGTCTAGCTTTGTCAACAAGACCTCCTTAATGATAAGATGCCTGAATTTT
>JAABUX010001546.1_pt1 | contig 34464 bp, 33 predicted proteins | sample 5561851 | NCBI WGS metagenome assembly JAABUX01 (sample SAMN10711883, study PRJNA513361) | rock metagenome | isolation source: Antarctica rocks | place: Antarctica: Victoria Land, Richard Nunatak red sandstone | collected 2016-01-03
GGCAGGATTTGATCGGTGATGCAGGTCGAGAAGGCGGTCGAGAGCCTGGGCGGCTGCCAGGACTACCCCCTGCGCTGAGTGGACTGCCTCCACCAGGCGAATCTGGACTCATTGGGAGGGGTTTGAGTAAAGTGCTAGAGTGACCGAGGATATCATTGTCATCAGCTCTGCTGCGAGGCCTACCTCCAACGCTTGCCGGCCTCCTTCCGTTTTGGGACTCTGGTCGAACAGGGTACGGCGACAGATTCAGGGAAGGGCGGAGTAAAGGGTAGTCATCCTCGATACGAGGGAGAATCGGTGGAATGATGGTAGGTGTATGCCCCGAGGACTGATTGATGTGTAGGTCTTGTAGGTTAACTGCAGGTCGGAGATCAGGCGTGGATTTTGCAGCGAGAGACGTGGAACGCCGTTTTCTCGGTGGTCGTGAGGGGTGTGTAGAAGCAGACAGACGAGAGTCATTGCTACTCTCGGTACGACTTGAAGAGCTGCTGCCGAGGGAGAAGATGGAGGAAATGCGTCTTGCCATCTCGCTGGTGTGTGGTGGGCAGACGAGAGGCGAAACTGTAGGGATAGGGCGCTGAGCAGAAGCACAGTGTTAGAGGTTATAATGCCATTAGGTTCGCAGTACTAGACTGCGCATTGCATATGTACAGTTCGACGGAAAGTTTTCAGCCTGAGGGATTCTCGGCACGCGTGGCGGATCAGCATTGGGCCGTTTTGCACGGGATAGTGTTCCTGATGTTGCTGTTCATGGCGGAGCCACGGAGGGGCGATGCAAGCTATTGTGTTGCTATATCTAAGAATACAGTAACGATATCAAACGGTGAAGAACGAAGAATAGATTCGAGGGAAGACCCTGATGCACTCCCCACATGGCCCTGCGTGCGTGGACAGGGAACTGGGTTTCGTTTCGCAGGGCAACAGGATCTAGAACTAGAACTAGCTTCTCTGCCAAGACATCGGACTTGGCATTTCTGAAACAATCAAGGCGCAGCAAGTAAGGCCGACCATGTTGATATCATCATCCTAATCCCATTCCAAGCCTTCGTGGGATCATCCTACACCAGGCTGAGAGTTCAACAGGTTGGACATGTCAACTTATAGAGTCTTGCAGGAGCTTTTGGTGATTATGATATCATACTGTAAGCTTGTAAGCTTATTACTTATTTGCATGCTATCTAAGAAGGCATATGAAGAGCAAAGCCTCTACTGTTGGCTGTTCTGTCAACGGAGACGAGATCAAAAGCAGTCTATAATTTACATCACCTGGAAGCAAACCCGATTGAAAGCGTCGACACCACATACAGTTCTCCAGAATGCATCTCTCAAAAGACTCCATTGAAGTACGATATGAGCCCATTACCTTTTTCCAAACCGACCAATATTTACGAAGCTATCTCGTACACCGATTTGATCCTACTACTATATGGTATAGGTAATGCTATAAAGTACAGTCGCTTGACATCGCGACTGATGCTGAAGGGATTAGATATACCAAAATCGCATGATCAGGCTTGACACAATCGGCAGTCCATAGAGTCCGTATGAATTGCGCGACAAATGAAAAAATAACAGTCTCTAGGTTGGGTCGATCAATGGCATTAACACCAAGTCAAGGTCGTCCTGGGTGGAGATGCCACAGGAATTTCCAACATCGCCATGGACATCATACCTTGAATACGAAACAATCCAACAGCGCTCTCATCAATCAAAGCAGGTTCGAGTCACGAAGAATATCTCATATACCCTCATATCCTTTCCAACCGCTAACTTCACTATGCTCTACAACATACTTGCAGGCGTGGCGAAATCGTCAAGTATGATTATAGGAAACAAGTCGACTTTCCACGTCAGGTAAACAATCAGATCTTGGACTCATCTCCCACTGCCCAGCTATAAGAACATACCACACGATCACTCCTTGCAGCCAGCCTCAATAGACTCACTAGAACATCATCATCATTAGATCTCACTCACCTCATACCTATCCTACCTTATCCACCCTCAGCTCTCCCAAATCTCCCAAAACTTCCACCATCCCGTCTAGTCTCCACGTACAGAAAACCCTATCTACAAGCGCAGAACTCAAGATTTCAAAGATCACGAAACTCAAAATCCAGATATGATATATCATACATCCCTACAGAACCCCCGCTTCTCCACCTGCAACATCCGAATGTTTTCTTCACCTACCGAAGAAGCTCGACGCACATCTCAAACACATATACAATACAATCCACAAACCCCTCTCCACCTCAACCTCCGCAGCCCAAGCCCCCCAGATCATACGAGATCGAAACCCAAAAACTGCAGCCGAAGATATAATCCATATCCATATCCCCAAACACCCCCACCCCCCCACATCCAAAAACATCCACAGTAAAAAAGAAAAACCCCCATAAACCAACCAACCTCCTCCACCAAAACCCTCTCGCAAAAGCCCCCATCCAAAGCGCTCACGACAGGAAGATTGAGAGAATAGAGGGCGATATGAGACGAGAGGGTAAAAAGAAGAGGGGTTCCATAGACTACCTTAGGCGAATCGGATAATTAGATCATGTGGGATCGGAAGGGTTAGATATGGGAGATGAGAAATGGGATAATTACGAGCGGGTGGATAAATGAGGAAGAAGTGAAGATATACATAATTCGTTGTCCATAGCGAAAGGGGAAAAAAGGGGTATGTATGTACAAAGAATCGAAGAAAATGATTCAAGTTCCGCTCAGAAAACGACAGACAGTATGTATGTTGATCTCTCCGCACAAACACATCCCACCTCATCTCAGCTTAACCTGAAAGCGACCGTCCCACCCACCCATCCCCATCGTTCGTGAAAGGCCTAAGCCTCCTCAAACAACGCAACAGTCGAGCAGAAATTATCCCGATTATCCTTCTGCCCCACCACCCCCGCCCCATCGACCGCAACCATGTTCGTGCTGCCGACCGTACTAAGCGCCCAGATGTAAACCTGTTCAGAACACTCAACGCTAACCATGCTCTCCTGACAGCTCTGCGTCGCCAGGCAATCCTCGGCCCAGTTGTCGAAGAAGGAGTACAGACCGGCGCCGTAGACGAGGATGTCCGACGAGGCGAAGATGCGCAGGCCCCACGCCTTTTTGCAGCCGGGGGTGGTGCAGGTGGCGAAGTCCGGGTCGAAGTAGGTGGGTGAGGGGGTGAAGCCGCCGGCGAGGGCGTCGGGGTTGGATTGCATGTAGGGCGTTTCGGACTGGATGATGCCCATGTAGACGTCCTTGGCGTTGGCGAGTTCGTAGTTGTAGAGCTGGCTGTGCTCGGAGCTGGTGCCGTACATCCAGACGGGGCCTTGGGATTCGACGAGCACGCCGCGGCCGTTGAAGATGTTGATCTGGTTGTGGTCGGCGAGGTCGAGCTCGTGGTCGGCGACCCAGAACCAGTTGTTCTCGAGGTAGATGCTCGCTTGCTTCGTGACGTGGAGGAGCATGAAGGCGCCTTCGCAGGCGGCGTTGACGGGGGCGGTGACGGTGGGGTTCTTGGCGCAGTGGTCGGATTGGAGGTTCGTGCCGGCGGTGCCGCCGATGCGCATGTGGACGTCCCACATGCCCGAGGCGCCCTGCGACGTGGATCCGATGTTCCATTCGACGAGGATGGCGCCGGGTTGGGCACCTTTGACTTGAAAGATCAGGTCGCTCATCTCGACGGCGCCGGTCTGGCCGGGCTGGCCGACTTGGAAGACTGGGGCTGGGGAGGCTTGGTTGGAGAACGCGGCGCCAGAGGCCATGATGATGGGCCAGATCTCGCCGGTGATCTTGATGTTGGCGGGGACTTTGACGGTGGACGAGACGATGTAGGCGCCGTGGTCGAAGTAGATGATCTGGCCTGCTTGCGCACCGTCGAAGATTTTCTGGATCGCCGCCGTGTCATCTGTTACACCATCGCCTTTGGCTCCTGCGGACTTGACGCTGACGAAGGACGAGGCGGGGACGGTTTCGTACTGTGGCTTGGAACGCTCGAAGATGCTGTTGCCGTTCATGAGGGAGGCCGGCTTGGTTGGGGCGGCAAGGGTGCCTTGAACTTGACTACTTGTGGCCGAAGGAGCCGCGGTAGTGCAAGAAGAGCCGGTCGCAGTGCCATCGTTACCTGTCGTATAGGCATTGCCTTGAACCCATGATGCAACCACAGAGCCTCCTGGGAGGATCGCGGTGTTGGTGTTGTTGTCGAATACAGCGGCGGTACTGCCGGTAAAGTCACAGTTGTCGATGATGAGAGTGCCACCTGTGACTGGGACGTTGTTGGTCTTGCTGTAGGACGTGACGATACCCTTGGGGGTGGCAACAAACTTGCTGTCTTGGACGATGACTGAGCCAACAGTCTGGTTGGTTGCGCCGTTTGACATGTCGACACCAATGCCGCAGTTGTTGATAGACAGAGACTTAAGCTCCCAAAGCCAATTCCAGTTCATGAAAATAGCGGTGTTGCAGTCGTTGAAAACCAGGTTTCGGGTCGTGAACTGTTGGTTGCCCAAGAACATCCCATAGTTACCTCCGTTGAAGACAAGATCGCTCATCCAGCCGCCTGAGCCGTTGTCCATGAAGACACCTTGCTGCTTGCTTGTGGCGCCTTTGACCATATTGAACTCTATGTTCTGCAAGCTGGTAGCTTGCGCGACCTGCCAGTGGATACCAGCACCTACGGTTGCCGGCATTGCAGTCATATCGATGACGAAGTTTCTGATCTGGCGGAAGAAGTTGTTCTGGTTGGTGTACCAATTCGCGCCTGTGTTTTCATATGGATCAGAATCGATGAGAGCAATACCGACAAAGCCAGCTGCGCCCTTGATGGTAGGGCGAGTGATGGCGTCGCCAACGAATTGGGTATAGTATAGCTGGATGAGTGGCTTGGAGATTAGATACGTTCCAGGTGGGAAGTAGACCAACGCCGGGGTGATTGTGGAGCTGTCGCAGCCTAGCCCGCAGCGATTGCCGGACGAAATGGCGTTGTTGATGGCAGCAGTGTCATCCGTGGTACCGTCACCCGTCGCACCAAAGTCCTTGACATTGCGGTAGATCTGATAGTTTGGTGAGCTGCCAAAGGCCACGGTACCTTGACGTTGAATGCTTGAGAGCCAGTAGCTTGAAGATGCATCTTGCTTGGATGATGTGGCTGTTGAGTTGGTAGTCATGGGCACCGCTCCGACCAGCGAGGTAGGTGCTACGACGAGGAGTAGCAGTCGAAGTGTGACGAACATGGCGACTGCGCTTGACGCGAACATGGCGATGAGATACGACTGGCGTGATCTTCGGGTATGGTTGGTGATGCGTAGGTATGTTGGGAACGAGAATAAGGACTTGAAATTAACAGTCGTCAGCGAGCCAGCGCTGATATAGAAGCGAATGAATAGTATGGACAAAAAGATTGTGTATGAACAAAGAGTGGTTGAGGGTGTTGATGAAAGAAAAGCGACAAAGAAACAAAGAAAGATGTCGGTGGAAGGAGAAAGTCTATTGTGGAAAAAATTAAACAAGTGAAGTGAAGGAAGCTTTGTCAGGTGACTGCCGCTCACTGACAACCGAAAGGTGTGTGGAGGAGAGACCTGATAGTGAACAGAAATGTGAAGGGGGCAAGGCAGCTATATGCAGTCCTGTTTCACAGGCAAAGCAGGATACTTACAGTTTGAGGCAAACCCCCCCTGAATATTGACGCGTGTGATTTTGAAAGGTTGTGATTGATTGCTGTATCTCCAGGACAATCTCCCTCCCCCTTGCGCGCATCCAACGACTCATATATAGCACAACCTCCCCTGCCATCAGATTGACCAGCATCCCGGTAGGCGAAATGGTCAACATCTCGTCCGCCCAGCTGCTCATCCGAGTCACATTCATTGTTCGAAGTCTGGTGGTTAGGAGATGGTCGGGCAAAGAATGAAGCCGTCATGGGGGCAAGGATGTTGACAGGAATGGAGGTTGAGGCGGCCCCAGCGAATGAGAACCGTGCGCCGCACCCGACAGCGGTGGCTGTCCGTAAGGAAGACCTGGCGAGCCACTGAGGCACTCGGACATCTTCTGCTTGTGAATCTACTAGATTGACGAAGTGATTGGATGTTCTACAGTCCCATGGTTTCCCCTCGTGCTTCTTGAGACGTATCGGAGATATCCAGGAACCGGAAGACGTGGAGCACTCAGATAAATGTGTAATTCTCTATTCAAAACGTAGTGCAGTACCTTCACGCACACGCGTTATGAGTATGATGACTGGCTTGCTGACGGACTGGCTGTGGGCTGGTGATAGATCGAAACATAACGGGGTGTGTATCAGAATGTAAGGACCGTTGGCATGTGTTCGCTGTGAGTGGCTGCACCCTAAGAGATGCAAGCGCCGGCAGTGGGCCCGGAGCTAGACTGAACAGGGGTCAGGCCGAGGCCCGAGCAAGCCCCACCCGTCGACCTTAATCCATTTTCCTGTTTCGGTCAATTTGCCTCGAATCCTTCCTACTTCTGTGAGCGACGGGACGAATCGTTCTCGTCGACAAGGTCAAGCCTGTTGTTTCATGTATACAAAGCGGTAATTTGCAGCAGGACTTTCATCACTGACGCCCATTTTCCACGGTATTGTATTTACGTAAAGCGACTAACGTCGAGCCTCGAGCCACGAACACAAATCCATCACTCATCGAATCCCTGCTCACGGACCGCCTGATTCATGAAGCGTGCCGATATCGTCTGTTGTCTCTACATCTCCGAAAGAGCAAAAGGGGAAGGCTAGATAAGATTGCATATGACTTGCAGTGCCTGTCTAGCGCACGCTTCCCCACAATTCCCCGCAATTCGAAGGATCTTTGGGTCTCATGCCATGCTTTCACATGCATCCACCTGGGTTCTGTGGCTTGGCTGTGTGGAACGTCGTTGAGAGTGTCGAAGGCGCATTTCTGCGCTTCTAGAGATGGGTGCCCGTGCGAATACTCCAACACTCGTGCTGGAGATGTTTCTGGTTCGATGGTGTAACGGTTTCGTGCTGGCCCAAGCAAGTGCCCCAGTACCCTCAAATCCGATGTGACCCGAATCTGGGTACTCTAGACTCTTGCTTTCTCCTCAGCGGTACTGCTCCATCATCACCCTGCTTTCCCCCGAGGGTCGCCATGACGGAGATCCCTCCAGGCACTGCTTATCTTGCAATCTCCCAATCACTCGACCGAGGCGCTGGATACCCTCGGCCAGCTTATCCTCTGCTTCCCACGAAAAGCACAGTCGCACATTTCTCGTCAAATCCACCGCTCCTTCATCACCGTAAACCGCAAAGATGGGCCCGGGTGCGATGATGGTGTTTTCGTCGTCCCGGGCAGACACAGCAACCTCCTCAGCGTGTAGTGGCGCAGGTAGCCTAAGGTAGATGAAGTATCCGCCTACCATCTCGCCCTTGGTCTGCGGTAGCGTGATTCCCAAAGGTATTAGGTACGTTTCGACGGCAGCGATCATCCTTCGGTACCTCCGACCATATGTAGGTTGTAAAGTCTGGGAAATGTGACGCTGAAGATCACCCGACTCCAGAAGGCTCGACAGGAAGGTGCCAGTCAGCTGAGATGGAGCTCCACCAGACCTCGAAGACCCGCTGCTTCCATGATCAGCAATGTGCTAAGCTCAGACGGTATGATGTAGCTTACACCTGCGAAAGGCCCCATGCGAACCTCGCCGTTCCTTCTGCCCATCCTGTTCGACAGCCTGGTCCAACGATCTTGCTGAAGCTCCCATTGCTTACCGCATTTCCAAACCCATCTACTCCATCTCTTTCTGCTCCCCCAGCGAGAGTGCGGTCGATATCGACAATGCGAGGCAGACGCGCATGCTCAAAAGAGATTTGGGAACTTTCGTCTGCAGGCCATTGCAACGGGTCGTAGACGTCATCGGTGATGATACAAGCGTCGTATTCGCGTGCGACTTCAACGAGCTCTTGACGGCGCCGGAGACTCATGCTAGTTGATGAAGGGTTCGAGAATGTAGGGACAGCATAGATCAAATGTCGATAGATCTTGCTCCATGGCCGTGCTGGTTTGAGCGTCTATCATAGACTACTCAGCCAGTGTCTCGTCTGTGTCTGGTATATCATACCGGCATGTTATTTCCTTGTGCCTTCGCCTCTGTCTCGCTCTTTTTCAATTCCTTCCTCAAATATGTGATGTCGAGACCCTCCTCATCTTCAGGTACGGAGCGCAGACATCCGTGGAAGCCATTGTCTTCGAAGATTCGGCATGCGAGAAAGTATGTTGGGGACACCATCCACACATTCCTCGTGTAGAGTGGGTCTGAGAATACTTGGAGAATGCACGCTAGATTCTGGCTGGCTCCCCCAGTGATACATATTCGCTCCACCGATATAGGATCAGGAGGCTGGTAAAAATGGGAGAGCCATTTGGCGACTTGCTTTCGCAATGGTATGAAGCCCTGATCAGGCCCATAGAGAAGGCCAGGTGTGAAGACTTCAGGATCCGACAAGGAAGCGCAGGAGGCGGTCTTGATGTGGGCTGATGGAAGCAAGGCAGGGTTTGGCCAGCCCTTTAGTAGATCAATAAGTCCTTTGTTCTTACCATTCAGGCCATTGACCGGCTTGGGCTGCTCTTCCATTATGTGTCGTTGGGTGGTGGCACAAGCTTGACGATGAGGCGCATCTTCGAGCGCCGGGTAGCAGCTGTGATCTGATTCCACAGCCGTGCTTCATCCGACCTGTGAGCGCAAGTCTCAAGTTATGTAATCTGGGAAACCCACACTGATATCATTTAGTGGGAATTATATTGGTTCTCGATAAGCTCCGGAATTACGTGCCCGGATGAGCACGCACTGAGGCATCCACAAGAAACAGCGTGGCGTCTGACGACGTTTCCGCACACCGAAAGAGGCCTCTCTTCCGCTCTCTCAGCTCCAAGCGACCATTGATGTTGCTCATGCTGTGTATGGGAAGATACAGTAAGTTGGACTTCTGCATCTATTGTCTCCCCTTCTAGAGATCTGGTGTCTTTCAAGCTTTACTAGCACATGGTCACCAGTCTTACGCTATAGACATAGTCATTCTGAAGGGCGCAGCTCTGGCAATACCCGAGGGTTCTCGAGGCCGTTGCGCCCTCGAGAATTCAAGTGTTGAAGCATACCAGGCGTGCTGAAGAAGTACAAGAGATTGAGAGGTGAACGGCCAGTGGTCTCTGGCTGTCATCAAGTGAACTGTACATGTGCCCCGCTCTGGACACAAACTGGTACAGGGAGTATCTGGCTTGGCAGCATACCTGAACCAACAGGGTGGCAACAGCAGTGGTCTGAATCGAATGGCCAGTCTGACGTTGCCGCGCCTTGCTGCACGAGTGACGGTCGGCTGAAGTATATCGCCCGTTCGATCGAAGCGACCAACGATCCTCGACCATTTTGAGCCTAGACTAAGACAAGAACGGAACTCGGATGATGGGCTTCCCGCCTCTAATCCTAACAGAGATTGTGGCTTTGCGCTACCACAATCATCTCGACCAGTGAAAGATCACTACAAGTCAGATCAGGAAAAGCGTGGGTCGTTATCAGGGTCTCATAGGATGGATGAGGTCTAGTATGCCGGATTACTGGCGGTCATCTCCCATCTCTGCGCCTATATTGAGTTCTAGAAGGAAAACGTCTTTCTCTTAATGCGTTCAGTCGTGCTACACGCTTTCTGTCATGCAGATGCAGGAAAAGCCAAAACCATACATCGACACACGGGCCTCCACATTGCCGATGACTCCTCTCTGTGTTTCTAAGCTACAGGAACTCCACGTTGTTATTCGGACTACCAGTCATCGAGCGTCCAGCCTGCAGTATCCATGCCGCCAATACGTGCAATCGACTCTTTACTAAAGCACGTCACGTCTAGACCCGGTATTTCTAGCTGGATTGATCCTCATTATCCTGGCTGCCCTGCTGCGTGCATACAACAGTAGAAACTTGCATGGAGATGCTCCAAGATAGTTCTAGGTGAAGACTCGTGATGAAATTGAAAAGGATAACGCCCCGGACCTGTCTCTGGCCTTTGACCGGCAGTCTCATCGCCTCCTTCGGCCTATCCATTGCTCTCACCTTTCGATCTGGCCACCACTGCTATGCTGGAGTTTGCGGCGAAACGCTGTTTCCACTTCAAGCGCGGCTTCATGTTATTATATGGTATTGCTGGATCTCACTGTCGGTGACACTGCTGGCTTTGCGGGCTTTCCACCCATCCATCCGAGCAATCCTGCAGTACCGCCTGGTCCAAGTCCAGTTGCCTATAATTGGCAAGTCCTTGACATTCAGTGGCGCTTTGGTTGCATTATGGATACTCATTCTGTACGGCATCGTTACGGGAGTATGGTGGCTCCGATTACAGGATTACTTCGTCACCCGAGGGCAAGAGGGTGGACTGATCGCGGGGAATAATCTCCTGGCTGCTATCGCCTTAACAGGTCATTATGCTGATATAACGATGGGCATGGTCCTACTTCCAGTGGCCAGAAATAGTGCATTGTCTTCATTCTTCCGGTTATCTGCATCTACAACCTTTGCTTTTCATATGATCCAGGCATATGTTCTTTTCGGCCTGGTCCTTATCCACGGCTTTTTGTATGCGTCGTGGACGGCTGTCTACAATCGTAACCCCAACCTCACTCGCTTTATCTTCCCGCTCCTGGGCCCTACATATCTATATAACGAGGTATGGCCAGGGAACAGGTCCTCGCTTGGTGTCTGGAAAGCTTCGCTCATATTCACTGGTCTGATCACCGCATTAATCTTCCTAGCTATGTTCATTACCACACTACCAATCATCAGGCGGAAGCACTTCAATGTCTTCTATTTCACACACTTACTGGCAATCGTGGCGGTCATTATCATTTGTCTGCACGCCAGTACGATGTTTTATTGTACTGCACCAGGTCTGGCTATGTGGGTCCTAGATTGGGGCATGCGGATATATGAGCTGAGTGGAAAGATGGACAGTACCTTGACTGCTGTCGGTAACGGGTGGTTTTGGTGAGAGCTTCCTCTAATAATTCACCCATGTACCCTCGAATGAGACTGACACGACATGCTAGTCTCACCCTACCACTTCCCCGCAGACGTCTTGATGGCTGTGCGTGCCATTCACCTCTTGCTCATTTCCACATTCATCATACCGAGTCATCCATCCGAGAGATCCATCCCTTCACGACCATCACACATCTCGCAACGCAAAAGGCTGCCACACCGAGCTCCACTGCACAAAAGGTCGTCATCTCGCCCAGTGCCAGCGACGAGACCATCATGATACAATTCCTGTTTCGCAGAAGCAAAGCCTCTCGCTCATTGACGACTTCTACAGATCATCCACGCGAAGCGAAGGCGAGCAAAGAGTGGACGAACAAGCTAGCAAGCCTAGTGGATCAAGAGCCAGCAGGGGTCTCTACACCAGAGGCACAGCTGAACGACCCAGAGAAACACCCCGAGCGAAGCCTCTCCGCCAATACCAGTACTTCACTCCGGCTCGAAGGGCCTTATTTCACACCCGCAAACCCAACAAGCTACAACACGGTCATATGCCTCGTTGCTGGTACAGGTGTCAGTGGTGCCATCGCTATCGCCGCTGCTTTCAGCGCTCAATTCGCAAGTGTCGAACCTGGAAAGGCTACACCTTCCCGGCCGCAAAAATTAGAGCGGACTTGTAGCACCGCAGACCGAGGCGCCAGCTGTCAGATGCATGCACGCGCAGGAGGCATATGGAAACGATGTATCGTGATATGGAGCGTGCGCGAGTCGGAATATATCAAATTGCCATTCTTCCCAGACTCTCCCGGCCTGGAAGTCCGGTCACACTTGACTGGAAAAGGGCACGACCGTCTTGATGCAAAATTGGCGATCGGCGAGATCTGCAAAGATGAGTTAGAAGGTAGAACGTGGGTTTATATATCGGGACCGAACCCCTTCATCGAGGCTGGCGAGAAAGCTTGTCGGGAGCTGAACGTCGAGTTCTTTGGTGCGAGGTGGACTTGACGAGATGCGCACAAGTCCAGAAGCCGAATACAGTCTTAGAAAATAACCATGGATGCCAGAGTATCAGAGCAAAGTACGCCTTATCGGTAGGCTAGGCTACCCGTCACCTCACACTCTCGGGTCATGGGCGTATGCTCCTGATGAGTGCGGTAGCGAATCAGCGCCAAGGTGCTACTCATAGTGATCTTTTTGGCCTCTCTCCAGCCATGCATCATTCAGCTCCCTTCCAGCTTGATCAACGACCATGGGTCCTCGTTGTCCCTGCCATCATCTTCTCAAGTTTCTCAACAGACCTCTTTCGATCGACGATGCTTCCACGTTTGCCTAGCCTACTTCAGAGTAAGTGCATTGGTCAAACTCAACAGCAGCCCTTCAGAACCTTCATCCTGAGTAGCCGTTACGTTCTTGCAACCAACAAGACCCAATGCTACGGGCTGGAGTCATTCGCGTTCTCTCCGCATCCCAGGGTGTGGAGAAATCATAGTTCGACGCTTGCTTCCAAGAGTAGGACAACACACTACCATATATCTCCTCCCAGCACCATACCCTTACCAGATCCAACGACATTAGTGACAGTTCCTCAGCGGTGCATGACCGCAGATTTTCTCAGCCTGGAATGCACTATCTAGGCTGAATCTCGTTAACCGCCAAAGACCATGGCCAATGATGTCCCATCAGAGGAATGACGAATGTTTCCCAGATCAGATCCAAGTCATTGATCTTATCAAAACAGTATAATTTTCTGAATAGACGAAGAAGCTGCTCTTCGAATCACTGCTACCCTAAATCTACGCAGGACCTTGGTCGGATATGCCGAGATTGAGGCAATTTCCTCGGTCAAGACAGTCCGACTTCCCACAAAAGCATTATCAGACTGATGCAACATCTCAGACAAGGCTCGAGTACTTGAAGCGGAAGCATGAATCTGGAGAGGCGAGCTCTCCCAACTCCTCACCCAGTCGATGCTAGCCAGCCAGCTCTACATAAGAAAACGCAAAACCAAACTCGGCACCAAAGATTCATACCGTCTATGACCCGAGACTGAGTTCGTCAAAAATCCTGATGGACATGAACGGCAGAAACCGACTTCAATACCGCTTTTGCAAGCGATAAAATCCCTGCATCGGCTATGATACCCAATGAGACTGGTTGGATGGCGAATGGAGTTGATGCCATGGGCATTTACCACGAGAACGAGCCGCGCGAACGATATCAAAACTGTGTGAGTAAAATTAATCTGAGACGACCGACCGTCATATCTCTTCCTACGAGTTGCGCATTGTTCACTTCGAATCACCCAAACTCTTACCCCCTACGTTGGATCCTCCCCTCAACGCCAAATTCTAGCGTATCGGTGTCTCCAAAACCTGAAAAACCGTCCTAGCCACTCTTGTTCCACACAATCCACGCTCGTTAAAAGCCCATAACTCGAACAATGGGCATAACATGCATCTATTCGCAAATCTAAGAAGCGCAACAATACCCCCACGAGCGAGCGCTATAGGTGGAGATGGATTCCCAGTCATGATTTCAGGAGAAGCTGCACGAGGTTCATTCAAGCCGACGACAGAAGCGATGTCGGTCGTGTCGAAAAACCATCACGCATACAAATATATCATCTAGCCACACAATCTTACATTTGACTAAACAATATGCCCATCCCAACTCATCCATCCCCCCTTCAACACAAAATCCCATACACCCTTCCCCCTCACCCCTCACCCATACCCAACCCCTCCCAAATTAAATATCAAAACCCCCACATCCTCCATAAAAGCCCTAACGTAACTATAGCTTACCCCAACTAGTCCTAATTCACAACATCGACTTAAACCGAGACATAGCGAAAACGAACGTTTTGAATTACTCACTCTTACTTACTTTATATTTATTGTACATAGCCCAGTCTAAACATCCCACGGTAACTTGAATCGGATCGAATCGAATTTAACGGATATGAATATGAATATACGGTAAAAGATGAAGAATACTATAACTCAAGTACCAAATTCATCGAATAAGCGATTACTATTATAAAGCGAACTGAGTAACGAATGTACATACACCACTCCCCCCCCCCTTTCCACTTCCACTTCCATTTTCATTTCCGCATTATGATCTAACACGTATACATCCATCCATCCCGGGACGTATTAATTGAGTGTACCTAGCTGTACTGATTCCACACTTCCCCATCGTAATCACCAACACCGACACCGCTCCCCCAACAAGAACCCGTTCCTCCCCCCCCCCTTTCCCCTTCCCGTCCGAAAGCCCCCTCACCAAACACTCCCACTTTCAAACCCACCTACCCTCCTACGTGTTGTTTACTGTACTGTTGTAAACCCACTCTCCCACCAATCCCCTCCAGAGGGCACAAACCTCACATCTCCACAAAGTCAGCACTGCATGCATACCTGTTCGCGAAACCCCACATGTGTTGTACATACGAGCTGGGAAGTTGATTGATGATGAGTGATGAGTAAAGGATTGGGTTGTACTATATAGCATGTCATAGTATGGATAAGCAATCTAAAAGGGAACCAGAGTTTACATAAGCCATCACAGTCTTCCCATAAGATCCGTGGACCCTCACGAGCGGCAAAAGCAGGCCACGGCACGTACCACACATCTCGCACGATAGACCTATCAAAGACAAAGCAGCACAAAACCCGATCAACGTCTCAAACCACACCCCAAACAAAAACCTCGCCAGAATTCCCGACAACATTAACAACAACAACCCCCCTCCCCCCCCACACCCAAACTTCAAACCCACCACCAGAGTCCCCACGTCACCCTCCCCCTCCCCCTCTCCCTAACAACCCATCCTACACCCCTCACAAGCCCTCAACCCACACCTTTCATACAGCGGACACTCAAACACAATCAAGACATTACCGCAAAAACAACATACATGCTCCCCCTCCGCAATATCCCAGAAATCACCTTTGACGTCGCGGTGCCGGGCGTGGAGCCGTCGGCACTGGAGCAGGATGATTTCTTCGTCGGTATCGTATGCAGTGTCTGCTTTGTCGGGCTCTAGGGTGTCGGGTTGGTGTGTTGTTGGTTCAGTGGAAGTGAAAGTGTTGGAGTCGGTGGGTGCTTTGGGGGTTGTCAGGTCGGGAATGAATGTTTGTGAAGGCGAGGATGATCGCTTCGTCCTCATTTGTTTCTCATGTAGGGCGCGGCGCTTGACTTCTTTGCGAATTATGGCTTCTTGACGGTGGTGCTTTTCATTGGCCTTTTCCTGTCCTTCGACCGCTCGAGAGAGTTTTTCGCTGGCCTTTGCACCATCTTTTGCTTGACAATGAATCGCTTCATCCACATTATTCTCAACCTCTTCTTGGCGACGGCGTTCGTCCTGAGCCTTCCGATCCTGAACTTCATAACTGTCCGAGTCCTTGCCTTTCTTCTCGCACCTTTTGGCCGTATTCTTCTGCAGTCGTCTGTAGATCTGCTCGGCCTCCGCACCCTGCTTGGGATCAAAAGTCTTCAACTTTTTGTAGAGCGTCCGATACCTCTTCGTCTCACTCTCAAGATCTCTTCGAAGTGAGTTGAGCGTGATGTTCCTCTTGTAAACCTCTTCAAAGAAGTTCTCTTCCTTCTCGTCCATCCCAGCCCACTCCTCGATAACAGTATCGGCAGCCTCGGTTTCGGCCTCCATCTTATCAATGGAAGCGACCAACCGAAGTATCAGCCCGAGGGTGTTGATAAGTTTATTCGGAAGTTCCGCCTCGAGTTTTCTCCTTTGTTTCTCCAGCTTCTGAGCCACATGCTCTTCGTGTTGGCGATGCTTCTGTTCCTCCTCCCTCCGCCAATTTCCGAACCAGTCTTGCTCTTCATACCGTTCACTCCCATCGTCCGATGCTTCCCGCTCCTGTTTGGAGTTGGGTGTCATTGGCGAACGACCGGATCGCTTTGGCTTAAGAATATCCGACCAGAACCAGTCAGGCCGCTGAGGGGTTAAGGATGAGTTGAAAGAGTTTGCCGTCGCCCTATTACAGGTGGTGTCATCGTAGAAGGCCTGACTCAGTGGTATCGGCTTGTGGAGACCAATACCGACGTCGTAGGCCATTCGCCTGCCGCTGTCATAGAGGGTTTCGTATGCCTTCTGGACCTGTTCAGACGCGTGAAAGTCAGTCTCGTATGCAGGAACACGAAGAAGATAGACAATAACCTCTTGGAAACTTGCAACCGCCCGCTTGTCGTCGGGATTTTTGTCAGGGTGGCGCTTGAGAGCCATCCTCTTGTATGCTTCCTTGACATTGTCCTTGCTTGCTGTCTTATTGAGCTCAAGGATATCGTAGAATGTTCTATCGCTCCTATACGCCATGCTGTCGCGGCCAAGGTGCGACCGCAACTTGGATTGTAAATGTCGAATTATGCAATCAGACGGCTGTAATAGATCCAGTCTCGCTCCGAGTAAAGATAATGCGGGATGTGTGTAATGGTCGTTGTCTGTGTTGTTGTTGATGTTGCTATGGTGAATTACGGATTTTCAAGAAAATCAACAAAGCTTCTATTCGAACGTCGCTTCTCTTTCTGACGGATTTGCACCATGCGTGAACATCCAAAGGACCTAAATCTTTGTGCAACTTGAAAAGTGGCTAGAAGAGTCCCGAAGGGGTTCGAAGGTCAACGAGCACTGTGTGCTATCTTGAGCATATGTAGTACACGCATTCACTTGGTTTTGTCAATGTTGAACCTCAAAGAATCTCTGCAGGCTTGCTTCGTAGGCATCGATCGATGACATGGATCAACGTGATGGGCTTCATTCGCATTACTGGCTTTGCTCATACAGGCGCGTGTCCAATGAGAATCATTGTCGAAGCTGGTGATCCATAGTGTCTCCGCCCTCAATCAAAGGTGTCTTAGGTATGTACGACTGTGGGATTGTGAAACAGGCCAATTTTGATAAGGTGATACAAGTCATTCAACGTAGACGTTCACGTTCTTTGTGTCTCCATACGCGGATAATGAATTTCTCCTCGTATCTGGTACTGAGTGACCGAACTGGCTTCACAATTCAAGTTCGGATCTGGGAGATTGATCGGTCTTTCGTCTTCCTTACTTTTACTAACCTGGCATCTTCTGGTTGGGAGCCGGCCAACCGCTTTGATGGTTGCGCTGGAATAGCAAGCTTTCCCTTGTTGCTGATGCTCCCGTGGTGAGTCTCGGGATCAAATGGAATGTGCACTTATTACATGCTTAGGGTACTCGAATGTGTCGATCTGTTTATGAATGCCTGCAATCATTTATAGACCGACACCTCTTGGCTTGGAGATGGCGATGTGCAGTGATGAACTGAAGGTTGCAGAGGGAAGTTTGTTTCTGTTGAGGTCGTTGAAATCTCCATCCCCGGAATGGTCTTGATTGGTACTTTCGTTTTACAGGCTCACGATGGTTCCGTGCTATTCTATCGTGGGATCTTTGAATCTTGGGGATTTATCTGGTTTGTGATACATTGTACTTTCAGATACTTTCAATGGGCTTCTACAAGGAAAAGTGGCTGGAATGGATTGGGATGAATCATCCCACATTAGAGCGACTATGCGTTGTATTTCGAGGAGGCCACTCTGGCGCAGGAGCGGAAAGTAGAGCACAAATATCCTAACCCAACCGCATGAGCACACAGTCATGGTCAGAGGTTACATGCACATACCTTTCTCCTCCTCCTGAAATCATCATACAGTTCCATCCAGATCTTCTTGTTCCTGCAGTCATCATTTCCCAAGTCTCCAATCTTACACTTTGGCATAATCTCCCCAATGAGATTATGTGGCCACATGATCCAAGGCTTAGGCAGCGGCCAGTCTGAAAAGTGCACCAGACTTGCCTCCTTCATAACCCTCTCCGGATCCCAATTCGCTAATCTGCTGCCCAGGTAATTCGTATGATCATCAGTCCTGAACTCCCCGCTCAGTAGCCCATACTCACGATGTGACAGCACCATCGCCGAGTCACCGTAGAACCGATTCAAGATCTCCGTATCGTATTCACCCTTCTGCCTTACGTCCGGCCGTGCTGCGACCATCAATTGCTGGTAATCCATCTCCGACGGCTCTAGAAGAATGAACAGACTGGTCAATTCTTGTACAGCAGGCAGCTTCCGGTAGGCGCGCAGCATAGCTACCGGTGCCCTCGGAGCCAGAAACAAATCGTCCATATGCTTTAGCACCGTCGCATCAGCATCTAACTGCAGAACGCGATCGTACTGCGTCTGTCCCCATGCCATGAACTTTGTGAAACTTCCATTCCAAACAGAATCGACGTCCTTTGGTATCTCCATAGGCGTGAGCTTCACGTTGTACTCATCCCTTGCCTTCACCAACAGCTGGCTATCTCGATCGGAGGAGGATGCAATGTCAAGATCCCATTCTTGCGGGTAGAGAAGGATGCGGTCGGCTTGGCTACCAAGACGGGACAGGCTTTCGAATACCATGACGGCGTTACAGAGGTAGGCACTATTGGTAGCATATTGACTATAGGCATACCGGGACCAGTCGACATTCTTGTAGATGAGCGATGGGGAGTGGGCGGATAGTCGGTGGGGGAGGATATGGAAGGATGACGTGTACCATAGGTAAAGAAGGAGGATGGCGAGCACGAGGTAGAGGCTCCGTGATCGTTGCCGTAGGAGTGATGTGGTTGTTGGTGGGTGGGAAAGTCGAATCGGTTTCAGGGGAGGGGAGAAGCGTGCAGGCATCGCTGTAATGAAGGGCTCGCTGCCCCCATCTGGATATCAGAATAGGTTATTTCAGGCTGTTCACATGATAGATCGACTAGGTGGATCAATGTCGACTATCGCTCCCATAAGTTAGAATATTCCAAGAATAGTGCGGAATTCATTCCGTTATCATAGCCAAGCGCTGCTTTCAGATATTTGACTGAACTGTACACTTTCATTTACGTACCAGCCAATGCAGAATATTGATCCGGGTGCTCCAAAGCATCATCTCCTTCATGTACATATGTCAGGGCCGCGCCATCTGTGGGTTCAAGGGACCTTGCTCCCTTCCCTCAAGACGTCGACTGGTGACCTTGTAGTGTCGTAACCATGTCAGAGAATCGTCGTAACAATGCATGCATTATGTTTGTTATAGCGAATGCCTTGTCGACATGACGGATCATGCAAACGTACTACAACAATGTGGACCTCGGCATGTCCAGCATATCAAGTTTGCTCAATGGGCACCCCTGCGATAATCAAGATATGTTGCGGACTGCAATCGCTGTAGAATGTTGGCTCTAATCCGACAGATCGTGTTGCTAGAGGTTGTGTAACATCGAGCACAGTTCCCAACAGACTAGCAGCAACTTCCAAAACGTTCCGAGAATGGTTTCTTTGTGTGCAAACACGAATAAAGAAATTGGGGTGTGACAGCTTTCCTAGTGTTCCCCACGAAAAGTGTCAAGGTTGACTTCACTCATCAAGATTATTCCATTTGCACCTGAGTTTGATTTAAAACACGACACACATAAGCCTGCAATTTTTTCGGTTCGATGTTGCAGCGGTCTGAAGTGCTCCAAGAACCCTCACCTTGAGACACCAACCACGACATCATCTTGCACCTATACTGATTATCCTGCACATACACCGCGGAGACTCATCGCTCCCATATAACCCCACTACCCCATCAGAATCTGCCACCATGGCCTCCCCAGCAAACCAAACCGAAGCCGTAAGCTTCCCCTCCCTATCCTTTGCACGTAATACAAGCTTACAGAACTACCACCAGATCGCCGCTCTCAGCTTCAAGATCGACCGAGTCCTTGAATACCTTACCAAGATTATAGGTCAAGGCACGACCACCATCGCTCAAGGGCAAGAGAACAATAGGGCCTTGGCTAGCTTGTGTTATGGCATGGCCGCCAACTGGCATCACCCTTTTTGCTCTAGCAGTACAGCGTTACTGCGGCCATCGATGTTGTTTCTCGTGCTTGCGGTCGTCGTTGTGGTAGCATTGGTGCAGGTCAGGAGGCAATGATGTTTATTACGAAAGACGAACCTGGGGCTCTCCAGACGCAAATGGTGACAAGGAGATGTATCGAACATGCCACAGAGATTGAGCCTGTTGGGGAGACTATCGAAAACAGATCGAACGATGTGTATGCACAACGTTTTAGCGAGGTGAAGATGGCACTCTCATGTTAGACGAACTCATCAGGTATAGCACTACCCGTGACACTGACTTCATTCGCACAGCTGCATCGATATAGCAATATGCCCATTCCAGCATGACAACACCCCAAATACATTCTTCATACCGGCCTTGATTGCGGTGATCCTGTTGGAAGAAGGAATAAATCGAATAAGATTGCAGAACAAAGTCAACGCTCGCAATAGTGAAAGTATCAATAGTACGAATGCCATACTCACGATCAAAGACAAGACCTTGAGAACAGCATAGCGAACTCTGGTCATAAGCTATCGATTGTATGAGCCATGATATTCGTATACACCGAACCTGGTCAATGCACCCAGCGGCTCATACCAACTCATCCCCCACTCACCCAACACCATCAACCCATACCATTAACCTCACCCCTATCCCATACCCTCATCTCATCCCCCCTTCCCCTTCAAAACCTCATCTCATCCACCCCTCCCCTTCAGCAACAGCACTCACAGCACTCAAAGCACGCCAATCCCGCACATCTGTACCACCGAAATCAGCACTGTCCATACTCCTCTCCCAAATCTCCACGCGAGACATCAAACATACAATCCACAGCAAATATCTCCGCCCTCCCCTCCACCACGCAGGCTCATAGTCATAGGTTCGGTAGGCTTCTGTGGTTTGAGGTTTAGTGTTAGCCAAGCTCTCTCTCGCGCGCGCCAAGGGGATCTTGGCGATGATAAGCATTTGCCAAGTGACAGAGCGCATGTGGAACGGCTTGGGGGGAGCGGGTAGCGTAGGGAGGGGTAGGGTATGTGCTGGACTGGCTTGTGTGGGGGATGATGGATGGTGGATATACGCAAAGGTTATGGAATAGACTTACGGGTTGTTCGTTGATGCTCTGAGTGGCGTCGTTGAAGGAGGAGGGAGCAGCCATTTGCTGAGTAGGAAGGGGCTGGGTGATCTCAGGCATTTTGGAGGGCGGTGTGAGTGACGGTGGTTGTGTATTATAACAGATTAGGGACTTGATTTTCGAAAGGCTGTGATATCCTAAGTGAAGATATGCTGTGAGGTTGTAGGAATCAGTAGAAGTGTTGATGTTGAGAGAGAAGTGACGGTGAGACGGGGCGTCAGCTGCGCCTGTGCTGTGCGGGCGGGCCTACCTCCGGTGGCTTGGACCCTGAAACCTGATTGAAACGTTCCAGAACTTGGCAAGCGATAGAATAGAATAAGGCAGGTATGGTTTGAAGATGTTGGAGACACGATCTCATATTGACCATTTGGGAGTCTAGAGCTGCTGTCAAGACTACTATCCAGGCTGGAGATAACTATTGGAGCCTTGGTAGGCTTTGGTTGTGAGAATGCACCAGTTTCGAAAGACATAGCTTTAAGCCATTCTACGTCCCAAGTAGCGCATACACGCGCTCGACGGCTGCATCAGGGAAGCCTTTTGGACGTTAAGACTATCAAGCTATTGGGAATTTTGGAGTTCGAAGACGATGACGGCCAACCTGATCGCGAACGGCTAAGTAGGAAGTCTGCTGAACTGAGCTTGCAGAGCGATGAACGGCGCTTCCACATCAAGATTCTTTTGAGGGAGGGTTATCACACAGAACACTACTCTGAAGGACAAGTGAGAGGACGGCAAGGATACATTGAACTGGGAAGATATTTCGATGAATGGTGAAGAGGGGTCAAGATCATCTTCGAGCACATATTCGTCAGCGCAAGAGCCCCACAGTTATGGTCAGAGATGAATGATGAATTGAATGGCTACTTCACACAGAGGAACAAGTTCACGAGGTCATGATGGCTGGGGAGATAGATGGAACACCGTGACCAAAGAACGATGGCGCTCTAGTAAGAGCTGTGGTGTTTGATCATGTTGGAGCAAAATACACGTGAAACTTGTATAGGACGTCTATCCAGAGGACTCCTGAAATCTTCGATTGGTAAGAAGCGTCATATGGCTCGCTCGCATCCATGCTATTGCTGAACCATTCTCGTGGCCACGTCCAGAAAAAAGAATATGTATTTTGGAACCCCAAGCCGGTAAGCACAACGCCAGCTACTGGAATGGGCTTCATCCAAGAAAAATCGGCCGCCTCTACCATCAATTTCCTATTGAGCGAAGATGTCATTATGTACAGTGACATAATCACCTCATTAGTCAGTGAATACTGCGGCGGTTGGATATTGGCCGGATGAAGATCTAGTGAATACTAACGGCAGATGGGTGTGATGCGAGAGATCCTATAAGTCATTCAATGGGATTAGCTTCCAAGTTTTAAGACCGTGGAGTGTTGGTTTGGTCGCTGATACATGGGGATCTTTCGAGTTTGGGCTTAGGTATTGGTATTATGCCTTCATTACGCAAGACACCACTCATGCTTCGAATTACTTATGTAATTTCGATGTGCCTTAAAAAACTCACTCTCATGTAATCCAAGCTACCGTTGCATTATAGTCTGCCGCGTCAACACTACTCATCCGGCCACGGCCATGGGAATGCAACAAGTTGAATGATATGCATAGGCTTCCAGCACATCACAGATCCTTATGCTTATGAGCCCAAAAGCGTTGATGATCACGAGACTCCGATGCAGAGGCGAAGGAGCATATCAACACCTCAACCTTTAATGAAGTTTCTCGGTTGTGATGCCATAGTTATCGGTCATAAAGAGGCGGATTCTTCAAAAATGGACCTTTCTTTGCCTCGGCGCCAATCTGAGCTGATGTGAAGCAGGGAAGCCTTCAAGATACAATCACCAAAATCGCCCAATCATAGTTTAAAGCTATTCTACCCTTCGCCTCATTCACGTATTTGCCCTGCGCCAGGAAGTTTTGCCCTTTGAAAAGTGGATCATGACTCCGTATCTTGCTCAACGCTGCTCCACAACCCCAGCCACTTCTCCACTTTGACAGATACTTCGTGACTCATACTACTCAACACGCAACGTAGGTCCTCGGCGTCACTACTTAAACAACCTTTCTTCCCTCATTCTTCCAATTCACTTAAACACAACTTCTTATAATCCTTACGATCCTTCCTTCTCTTTCCTTCTACGTTTTCTTTCCCCAAATCATCCGAAGAATTTACGACCATGCGCACTTCGTACGACATTGTCATTAGGATCTCCGCATTTGATGAACGACACACTCGACACTCTCGACTTTGATATACGACATCTTGCAACGACCGACACCTTGGTGTAACAACGATTGATGTCGACAATACTTGCTTGCGAGCAATCTAACAATAGTGCCAACGACAACAACGACATCGACTGCATTTGACATCGACAAGCTTCTGAACAACATCGCCATGCGTGGCACTCCGAACACCAAAGGAAACGATGCGACACGGAACCTGGACTTTCTCTACATCTCTTTTGCGTCCTGGGCATGACGTTCAAGTCCTACAAGTCGACACGACCGACAAGACAACAATGACCGTGAGTTCGAGTATCCGACATTTAGCACGACACTTGACGACAGCACATCGCTACCAACACTCCGACATTCTCCAACCATTGGCTTTGAGTTTGGATCTTCTTACTTTTCTTTACATTCTGAGCAAGACGCAAAATTGCTACTGGCCATCGCGGTCCCCTCCCAACACATTGCCGACCAGATCAACAAATTCTAGCTCAACACTCGCCGGCCCCAACAGCACGACATTTACGACGATTGGAAATCGACAAAACGCGGAACTCGACAATCCTTTGATCCTTCGACATTGTGAGACCGCCGGATCTTCTTACTTATCTTCCACTTCCTGAACACGACAATTGTGCGCCCAAGCATTCCTACACACCAACATGATCGAAAAGCAACACAAACCACACCATCCAAAGCCAATTTCCTCTTCTTCTTCACTCTTTTGACCATTCACATTTCCCGTCCCAAGCATAGACGTTAAAAGGCCCCCCAACATGAGCTTGGCCTTGACGTGGCGTTGGGGCTTGAATCCTCCTTGAGGGGTAACCAACAAGCTCTGTCCTCGGCAAGACATGAAACGGCCGACCAAGTCTATGAATCGTCCTGGGTTGCTTTCCGACCATCAGCAGCAAGATACAGATATACTCTTCCTCACATCTATCATATATACATACATTTACCGGTACACCTTTAGCATCTATAACCCCGAACCATTACTATCCGTTTATTGGTGGCTGATACAGTTTAAGCTTCCAGCTAGCAGTATTAAAGCAAGAGATCCTATTGAGATATTCTATCTGAGATATTACCAGCTAGTTGATGCGTAGGCGCAAGCGGATAATCGCGTTTTACGAGGTCTACTTAACTTTACTTTTCTATCATTACTATCGAGAAAAACTATCTCCTCATTACAAAAGACTCCTTAGCAAATTCATCTCTCGCATACTTCCTAACCAACAACATCCTCACAATCCACACCAACCAATCGAAGCGACTCTACTTCAAGCCCATTCCCTACCCCACCCAACACGACGCCCTCATCAATACAATAACTTACCTATCCCACACCTCCCCCCCTCTTCCCTGCAGTTCGAAAGAAATCAAGCGCGCAATATATTTATATATAGCAACCTCGAAACTTAATAACACGTAACGCTCTGTGCTCGCTCACTAAGGCCTGTTTCGTCCAATTGCTCCCTCACTGCTCTCTCGTGCTTATACATACGTGTAAGTATATTATATTATACTCTAAGGTAACGTGCGTAACACCTCGATCCTTAAATTAGCCTAGAATCATCGAAGGAAAGCGAGAGAACGGGATCGAGATCGGAGGGGACGTTACAAGCTGGTTGGATGATATTCTATTCTATTCTTCATAATTGAATCCCATGAACTCCATTCCTTCCAGAGTCCACACCCTAAGGCATCCTTTCTGGCTGATCATGTGGCTCATACAATCCAACACTATATTAAATTCGTATGACCCACTTCCCCACGATCAACATTACATGATGGCATTGTTAGAGCTACCACTACCCCATCAAATCATCTATTGCGAGTTGGGCATAGATCTGTCCTCTCCGACCCGCGGTCACAGCAAAGCCTTTCTTACACGGTGAGGTTAATCTCCTCTGGATTGATCTCCGCTGGTGCGAGTCGTATACGTTTCGCAGCCTGGGGTTTCTCCATTGTATAGTAGAGAGTCACATCGGGATAGCCGCGATGGGCAGATTTGATGTTCTCATTATGAATCGAACGGTCGGTAATCAGGCCCTTCAAGTACGGATTCTTCTGTATGTATATGGTGTATAGAGTCGCATCGCGGTACTGAACCTGGAGATTGACCCACGCAACACCGTGTGCATTAAATTCACCCTGCTTGTCCAAGCGAAATTTGCTATTGCTAGCAAGCGTCCCGGATCGTCGTACAAGGTCGAGTGCATCGTTGTTGTTATCCATATCTTGGGCCCACTGTATGAGTTCGCCTACGAGCATTTTGCCCATTTTTTCCATAACCGGATTTTCTTTAATGTCGTGAACCATGGCTGTACTATGGTAACCAGCGATATAATTGTTAGTACGATCTACAAAAACAGGGGGATTGATTGGTCAGCAAACCAAAAGTATACCCTGCTGTGGCGTACGTACTAACAATTATTATGCCTGATATCGCAGTAAAGTGGTGTTATCGCTCGGAGGAATTTGGTCGAACACAATGGTAAAAGTGCACAGTGGAACGGGGATGCAGGTAGCCGATAGCTGGAGCTCCTTTTATCATATTGCAGGGCTGGGTAGCCCCGTCTTTCTATACGTCCTTGGCTGTCTTGATAGTACTCACCAGTCACAAGGCTCGCAATGCAGGGCTGCCAATCAGCAGCCTTAAGCTAGTCTACTGGGCAAAGAACTGACAGGTAGCTGCAGAGGAAAAGATTGTGGCGGCGGCGAAGTATTTGACTCTGGTCTCGAACGCATATGATTGGTGTTATGAGTGACTTCCGCATACGCCGCATACTATCATCCCTTGCACAGGATGGCTTCTCCCTGGCATGGCGCGCACGCTCAACGATGCGCACGAGATGTGGACACGTGTGTAATGGCCAGGTCTGGCAGTATATAGAGACTGCTGTACGTAATCTTGGCAAGGCATCGAGGGGGTAATCCGTTCCCGATTGCTTTAACTCTTAATGGATTTTGTGAGTGTATCAAGGCAGCAGACGGGGCTTGAGGTGATGGAGACAACGAGGGCAACTTGAGCCGAAGGCTGGGGTAGCCATTTGAGGCTCCCACCTGCTGCGCCCCTGCACTGTCCTATAGTGCTCCCTCTTACTCCCTCGGTGCTCCCTCATTGCTCCCTTTAGAGCGGCCCTACTCCCTTTCCTGAACCAAAACGGTAATTGCCAATCCTAAGTTCGGGGTGTATATAATATATATATATAATCGAGCTCCAGAAACCTCCTCGAAAGCTCTACTCAGAACTCCGTGGCTTTTCATATCCTATCCTTCTTGGGGATTCTCTGTGTTTGATATCGGCATTCGCTCACGCTTAATGCAGTGGCTTGAGGATTTAGGGATGTTTCTGCTTCTGCTTGAGCTCGTCTGCTCTTTTCTTGTGGTGCGAAAGGCAAGTTTGAGCTCGTCTGCTCTTCTCTTGCTATTTGAAAATTAAGCTTGAGCTCTTCTGCTCTTCTTTTGCGATTCGAAAATTAAGCTTGACTTCGTCTCCTCTTCTTTTGTGATTCGAAAACTAAGCTTGAGCTCTTCTGCTCTTCTTTTGTGATTCGAAAAGCAAGCTTGACTTCGTCTCCTCTTCTTTTGTGATTCGAAATCAAGCTTGAGCTCGTCTGCTCTTCTCTTGCTATTCGAAAACTAAGCTTGAGCTCTTCTGCTCTTCTTTTGCGATTCGAAAACTAAACTTGAGCTCTTCTGCTCTTCTTTTGCGATTAGAATCCAAGCTTGAACCCCGTCTGCTCCTCTCTTGCGATTCGAAACCCAAGCTTGACCGCTGTGTGATATATCGAAAGGAAAAGCGTGTCCTGCAGGGTATTGCAGACACTTCGCTCTGGTATGACAAAGATGAACCGATGGGAACAAACTTGATCTTGATCGAGGCGAGAAGAGAGGGCATACTTTCCATCGCGAATGGTTGATTCGTTTTATATATGTATATATAGGCAAGTGTTTATCGTGTTTCCTCCAGCTTCTATCACTGTGTTGTCACTAATCTACGTACAGTTATCATGCACGGGATAAGAGAAAGCCAAGGCAAGCCGTATAAGCTTGTGTATGGGCTAAGAATAGACGGCAACGAGTCAATTTCAGCGTTTGGATAATCCAAGTTAGGTGAATTATTGGATCACATTCTTCCTATTGAATAGTATTTTGCTAAAACAGTTGATCAGCTCTATTGGAGCGTTGGCAACGGCTCAAGGAATCATCGTATACTTTCGCCTTGTCATAGGTTCGGCGATTCTTTCCTCGCCATCCACCCACGCCCTTCTTCAGAGATTTAGAGAAAAAGAGACGTGAAGGAGGTCTGAATATATTTCGCGACCCTGAGAAGATCAAGAGCTGCGATTATGGTGGTATCTAGGGGGTGGATTTGGCTGAGGAAGGCGATGATATCGATGATAATATCGATGATGATGATATTGATGTTGATCTAGCTATCTTGTTGGATAGCAGTCTACACAGATAGGAGATTTACAACCGGTTTACAAAGAGTCAGAACAGGTTCCCGCGGCATCTTGTTCTCTAGTATCTAGTACCTACGGTAGTATATCCTATATCTTATATCCTGGGTAGCGAATTTAGCACTCATCTCAGCTATATCTCTGTAAATACCCTCAAGACAGCTAATGTAGGATTTAGTAGTAGGATACGAAGACCCCTTGATTTATAATATACTAAGCCGAGGTTAAGCCGGACCAACTAAATTGTAGGCCGGGACGTACCTAAGCATGTCTCGGTCGGAGCCCCACACCGAGCCGCCTACGGAGTCCGTCCGTCGCTAGGTAGAATAGGGCTGATTACAGAGTGCTTCAGGATTGTATATTGCGTCTGGCAGCTTTTAATTGGCCATCGGATTGGTTATCATGCTCAAACTGTGTACTATGATTTCCAATCCACATTCTAGGCAGTATCGGTTCATAAGTGATATCAACATTGCTTTTCGTCAGGAGATGCACTGCACTCGCTTCAATTACATCCTTCCTCCAGCTCAGGACCACCTTTTCCACCATAGATAACAAACAACCTACATATATGTCCCCTTGATCACATTTAGAATTACGAAACATTCTTGAAGCTGGCACTGACGCTGTGCGCAGAAGAAGAAGAAGAGCAGAATGGGCCTCATAAGCTACCTGTCCAGGTTTTTCCACTCGCAGCTCTTCGTCAAGATTCCATACCCAACCTCTGATTTATCCGGTCAGACCATCATCGTCACAGGCGCCAATACCGGTCTCGGTAAGACGGCTTGGAAGATGCTCTCAAGATAGTATACCGAGGCTGATGCGCGCGTGCTAGGTCTCGAGGCCGCTCGTCATTTCGTCCGCCTGAATGCCGCCAACGTCATCCTAGCCGTCCGCACCATTAAGAAAGGAGAGGCTGCTGCCGCCGACATTGCGAACTCGCTCCGCACCTCCAAGACACGCATCGCGATCTGGCAGGTCGACCTGTCAAACTATGACTCCATCAAGGCCTTCGGCGAGCGGGTCAAGACGCTGGACCGCCTCGATGCTGTCGTTCAGAACGCGGGGATCTTGACCACCAAGTTTAGCCTTGCTGAGGACCAGGAGAGCACGATCACCGTCAATGTCATTGGCACGGTACTCTTGGCCCTCAGCGTACTGCCGAAACTTCAAGAGAGCGCGGCCGAACACAACGTGCAGGGTCGCATGACTTTCGTAGGCTCGGACTTGATCTATATTGCCAAATTCAAAGAGAAGGATGCTTCGGGAAAGCTGTTTGACGCCTTGAAAGTGAAAGAGGGCGTCGACATGGATGATCGGTCAGTTCAAAATGCTTTCGTCTGACATGTTCAACGACGACGAACCCTTCAACTGCCTTTCCCACACATCGACGTATGCTGACATCCGCCATAGTTATAAGGTCTCCAAGGTACTCCTCATGTATGCAGTTCGCAGCATCGCTGCACTTTCTCCCGTCTCCGCAAAATCCAACGTCGTCATCAACTACAACACACCTGGTGCTTGCAAGAGTGATATCTTCCGAGACGATATTGGCTGGTTCCAAGGACTGATGATGAGCTTCGCGATCGCCACGATCGCTCGTACCACTGAGGTTGGAAGCCGCGTTCTCGTCCATGCTGTGCAGCCCGACGTGGGAGAGCGAACGCATGGTGCGTTCGTGATGGATTGCAAAGTCCGTAGGTATGTGCAACGAACCTGTTACCCTCAATATGAGTCGACCGTCCACAGACTAACCTAGCACCATGTAGTCCCGGGCCCAATGTGGACAGCGAAATGGGCAGGAAGATGCAGGAGAGAACAACCCGAGAGCTCTTCGCCATCTTGGAGAAAGTTTCGCCTGGGGTCACAGATATCTGAGCACGACTTTGGTTTTCGAAGCGTGCAGCATGCTGCGATCAATTTGACTGGTAACCCTTTTACCATGTGCACTCCTGACTTCTCTGGTGATAGCGCGTTTAGCTGAGATGGTTATTTGACGCGCAGCTTGCGCAGTGACTGAATTCTAAGACTTTCCTGACGTGAGTCTACGCTGTAATCTTAAGCCTTCTTTTTCAATGGCTTTTCGTAAGCCAGCAGTAGCCTCCGAGCAAATTATCATAAGCTAGTTGTGACGTAAGCTTTGGGACCTCAACTAACTCTGCATTAAGGATGATATTGGCGAGCTAAAGGGGTAAAGGGGGGTCAAGACTGGCACGTGACCTACGGCTTGGTAGGAATCCCTAGCTCATCGATCACCGTGTAGTCAATCCTTTCTGTCTATTGTATCAGTCTCTCTATACAATCACCGCATCTCGTTTCGTCTTGCGAGAAGTTTTGTCAAGCGGTCTTGGATCCCCTCTGTAAGTCTCGTGGTCGCTAGCTCCTCGCTCAACACCTCCAGGCAGTGCTTAAGGCTGTTTTCGGGCACTTCCAATGACAGGAACCCCCCACCGCGCCTTGAAAGCACTGGATCTCCCTCACGGTACCGCATATACCGTAAGATGGACGGATGCTCGGGAGTTAGGCCATCGATTATGAATATATCGTCCGACGACCCTCTGCCCGAAATGGGCGCCACTCGCTGCTCCTTCATGTTGGCGATACTAGTTGCCCACATGACAATCGCGACACGATAGATCGCCGCTGGCCACCATGGTGGCTGTTGGGCCTCGGGCATGACGCGGACAAGGCGAATGACCTGCCCACAGTGAAACCATATCCGCGCTGCGTCTTCGATACAACGCACTCTCACCCAATAGCTGTGCCGGAACTCCTCTTGCCGAAGCTCGCCACGGGCAAATCGTTCCATTTCGCGGAAATTGGTCATGGTGTTGAGGCTGATCAGATGATAGTTGACCAAATTTGCGCAAGTTGGAGGGTCAAATGGACTTGCCTTTTCGATTGATCGGCTACACATGGTATACCAGTCTTGTAATATGGATTGTACCTCCTCAAGTTGTGTAATCAAGCGCAGTGATTGACGATCATTACCCGCGTCGAGGAAGCAGTCGAGGCACTCGTGTAGGTGGGAGACCGTAGCCTGCAAGGGATGGAGGAAGAGACGGAGTTGGGTGGGTGAGAAGTCCAGTCCTTGGATCAGAGGATCTCCACTCATGAAGCGGCGGAAGACATGCTTGAGTGATGGTGGGTTTCGAGGTACACTGGCTTTGGGGCTGCTGTAAATCGCGTTGTATGCACGTGACCACTCTTCGGCAGATCTTGAGCGCCATAACACGTCCTGATCCGGTATTGCTGCATTAAGCTCGGCGATAGGTAGCTTTGATGGTCTATCGTGGAACAAGCTCAATTCTTGGTCGGCGACCACCCAGGAATAGGCCAATCTGAAGAATCAGCTGCGTCCTATCAAGAGGAACGGTACTTACCAACAACTTACCTATTGCCACTTTCAAAATCCTTCCAGCTTTTCCAATCCGCCGAGCATTCATTCGTCTCTGGTCGACGACCTCTTTCGCGATAGGCCAGTAGTCCAGAATAACGAAGCATCTACACTCACACAGTCAGTCGCCATACGCGATACGAGATCAGGGGACATCACTTACGGATATGTAGAGATCAAGTTGGGCAGCAGCAAGCTGATTTTCCTCAGCATGCAGAATGATATGCTTTGGGGCAATAGACTCACATCCATGTGCCACTTGTCCCCACTCCATGCCGCAATATTTATGAACATAAGCGCTGACCGCAGCATGATCGGGTCTCTGGCGAGCGATACATCTTTTTCAACTAGGCCGAACCACGAAAGCCGGCAAGACTCGGTGAGACCGCTCGTGAAACAGCGAGCTTCATTCGTCGGAGTAGCCATCGCACCGAGAGCAAACATGAGAAGCAGCAAAAGGCTTGAACATCTCTCTTCTGTTGACTCCAGAATGGCCATTGGACTCAGCAAACGAGATGGAACAGAGGAGTTGTAGGGTTCGAATCGATTAGCATAGGACTGAAGTAGGTGTTCGAGATCATCGGTGGAGGGTAGGATACTGAAAACCTCATAGCTTGTAGGGGTATCCGGGAGTTGATCCTCATTGTTTCCAAGCTCTCTCGTGCTAGTGCCATGAATTTTGCGCGCTTTGTGGAGGATAGATTGCGTGATGACCAGGAGCTTATCTCTTGCTCTACCGCTGAATGGTTCAATACACGTCTCCGCATTGAATGCACGACTATCTCTATCCCCTCCCAACAACAACGTGGACGGTCGCATAGTATCGTAGTGTTCGAGGGTATGCTCTAAACCTTCGAGAAACATGCGCCCTATCTTGGGATTGATCCTCTCTCCTGACGGGGGATTGCATACAAAACAGGGCCAACCCTCAAAGTCTGCGCCGAGAGTATCCTGACCATTGACAGAACATCCATTTGAATTTGCAGTAGGATCAAGAGCAACGTCAGATGCGAGCGGGTTGGTGAGATGCAAAGAAGATGGAAGCATATCGGAGTCGGTAGGGTCGGAGGGCATGTAGCTCGACATGTCCGCATAATTCGTGTTAAAGGAATGGTCATCGATCATGAATTGATGATCCTTGTCAGGATTGTACCCTTCGAATGTCGGGCCTGGGGGGCTATCTATTGGTATTTCTTGAGTCAACTGCACAGCCTGGATACTAGAAGTTCCCGTCCCATTCCCATTCTGCTGTTCTCGTGCACCCTCAGCCCATCCGAGAGCATGGTCTTGGGTGAAAAGACCATTCCTTGATGCCGAAAAGTCGTTCGTGTTATGACGCCTATTAGAGTCATCACGGGATTTAGGTTGTGGTTGCGGCGAATCGGATGGGGTACTTCCAACGGGATTTTCACCGCTACCAGATGATTTCCTGTAGTCTCCAAACTGCCTGTTGGCTCGAAGGACGGCTTCGGAGGAATGTTGACTTGTACGTGGCTGGCACTGCAGACCCTTGCCAACACACCGACCACAAGCTGGGACCTATCAATATTCGATTGAGTAATTCTGGCAAATGGCTTAGGAGTTGTTATCGGGACCAGAGACTTACGCCTTTGTCGCACTTGATCTTAGCTCGAGCACAGGAGTAACAGGCAATTAGTCTCGGGGGAGGAGCTGCGTCCACATCGGTGGAATCGCCAGCTCTTCTATGAAGCTGTGTTACGTGACGTTGCAGTAAATCCCTAGACCAAAGGTTTTCAACTTAGTTTGAGCACAGCAGAGGCGACCCTACTCTATGAATAGTCGACTTACTGCCGCCCGAAGGAGGAATGGCACTTTGCACATTTGTACGGCTTCACGTTGGTATCTAAGAGGAGTCAGGGTAGCGAGGTGGACAATATCAAGGTACGGTCGGAAGGTCGCCACCAGCCGCCAGCATCTAAGGTAGAATATCAAAGGGTAAAGTAGATGGGCGCCCGACTTACGCGTAATTACGTGACGCTCGAGATGCTCTGCACGTGAGAAAGCTTGCCCACAATACGTACAATACATGCTCGGATCCGGTTCCGAGCTCTAGCTTGCTAAACAATAGCAACGGAGTCAGAGCGAAGTAGATCAGTCCAGCTTCACTTTGCGAAGACAGACATAGATATGGACCTGTAGACCTATCTCGGGCTGCCTTGGCGAGTGTTAGAAATGGGCATCTAGCCCCATCCATGCTAGCGTCTTGGCATGGATCATGTGGAACAGAGTTTTCAACTCCTTGTTCTTACCTCTCTAGAGTATTATGCAGATAGCCATAATCACGTTGCTTAACAGCGAGATAGTCAAGGCTATGCCTTTAAGAAGGCAGCCAAGCAATAAGCCACCTGCATAAATAGCCGCGATCTGCAGCGCTAATGTATCTTACATTAGGGTGGAAATCTCCGAAGCAAGCAGCCATTAAGATACGGCCACCTGACTAAAGGATATACAGTCGAGTCGGGCTATAACGATGTGTAAATTCCATAAGGAGCTATTATTATAAACGGGATATCCTTACAGCTAGGTATACGCTAAGCTAGAAACTAAGAGCCTTAGCGGGCGGAGAACCCTAATTACCCGAAATTTCAGGGTCTAATAGGGGGAAATTAACGAAAATACCCCGCTAAAGTAGTCTCCCCTACTAATAATAGGTTAAAAAATATATACTTTATAATAATACCTACTAAAGATTTCTAAAATTATAATAATAATCGTTATATCGTAGATATTATTATTCTTTACTAAAAGTAATTAAATATACTAATAAATATTATTAGTAAGCGGATATTATAATACAGCCCAAAGTATATATATATAGCCCTAGGGACCTCAACCCTTTAATAGGCTCTAACCCCTAGCGGATAGTCGCCTCCGGCGGCCGGATAGTTATAAGTTTATAGGAAGCTTATAAAGGGATACTATCTATATAACCTAAAAAGACAGATATACGTGTTAGGGAGAGAGAGATACCGGGGCTATATTATTAAAACGGGTTGATAGGAGACGAATTATTAAGACGCCTCCTCTACTTCTTAGGGGTTTAAGTCCCTTTACGCAGTAATCAGCTGAGAGCGGCTAGGAGGACGGACACGGGTACCCTCCTATCTCCTTATATAGGCACCCCCTAGTAGGGGACAGACTAGAAAGAGATACCGGGGCTATATCGTTAAAACGGGTTAATAGGAGACGAATCGTTAAGACGCGTCCTCTACCTCTTAGGGGTTTAAGTCCCCTTACGCAGTCATTAGCTAAGAGCGGCTAGGAGGACGAATACGGGCACCCTCCTATCTCCTTATACGGGTACCCCCTA
>JAABUX010001548.1_pt1 | contig 34448 bp, 31 predicted proteins | sample 5561851 | NCBI WGS metagenome assembly JAABUX01 (sample SAMN10711883, study PRJNA513361) | rock metagenome | isolation source: Antarctica rocks | place: Antarctica: Victoria Land, Richard Nunatak red sandstone | collected 2016-01-03
GTATAACCCGCAGCGGCTGAGTAACCAAGCGCTTTCTTACTACATTCGACACACTACTATGCGCGAAAAGAGCCGTGGCTACAGGCTTTTTTATGCTATACGGCTCGATACGCACCAGTAGCTACGGCCTAAATCGCCCCGGGTCGCTGTCCAACAACGCTTCTTGCTCTTCGAGCGAGAGCTTGACGAGCACGACGCTTTCGTCCTCGGAGAGTTGTACGAAGATCTTGCCGCGGACCCGAAAGGACGGCGACCCCATGTGGTCCCGCTCTTCGGATTCCGGCAAATTCGATGCGATCTCACGCGCGGCGGACAAGCGCCGATTCCTCATTGCGAAGGTACTCGATGTTTGCCGCTTCACTACGCTGCGCCGGCGCGGGCCTCGCTACGCTGCGCGGACGTCGGTCTGTGAGAAATCGTTACCCGTAAAGAGCAGCGGTCGATCGAGATAGGTGGCAAGCGCGTATGCGAAGCAGTCACCGAAATTGAGCGCCGCCGGATGGTGACCTTTACCGAAGCGACGAAACCCGTTTCGCGCTATGGCAACCTGTGCTCCATCGAAGGCGTGCAGCGATAAGTTCAATCGCTCCACCAACAAATCGAGATTTTCTATTCCATCGAGGCCGTGGCGCGCAAATATGACGATGCTCGCCTCCAGTAACGTCGCCGCGGAGAGTGCGCGGACGTCGGCCCTTTCGATCGCGTCGATCAACGCATCGCAAGCGGGCTCGCCAAGCAAAATCGCAACGAGCGCCGACGTGTCAATGACCATCTAAGACGGTAGACCGTCGTCGCTGTAGCCTAGTATCTCCTCAGGAGAGCGATCGTCTAAGATCGGCAAGCGCTGCGTTCGCTCAACGATGCGGCGGATCGCCGCCCGGTCGATCGGCCGCGTGGAACGGTCGGCGTTTTGCAGTTCAAGAGCTTCTTCGACGGGCACCATCGCGACGAGATCCCGGCCATTTCGTTGCACGATGAGCCGCTCACGCCCGTAACGGACGCGATCGGCTACGTCAACGAAGTTGCGGCGGACCTCCGTTGCGTCAATTCGCTTCATGACCACATTGTAGCATTTGTAGCAAAAGTTGCAAGAAGTGGCCGCGAAGGACGCAGACGCCCGGCTTCAATTTCCGCCGCGCAGGTTGTAGCTGATGCGGGCGAGTACGAGGCGGGCGACGACGTTCGTTACGAAGATCAGCAGCATCAGGATCACGGCCGCGGCGTACGCGAGCGCGTGGGACTCCGGGAACGGTTGACCGATGAACGTCCAAATAACGTACGTCAGATACCCGACCGGCGAATGCGTCAACGCGAGCGAGGGCAGGTAATTCGACCAGCCGGCCGTGTAGATCAGCGGCGCTGTCTCGCCGAGCGCGATGCCGGTCGCGAGCAATAGCGACGTCAAGATGCTGGGCATCGCGTATGGAAACGTGATTTGAAAAAGCGTTTGACGGCGCGATGCGCCGAGCGCATAGGACGCCTCGGTCAGCGCGGGCGGTACGGAACCGAGCGATGTATCGGTTCCGCGCACGACGTAGGGCAGCATGATGAGGGCGAGCGCGATCGAACCCGCGGCGAGTGAAAAGTGCCAGCCGAGGCGCTGCACGAGTAGCGCGTAGCCGAAATACCCGACCACGATCGAGGGCACGCCGGCGAGCACGTCGCTAAGAAAGCGGAGTCCTTCGCCGATGAAGCCCTTCGCATACTCGGCGAGCCAAATGCCCGTCCCGACACCAACGAAGACCGTCAAGAGTATCGCGCCGACCACGAGCAGAAACGTGCCGGCGATTGCGTTCGCGAGGCCGCCGGAAACGCCGTTGGTTACGGTCGTGAATAACGACAGGCGCAGCGCGGGCACGCCGCGCACGAAGACGAACAGGAACACGAAGCCGAGCACACCGATCGCGAGCACGAGCGCCGCGATGCTCGCGCCCCAGCCGAGGCCGCCCAGCCCCTTACGGACGCGCTGCCCGCGTTGCGCCCGGATCACGCTCGTCGCGGCCACGCTCGTCAGAATGTCACCCGCGAACCGGCAGCCGCACGAACGATCAAACGTGCGACGATGTTGACGAGCAAGGTCATTGCGAAGAGCACGAGCGCGATCTCGGCGAGCGACGACACCGAGAGTCCACTCGAATCGGTCAGCGCACTATCGAGCTGCGAGACGATCGCGGCGGCCATCGTATTGATGGGCGCGAAGAGATTTTGGGGGAGCTGGTTCATCGCCGAACCGCTGACCATCAGCACGGCAATCGTTTCGCCCAGAGCCCGGCCCAGCGCCAGTAATCCGGCGCCGACGAGTCCAGAGCCGACCGCGGGAATGACCGCGCGGGTGACGGTTTGCCACGAGGTCGCACCGAGCGCGATGCTCCCTTCGATCGTCGCCTGCGGCACGGTTGCGATGATGTCGCGCATCGTCGCCGCCATGATGGGCAGCACCATGATCGCGAGGATGAGGCCCGCGGCAAACAGTCCGTTCCCACTCCCCGCGCTCCCGCCCAGGAACGGGACCGCACCCACGTGGTCGGTGATGAACGGTCCGAACGTGCTTCCGATGAACGGCACGACCACCGTGATGCCCCATAAACCGTATACGACGGAGGGCACGCCCGCCATCAATTCGACGAGCGTGTTGATGATGAGCCGAAAGCGCTGCGGAACGCGAAAGAGGAGCGCGATCGCGACGAGGATCGCGACCGGCGTGGCTACGAGCATTGCGATGCCCGAACTGGCGAGCGTTCCGAAGATGAAAACGGCGATCCCGAAGTCCGCCCCAGAGAGCGCCGAGACGCCGTTGCGCGTGACCGTGCCGCTGCCGTACTGATTGCCGCTGTTCCAGGTCAGGCTCGTCAAGAAATGGCCGCCGTTGAAACGGATCGCCGGCCACGCCGCAGTCGCGAGGAAAATCGCGATCAGGAAGACCGCGGCGGCCGTCACGACAGCCGCGATCCCCGTAACCGACTGGAGCAGCACGTCACCCTGACGTTCGCGCTGCCGATGTCGCGATTCCACGTGCTACTGAATTTTAGCGATCTGGTCTTTGCTCTTTTCGACGATGCTCGGAGGTAGAGCGATGAAGTGAACCTGATCGAGAAACTCCGACTTGTTACCGCCGCTCTTGCTCAGAGCCCAGGTCAAGAATTTCTTGGTTGCATCTGCCGTCGGCTTGTCGGGCTGCTTGGGATTGATGACCGCATACTCGTAGTTGATGATCGGATAGGCGTTGTCTCCTGCAGCGTTGATGAGCGAGATGCGTTCGTCAGCCGGCGTGTTGTTCACGAGGGAGCTCGCGGCGGCTTTGATGGTGTCATCTGTGGGCAGAACGAACTTTCCCGACTTGTTCTGGAGCGCCGCGTAGCCCAGGCCGGCTTCGTTCGTTTGCGTCAGGAAGCTGATGCCGATGTACGCAACCGAATACGGCGCGCCTTTGCACGACTGGACCATGCCGGGATTGCCGGTCGCACCGACTTCGTTCGATACGCTCGGCCAACTGATCGTCGTGCCGAAGCCTGGGCCGCTCTTCCACGACGGCGTCGTGTCGCTCAGATACTGCGTGAAGATGAACGAGTCGCCGGAGCCGTCGGCACGGCGAATCGGAATGATCGTTTTACTGGGAAGCTTGCTTCCAAGGCTCTTGTTGAGCGCAACGATCTTCGGATCGTTCCAGGTCTTGATCGAGCCGTCGTAGATTCCCGCCAGGACCGGGCCCGATAGGTTGAGGTGCGCTTTGCCGAGTTCGGGAATGTTGTAATTGATCTGCTGAGCGCTGATGGCGAGCGGGATGTTGACGACCGACGATTTCTGCATCTGAGAGTCACTCACGTACGCGTCGGAAGCGCCGATCTGCGCGACACCCGCGATCGCTTGCGAGATGCCGGTGCCGCTGCCGGTGCTCTGCGTCGTAATCTGAACGTTCGGATCGACGCTCTGGTACGCTTTGACCCACAAATTCATCAGCGGATAGACGAGCGACGAGCCCGTCTCCAAGAGTTTGACGTTGGCCGCATACGCCGGCGCCGCTACGGCGGCAAAAACCAGCGACGCGACGGTCAACTGTCTACGTAGGTTCACGAATCCCCCTTAAGATGGTGGTGATTGAGCGCCCAGGTAACGTACCAGAGTTCGCAGATGGCGGTTAAGCGATATTTAGCGGAACCTTAACTTTAGGTTAAGTCGAAAACTTTGCACTCGGCGCCGGCCTCTCGGCAGCGGTGCGAGCGCTACCCATAGCGACCCGTAATATAATCCTCGGTGCGTTTCTCTTTGGGACGCGTGAAGATATCGGACGTCGTTCCGACTTCCAGTAGCTCGCCGAGCAGAAAAAACGACGTGAAGTCGCTAATCCGAGCGGCCTGCTGCATCGAGTGCGTGACGATGATGACGGTGTACTTTTTCTTGAGCTCCCCGATGAGATCTTCAATCTTCGAAGTCGCAATTGGATCGAGCGCCGACGCAGGCTCGTCCATGAGAATCACGTCGGGTTCGACGGCGAGTACGCGCGCGATGCACAAACGCTGCTGCTGACCGCCCGAGAGCTGGAGCGCCGAGCGATCGAGCCGGTCTTTGACCTCATCCCAAAGCGCGGCCGCGCGCAAACTCCGCTCGCAAATTTCCATGAGCCGCTTCTGATTTCGCTCGCCATGGATCTTCGGACCGTAGACGACGTTCTCGAAAAGCGATTTCGGAAACGGATTGGGCCGTTGAAATACCATGCCGATCCGATGACGCACGGCGACGGGATCGATGCCGGGTGCGTAAATATCCGCGCCGTCGAGGGTTACGATGCCTTCGACCCGCGCGCCGGGCGTGAGGTCGTGCATGCGATTGAGCGCGCGAAGAAACGTCGATTTACCGCAACCCGAGGGACCGATCAGCGCCATGACGCGCCGATCCGGCACGTCGAGGTTCGCGTGCTTCATCGCCTGGAACATGCCGTAGAAGACGTTGAGATCCTCGATCTTCATCTTGTTCGCGAGGGCGGTGTGCGCTTCGACCATTAGGCTTTCTCGGTGAGCCGGAACGGCGACCGAAGGTCGACGACCCGGACGAGGACGTTTAAGAGAAGGACCATCACGACGAGCGCTGGCGCTGCACCATTACCGTAGCGATCGGTAGCGCAGACGAGAACCCCGCAGTCGGTATCAACTCGGGTCGCCGCCACTCATCCCGCTGCCCGGCAGGGATCGCGCACGATCGTTTGCCACTGAGTCCTCTTCCCGCCCGACCTCGCAATACGCTGGAACGTGCGGGCCTGAACATGTACGGACCTCCTGAGCTAACCCAGTGGCGATATCGGTTGCAGTTCGCGCAACCTAGATTCGCAGTCGCAGCCTATGCTGCGTTTAACGCGAGATTAAGGCTTCCTTAATGTGCTGTAAGTCGCGTTCGCGCGCGCCCATTTCAATGCCCACGGCCGGAGAAGGCCACCGAAACGTTCGCGCATGACGCCGGCCGCGGGCGCGCGAAGTTCGCTCGATGCGAGCACACGAGCGCACTGGAACGGAGGTTGTGGACGGGCTGCGCGGCTTCGCCATCCTGTGGGTGCTGTGCTACCACACGTGGCTCTTCTCGTGGTATACGCCTGCGTTGCACGCGTTCGGGCGCGACGTGCCGGTCGACGTCTTGCCGCGCGTCGGTTACCTCGGCGTCGAGCTCTTCTTCCTCATCAGCGGCTTCTGCCTCTTCGTGCCCTACGCGCGCAGCGCGGTCCTCGGTGTCGATTCGGGCGTGCCGCTGCGCGCCTTCGCCTGGCGGCGCGCGGTGAAAATCGTGCCGTCATACGTGCTCGCCTTGCTCGTCACCGTCCCGTTCGCGCTTCCGTACGTGCATGGCGCGGGCCCGATCGGATGGGCACTCGCCAATCACCTCGCATTCGTTCATAACTTCTTCGACGATGCGTTCGGGAAGGCGAACTCCGTTTTCTGGGGTCTGGCGATCGAAGTGCAGTTCTACCTGATCTTCCCTGCACTGGCGCTCGTCTTCAAGCGCGCGCCGCTGGTCGCAACCGTCACGATGATCGCGCTCGCGCTCGCCTATCGACACGCTTTGGCAGGCTGTTGCCTGCTGCAGGAGGCGGTGATGCGGCAGCTTCCGGCGTACCTCGACGTCTTCGCGTGCGGCATGTTCGCCGCATACGCCGTGACGTGGCTGCACGCACGTCGCATCCACGGCACCCGAGCGCGTCTCCTCGCCACGCTCGCAGCCTGCGCGGCCGCCGGGCTGACCTTTCTGCTGCTCGAAACGTGCAGCGCCGTTCAGTATACGCCCAAGGGCCGGGAGACGTGGGATCTGTTGGGCCGAACGGAGCTCGCGCTGCTCTTCAGCGCGTTCGTGATCGCTTCGTGCTTTGCGCTGCGATTCTGGCGCGGAGCGATCGCGAACCCGGTGCTCGTCTTCTTGTCGCTCGTCTCCTACAACGTGTATCTGTGGCACACGCTCATCCTCATTTGGATGTGGAAGCACGGCGTGCCCCGGGCGGCGACGCCCAATCCGCACGACGACGACCATTGGAAGTTCGTGTACATCGCGAGCGGCTGGATCGTCGTGTTCGCGGTCGCGACGGCGGTCACGTACTTCATCGAGCGGCCGCTGCTAGCCACGATCAAACCGCACGCCTTCGCCTGCGATTGGCGCGGACTGTGGCGCCGGCTCAGCGTTCGAGCGCGACCGTCGATCGCGACGCGGGAAACACGCACGTAAAGGTCGCGCCGAGGCCGAACTCCGAATCGGCGGTCACCGTTCCGCCGTGCGCCTCGACGATTTGCTTGACGATCGAAAGCCCGAGGCCCGTCCCCGCCGAGTCGCGCGCGCGCGAACGGTCGACGACATAAAAGCGCTCGAAGACGTGCGGCAGATCGTTGTAGGGGATGCCGACCCCCGTATCGCGGACGACCAGCGTCGCGCCACCTTCGTAGGGACGAACGTCGACCGTCACGGAGCCGCCCGCGGGCGTGTGACGCAGCGCGTTGTCGATGAGATTGACGAGCACTTGCGCCAGACGGTCCGGATCGCCGTCGATGCGCGCGGAGTCCTGCGACATTCGCAAGCGCACGCCCAGTTGCGCGGCACGCGGTTCGAAGGTCTTGAGAATGTTTGCGGCGACGCTGCCCAGATTGACGTCTTCGCGTCGTAAGCGCAGGCGTCCCGATTCGGCGCGCGCTAAATCCAAGAGATCTTCGACGAGATGCACCATGCGGTCGACTTCGCGTTTGACGCGTGGCAAAAACATGCCGACGGCTTCGGGATCGCCCCGCGTATCGAGGATCGTCTCGATCATGAGATTGATCGACGAGAGCGGCGTGCGCAACTCATGCGACACGCTCGAGATGAAGTCGCGCCGCGCTTGTTCGAGTTCGTGCAGCCGCGTCTCGTCGCCCGCGATGACGAGCACGCCGCTCGACCCGTCGAGCGGCAAGGTCGCGACGGTGAGCATGCGCGGACCGTTCGGCCATGCAAGCGGAACGCGACCCCGCGACGGATGGCCCGCGAGCGCTTCGCGGACGCGCCGGTCGAGCTCGAAGGACGGAATCGCTTCGATGATCGCGCGACCGATGACGGGCTTCGCCCCGAGCTCGAAGATCGCGCTCGCGGCCGCATTGAGGGAATCGATATGACCGCGGCCGTCGAGCGTTACGATGCCGACCGTAAGCGAGCGCAGCAGCTGCTCGAAGCGCGAATCCGGCGCGGCGTCCGCCGCAGCGTCGACGACGACGGGGGGCGCCTCAGCGGTGCGTGCCACGCTGCGTCCGGCCGCGAACCCGCCCGCGACGCCGACCGCCCCGGCGAGCAGCACTTCCCAAAGTACGCCGAGTGGTCCGGCGATCACTATTCCTTGAACATGTAACCGCGGCTGCGCACGGTCATGATGTGTTGCGGATTGTTCGGGTCGATCTCGATCTTCTCACGCAGCCAGCGCACGTGAACGCTGATCGTCTGGTGCTCGCCCTCGAAGTCGTAGCCCCACACCTTGTCGAGCAGCGTCTGACGCGTTACGACGCGCCCGCGGTTCTCCATGAGCACGTGCAGCAGGCTGAACTCCTTGGGGGCGAGCGAAACTTGGCGGCCGCGGACCAAGAGTGACTGGCGCGAGGGATCGAGCACGATGTCCCCGACCGCGATCGCCTCGCTGCGCGAGGCCGAGTCGCCGCTGGGCTGCCGGCGCAAGCGCGCTTTGACGCGCGCGAGAAATTCGTGCAGCGAAAAGGGCTTGGTGACGTAGTCGTCGGCGCCGAGTTCGAGCGCGAGCACTTTTTCGATCTCCGCATCGCGCGCCGTGAGCATGATGATCGGCACGCCGCTGGACTTGCGGATCTCCTTACACGCTTCGATCCCGTCCAGGACCGGCAGCATGATATCCATGATGATGAGATCGGGCCGCTCGGTCGCGGCGAGCGCGATCGCGGTTCGTCCGTCTCCGGCGGTCGCTACCGCATAACCGTTACGTTCCAAATTGAAACGCAACGTCTGAAGAATTGCTGACTCGTCGTCGACGATCAGAATTTTCTTGGTCTGAGGGCCGGTGGCCACCATAACGAACCCCTCCCGGGGCATGAACGCGCCGGGCTCGCCGACAAGATACCGTATTAAAGCACATCCAGGCAAGGAGGAACCGTGGCGAAGGCACCCACGTACGAAGGTTACGGCAGCGACACGCCGGTGGCGGACGCTGCAAAAACCCTCGTCACGAGCCTCGCTACGGAGGCCTTCGCTCGACTCCCGAGCGCGCTGCGCGGCGAAGACGTGCGCGCCGTGCACGATGCCCGCGTCGCGCTGCGGCGCCTGCGCGCCGCGATGCAAACGTTTCGCACCTGCTTTCCGCGCAAGCGCTGGAAGGTGCAGCGGCGTGCGACGCGCCGCATCGCGCGCGCACTCGGCGGCGTGCGCGACGCCGACGTGCATCTGGCAGCGCTGCGCGGCGTGCTCGGCGGCGCCGAAGCGCGCGAGCGCTCCGGCGTCACGTATGCGATCGAAGCGCTCGCGGCGCGCCGCCGGCGGGCGCTCGCCACGTTCGCCGTCGAGCTCTCGCAATTCGATCGCGAGGGGCTCGGCCACATCGTCGCCGATGCGTGAGCGCGTCTTTGGCCGCGCGATCGCGCGCGCTGTGGATCGACGCGCCCAGCGCGTTCTGGGTCGCAGCCGCAGCGCGCTGCGGCGCGGCCGCAGCGACGAGCTGCACGCGTTACGAATCGCCTTCAAGCGCTTGCGCTACACGCTCGAGTTCCTCGCGCCGCTGGGGACCGAGCGCGTTCGTCCCGCACTCGAAGCGCTCGCACTCGCGCAGGAACGGCTCGGAACGATCGCCGACGCCGATGCCTTCGCGCGCACGTACGACGATTTACTCGAAGATCTCTCCGGCGAGGACGAACGCCGGCCCGGCTTGCAGATGCTGCGCGAACGCACCGAGCGCGACCGCGCCGCCGCTCTCGCGGAGCTGCGTGCGCTGTGGGACGACGGCAGCGGTGCGCCCTATCCTGCGACATTGGCGGCATCGATCTCCGCGGCGCTCGGCTCGATCTCCCCGAACGACGCGTAACCCGGCAGCGGGACGACCTCGAAGGCGGGCGCTGTAAGGAACGCGCGCTCGAAGAGGTCCGACTTGAAGCGCGCGCCGTCGATCTCCGGGGTCACGTCTTGCTGCGCATCGAGTGCGAGCGTCACGCCACCCGGTGTAACGCGCGCCGCAAGCGACGTGACAACACCGAGATGGCGGCGATCGAGCCCATCGGCGATGCGCAAGATCGCGCCGAGCCCCTCGATGCGCGCGCGCACGGCGGCCGATGCGTTCACCCACTCGGGATGCACGGGCTTGGGCAGTGATTTCCGATGGTAACGCACGAGCGCGGCGGTCAGCTCGACTTCCTCGGGCCGCCAGCCCGGCAAACCGGCATTGCGCACGATGTATGCGCCATGCTTGTGATGGGCGCTCGCGGCGATCGAACGTCCGACGTCGTGCAGCAGCGCGGCGGCGAAGAGCACATCGCGATCCGCCGGTTCGAAGTGATGCAGTTCCGCGAGTCCATCGAAGAGCTGCAGCGCGAGCGAGGCCACGTGATTGCCATGCACGCCGTTTCCGCCGAAGCGCTGCGCGAGCGCGTGAGCTGCATCGAAGCGCCGCGTTTGCTCGTCGCCGAGTTTGCGGGCCACGGCGATGTTGCGCTCGAGGTAATCGACGACGATCCCCTCGCGCAGCGCGCGCTCGCTCACGACGATCTCGTCGCGCCCGAGCGCATCCGCGATCGCCAGGACGATCGCGTTCCCGGCCACGATGATGTCGCTGCGGCGGGGATTCATTCCCGGGAGCTTGCGACGCTCGGTGGCGTCGAGCTTGGTCATCGTGCGCTGCAGTGCCCGCAAGCGCTCGACGCGCAGCACGTAACCGTGCGCGCGCTGGCTTGCGGCGCCCGACGCCGCCGCATCGAGCGCCGCGAGCCCCATCACCGTTCCCGACGTTCCGATCAGCACGTCGAAACGATAGTCGGCGAGACGCGCCGCGACCGGCGCGAGCGTCGTTTGCACGTGCTTCTCGAGCGCCCGGTAACCCAAAGCGCTCGCACTCTCGTCACGCAAGTACTCATCGAAGAGTCGCAAACTGCCCAAACGCACGCTGTGCAGAAAATACGGCCGCTGCGCGTCGCCGACGATGAATTCAGTCGAACCGCCGCCGATGTCGAAGATGCATGCGACGCGGTCACCGAGCGGAAAACCGCGACTGACGCCGAGGTGGATCAGGCGCGCTTCCTCGACGTCGTCGAGGATCGCGATCTCCACGCCGCTCGTGGCGCGCACCGCTGCGACGAACTCTTCGCGGTTGGATGCTTCGCGCACGGCGGAGGTCGCGACGGCATGAATGTCGTCGGCGCCCGCAGTGCGAGCCGCCTCCGCGAACTTCGCAATCGCGGCCACACCGCGTCCAACGGCCTTTTTGCTCAGGTGCCCCCGCGCGAGGGCGTCGCCGCCGCCCAGCCGCACCATCTCGCGCGCTTTGAGAATCGTTCGCGACGTGCCGAAGCGCGGGTCCATCTCGACGACGATCAAGTGGATGGAGTTGGTGCCCACATCGATCGCTCCGAGCAGCATCGCGACCTTTGGCTACTCTAGGCGCCTGCAACGTCCCTGGCGACGGATCAACCCAGCTGAAAACCAACGGTTCACACACGATACCTCAGGCGGAATTGCAGCGTGCGCCCCAGTGGAAATCCCTGCGGCACGTAGCCACCGCGGCCGTACGTCCACGGCACGGATTGCGTGACGCCGTCGTTCGTCGGTACACCGTTGCCCAGCGTATACGGCGTTGCAAATCCGGCCGCGGTCCGGTACGCCGCGGCATAGCGCGGATCGCCGCCCCGGTAGCCCGGCGGTCCGATGAGATAGGGATTGCTTTGATACGCGCTCGGTGAGAAATTGCCGAAGAGGTTCACGACGTCGACGACCGCGGTCAGCCGACGCGTGACGTCGCCTTCGACGTGCAGGTTCGCTAGGATCTGCGAGGGCGAACGCAGCGTATTGGGATCGTTGCCCTCCGCCGTGCCGAGGTCGCCGATGTACGGATTGGTCACCGCTTCGTGCGGCAGCGACGGATCGCGCAAGAAGTAATAATTCGAACCGGGGTTGACGAAGTTGTCGTTGGGAACTTGTACCGGTTGGCCATGCGCATCGAAGGTCCAAGCCTGCGTGCCGTTGCCGTAGGGGTAACCCGTGGCGAACGACAACGATGGCGTCACGCGCAGGCCGCGGCCACGCGCGGCAAATTCATAGCCCAGCGTTGCGGTGAAGTCCGGTACGTAGCCAACCGGGAAGAGATGACCCGCCGCGATCGCGGGGGCGTTGAGGCTGTTGTACGCGAACTGCGACGCGCTCGATGAGAAGGCGCGGATGAGGTTCGTATCGAGGGTCAGGCCGCCACTCTTGACCCATAGCTCGGCACCGTGCGCGCGCAGCTCGCCCACGTTGGTCGGAATACCGACGCCGCTGGGAAACGAGCCCGACGCGGCGGCGGAGCGAAAATTGAACGGCAATACGTCGATACGGTTCTTTTCGTACTTCTCGTAATAGGTTGCGCGAAATTGCGTGCGGCCGCCGCCTTCGAACGAGTACGTGAAGTCGTTCCCCACCTCCGGACTCAGCGGCACGAACGGCGGCGGTTTTCCGCTCGTGTCGACGTTGGTCGAATCCGTACGATCGGCTTGCAGCGGTTTCGGCGCGACGGTCGTATGGTCGAACGTCGCGCGCAACGCGAATCGATCGCCTAGACGATACGCGGCCGAAAGGTGCGGATCGATCGCGCCGACATCGTAAATAGAGCCGTTACTGGGCACGACGTGCGTTCCGGTGAGGCGCGCGGTCGCTGCGAGATCGAGTCGACGTGCTGGACTCCACGTATCGCCGAAGTAGGCGAGGTACGAAAAGAGCGTCGGGTTCGAAACGATCGTCTCATCGGCTGTGGGCACGATTTGATCGAGGAAGCTATTGTTGATGCGATATTCGGCGCCGTAGCGGATGTGGTGCCGGTCGCCCAGTACGTCGTCACCATCGTAGCCCACGCCCTCCTCGCGGCCACCTTGCCGCGCGAAGAGCGAAAAGGCACCGTTGGGAAAGCCGTTTTCGTCCCAAAACGGACCGCCGCTGGTCGAACCGAACTGCGATTGGTAGAGTTGAACCCGCGAAAGCGCATGGGCGCCCGTGTGCAGCCATTGGACTTTGAGAACGTCGTACGTTCCACGCACCCGGGCCGGAAACGTCACGAGCGCGTTTGGATCCGTTTCGCCCGGATACGTCGTGTGCGCGCCGTCGAAGGCACCGAACGTCAGCCCTGCGTACGGCGATCCGTACTGATCGTAATTCGCTTCGCCGACGAGTCCGACGAACGAAAGATCGTCTTTCGGTCCGGCGCGCGCGTGCACGTTCCCCGTGAGGGAGTACTGTCCGCGCCGCGCAAGCGCCAGACCATACGTCGCCGCTTCGGCCGGATAGAACGACTCACCGTCGCCGTAGCGAAAGGACTCGTTCGCGACAGTGCCGGCGAGCGCATAGCGCCATCCCAGATCCGGCGTGGCGCCGAGAATCTGCAGGTTCGCAAGCTGATATTGCGCGCCCGCGCCATCGGCGAGCTCGAGCGTCGATCTGCCCGGATACGTGCCGCTAGCGGGAATCTGATCGACGACACCGCCGAGCGCGTTATCGCCTTGCGTCTGATACCCCGCGAGCGTGACGGTGGTCGACCCGATACCCGTCGTCGGCAGTTGCGCGCCCGCGACGTTGCCGCCGGGCTCGGCGATCAAACCCTGCGGAATCGGGACGGAGTCAAAGTTGAAGACCGCATCGTCGACCTTTCCGCCGCGCAAGACCGCGTTTGCGAATGGATCGAAATCGACGCCGGGCACGGAGGCGATCGCGCCCTGCACGGAACCGGCGCTGTAGTTCGCCAAACCCGACGACGCGACGGGCGGTGAGAGTGCACGCGCCTGCGCACCGGAGACGGTGAACGCATCGCCCGTCGCACCGAGCGGGTACGCGCCGCTCGCTGCGGAGACGCGGCCGATCGTGCGCAGCTCCGTTTCCAAACGAAAGGAGGTCTGCTCGCTCCCCCCGGGCAGAACGTTGACGCCGCTTTGCGAAACGCTTCGAAAACCGGTCGCCTGCACCGAGACGGTGTACGTGTCTGCGACGAGACCCAGGATCGTGAACCGGCCGCGCGCGTCGGTCGTCGCCCCGGCCCGGCCTGACGGCGATGCGACCGCAACGCGTGCACCGGAAACAGGTTTACCGCTCGTATCGCTGACCGTGCCGACGATGCTACCCGTCGTCGCTTCGGCCGCCGCGACGGGAACGATCGCGGTTAGCGGAATGAGTACTGCGAGCACTAAGGTACTTAACAATCGACTCATGGACGCTCCTAGAACGAAGCGCAGGGCGCTCCGGTAACGCGGTTAGCTAGAGCTCAAGCCGGCGTTAGCAGAGACGGTGGCGCGCGGCCACCGATTTTCCGAAGGTGTGGTAACTGCAGGCGATCGCTGCGGAACGCGCAGGCGCGTCGCACGAATGCGGGCAGGGCGGCGCAAGCAAATGCGGCGATGAACGCGAGCGCCCGCAGAACCAGCGCCGCGAACGTTGCGAGTAGCGCGCGCATCGACGAGACGAATACGCGCATGCAGCCCGCGCCTACGAGCGCATGTACGAGTAGACTAAAGACGATCGGTCCACCGAGCCACGCGAGGCCGCCGGCAAGACTTCCACCGGTGACGAGTTGCTCGACGCTTTCCATCGTGAAGAGCGCGGCCAACTGCAGAATGAAAACATACGGCAGGTCGCGGGCGAGCGAGCGTTCCACGAAGCGGCTCGCAACGTCGACGAGCCAATCGCGTTCGCGCGCAAGCGGCGGGCGCCGGCACAACGCAGCGCAGTGCAATCCGGCGACTTCCAGGAGCAGCACGAGTCCGGCAATGAGTGCCGGAATGATGCTGAGATGGTTGTCGTCGCTCGCACGAGGCCCGAAGATGCCGGTATTCGAGACGCTCTCCACGAGCGGATCGGCAAGCGCCGCAGCCACGAGCGCGACGGCGCAGAGGAACGGCAAACGCGACCGCAGCGATGCAGTCACGGTCAGGCTTCGGTGCCCGCTTCGTAGCCGAGTTGCCGCGAAAGATCCTGCGCGATCGCGCGCGCCGGCGTCGCGAGTTTCTCGACGCGTTCGGCGGTGAGGCGGGTCGTCGGCCCGGAGACCGACATCGCGCCGATGCAGGCACTGCGGCGGTCGAAAATCGGCACCGCGAGGCAGCGCACGCCCTCTTCCATCTCCTCGTTATCGACGGAGTAGCCGTTGCGGCGGATCGCTGCGAGCTCGCCTTCGAGAACGCCGCGCGTAACGATGGTGCGGTCCGTGTAGCGCCGCATCGGCCCGGCGAGCGCGGCTTCGGCAAACGCGTCGCCGCGCAGTGCCAGCATGAGCTTGCCGGTGCCCGTACAGTAGAGCGGCGCGCGCAAACCCGGCGCGGTGAACATCTTCACGAGGTGCAGACTCGCGACCTGATCGAGGTAGACGACCTCGTTTTCGGTGGCCGTCACCAGATTCGCCGTCTCGCCGGAGGCGCGCATCAAGCGTTCCAAATACGGCCGCGCCACCAAGCGTAGATCGAGGTGGAGATCGGCCGCGCTCGCGAGCGTAAAGATGCGCGAGGCTAGATGATACCGCGAGCTGTCGGGATCTTGGCGAACGTAACCGCGGTCGACGAGCGTCGCGAGCAGACGGTGCACCGTGCTCACGTGTAGGCCGACGAGCTGCGCCAATTCGCTGATCCCGGTCGCGCCCCGGCGCGACGCGAGCGACTCGAGCACGTCGAGCGTTCGGTCGACGGACTGAACTTTCGGCCGGCCGCTGCCCGTGATCCGGCGTGGCTTCGGGGCGCGCTGCGAGGTTTGCACGTTGCGAAAGAGCTTTTCGTGTCCGACGCAGGGTGGACCCTGCGCCGTCCGAACGGCGCAGGCGTGCTTGCCTTCGTGGTCGCGATCGGGCGCCTTTCGCGCCTCAAGTTTCTGGGGGGCGGTTTTGTCGGAGTCGGCTTGGGCACGGCGATCGCCGCCTACGAGGTCGGCCGCGTCGATTGGCGAGCCTACGCCGTGGTGCAGTTCGTCGTCACCAGCTTTCAAGTCATGACGCATTATGCGAACGACTACTTCGACCGTCGCTGCGACGTGCTCGCCGAGCGGACGCCCTATTCCGGCGGCAGCGGCGTACTCGTCGACGGCGCGTTGCCGGCCGCGGTTGCGCTGCGCGCTGCGTTCGTCGCCGCCGCGAGTGGGACGCTCGGTACGTGCGTGCTCGCCGCAGGGCATCGCCCAGCGGCCGCGGCGCTGGCCCTCGCGATCGCGATCCTGGCGTGGGCGTACTCGGCGCCCCCCGTCCGGCTGCTCGCGCGCGGCCTCGGCGAAATCGACACCGCCCTGATCGTCGCGGTACTCGTGCCCGTCTGCGCCTTCGCGGCGCAGGGTGCGCCACCGGACCTGCGCCTCGTCGCGAGCACGCTGCCCGGGGCGGCGGCGATGCTCGCGATGATGCTCGCCGTCGAATATCCCGATCTCACCGCAGATGCGGCCGGCGGCAAGCGCAATCTCGTCGTGCGCCTCGGGGGCGCCCGAGCGAGACCGCTCGGCGTCGCGTTCGTGGCGCTCGCCTACGCCGCGCTCGCGACCGCGCCGGCCCTGGGCGCCCCGCCCGGCTACGTCTTACTGGGCGCCGTCTCGCTGCCGGCCGGCTGGAGCCTCGCCTGGACGTTCTCGCAGCGGCGGGAGGCGGACCGGAACTTCGACTGCGACCTCGCTGCCCGCGGCGTCGCGTTCTTCTTCCTCATCACGTTCTTCGGTCTGCTGGCCTACGCGGCGGCGCCGCACCGCGGGCCACGCGGCGCGGTCGCCGCAACGTTTGCGGCTCCGCCCGCGGTCATGCAGGCGTGATCGACGCTCCGACCCTGGAAGTTCGGCTGGAAGCCGCGCTCGACGAGATACGGCCCGCGATCCGGCGCGATGGCGGCGACGTTTGGCTCGTGCGCGTCGCGGAGTGCATCGCTTACGTCCAGATGATCGGCGCGTGCGGCGGCTGCCCGATGTCCAACGCGACGCTCAAAGGCGGCATCGAGCGAATCGTCCGCGAGCGCTGCCCCGAAATCACCGCCGTCGAGCAACTTTAAGCTCGAACACGCGGATTTCTTGCGGCCGGGGTTTGGCTGTGCCATGCAGCTGGCATAGCCGAGCGATGTAATAGTGCCGGAGGTACCGCGCTATGGATCATTCGTTCACCTGTCCCGACTGCGGCTGCGATCATTGCGAACCCGACGAAGCAACCTTCGTGCTGCATGTACGCTGCTGCGATTGCGCGCTGCTGCTCGCGATGGCCGAACACCGAGCGGATCGAAGCACGCTTCTAAGACCCGCCGCGTAGCCGCTACAACGTGGCGCGAGCCGCCGCGACGACGCCCGCAAGCGCCCCCGTCTCGAAGGGGACGCGCAGGCCCGCGTCGCGCACGAGCGTCCGGAACGATGCTTCGCCGCCGCGACCGCAGAGCGTCACGTACGCCTCGAGCGCAGCCTCCCGGTCGGCGTCGGCCCGCTGCCAAAACTGAAGCGCGCAACACAGCGCGAGCGTGTAGTCGATGTAGTAGAACGGCGCGACATAAATGTGTCGCTTCTCTTGCCACAGGGCGCCTTTCGCGGGATGCGCGAGATCACCGTACGCGCGCCAGGGCAGGTAGCGCCGCTCCACCTCCTGCCACATCGCGTGCCGCTCCGCCGGGCTCGCACTCGGGTGGGCGTAGACGAGATGCTGGAAGTGATCGACGGCGGCGCCGTACGGAAGAAAGAGCATCGCATCGAGCAGATGCTCGCGCCGATACGCCGCCGCCTCGTCACCGAAGAAACGGTCCATCTGCGGCCACGACAGATACTCGAGCGACATCGAATGGATCTCGGCGGATTCGAGCGTCGGCGTGAGATAGTCGACGGCGATCTTGTCCCGACTGCGCCACGCTTGAAACGCATGGCCGAGTTCGTGCATCAGCGTCTTGACGTCGGAACGGCTACCGTTGAAATTCGCAAAGACGAACGGTTCGCGCCGCGTCGGAAAGGTCGTGCAGTACGCGCCGAGCGCCTTGCCCGGGCGGTTCTCCACGTCGAGCAGGTCGCGGTCGAGCATGACGCCGACGAATTCGCCGAGGGCGGGATCGATCGCCGCTAAGGCTTCCCGCGTCCGCGCGAGAATCCACGCACGGTCACCCCGCGGCGCGACGTGCGCGCGCACCGCAAGCGTCGCTTCGTCCCACAAGAACACGCGCTCCAGTCCAGACTCTGCGCCGAGCCGCCGCACCAACTCGTGTGCGAAGGGCACGACGAGGCCTTCGACTTCTTCGCGGTAACGCGCAACGTCGTTCGGACCGTAATCGACGCGACGCATCCGACGATAGCCGAGCTCCGTGTAACTCGTGTAGCCGAGCGAACGTGCCATGCCGTCTCGCAGATGCACGAGCTCGTCGAAGAGCGCATCGAGTTGCTCCGCGCGGTCTTCGAACGCCGACCAACGCGCGCGTTCCGCCGCGTGCCGCACCCCACGGTCCGCATCTTGCAAATAGATGCCGAGGCCGCCGAGCGACCGGCGTTGCCCCGCGAAGTCGACCTCCGCCGTCGCCAACAGCTCCGTGTACGCGCGCGTCAATTCGGCCTCGCGCACGAGATCGCCCGCGATTGTGGCATCGAACGTCGCGACGTCCGCGTTCCAGAGTGCGAAGGCCTGCGTCCCGAGTTGATCTTCGAGCTGCGGGCGAAGGTCGCTTGTAAGAAACCGGTGCTTCATCGCCGTATCGAGCGCCGTTACACCGGGCGTGCGGCGGTCGAGCTCGCGCTGCGCCTCGCGCGCAGCATCGCTGCGCGTATCCTGCGCATACCGCAAGCGCACGAGATTCGCCCACGACTTCCAATCGCGGCGCACCGCATCCCAGCCATCGAAGCCGGCGCGCCAGGCGCGCGACGAGCCAGCCTCCCCAAGACCCGCTTCGAGCGCACGGTAGCGCTCGGTCATCTCACGCTCGCTCGGCGCCGCCATCCCCGTCGTCCATTGCATGCGCTGCGCTTCGCTTCAGACCACGCGCGTTCCGCGCTTAAATCGACACCGCGCCCGCATACCCGGTCAATTCGACGTACCCGACTCCGCGTGGACGTCCCGCCGTATCACGCACGTCGACCGCCCCTTCCCAGTACGAGATACCACCTCCAGAAGTACCAGCAAGTTCTTGATCGAGCACCGTCGGCGCGAGCACGAGATCCACACCGGCCTTCGCGATCCGCACGCGCCAGCCGCTCGGATACGTCCCGCCGGTATGCGGGCTCTTCCAACTTCCCGTCGCCTCGATCGCGAAGTCGCTACGCTGCAGATGGCGTACGCTCCCATCGCGCGCGATCACACTGCCGGAGGACTGCGGCGTGACGCCGCCATCCTTCTCTCGCAGCAGATACACCATGATCTCGCGATCGTCGTCGAGTTGAATCGAAAACCAGTCCCACCCCGCCTGATCCCGCTGCAGCTCGGCGGATCCAAACTCATGATCCATCCACGACAGTCCGTCGACGGAAAGCCGCTGACCGTCAAAGACGAGCGTCCCCGTCGTGTGCAGCCGCGTATACGAGTAATAGTGCGACGCGCACGACGCACACGCGGCCTTACGCGACACCCCATCCATCCCATGCACGGCCGGCTTCTTCTCGGGCATCTGCACGAAGTCGATCGCATTGCGTCCCTGCGGCGTCTCTTGCGACGCATGCATCGTCATGCGTTCGAGATCCGCCGCCCCCTGGGGCGACCCACGCAGCCACCAATCGTCCGCCTTCACGTCGAGCTGCGTCTCCGAAGCACTCCCCATACCGAGCGCCTCACGCGCAAACCGGTCGACGTGAAAGAACGTCTTCCCCTGCTCGTCGGTCAACGCAAAGTGCGCCGGATACAACTCATTGCCACGCCACTTACTCTGCGTCGCCGTCGGCCGCGGATCCCCGGCCCGCAACCCGACGCGAAAAAACGTCAACTCATACCCGAATCGCCGACCCGCTTTCGTGCGCACGTGGCCCGTGTAGTACCACCATTCGCTTTGGTAACCGGGATGCGCCGCGTGATCTCGCGGGAAATTGAACTCGTACGGCGCTTTAGCGATTGCGAAGTCTTGCGTGTTCGTCACTTCGCGGGCAAGCTTGCGCGGGGGCCGGGTGGCACCGCAGCGGTGGTTGTCGGGGACGCCCGGGGTTTCCCATCCATGGGAAACCCCTACTCGTGCATTTCTCGCTCCCGCGCCTCCAGCGCTCCGCTCGAAACTGCACGCCCCGCCAACCACCGCTGCGGTGCCACCCGGCCGACGATGCACAAATCCGTCGGTTGAGTTCGACGTGTTCGATGTCGACGCGCTCACTGTCGATGCGACCGATGCCGAGACAACGGAATCTCCGGGCGACGCTTCTGCCGCCACTGCAACGGCAGTGCCGGCGGGGCTCGACGTGTTGGCCCGGGGTACTGAGAAGCTGTGCGGAGCCAGGATGGCGAGAGCACAGCCGAACGTAGCGAAGGTTCGCGCAGGACGGGGTCCCACACGCTTTGCGTGTGGGGGTGCGGAGGCGCTGCGCGCCGCAGCACTTTTCAACCTTACGGGGTCCCCGCGATGCGAAGCATCGTGGGCTGGAGCGTGCCCCGGGACGACATGTTGAGCCCCGCCGGCACGGGCAACGAGCCGGGCAACGAAAGCACAGAACGACGTCATTCGGTGCGCACGGCTTCGGCGGTTTTTATGCGTGCTGCGACGCGAGCCGGGTAGATGCCGGCGATAAGCGCGGCGACGACGACGAGGGCAATCGCTTCGGCGAGAAAGTCGTAGGGCATGTGCAGTTCGATGAGCCATCCGAAGGCTTGACGGTTGATGACGAAGATGAGGAGGAGCGCGAGCAGGACGCCGACGGCGACGCCCGTGATGCCGCCGAGGCCGCCGATGTAGGCAGCCTCGTAGAAGACCATGCGGCGGACGTCGCGCGCCGTGAGGCCGAGGTAGCGGAGGAGGCCGATTTCGCGGCGGCGCTCGAGGGCGAAGAGCGTGCTTACCACGCCCAGGACCGCGATCGTGATGCTGATGATGTAGAGCGCGTACGTTATGGCGAACGTGCGGTTGAAGATCGAGATAACGAGGGCGCGGAGTTCACGCGTCGTTTGAACGTCGATGCGCTGCGGCAGAACGCTGCGGATGACGCGCGTGCGTAGCGTCGGGAGGTCGGTGCCCGGCTGCGCGTAGATGGCGAGCGAGTTGACGCTCGTGTCGTGGAAGAGACGCGCGAAGGTGCGCGTGTCGACGATCATCATGCCGGCTTCGCTCGAGTAGTCGTTGTAGAGCGCGGCGACGTGGAAGTGCGTGAGTCCGGCGGGCGTGTCGATGTCGACCGTATCGCCGACGTGCGTGCCGAAGCGCGTACTGAACGGTTCGCTGACCACGACGTTCGTCGTGTTCGGCAGCGTGTGCGCGAGCGCGCGCGTATCGACGTGGCCCAGGAAGCGGAGTTTGTTGCGGTCCGCGATCGTCGTGAAGTCGGCCGCCGCGAGCGTCGTGAGCGTTCCCTTGTAGGGGATCGAGATGGCGCGAAACGTGTCGACGGCGGCGACGCCCGGGACGCGGCGAATTTTGTCGGCGACGGCGGGTGAAAAACGCGCGTCGTATGATGCGTCCTGGAGACCGAGCGGACGGACGAAGAGGTCGGCTTTGAGCGTTTCGTCGGCCCAGGCGACGACGGTCGTGCGAAAGCTGCCGATGAGGATCGCCACGCTGACCATCATCGCGATCGCGACCATCAGCGATGCGACGGCGACGCTGTTGCGGCGGATCGATGCGCCCAGGTTCGTCGCGCCGAGCAAGCCCGCGGGCGAAAGATGCAGCGCGAACGCGCGCGCCGTCGCGGCGACGCCCGCAATTGCAAGCGGTACGCAGAGCGAACCGCCGAAGATGATGAGGAGCCCTGCGGCGTACCCGGCGAGCGGAATGCCATCGTAGGCGGGCAGGAACGTCAACGCGTAAGCGCACGCCAGAAGCAGCGCGCCGGCGAGTGCGAGGCCGACGCCGGGGCGACGGCGGCGGGTTTCGAAACCCTGCGCGCGCATCGTGATGGCCGGCAGGGTCGCGGCCGCTTCCAGTGCGGGAAAGAGCGCCGAGGCGGTTGCTAAAACGGTGCCGACGAGGAAGGCTTTGAGTAAGACGAGCGGATCGTAGCTGACGCGATCCGCATGCGTTGCGACGTACAGGGTATCGACTGTGCGCGCGACGGCGCCGACCGAGAGCTGCGCGAGAACGCTGCCGATCCCCAGGCCCAGCAGCGAGCCGAAGACGCCGAAGAGCGCCCCTTCCGCGAGGAAGGTTCGGAAAATCTGTCCGCGCGTCGCACCCAGCGCGCGCAGCGTTCCGATCTCGGGGCGGCGTTGCACCACGGAGATCGCGACGGTGTTGTAGATGAGATACATGCCGACGAGCATCGCGACGTACGAGAGCGCCGCGAGGTTGAGCTGGAAGCTGCGCAGCATGCGCTTGATCTCGCCCGTGCGGACCGTGGGTTTGATGGCGCGCGCACCGTGCGGAATGACCGCCGCGACGCCGCGCTGCACGGTGTCGACGCGCTTGTCGTCGACGATGAGATCGATGCGGTCGAGCAACCCGACTTTGCCGAAAAGCTCCTGCGCCGTCGTGATGTCGACGAACATCACGCTCGTGTCGAGTCCCGCGACACCCGCCGGCAGAATCGCGGCGACCCGGAAACGAACCGCCGTGTCGCCCGAAAGTGCCCGCAGCACGCTGCCGACTTTGAGGTGGTAATGCGTGGCGACGCGCTGGGAGATGATGGCGCCGCGGCGCGCGACGATCGTATACGGATCGGGACCGCCGACCCCGCTTGCGTCGTACTCACCCGGCGTTGCGACGCTCGCGCTTTCGTCGCGCGGCAACGGACGTAATAAGTCGATTCCCAGTACGCGTAAGATCTCGCCGGAGAACGGATCACCCGAGCGCGCCCCGACGACGACCGATTCTTCGATCGTCGGGCTCGCATACTGCACGCCGTCGACGCGCGTGACGCGCAGCAGCGCGCGTTCGTCGAAGCCGCGGCCGATGCCGAGCACCTGCAGATTGACATGGTTCGCGACGACGTTGACGCTGGAAGCGAACGAGGAGACGGCCGTCGCATTCGCGAGATCGATTGCGAGTGAGATTGCGACGCCGAGGCCGACCGCGAACAAGGTGACGAGCGCGCGCAAGCGATTCGAGCGCAGATGGCCGAGTACGAGGCCTCGAAAGAGCACGCTCACCAGGAAACGATTCGAGCTAGGCAGGACATCGCTTCCTTCGACGCCGCGGTGACCGATGTGGGAGCCCAATCCGATCAAAAAACACGTCGCCCTTCCGCGGGGCATCGGTGTCGAAGAGGAATACGGGCTCGTCGGGGGCGACGCGGTGCAAAACGAGTTCAAGGCGTCGCAGATCGAGATGTCGACGCCCGTTTGTACGACGCTCGCAGACCTCGAAGTCGAGATTCGAGCAGCGTGGCGGCGTCTGGGCAAAGCAGCCCGCGCGGAAGGTGCGCGATTGCTCGCGAGCGGCACGCACCCATTTTCGCCGGCCGCGTGTCAGCGCACGCTGCGGCGGAGTAGGTAATCGAGTCCACCCACGCGGTACCAACGATAGCCGTACGGTTCGAGCAAAATCGTGTGTTTGCCTGAGGCCTCCGCGCGGCTATGTTCTTCGGCCAGCAAATTCACGAGCAGGCTGTCGTTCGTCCCTTCCGCGCCCGGCTTGAGCGCGATCTCCCGTGGCACGGCGCTCAGGTTGTGCACGAAGAGCACCGAGTTGTTCCGCCAGTCGTAACGTATGGCGAGCACCTCGGCCGTGCCGGCGTCGACGAGCGCGAAATCGCCCCAGCCGATCTCCGGCACTTCCTTGCGCATACGGATGATGCGTTCGGTCCAATTGAGTAACGAGTTTGGGTCGCGGCGCTGCTGAGCGACGTTGACATGCTCGAAACCGTACGGACCGCCAGAAATGACGGGCATGGCCGGCGAGTCGGATTTCGTGAAACCGCCCTGCGGTTCGGTCGACCATTGCATCGGCGTCCGCGCGCAGTCGCGCTCGGGCAGCCGCAGGTCGTCGCCCATCCCGATCTCATCGCCATAGCGCAGCACGGCCGTTCCCGGCAGCGTCATCATGAGACTGTATGCGAGTTCGAGCCGCCGGCGGTCGCCCTGGAGCATCGGCGCGAGACGACGACGAATCCCGCGGCCGTAGAGTTGCATCTCCGGCTCCGGGCCGAACGCGGCGAATACGACCTGGCGCGCTTCTTCACTCAAGCGGCCCAGATCGAGCTCGTCGTGATTACGCAAGAACATGCCCCATTGCGCGGTCGCGGGACGGGGTTTCGTCGCTTCGAGCGCGTCGACGAGGGGCCGCGCGTCGGCGCTTGCGAGCGCGTGAAAGAGTGTCTGATTGACTTCGAAGTTGAACACCATCTGCAGCCGCTCGCCGACCGCGCCGAAGTATTCCATATCGTCTTGCGGCAGCACGTTTGCCTCGCCGAGGATGATCGCGTCGCCCTCGCGCCATTGCAAGAACTCTCGAAACGCGCGCAGCATGTCGTACTGCTCGAGCACCTCCGTCACGCCGGCGCCTTTTTTCGCGATGACGAACGGAACGGCATCCATGCGAAAGCCGGACACCCCGAGCTGCAGCCAAAAGCCCATGATCTTGAGAATCTCGGCCTGCACGCTCGGATTCGCGGTGTTGAGGTCGGGCTGAAAGTCGTAGAAGCGATGAAAATACCATTGCTTCGCTTCGTCGTCGTACGTCCACGTTGATTTCTGCACGCCGGGGAACACGATGCCGCTCGTCGCGTTGGCGGGTTCCGTGTCGGCCCAGACGTACCAGCCGCGATACGGCGAGTCGGGATCTTTGCGCGCGGTTTGGAACCAGGGATGTTGGTCCGACGTGTGGTTGACCACCAGGTCGATGAGCACGCGAATCCCGCGCTGACTGCAGCCGTGCGTGAATTCGACGAAATCGCCGAGCGTTCCGTAGCGCGGGTCGACGCCGTAGTAATCGGCGATGTCGTATCCGTCGTCGCGCTGCGGCGAGGGTTGAAACGGCGTCAGCCAAACCGTCGTGGCGCCCAAACCTTGGAGATAGTCGAGTCGCCGTAACAGGCCCGGAAAGTCCCCGACGCCATCACCGTTTGCGTCCATATATGTGCCGACCGAGAGAGAGTAGACGATCGCATTTTTATACCAAAGGTCGTTGATCACAAAGAGATCCTCACAACTTGATCCTCGCTTTCGTTCTCAACCACGCATCCCACCGTCCCGCTTTCCTTCAGCGCATTTTGCTACGGCGAAAAGCCGAAGATTCATAGCGCTCTGAAGCGAAGCGACCGGACAACGACTTTCTGCGAGAGGGCGACGCCGTCATGACGGAACGAGCCATACGTGTTGTTCGGCCCAAGCGCTTACGCATCTGTATGGTTTGCGGGTTTCGGCCAACGCCGAACGGCGGCGGTACCGAGAAGCATGTCTACGAACTGGCGCGCGGGTTGCTGGCGCGTGGGGTCGCGGTCGACATCGTCTGCGAAGATCGCCAATTTCTGCCCGACGGCGCCAACCCGCTCGCCGGCCACATCGTCGGCGTCGCTCCGGCTTCGCTTCGGGAGCAGGGCACGATCGAAACCTTTCGAGAAAAGTCGAGGCGCTTCTCGGAACTGGTCGATCCCTCGCGTTACGACATCGTGCACTGCCACGGGCAATACGGGTTCCACACCATGTTGCGCCTTGCGCAGTTGGCGCGGCGCCCATCGCTCGTGAGCACCTTCCATCTCACGGCCCTCGGCCCAGCCAAGCGATACCGGCAACTCGGTCTTCCCGAACCGCAAGAAGCCGCGGTCGATCGGGCTGCCGCTCTTATGGAGGAGACCATCGGGCAACTCTCCGACCGTTGCATTGCCGTTTCCCACGGCGTCGCGCACGAGGTCAAAGAACTCTATGGCGTTCCCAAAGAGCGCGTGCACGTCATCTACAACTGGTACGATCCCGCCATCTGCCGGCCGCTCGAACGCGGTGCGGCGAGGCGGGAACTCGGTCTGGACCGCGATGCTCGTTACCTGCTCTACGTCGGACACTTCCAGATGTCGCGCGGCATGCTTTTCGCCGAGGTTTTGCGACGTCTGCCAACGGAGGTTCGATTACTGGTCGCTCACGAGGAACCCGACGCCGCAATCATCGCCGAATTCGGAAACCGGGTGCAGTTCACCGGATACGTACCGCTTCACCGGTTGCCACTTTACTATTCCGCGGTGGATCTGCTTTGCTTTCCGGCGCTTTACGGCGGCTTCGGACTCGTCCTCGTCGAAGCGATGGCATGCGGTTGCCCACCGGTCGTCTTCGACTACGCCGCGATGAACGAAGTCGTCACACAGGAGAGCGGGTATCTCGTTCCGGAGCCGACGCCACAGGCGTATGCAGCGACGGTGGAGCGCGCGCTACGAGACGAGCGCAAGAAAGCGGGCGCTGCGCGGCGCCGCGCGCGCGCTTTCGACATGGAAGCCAACATCGACGCCGTAGTCGCCCTATACGATGACGTGCTTGGCGTCACCAAGTCGACAACGGCAGCGCGCCGATCCGCATCGTAACGGCCGGCGGCCGGCTTTTAGATCCAGGGTGGCAAGTGGTGCAACGTGTATGCAATGTCGCGGCTGCGGTCACGAATTTTTTTCGCCGGTACGCCGCCGACGAGCGTGTAGGGTGGCACATCCCGGTTGACGAGCGCGGCCGCGGCGACGTAGGCGCCTTCTCCGATCGTGACGTCGGGCAAAATCGTCGCGCGCATGCCGATCCACGCGTTATCTTCGATGACCACTTTGCCGACGAGCCCCTCCGCCGTGGGCGAATCGACGAGGTGATGGCCGCCGATCGTAAGGACCTGGCCTGCGACGTTTACATTGCGGCCAATGGTCAACGTGCCGCGGCCGTCGAGCGTCGTAAAGGGCCCGATGATGCAGTTGGGACCGATCGTGATGTTGCGAGCTTCCAGCACGAAGCAGTACATCATGATGTTGCTCGTGACATCGACGTTCAGACCAGCTTGACGGTAGAGGGCCATACGGACTTGCGGAAGTGGGATCTTATTGACGAACGTGTTGAGGAGGTAATCGACGAAAAGCGCGTCGTCGACATTCGGCAAGAACGCGCGCGGATTCCGCAGCGCGGTGCTCGCTTTCGAAAGTAGCGCGCGTAAGAGGCCCTCCGACTCGTTCAACGTAGCGCCTACGTCGCGAGGGTGAAGGCGACCGTCGTGCTTTGCGAGCGAATGTTCGTCCAGAACCGCGTCCCGTCGTACGCGAGGCCCCGCGGTACGAAAGCGAGCGATGCGAGTTCGGTCGCGACGGGTTCGGCTCCGCGCGCGTCCAAACGCACCAGCCGGTAATCGTCAACATCCTTACTCTCCGTGGTCAGGAGATAAAAGCAGCCGTCCACGATCGTCATCCCGGTAATTTCACGCTCGACCGGAATCGTGCGCCGCACGGCGCCGCCCGCGTCGAGTGCTAAAATATGCTTTTCGAAACGTTGAACCAGGAACAGAAGATCGCCGTCGTAGGCGAGCCACGAACCCGTGCGGTTCGGACACGGCAGCATGTCGCCCTTAAATCCGTGGCCGACGACGTAGCGCGCGATCGAGCGATCGTCCTCGACCGCGTCGCCAACGACGGCGCGCAGTTCGTCGCCCATGACCGTCAACCCGTACGGTGTTCCGGGCACGGCCGCTTCTTCCAAGATGGACCCGTCGCGCGGTTCCACGGCGTAGAGCCGATTGTTGTCCACGGATGCGAGCAAAAGCCGCGTGCCGTCGAATGCGATGCCGATCGGCGCGGGGCAAGGCGAAGGCATGCGCAGGACTTCTTCGATCGAATGAAGCGTCGTGTTCATCGGTGGCCTCCGAGCTGCGGGCGGACGAATCTCATTCCCGCCTCTTCGTAACCCTCCTCGCCTCCCACCGAGGCCCAGCCTCAGCCCCGCGTTCGTGTACGACGATCGTCCACAACGGCCGCGAACGCCAAGGCGACCGGTGTTGGCCGCCGCTAAGGCGAAGATGAGAGTCCGCCCGCTATGTGCTCGGGCCTACGACTCTGCCCGCGTGCGCGGCTCTCACCGGGCAAGATCGGCGCACAGCAACGATGTGCACGCTGTTGAAAAGCCGGCCGACAACCCTCTGTTTCGCACAGGGTCGGAGCGCCCCGGGTTGCCCGACGATCGACAACTTGAAACCATGTCCGCAGAGCCACGTCGCGGCTCCGGAGCATACTGTGTCGCCCGAGGAATCATCCGCACGCGACATTCAAATGCGAGACGCGGCGCTTCGGTATCGTCTAGCGCTGCAGGGGAACGCGCGAGCGCGCGCAACGGTCGCGTACGCGCGATGCAGACGATTGGTGTCGAAGAAGAATACGGGCTCGTCGATCCGGTAACTCGGCAACTCGTTCCCGTCGCGGCGCGCGTTCTCGCGCGCGCGGAACTCGCGATGGGCGACGCGGTGCAGAACGAGTTCAAGCTTTCACAAATCGAAATGGCGACCCCCGTCTGCACGACGCTCGAAGAGGTCGAACGCGAGATACGAGCGGCCCGCAGTCGCTTGCGCGAAGCAGCACGCGGCGCAGGTGCACGGTTGATCGCCACGGGCACGCATCCGTTCTCGGCGGCCGCGGAGCAACGCACGACCGATAAGGAGCGCTACCGGGGGCTCAGCGCGACCTACCGGGAACTCGGCCGCGACCTCGTCATCTTCGGTTGCCACGTTCACGTCGGGATCGACGATCCACAGTCAAGCATCGCCATCTTCGACCGCGTGCGCTGCGAGCTGATACCCTTGCTCGCACTCGCGGCGAACTCGCCGTTCTGGCATGGGCGCGACACTGGCTACGCGAGTTATCGCACGCAGGTCTGGAGTCGCTGGCCGCTTGCGGGTCCGCCCGGCGCCTTCCAGACACGCGAAAACTACGAGCGGCTCGTCGAGGATCTCGTCGCGAGTGACTGCATCGGCGATGCAACGAACCTGTATTGGGATCTGCGGCCGTCGGCGCGTTTTCCAACGCTCGAGTTTCGCGTCACCGACGTGTGCGCGACCGTCGATGAAGCGGTCGCTGTCGCCGGGCTCGCGCGCGCGCTCGTCGCAACGTGCGGGCGGGATATTAGTCGCGGCCACGACGCGCCGGAGGTACGGACGGAACGGATCCGCGTGGCCCACTGGCGCGCAGCGCGCGACGGTCTCGACGGGACGCTCATCGATTTGGGAACGAACCGCAGCGCACCGGCGGCCGAGATCCTGCGCGATTTCGTGAAGCGTCTCAAACCCGCACTCGACGACGCCGGCGACTACGAACGCGTCGCGGCGACCGTCGAGCGCGCCTTACGCGACGGCAACGGCGCAACGCGGCAGCGCCGCGCCTTCCAAGCCGGTGGTCTCGAAGCAGTCGTCGACGGCCTACTCGCCGAGACCGAAGCCTAGCTTTAGCTGCCGTCGAGATCGCTCGACGTGGGAAGCGAACTTTGGGCTCCCAGACGTTGAACCGCAAACGAGCCCGCGCGAACGCCGGCGTGCACGGCTGCAGCGAGGGTAGCCCCGCGCGCGAGCGCTAGTGCCAGGGCCCCCGTGAAGGCATCGCCGGCGCCGGTCGTATCGACCGCGCGCACTGCCGGCGCCGCGACGTTGCAGTATCCATCGGAACGGTCCGCGGCGACGGCACCCGCAGCGCCGAGCGTTATGACGACCGAGCGTGCGCCGCGTTCGAGCAAAGCGCGCGCAGCGAGCTCCGGTCGTTCCGCGTCCACACCTGCCTCCAGCAAAACCGCGGCTTCGTGTTCGTTGACGACGAGCGGATCGACGAGCGCCAGCACGTCGCGCACGAGTGCGCGCGCCGGTGCGGCATTGAGAACCGCGCGCACGCCGGCACGTTCGGCCGATTCCAACGCGTGCACGACCACGGCAAGGGCCAGTTCTAGCTGCACGAGCACGCACCGCGCCGAGCGAAGTTCGTCTGCCGCCGCATCGACATCGCCGCGCTCAACGTGCGCGTTGGCGCCAGGACTGACGACGACCGTGTTCTCGCCGTCCGGCGTCACGGTTACGATTGCGCTGCCCGTCGCGACGTCCGGTGTCCCCAAAACATAACGACTGTCGACGCCCGCTGCGCGCAGTGACGCGCGCAGCGCCTCGCCGCGCCAATCGGCACCCACGCGCGAAAGGAGCGCGACGTGTCCGCCGAGCCGCGCAATCGCTACGGCTTGATTCCCACCCTTGCCACCGGGTGCCGTGACCAGATCGGAGCCCAACACGGTTTCACCGGGCTTGGGTCGTCGCTGCACTTCGACGATGAAGTCCGTATTAGCCGAGCCGATGACGAAAACGTCGCGGGCCGCCATCGGCGCTATCCGACGATGCGCCCATCTTGCATCCGGATGACGCGATCGCAGACCGCGGCGGCTTCGGCGGCGTGCGTGGCCATCAAGATCGCTTGACCCTTCGAGGCAAAGGTGCGCAGGAGTCGCAGCACGCCCGCGCCGCTTTGCGAATCGAGATTTCCGGTCGGCTCGTCCGCCAGAACGATCGCCGGATTGTGAATCGTCGCACGTGCCACGGCGGCGCGTTGCATCTGACCGCCGGAAACTTGACTCGGATACGCGTCGATCTTCTCCGCAATACCGACCGCTGCGAGCGCCGCGCGCACGCGGGCGTCGATTTCCGCACGGGGAAAACGTTGGAGCAGGAGCGGCAGCGCGACGTTCTCGCCGATCGTCATCGCCGGTAAGAGATTGAAGAATTGAAAGACCGTACCGATACTGATCCGCCGCAGCTGCGTGAGTGCGTCGTCGTCGAGCGAAGACGTCACGCGTCCGTCGACCTCGACGCTGCCGCGCGATGGCAAGTCCACACAGCCGACGAGGTTCAGTAACGTACTTTTCCCGCAGCCGCTGGGCCCGACGAGCGCGACCATTTCGCCCGCGCGCACGTCGAGCGAAACACCTTCGAGGGCGTGCACGTCCTGCGAACTCGCCGACGAATACACCTTTTCCGCGTCGACCACGCGGACCGCTACGCGCTCTCCCGGCGGCGCCGCCAAAACCGCTTCTCGCGCGCCAACCGCCCGCATTTCCATCATCTACTCTTCGACGCCGCGAAAGACGAGCGCCGCGTTGATTCCGCCGAAGCCCGTGCTATTGGAGAGAACGATGCGCGGCGCGAGCGGCCGCTCCTCGCGAACGTAGTCGAGGTCGCAGGCCGGATCGAGGTTCTCGAGATTGACGATGCGCGGCACCATCCGCTCGTGGATCGCGAGCAGCGAGAGCGCGGCTTCCCACGCGCCCGTTGCGCCCAGCGCATGCCCGTGCTGTCCTTTGGTGCCCGTCACGGGGACGTCATAGGCGGCCGTGCCGAGCGCGCGTTTGAGGGCCGCCGTCTCCGTGACGTCGTTGAGGGGACTCGACGAGCCGTGTGCGTCGACGAGCTCGAGTTCGTTCGTGCCGACGCGCGCTTCGCGCAGCGCCGCCTGCATCGCGCGCGAGGAGTTGCGGCCTTCCGGCTGCGGCGCAGTCATATGATAGGCATCGGCCGTGAGGCCGAAGCCGGCGACTTCGCCGTAGATCCGCGCGCCGCGCGAGACGGCATCTTCGTAGCGCTCGAGCACGAGCATGCCGGCGCCCTCAGCCATAACGAAGCCGTCGCGGTCGCGATCGAAAGGCCGGCTCGCCCGCGCGGGCTCATCATTGCGTTCCGACATCGCGCCGATCGTCGCGAAGGCGCCGAAGATCAGCGGGGAAAGCGGCGCTTCTGCACCGCCTGCGAGCGCCGCGCGCACGTCGCCGCGCGCGATCGCACGAAACGCATCGCCGATTGCGACGGCTCCCGCCGCGCACGAGTTCGCGTTACTGACGTTCGGTCCGTGAATACCGAAGGCGATCGCGACGTTGGTCGTCGACGCGCCGCCGAAGACCGAGATCGCGAGCAACGGCCGAACGGCCTTGGGCCCACGCTCGCGGTACGCATCGTGCTGCGACTCGGCAAATGCGAGACCGCCCAGTGCCGAGCCGATCCAAATGCCCATCTCGTCGCCGTTACCGTTGACGCTGTGCGCTGCATCTTCGAGTGCGAGTTTGGATGCCGCAAGCGCAAATTGTCCGTAACGTTCCGTGCGCGCGAGCGTGCGACGCTCGAGGAAGTCGCCGGCTTCGAAGGCGTCGGCCTGCGCGGCGACATGCGTCCCGAATTCGCTTGGATCGAAGCGCGTGATCGGCCCCACGCCGATCTCGCCCGCGAGCGTCGCGCGCCAAAAATCGCCGACGCCGATCCCGATGGGCGAGACGATACCGATGCCGGTGACGACGACGCGGTGCAGTGCGCCGTTCAACGCGCCACTTCCGCAAGCGCCTTCATGCGTGCGAGCGTCTTGCGCGCCACGTCGTCCACGAAGAATTCACCGACGACGTGTTTGCCCAGCCACTCGTTCGCAATCGGAAACGCGAAAGCGAGACGATGCTCGATCGTCACGCGCGTCGCGCCGTTCGCTTCCGCGAAGCGCCACTCGACGTCCATTCCGCGCGTCCAGCCGCGGATGTGACGGAACCGGATCGCAGGCGCCCGTGCATCGTTCGTCTGCTCGGCGACCCACGCGATGGGAATGGCGTCGCGCCACGCACCCATCGCGACCGTCCGCACCGAGCCGTTCTGCGCGAGCACGCGCACGTAGCGGTAGTGCGGCAAAATCTGCGGCCAGCGCTCCGTCGCCGCGGCCAACGCGAAGATCGCGCTCGCCGGTGCGGCGATCGTGATCTCGCTCCTGGTTTCCGTCATAGCAAGAGCCTTCCCACCACGAGCGGCGATAGCGCGCGCTCGGGAGCGACCGTTCCGGCGAGCGCGCCGAGAAACGTCGCTCCGAGTTCGGGCCGCAGGCGCAGCCGTGCCGTGGCTCGGCGCGCGAGTGGCGCCACGTCGACGAGGACGTCGACGAGTCGCGTCAGCCGGCGCCGCACCGCGAACTCGCGCTCGCGGCGACGTGCGTACCCGCCGATCGCCTCGGTTTCGCGGGCCGCATGCGCGAGTGTGGCGGCGATGGCGTGCGCCGCGTCGGCCGCGCCGCGCAGTGCGAGGAAGACGCCTTGACCGGTAAAGGGGTTAAGGAACCCGGCGGCATCGCCGATCAGCACGGCTCCCGCACGCGCGACCGCCGCGACTTCGAAGGCGAGCGGACCGATGCAGACCCGCGGGCCGAGCCGCGAGGCACCCGCGAAGCTGCGGTGGCCGCGCCCGAGCGCGGCGGCTTTGCCCCGCACACCGTCGTCGACCGCGCCCGACCAGCTCGCGAGGTCCTGCTCCCCGACGACGACCATCACGTTGGCGCGCTGCGCATCCAGCGGATTGATTGCGAGATACGCGCCCGCGCCGACATACATCTCCACGTGTTCGCCGAGCTCGCCGAAACCGCTATAGTGTCCGCCCACGGCGAAACGGCGCTTGCCACGCGAGGTGCGCGCCACGCCGAGTTTGCGCGCGACGAGCGAGCCCGCGCCATCGGCACCCACGACGAAGCGTGCGTTCAGCGCGCGCCGCTCGCCGGACTCGTCGCGCACGACGACGCCCGCGACGCGTCCCCGCTCCAACTTGAGATCTTCGGCGTGCGCGCGCACGAGCGTCGCGCCGGCCGCCCTCGCAGCCTCGAGCAGTAGCGCGTCGAGCACGGCGCGTTCGCAGGCGAGGGCAGCTGTCGGGAACGGCAGCTCGACGCTAGGCGTACCCGGCGGCACGAGACGGATGCCGCGCAGCGGCGTCGCGACGGCGCGAACCGCATCGCCCAGGCCGAGCGCGTCGAGCGCCGCAACGGCCCCGCCGTTCAGATATTCGCCGCACGCCTTCCGGCGCGGAAAGCGCTGGCGTTCGACGACGGTGACCGCGATGCCGCGCCGGACGAGTCCGAGCGCGCACGCGGCCCCGGCCGGACCGCCTCCGACGATGACGACGTCAGCCACGGTCGCCGAGCACGACCCGAAAGAACGGACTGCGCTCGGCGTGGGGCGCACGCCAGCCGGCGGCGCTAGCGAACGCGAGAAGTTCACGCTTCGTGTACGCGCGTTTGACGGAGAGCGGACCATCGTGTTTGGTCAAACGATTCTTCGCGACCACTCGTGCGAAGAGGAGTGCCGCAATGTAGCCGAGCCGCGAGCGTTCCAGGTCGCAGACGAGCGGCGTCACGCGCGAGACGCGCCGTAGCTCGCGCAGCACGAGCGGCGCTTGGTCCGCCTCGAAGTGGTGCAGCGCGAGATTGCACGTCGCGATATCGAAGGACCCGTCGGCGAAAGGCAGCGCCGTCGCATCGCCGCGCACGAACCGCAGCTGCGGTTCCTCCTTCGCCCGGGCTCGTGCAATCGACAGGATTGCGTCGCTGCGGTCGAGCGCGACGACGTGGAGTTGCCGGCCGCGCCGGCGCGCCTCGCGCAAGAGCGCGCGCGCGATGTCGCCGCTCCCGCACCCGACGTCGAGCCACGATTGCGCACCGTGGGAGAAGATCGCCCGAGCGACCGGCGCGACGCCGCCGAAATGCCGGTTCGCGACTTCGATGTCGTCAAAATTTAGGGCGAGCTCGCCCGCGTCGACCGCCGGATCGTCCATCAGTTCCGCAGCGACGACGCGTTGCAACTCGCCTTACCCGGCCGGCGGCGCGTAGACCGCCATCATGGGGCCACGCGCCGCAACGTGACTAGGGCGTGTTAACACAATCGGAGCCCTTCCCGGAGCGCCTCAACGATCAGAACGAAGTTTATGAAACCAACGAACATCACGTCGAGCTTCTCAAAGCGCGAGAAGATGCGGCGAAATCCTTTG
>JAABUX010001550.1_pt1 | contig 34388 bp, 29 predicted proteins | sample 5561851 | NCBI WGS metagenome assembly JAABUX01 (sample SAMN10711883, study PRJNA513361) | rock metagenome | isolation source: Antarctica rocks | place: Antarctica: Victoria Land, Richard Nunatak red sandstone | collected 2016-01-03
ATCCTCAACGATTGCGGTAAGCCGCGCTCTGTCTTCGGAGCTGATGATGATGCTGACGGTATGGGCCATTCACAGCCTCGCAGAAATCAGTTCTCTTGTGAATCATCTGTCTGGTTCAAAGCACTAGCGGGGCAGGTTGCAACCGCGCTGATGATAGATTGTATCCGCGACATCCCGCTTACCGACGCCTATGTTTCCCCAGGGCATGTGCGAGAAAGTCGAGATGCTGTTCGCATATCCCGAGCACATCCTGAAGCTGGACCGTCTGCGTCTCGATCCGCGCAGACCGCCTACCCAGGGCATCTCATCACTCAGTCGCGGCTGTCGAAGAAGCGGTTTGCGGGACGTGGCAGGCCTAGATTGTCGCGCAGCGTCCGGCCCTCGTATTCACGCCTGAACAATCCCCGGCGCTGTAGTTCCGGCACGACGCGCTCGACGAAGTCGTCGAGTCCGCCGGGCAGCCAGGGGAACATCACGTTGAAGCCGTCGGAGCCGTGGCCATCGAGCCAGGCTTCCATCTCGTCCGCGATGCGGGCCGGGGTGCCGACGAAGGCGAGGCCGGAGTAGCTGCCGGCCTTCTGCGCGAGTTGCCGGATGGTCAGGTTTTCGCTGCGCGCCAGCTCGATGAAACGCAGGCGCGCGCTCTTGCTGGCGTTGGTCTCGGGGATCTCCGGCAGCGGACCGTCCGGATCGAACCCGGACACGTCGTAGCCCAACGCGCTCGACAGCGAGGAGATGCCGCTGTCGTAATGCACCAAGCTGTCGAGATGCGCGCGTTTCGCCTGCGCCTCGGCGAGGCTGTCGCCGACCACTACAAAGGCCGCCGGCAGTATCTTCATGTGCTCGGGATCGCGTCCGAGGGCGCGCATTCGGCCCTTGACGTCGGCGTAGAAGCTCTGTCCGGCGGCGAGCGTGGGTTCCGCCGAGAACACCACCTCCGCGGTCTCGGCGGCGAGCTGGCGTCCCGGTTCGGACGAGCCGGCCTGCACGATCACCGGCCAGCCCTGCACCGGGCGCGCGATGTTGAGCGGGCCGCGCACGTCGAAATGCGCACCCTTGTGCGCCAGCACGCGCATCCGCTCCGGATCGAAATAGAGCCCGGCTTCGACGTCGCGCACGAAGGCATCGTCGGCGAAGCTGTCCCAAAGTCCGGTCACCACGTCATGGAACTCGCGCGCACGGACGTAGCGCGCGTCGTGGTCGATATGCTCCTCGTAGCCGAAATTCAGCGCCGCATCCGGGTTCGCCGTGGTCACGATGTTCCAGCCGGCGCGGCCGCCGCTGAGATGGTCCAGCGACGCGAAGCGGCGCGCGACGTGGTAGGGCTCGTCGAAGCTGGTCGAGGCGGTCGCGACCAGGCCGATATGCACGGTGACCGCGGCCAGCGCCGACAGCAGGGTGAACGGCTCGAACGAGGTCACAGTGTGGCTGCGCTTGAGGGCCGCAACCGGCATGTTCAGCACCGCCAGGTGATCGGCCATGAAGAAGGCGTCGAAACGGCCGCGTTCCAGCGTCTGGGCGAAGCGCTTGATGTGCGCGAAGTTGAAGTTGGCGTCCGGATACGCGCCGGGATAGCGCCATGCGCCAGTATGGATGCTGACCGGCCGCATGAACGCGCCGAGGCGCAACTGACGTGATGCACTCATGATCTCATCGACTCCATGACCGCGTGGGGCCTTGCTCTGGCTGTATCGGCAGCGCCATCCGCCGCGGACAGGATCGCCGTCAGCAGGCCGGGGAAGCGGGCCTCGATCTCGCTGTCGCGCGCGACGTTGACGAGTGTTGCGCCACGCCGCTCCGATCGTACCAGCCCGGCCTCGCGCAGGATCTGGAAGTGGCGGGAGATGCTGGACTTGGGCATGTCGCAGGGTGCGCAGCGAATGCAGCTTACCGGCGCTGCCTGGTCGCGGCAGAGGGTCCGGAACAGGCCGAGGCGGACCGGATCGGCCAGGGCGTGCAGCAGGCCCTGCAGGTTGATCTCCTCGGCGCGAGGATGCACGAGCGGTCTCATGCTTCGGCAGATCGTGCATCGCCGACAGGAGTGCAAGTGTTCGCAACTCTTGAACCTTGCTGCTGACCAGTGCACATCAGGGTCTGTCCGAGACCGTATCCGAGCGGAGGCATGCATGATCGACCTGTACTACTGGACCACACCGAACGGCCACAAGGTCACGATGTTCCTGGAGGAGACCGGGCTGCCGTACCGGATCCACCCGATCAACATCGGCAAAGGCGAACAATTCGCGCCGGAATTCCTGGCGATCGCGCCGAACAACCGGATCCCGGCGATCGTCGATCAGGATCCCGCCGGCGGGGGCGCCCCGCTGCCGCTGTTCGAGTCTGGCGCGATCCTGCTCTATCTGGCCGAGAAGACCGGCAAGCTGATCGCCACCGACCTGCATGGTCGTGCCGAGGTGCTGCAATGGCTGTTCTGGCAGATGGGCGGCCTGGGTCCGATGGCTGGGCAGAACCATCATTTCCGCAATTACGCGCCGGAGAAGATCCCCTACGCGATCGACCGCTACGTGAACGAGACCAACCGGCTCTACGGCGTGCTGAACAAGCGCCTGGCGGACCGCGCCTTCGTCGCCGGCGCCGACTACTCGATCGCGGACATGGCGAGCTACCCCTGGATCCTGCCCGACGCGCAGGGTCAGAACCTGGATGACTTCCCGCACCTCGCGCGCTGGCACGCCGAAATCAAGGCGCGCCCGGCCACGACGCGCGCCTATGACCTGGTCAAGGACGTCAATCCTGGTGCCGGGGGCATACGCACCGAGGAGGAGCGCAAGATCCTGTTCGGCCAGACCTCCGCCGCGCGCGACGCGGACCGCAAGTAGCGCGGCGCGCGACCGAGGCTATCGAGGAGGCCGGCATGTCGAACATCCCCTACCGGACGGCGCTGATCGTCGGCGCCGGATCCGACATCAGCGCCTCGGTGGCGCGCGCGCTCGCCGCGGAAGGCGTCAAGGTCGGGCTGGCGGCGCGCGATGCGGACAAGCTATCGCCGCTCGCGGGCGAGATCGGGGCGATCCGCTTCCAGGTCGACGCCACCGAGCCCGCCGCGGTGGCATCGCTGTTCGAGCAGGCCGACGCCCAGCTCGGCGAGCCGGACATCGTGCTCTACAACGCCAGCGGCCGGACGCGCGGACCGATTGCCGAACTCGATCCCGAGGCGGTCCGGGAGAGCCTGGCGGTTTCCGCGTACGGCGGCTTCCTGGTCACCCGGCAGGCGGCGCGCCGGATGGTTCCGCGCCGGCACGGGGCGATCCTGCTAACCGGCGCCAGTGCGAGCATCAAGGGTTTTGCCCTCTCGGCTCCGTTCGCCATGGGAAAGTTCGCGTTGCGCGGACTGGCGCAGAGCGCCGCACGGGAACTGGCGCCCCTGGGCATCCACGTGGCGCATTTCGTCATCGACGGGGGCGTGCGCAGTCCATCGCGTCCTGATCCGGCAGACCGGCCGGACAGCACCCTGGATCCTGATGCGATCGCCCGAAGCTATCTCGATGTCCTGGGCCAGCCGCGTAGTGCCTGGAGCTGGGAAGTCGAGTTGCGGCCCTGGACCGAGACCTTTTGAGGCGGGAACCCCTCGTCGTCGCGTCCCTGCTGCCAGCAGGTTCCTGACCCGACCCGCGCGGCGCCGGTCGGTATCGCGCCGTAGCCGGCTGGCGTACAGCGCGGCCGGGTCGTGCCACGGCCAGCCTGACAAACAGGTCCTGCGCACCGGCCCCCAGCTGGACGATGCCCCATGCGACCCAGCCGGCCAGCGCCAGCGAGAGGGCTGCCAGCCACACCGCCACGCCCGCCTGGATCGCGACGAGCAGCCAGCGCAGGACGACGTGAATGAGGAGGACAGCTTCCATGGGCGCCAGTCTGGATCCAGTTTCGTGGCGAAATTGGGACCGACAAGGCGGCAAAATCAGGGCAATCCGCATCCTGACGGTCGCCGCGATACCGGCATTGACAAAACCGGCTGTCACCCCTTCTGCTTCGGCAGGCCGGATGCTGCAGAATCGCCGTTGGCCGGAGGATGCCTTCGATGACCAGTGCCCCATGACCAGCGCCATGTCCCTCGTGCTGGAGCGTCAGCACGAATTGTCGTTGCGCCCGATCGAGCTGCCCGCCGATCTCGGACCCGAGGATGTGCGCATCCGGATCCACACCGTCGGCATCTGCGGCAGCGACATCCACTACTACACCCATGGCCGCATCGGGCCGTTCGTCGTCGAGGCGCCCATGGTGCTCGGGCACGAGGCCTCCGGCACCGTCACCGAGATCGGTCGCGATGTGCGCCATCTCGCGGTCGGCGACCGGGTCTGCATGGAGCCCGGCATCCCGGACCCGCGGTCGCGCGCGTCGCGCCTCGGGCTGTACAACGTCGATCCGGCGGTGCGCTTCTGGGCAACCCCGCCGGTGCATGGCTGCCTGACCGGGTCCGTGGTCCACCCGGCCGGCTTCACCTACAAGCTGCCCGACCACGTCTCGTTCGCGGAGGCGGCGATGGTCGAGCCGTTCGCGATCGGCGTGCAGGCCGCGGTCAAGGGCGCGATCCGTCCGGGCGACACCTGCCTGGTCACCGGCTGCGGCACCATCGGCCTGATGGTCGCACTCGCCGCACTCGGCAGCGGCGCCGGTCGCGTGGTGATCTCCGACGTGGCGGCCCCCAAGCTGGAGATCGCCGGGCGCTATGCGGGGCTGATCCCGGTCAATGTGGCGCAGGAGTCGCTGCGTGGCCGCATCGACGAGATCTGCGGTGCCGGCTGGGGTGCGGACGTCGTGCTCGAGGCCAGCGGAAGCACTCGCGTCTATGACGACCTGATCGCTTGTGTCCGGCCGGGCGGCACGATCGTGCTGGTCGGCATGCCGCTGGAGAAGGTTGCCTTCGACGTGGTGTCGGCGGCAGCCAAGGAGGTCCGCATCGAGACCGTGTTCCGCTACGCCAACGTGTTCGACCGCGCCATCGAGATGATCGCCTCCGGACGCGTCGACCTCAAGCCGCTGATCGCCGAGACCTTCCCGTTCGAGCGATCGGTGGAGGCGTTCGAGCGCGCCGCCTCGGCCCGTCCGACCGATATCAAGCTGCAGATCGTGATGCCGGACACCCCCGCCGCCTGAGAGGCAGGCTTCGACCGGCTGCGCTTCGGCCCGGTTCCTCGACGATCGCGACTATGCCATCCTGGCCGGACCAGTCCGCAGGCAGGAGAATGCGCATGGCACTGACGCTCGCAGCAGCCAACATGATCGTCGAGGCGGCATTGCGGCACGGCCGCTCGCTGGACCTCGCACCCCTGAGCGTGTGCGTGCTGGCTGCGGGTGGCCATCTGGTCGCCTTCCAGCGCGAGGACCGCGCCGGCATCCTCCGGTTCGACATCGCGTTCGGCAAGGCATGGGGCGCACTCGGCCTGGGGTTCGGCTCGCGTGAGCTGGCCTCCCGCGCGGAAGCCAATCCGATCTTCATCAGCACCGCCGCCGCGGCGAGCGGCGGACGCCTGATCCCCGTGCCCGGCGGCGTGCTCATGCTCTCCGGTGGAGAGGTGATCGGCGCGGTCGGCATCTCTGGCGACCTCTCGGACAAGGACGAAGCCTGCGCCCTCGCCGCGATCGCGGCGGCCGGTCTCGATGGGCAGACCGGCGCCGCTCCCACGACATGACCTCGCGCATGGTGACGCGCCGAGCACGGAAATGCCGCACAACTTTTCATGACATCCCGCGCGACCCGTTGCTCCACCGAAGCCCGGCTGCATAATGTCTCCGGGCGGATCAGGTTGATCCACCGGACGGTTGACAAGGCGCTACGACGATGGCTCACGGTCCTCTCGGCATTATCTCGGCGGCTGTCTATCCCAGCCCTCGCCCGGACCTTCCCCATCTCGCCGTGCTGTTCGACCCCGATGGACAGGTTTCCGCGGCGTTTCCGATGGCGACCGAGCAGGAAGCCCTTCTCCATATCGAGCAGGCGATGCAGAAGGCGGCGCAGGTCGCCGGCCAGCCGCTGCATGAGTTGTAGCGCCGGCTCATAACCAAGCAGGTCAGCGGCCGGATCGTTACGCATCGAATATGCCGCTGACTGCATCCAAAGCTTTCCGCCTCACGTAATACTTCGCAACCAGCCAGCCGGGCTGGAGCGAGGAAACGATGATGAGCCATTCCGTCAGGCATCCCGAAGAGGTCCTGCGCAACGACTTCATGGCGCCGCTCGGGCTGTCCGCCGACGCCCTGGCGATGGCGCTGCGTGTGCCGGTCACCCGCATCACGGACATCACCAAGAACGACGATCCACGCGCGATGACGCAATCGACCGCCCTGTTGCTCGCCAACTACTTCGGAACGATGACCGACTTCTGGATGAACCTGCAGGTGGCCTACGATCTCTCGCGGGCGTCCACGAACGCGGCAGCCGAATCGCGTGCGATACGGCGGCCGGAAACCGGATCGCGGCTCCAGGACCTGTAGGCCCATCACGCCGGCGGCGCATGGGAGCTCGGCCCACATACCCGGATGCCGCGCTCTCGGTTGATGGTGTCCGCGGCGGGATTCGAACCCACGGCCCCAGGATTCATCCCACTTCGACTTTCGCCGCCGCCGCCGGGATGGCCCGGAGCGTTCGTGGTCTGGACTGTCCCTTCACCCTAGGCCGGAACCCTTAGGTGCCGCCCGTCCAGTCTCTACACCTTCCCGCACCCTGTCGGAGGCGGGCTTGGCTCGGGATCGGCACGGTGCTCGCGCACCTCAGCTTTCCCCGACTTTGAGCGGATCCGCCGCGCGGTTTCCCATCGCGACGCCCAGTTGGTGACAAGGAATCCTGTGCTCTATCCGACTGAGCTACGCGGACAACCGGCTCCCTTCTACAGCCGCCCGCCTCGCATCGGCAAGCCGCCTCAGGCGACGGTTCGCGCTGCATGGCTTCCGGCGAGCCACGCAGCGGCTCCGGCGAGCGACTGGTTGATGACCTGGTGCATGTCCAGGTACTGGTAGGTGCCGCAACGGCCGATGAAGCTGACGCCGCCGAGTTGCTCGGCACGTCGCTTGTAGCGCTGGTAGATCAGGTCGTAGCGGCCGTCGCTGGTCTTGACCGGGTAGTAGCGTTCCAGGTCGTTGTCGAGATAGTCGCAGGGCTCCTCGAGCGTCACGGTCTTGCGGCCGGTCTCGCGCACGCGATGGCCGGGCAGGCGGCTCCAGTCGGTCTCCCGGGTGAAGGGCCGGGCATCGCTGAAATTGACCACCGGGGTGCCGCCGCGCGCGTAGTCGTCGGGCTTGGCCTCATGATGGAAGCGGATCGACCGGTATGGCAGGGCGCCGTCCTCGAAGCCGAAGAACTCGTCGATCGGCATGCTGTTGAAGCAGTGCGCGTGCCGGTCGAGCATGTCGTGGGTGAAGACGGTGTCCAGCTCGACGGAGATGGCCGGATGGTCGAAGATGCGCTCGAACGCCGCCGTGTAGCCGTCGCGCGGCATCGCCTGGTAGAGGTCGTCGGGGAAATAGCGGTCCTCGTCGTCGTAGCGGATCGGGATGCGATTGACGACGGCGGCATCGAGATCCTCCAGCTCCATCCGCCACATCTTCCTGGTGTAGGACCGAAAGAACAGGTCGGTCAGCCTGGAGCCGATGTTGGCGATCAGGTGATCGGCCGCGTTCCGGATCTCCGCGCGCGGTTCGGCCTGCGCGGCCAGGAAGGCCCGGACCGACGGCTCGTCGCGCAGCGTCACGCCGAACACGGCGTTGATCGTCGCCCGGTTGATCGGCAGCGGCACGCAGCGGCCGTCGTCGAGCAGCACCTCCACCTTGTGCTGGTAGTCGTCGAGGACCGTGAAGCGCGACAACCAGTCCACCACCTTCCGGTTGCTGGTGTGGAACAGATGCGGGCCGTAGCGATGCAGGCGCACGCCCTCGGCGGTCACCTCGTCATAGGCATTGCCGGCGATATGGCAGCGCCGGTCGATCACCCGGACGGAATGGCCGTTCTCGGCGAGGGTCCTCGCATAGACCGCTCCCGCGAAGCCGGCACCGACCACGAGGATGCTGCTGGGCACGGCAGGCTCCACTGCTGCTCTCGGGCTCGCCATGCCTCATCGGCCCCGCGCACGAGCCGCAGCGCGTCCGGCCAGCATTGCCACGTGCCGCCGTGCCAGCACGAGGTCGGGCGCTCCAGTACGCTTGCAAGCCAGTTCGAGGCGATTGGTTTCCACGGCCGCCTCGAACAGCGAGGCAGCACTCCACAGCGAGAGCGCCCGGGTGAACTGGCCGGTGCGCTTGAAGAACACCGGCGGACGCAGGCCACGCATGGCGTCCGGCGACGAGGCGCCGGCCTCTACCAGGAGCAGCACCTGACGCAGGCGGTGCAGGTGCGACAGCAGCGCCCGTGCCAGCGCGATCGGCGACAGCCCCTCCGACAGCGCCCGCTCGATCGCGAGGTCGGCCGCCGCGCGGTCGCCCGCGGTCGCGGCGAAGGCCGCATCCTCCAGCGACGCACCGGCCGCATCGCCCGTCACCGCCTGCACGTCGTCCAGCGTGATCCGGCCGCCCTCGCCGGCATAGAGCGCCAGCTTCTCGACCTCGCCACGGCTGGCAGCCCGATCCGCACCCAGGCGGGAGGCCAGCCAGGTCAGCGCATCGGGATCGATCCCGATCCGTTCCGCCTCCAGCATTCGGGCGATGGACGCCTCGAGCGCCCGGCCCTCCTCGGCATAGCAGGCGATCACGGCGGCATCGGGAGCCGCCTCGAGCAGGACCCGCAGCTTGGCGCGCGCGGGCAGCGCCGCCGCCTCGATCAGCACGAGCGCGCTCATCGCCGGCTTCGCCGCCAGCAGCCTTGCGATGACGGCGTGCAGCCCGTCCTGGCCGTCCCGCACCCAGACCACGCGCCGGCCGCCTGAGAACGACAGGGCGGTCGCCTCCTCTTCCAGCCGGTCATGCTGCTCGCGGCCCAGGATGGCGACGCGGAACGGATCGTCCAGCGTTACCGCCGCCGCGCGTGCCGCCTCGATGGCGCGCTCGCGGATCAGGCCGTGATCGTCGCCGTGCAACAGGATCGCCTGTACGCGATCCGGCGCGGCCAGCAGGCGTGCGGCCTGTCGGGCATCGGGTTTCAAGCCGGCCGCAGGTCAGCGGGTGGTGCGGCCGATCGCATCGGACGGCAAGCCGTCCGGACCGACCGACTGCAACGGGGACTGGTCGCTGTCGCCGGGCACGTTCTGTGTCCCGAGGAAGCCGGGAGAGGCGCCGATGACTGGCGTCGGCGGAGCCGAGGCGGTGGCGGGGACGGCGGCGCCGGCGGTGCGACCCTGTGGATGCGCCACGAACCAGGTGGCGACCTGGGTCCTGATGCTGTCGGCGAGGTTGCCGGCCACGCGCTCGTTGGTGGTGTCGTTGGCCATGATCGATTCGAAATACTGCGTCTCGATGACGTTGAAGCCGTCGACCGTGATGGCGCTGCCGGTGGCCAGGCCCACCGGATTGGCCGCGACGCTGGAAAGCGCCCAATTGGCGCGGCCGATGACGCGTGTCCGCGCGCTGGTGTTGTCGCCGTGGATGCCGATCGCCTCGTCGTTGAGCGCGAGGCTGACACGCAGCGTATAGCCCTGCGGAGCCGCTTCGCTGGAGCCGGTGAGACGCTGCTGCAGCGCCTCGCGAAGCAACTGGCCGGGACGGCCGGCGACGATGTTGGCCACGAAGATATCGGGCAGTTGCGTGTCCACGGAGGCGGCGCCCGCGCCATGCAGCGGGTGGAAGCCGCAGCCGGTCGCCGGCAGGCAGAGCAGCATCGGCAGGACAAGGCGGTGCACGAGGCGCAGCGCCGGTGCGCGGGCCGGGACAGTGAGGCGCGTCATCCGGCCACCACGAAGTTGACGATGCGGTTGGGCACGTGGATGCGCTTGACGATGCACCTGCCGTCCAGCAGCCGCTGCACGTTGGGCTCACGCTCGGCGGCCGCGAGCACGCGGGCGGCGTCCTCGTCGGGCGCCATCTCGATGGTGCCGCGCAGCTTGCCCATGATCTGCACCGCGATGGTCACGCTGCGGACCGCCAGCAGCGCCGGGTCGGCCTCGGGCCACGCCCGCTCCGCGGCCAGCGCCGAGCCGGGTTCGAGCAGCGACAGCATCGTCTCGGCCAGATGCGGCATCATCGGCGCCACCAGCAGGCACAGCATGCGGGCCGCCTCGACGCGGGCGAAGGCGAGACCCCCGGCGTCGGCGGTCGCATGCTCGGCTTCCGACAACGCCGAGGCGAGCTCGTACAGCCGTGCCACCGCGACGTTGAAGGTGAAGGCCTCCAGGGCCTCGGTGACCGTGGCGATGGCCCGATGCGTGGCGCGGCGCAGGCTGTCCGCCGCCTCCGAGGTCGCCTCCGCAGGCATTGCCGTGACGGCATCGCGCGCGGCGACGGCGGAGACCAGGCGGAACAACCGCTGGGTGAAGCGGGCAGCGCCGGCGACACCGGCCTCGGTCCACTCCATGTCGCGCTCGGGCGGGCTGTCGGAGAGCACGAACCAGCGTGCGGTGTCGGCGCCGTAGCGCTCGATGATCGCGGTCGGGCTGATCGTGTTGCGGCGCGACTTGGACATCTTCTCGACGCGGCCGATGGCGATCGGCGCCCCGGTGTCGCGACGGGTGGCGCCGGACGCGCTGCGCTCGACCTGTTCCGGGTAGAGCCAGGTGCCGTCCTCGTCGCGGTAGCTCTCGTGGTTGACCATGCCCTGCGTGAACAGGCCGGCGAAGGGCTCGTCCAGGCCGAGATGCCCGGTTGCCCGCATCGCGCGGGTGAAGAAGCGGGCATAGAGCAGGTGCAGGATCGCGTGCTCGATGCCGCCGATATACTGGTCGACCGGCAGCCAGCGGTCGGCGGCGGCCTGCACGGTGGGCGTCGCGGCGCCGGGAGCGGTGAAGCGGGCGAAATACCAGGAGCTGTCGACGAAGGTGTCGAAGGTGTCGGTCTCCCGGGTGGCCGCCTCGCCGCATCGTGGACAGGCGACGTGTTTCCAGGTCGGATGGTGATCGAGCGGATTGCCGGGGCGGTCGAAGCTGACATCCTCCGGCAGGATGACGGGAAGCTGCGCGTCGGGCACCGCTACCGGGCCGCAGGACGCGCAGTGGATGATCGGGATCGGGCAGCCCCAGTAGCGCTGGCGCGACACGCCCCAGTCGCGCAGGCGCCAGTTCACCACCCCGTGCCCGGCGTCGAGCTGTTCCAGGCGGTCGATGGCGGCGCGCACCCCGGCCTGGGTGTCGAGGCCGTCGAGGAAGCCCGAATTGATCAGCGTGCCCGGACCGTCATAGGCGCGACCGTCATAGGCGCGGTCACCTGGGGCATCCGCGCCCGACGGGGCCACGACGTTGATGAACGGGATGTCGTACTTGGTGGCGAAGTCGTAATCGCGCTGGTCGCCGCAGGGACAGCCGAAGATGGCGCCGGTGCCGTATTCCATCAGGACGAAGTTGGCGATCCAGACCGGGAAGCTCACGCCCGGCAGGAACGGGTGGCCGACGCTCAGGCCGGTGTCGAAGCCGCGCTTCTCGGCGGTCTCGATGGCCTCCTCGCTGGTGCCCAGGCTGCGGCATTCGGCGACGAAGTCGCGCGCGGCCTGGCTGCCGGCGGCGGCCATCGCGGCCAGCGGATGCTCCGGCGCCACCGCCACGAAAGCCATGCCGAACAGCGTGTCCGGCCGCGTGGTGAAGACCTCGACGGTGTCGATCCCTGCGGGTGCGGCCTGCAGCGGGAAGCGGACCCGCGCACCTTCCGAACGGCCGATCCAGCGAGCCTGCATCGTGCGCACGCGCTCCGGCCAGCGCTCCAGCGCGTCGAGCGAGCCCAGCAGGGACGGCGCCGACGCGGTGATGCGCAGGAACCACTGGCTGAGCTGCTTCTTCTCGACCGGTGCGCCGGAGCGCCAGCCGCGGCCGTCGACCACCTGCTCGTTGGCGAGCACGGTCTGGTCGACCGGGTCCCAGTTGACCCAGCTCTCGCGCCGTTCGGCGAGGCCCGCGGCGAGCATGTCGAGGAATAGCTTCTGCTGGTGCCCGTAGTAGCGCGGCTCGCAGGTGGCGAATTCGCGGTCCCAGTTGAGCGAGAAGCCGAGCCGCTGCAGCGTCTCGCGCATCGTGGCGATGTTGCTGAAGGTCCAGGTCGCGGGATGCACGTCGCGCTCGCGCGCCGCGTTCTCGGCGGGCAGGCCGAAGGCGTCCCAGCCCATCGGATGCAGCACCGCGAACCCGCGTGCCCGCTTGTAGCGCGCGACCACGTCGCCCAGCGTGTAGTTGCGGACGTGGCCCATGTGGAGCTGTCCGCTGGGGTAGGGGAACATCTCCAGCACGTAGTAGGTCGGCTGCTGGGCGGGCGGCACGTCGGGGACGGTGAAGCAGCCGCGGCGCGTCCACTCCGCCTGCCAGCGCGGCTCGCTCTCGTGAAAATCATGCGCTGCGGCGTCGTTCATCGGTCAGGCCCAGGTGCCGGGGTCGTTGCCAGGTTGGATTGCCGGATGCGCCGGCCTCAGTTGCCGGGACCTCAGTTGCCGGCCTGGCCGGCATCGGCGCGAAGCTGGCGGGCGCGCGCGAGGACCTTGTTGGTGATGTCGGGCGCTGTGTTCGGGGCGATGGAGGCGTCGGTCCACTGCCCGCCATCCAGGGTCTGCCGGAAGATCGCGACCCGGACCGCGTCCGAGCGGAGCTGCTTGCCGAGCACGTAGGCGGTCGCCTTGAAGCGCTCGCCGCTGGTCGTGGGCGGCGTGTACCAGTCGGTGATGATGATGCCGCCGACCGGGTCCGCGGAGGCGAACGGCATGAACGAGAGCGTGTCGATCGCGCCGCGCCAGAGGTAGGCGTTGACGCCGGCCTGGGTCTGGTCGCCGCCGGTGGCGCTGCGGTCCTCCCCGAGCAGGTGGTTGCGTGGCGCGCTCAGGCCGGAGGCGTCGCCCGAGGTATCGACGGTGCGACCGCCGGTGCCGGAGCAGCCGGTCAGGACGGGGATCAGCAGAACGGACGCGAACAGCGATACGGTCGGGCCAAGGGTGCGGAGACGGGCGATCATGATGCCTCTATGACGCGTGGCGCAGGGGCGCCGGAGCCGGAATTCACGAGCCGGAAGGCAGGCTGGCGAAGCGTGTCTAGCCCGCCCGCCTCACGTCGCCAAGCGCACGCTGGCTCCCGCGGTGCCTGGAGCCTTGCCCGCGACGTCATTCTGCTGGCCCTGCACCATGCCGGCGGCACGCAGGCCGTCCGCGATGCAGGTCCGATCGACCGCGCGCTGCAGTTGCATCTGCGTCAGGACGCGATCGATGTTCAGGTCCGGCGCCAGACCCTGAACCCGCGTCAGCAGCCGTTCCGCATCGGCCCGCAACCCCAGGTGACCGTAGGCAGCGAGACACGGTATCGCCGGATACAGCAGGGACGGGGACAGCTCGATCAGCACGCGCCCGAGCTTGGCCGCCTCCTCCGTGCGTCCCTGCAGCAGCGCGATGGTCACCGCGACGCTGTCGAACAGGTAGTGCATCGGATGCAGTGGACATAGCCGCTTGTAGAGCCCGTAGCGGCGCTCCGCCTGGTCCAGCTCGCCGATCCGCACCAGCACGAAGGCCGCGAATACCTGGCCCATGCTCATGCTGGGGTTGATCTCGAGCGCACGGTCGATCAGCGCCAGGCCTGCCTGGAGCTGTTCCAGCAACCGGCCCTGGATGAAGCCCAGGAAGGCCATCGTGTGCGACGTGACGTGTCCGGCGCCCAGCGACTTCTGCAGCACCGCCTCGGCAAGACCGCCTTCGTCCTTGAAGCTGCCCCAGAACTGCAATGCCCGGATGCAGTGGCGCATCGCATCGACCATGGCGGTGAGCGGATGATCGGGATCGAGCGCCTCGGCCCGGGCGAGCAGCTCGCCGGCCTTGTCGTTCTGCAGGCGTTCGGGACGCATCACCAGGGAGAAGGCACGCAACGTGAGCTGGATCGCGCTCAGTTCCGCAGCCGGACGGGAGCCTACACGCCGGCTCTCGATGACCAGCAGCTCCCAGGGGAGTTGTGCGCTGACCATGGACGCGACCTCGTCGAGCCTGTCCATCGCGTCGGCCGGGTCGCAGTCGAACCGCTTGGCCCACGCCACGTGGCCGTGCAGGCGCAGGTCGAGCAGGCGCAGGATGATCCGGATCCGGGTCCTGCCGCGCAGGATGGTGCCATCCAGCACGTAGTCCAGGCCCAGGCTGCGTCGCAGCAGGGCATCGTCCCGGCCTTGCGCCAGGGCCTGCGACAGCGCCGAACCACTGACCACGGCGAGCAGCGGATGCATGGCCAGCTGGGCCACCAGCTCGTCGGTGAGGGCCGGGACCAGCTTGTCGTTGGCGCCCGCATCCAGGTCGAGCGGCGGCAGCACCGCCATGATCGCGATGCTGCGGCCATGCAGCCGGCGGCCGGCCATCGAGACGACGGCATCCTGGCCGGCCGCTGCCGTCTCCGCTGCGCCGGACTGTGCGGCCAGCCCGTTGTCCGGCGCATCGGACGTCGGGCCGGGCTCCGTGCCGGCCTCCGGCTCCTGTTCCGGCTGCGTGCCATCCAGCGTCGCCGCGCCGCTGCCGCTGCGCAGGTCGCTCAGCAGCCGGCTGGTCTCCGGTCCCGGTTCTCCGGAGACGCGCCGGCTGAACAGCGTCGCGCATCGATCGGCACTCTGCAGCGCGGCACCACGTTCGCCCTGCAGCAGTTGCGCCCGGATCAGCCCCCGCCACGCCGCCTCATGCAGTGGGTCGAGCAGCAGCAGCTGCCGGCAGATGGCCGTGGTCGCGACCGGATCCGGCCGACGCTGCAGCGCCGTCTCGAACAGGGTCAGCGCATGCTCGTGCATGCGCCGGCGTTCGGATACGAGCCAGGCATCCAGGGCGGGATCGGTGCCGTTCAGTTCCTCCAGCAGCACGCCGTCGAGCGGCGGCAGGGCGTAGCCGGCGCCGCCGCCGGTCTGTGCCCTGGCGCTCGCCTGGGCGATGACGTGATTGACGTTGGCGTTCAGCAGCCGCTCCGCATCGACGGCGGTCAAGGCCGGGCGCAGGGCGAGCGAATGGCGCTCCACGCTGACCACCGGCGCCCCGACCGGAGCCAGCGCGTCGAGCAGACGATGGATCTCCTGACGCAGCGAAGCGCGCGCCTGCTCCTCGGAGCGCCGGCTCCACAGCATCTCGGCGAGCTTGGAGCGCAGCACCGGGCGCCGTCCCGACATCGCCAGGATCGCCAGCAGGCCGCGGGTCTTGCGTCCGGGCGGCAGCACGCTCTCGTTGTCCAGCGTCAGTGCCTGCATCGGACCGACCAGTTGCAGGCGCAGCAGCGAAGGATCGGATTTCGGCAGGCCGGGACGCGTATAGTCGGACATAGGACATCCTGCCCAAACTCGGGTCGTTATTACTCCGCAACCATACGGAACCATGACGAGGATTGCATCTGGTAAGCTCTGTATCAAGCAGACGCCGGATTGACTGGGTCGGACCTGCCGTGAACGACCGTCGTGCTTGCTGGAAGCGGCTTCCTGAACGCCCGGGGTCTTGCACGGGCAATGTCGGACGTGATCTTCAAAGACAGGAGCCGAACGCACAGGACGGAACATCATGCCGGATGCAGCATCACGGACGGCACCTCAGGGCACGGAGTCGCGCAATCCGGCCACGGGCGTCCTGATCGAACGCTTCGCCTTCATGGACGAGGCGGCGGTCGACGCGGCCCTCGATGCGTCGGACCGGGCCTTCTCGTCCTGGAGCGAGATCCCGGCCGACGACCGGGCGGCGGTGCTGGCGCGCTTCGCGGCCGTGCTGCGCGACCGGCAGGACGTGCTGGCCGCCACCATGACCGCCGAGATGGGCAAGACCATCGCCGAGGCGCGCGGCGAGGTGGCGAAATGCGCGACCGTGGCGGAGTGGTATGCCCGGCATGGCGCGGCCCTGCTGGTCGATGAGGCAGCGCCGGTCGACGAGGCCGAGGCCTACGTCTCCTACCTGCCGACCGGGGTGATCCTGGCGATCATGCCGTGGAACTTCCCGCTCTGGCAGGCGTTGCGCGCGGCGGTGCCGATCCTGCTGGGCGGCAACGGCTTCCTGCTCAAGCCGGCGCCGAACGTGATGCGCTGCTCGCTGATGCTGCAGGAAGCCTGGGAGCAGGCCGGTCCGCCCAAGGGCCTGTTCGGGATGATCAACGCCGACAACGACGCGGTCGCCGCGATCATCGACGACCGCCGGATCACCGGCGTCACCCTGACCGGCTCGCCGCGTGCGGGTGCGGCGATCGCGGCCCTGGCCGGTCGGGCGCTGAAGCGTTCGGTGCTGGAACTCGGCGGATCGGACCCGTTCATCGTGCTGGCGGACGCCGACCTCGATGCCGCGGTCACCGCCGGCATCAAGGCGCGCTTCGCCAATTGCGGGCAGGTCTGCATTGCCGCCAAGCGCTTTCTGCTGGAGGCGCCGATCGCGAGCGCCTTCACCGAACGCTTCGTCGCGGCGGCGCGGGCACTGGTGGTGGGCGACCCGATGCAGCCCGGGACGCAGATGGGACCGATGGCCCGCAACGACCTGCGTGCGGAGCTGCATGGCCAGGTGCGGGCGAGCATCGAGCAGGGCGCCCGCTGCCTGCTCGGCGGCCAGGTGCCGGATGGAGCCGGGAACTTCTATCCCCCGACGGTGCTTGACGGCGTGGCTCCGGGAATGACGGTCTTCGATGCCGAAACCTTCGGTCCGGTGGCGGCGCTCACCGTCGTGCGCGACGCGGAGCACGCGGTGGCACTCGCCAACACCAGCGAGTATGGCCTCAGCGGCAACCTCTGGACTGCGGATCTGGATCGCGCGCGCAGCCTCGCGCGGCGGCTGCAGACCGGCGGCGTGTTCATCAACGGTTTCACGGCGTCGGACCCGCGTGTGCCGATCGGCGGCGTGCGGCGCAGCGGCTACGGCCGCGAGCTGTCGCATTTCGGGATACGCGAGTTCCAGAACGCGCAGACGGTCTGGATACGGCCAACCCCCTGACGGCGCACCTCATCGCAGAATGGACGGATACTTCATGCAGACTCACGACGACAGCCCGATCCTCAAGCCGGTCACCATCGGCGACCTGCAACTGCCCAACCGGATCGTGATGGCGCCGCTGACGCGCAGCCGTTCGAGCGAGGCGGGGGTGCCGCCGGACTTTGCCGCGGATTACTACGGGCAACGCGCCGACGCCGGGCTGATCATCAGCGAGGCCACCAACATATCGGCCCAGGCGCGCGGCTACGCGATGACGCCCGGGATCTGGACGCCCGAGCAGGTCGAGGCCTGGCAGCACGTGACACGCACCGTGCACAAGCGGGACGGCCGCATCTTCCTGCAGCTCTGGCACACCGGCCGCATCTCGCATCCGGACCTGCATGACGGGGCATTGCCGGTGGCCCCCTCGGCGATCGCGCCGGAGGGCCAGGCCTTCACCAACGAGGGCCTTAAGGACCACGTCACGCCGCGCGCGCTGGAGACCGGCGAGATCCCGGCGATCGTCGAGGACTACCGCCATGCCGCCCAGTGCGCCAAGGATGCCGGCTTCGACGGCGTGGAGATCCATTCGGCCAACAACTACCTGCTCGAGCAGTTCATCCGCGACAGCACCAACAAGCGCACCGACCGCTATGGCGGCTCCCTGGAGAACCGGCTGCGCTTCCCGCTCGAGGTGGTGCAGGCGGTGACCTCGGTCTGGGGTGGCGGCCACCGCGTCGGCATCCGCATCTCGCCGGCGACGACGATGCCGGGCAACACGCCGCTCGACTCCGATGTGATGACGACGTTCGGCACCTACGTCGATGCGCTCTCGAAGGCCGGCCTGCTCTACGTGCACGACATCGAGGGGGTGACGCAGATGACCCGCGATGCGCCCGAAGGGGTCGATTTCCCGGCGCTGCGACACCGCTTCTCCGGCGCCTACATCGCCAACAACGCCTACACGCTCGAACTGGCGGAACAGACCCTGGCCCAGGGCGATGCCGACCTGTTCAGTTTCGGGCGGCCCTACCTGGCCAATCCGGACCTGGTCGACCGTCTTGCGCACCGGGGCACCGCTCGCCGAGGCTCCCAAGCCGTACTGGTACGGCGGCGGTGCGGTGGGCTACTCGGACTGGCCCGGGATGAACGGGCAGATCCACGTCGACCGGGTCTGACCGGCGCTTCGAACCCGCCGCGCATCGCTCAGAAGCGACGCGGCGCCTGGTTCTGGTTCCGGTCCCGCATGTCGGGACCGGCCTCGCCATCCTCGGGATCGGAGTCCTGCAGGTTCTCCATGTTGGTGGAGTGGTCGCCATCATGGGCGGCGATCTCCCGCTCGCGCGGACCCGCGGTGCGATCGATACGGTGCAGCGCGGGGAACTTCGCCTCTCCGGCGGTGGCCCGGGCGCGCTCGGTCGCTTCCTCCCAGGACGGTGGATTGCCGTTCTGGTCGGTCAGGCGGGCGTTGGACTCCGTGTGGTGCGCGTCGAGGGCCACCAGCTCGATCATGATCTGCCTGGGATCGTCCTCCTCGAAACGTCGCAGCAGCACCAGCGCCGGACCATCCGGCAGCGGATCGTGCGGTGCGAGGTCGATGATGCGGATCGTGGATGTCATTGGGGAGCGCTTTCCTGTTCGTGCGGCCGGTCTGGTCGTGCGGCTGGAACGGGCGACGCCGACGACGGTTCAGCCTCCCGGCGCCACGATCATGCAGGGGATGCTGTGCTGCTCCAAGGCATTGCAGGCGGCACCCGCACCGTTGCGCGCCAGGCCGGCAAGCCGGGCGCGATACAGCACCGAGCCACCGAAGCGGCTGGTGGCTTCCACCAGGCTGCGGCTGCCGGACAGCTGCGTGTAGGCCGCCTGGCGCGCCATCGTCGCCGCGAAATGCGCCTGGCCCTCGGAGGTGTAGGCGCCGACCTGTATCGCCCAGTTGCCATAGGCCGGCAGCGCGGATACTGGCAGGACGCGTGCGGCCGGAATCGGGGAAGCGACGAAGGCAGGTGCCGTGAAAGCGGGTGCCCTGACCATCGGCGCGGCGACGGCGGCGACCTGGGTCCGGCTCGGTGCCGGAAGGCAGGCTGCGTCGGGATCATAGGCGGCATCCGGATCCTGGTAGCAGCCGCGCCGGCGCGCCGGCGCGGCTGCCCGATAGACGGGGACACGATAGGCCGCCAGGCGGATCGGGGAAGTGGCGGCCGGCACCGGCCTCGCCGTCGTGGCGGCGTAGGCGGAAAGCGGGCCGGTCATCGCGATCTCGGTGCTGAGATGCGGGGTGATCGAGGCGACGTAGTTCACCGTCTCGTTCGGCAGGCGGCGACCGCTGCCGAGATAGTCGTCCAGCCGCTGCGGACCAGCATTGTAGGCGGCGAGGAAGGCGGGCGCACCGTAGCGGACATACATCCGCCGGATGTAGGCGGTGCCGGCGAGGATGTTGTCATGCGGCTCGTAGGGGTCGCTGCCGAGGCCGTTCTGGCTCTGCATGTCGGCGTAGGTCGCCGGCATCAACTGCATCAGCCCCATCGCACCGGCGGCGGAGGTGATCGGCTGCCCGTTGCGGTATTCGTGGCCGCCGGACTCCTGCTGCATCACCGCGCGGATCCATGTCTGCGGCACACTGAACCGGCTGGATGCGGTGCGGATGTAGGGACGCCACGGATCACCCGGTGGCCCTGGCTCGGGATAGCTCGCCTGACCTGGACCGTAGGCCATGCGTCCACCGCCGCCGCAGGCCGCGAGCGCAAACAGGGAACACAGGAGCAAAGGCCGGTGCATGGCGCGTCATGCTGTCGTGAACGGTGAGCGTTATCAATCACCGGTTGCGTGGCGATCCCCTATGGTAACGATTGCGTCGCCAGCTTGCCGATTTGTCACAGTCCTGCGCACGGTCATAGCAGGCAGAGCGCCGCCAGTTCCCGTCGCAGTGCCGGCGGAAGCTCATCGCCGCGCACCTGGGACATGCCGCCGAGGTCGTCGGGTGCGTCGGCAGGCGTCAGGTAGCGCCAGCCCTGGAAGGCGCGGATCATGCGCGGCATGACCGCGATCACCGGGCGGTCCAGCACGATGCCGGTGCAGGGCGTGCCGTCGTCGCGGCGGTCCGCCACGATATCGACCACGCGCTGCCGGCACAGCAGTACCCCCGCCATCACCCAGTAGATCGAGCCGCCATCGAGTATCTCGTCGGCGCGACGCGGGAAGTTGCGCGTGCGCAGGAACGGACGGCCGTCATGCGCACCGGTGTCGCGGCTGCACTGCGCCTGCCGCGCGATCAGCATCGCCGGATCCGCGACTCCGACGCAGAGCTTGATCAGGTGCAGCATCCAGACCGGCTAGCATGGGCGAACGGGCCCGCGATAGCCGGAACAGCGTGGTGGGGGCTCCGTTTTTCAGGGCCTGGTGCCGGTCTGCCGAGCCTGCTCGACGAAGCGGTCCAGGAAGCGCCTGGTGTCGATCGTCCGCACGATGACGACCGGGCGCACGCCCGTGCCCCGGGGTGCCAGGTTCGCCGGCCAGACATGCGCGTGGCCGTAGTCGACGCCGGGGTTGGTATCGATGTCGAGGCGCGCGGTGACGGCGCTGGTGATCAGCGTCGGGTCCACCGCGACGGCGGCGGTGATCTCGTCCCACATCGGCAGCGGCGCGAAGTAGCGCGCCAGGTAGGCGGTGAACGGGCTCTGCCGGGCGGTGATCCGGGCCATCAGCGCCTTCGTCATCATCACGTCGTTGGAGACATTGCCGACCGAGGTGATCTTCGGCCAGGCGGCGGTCAGTACGATGTGGGCGGCTTCCGGGTCGAAGATCATGTTGAAGTCGGACGCGAAGTCGGCATTCCCGGTCACGGACTCCATGCTCGTGTCGAGCAGCGCGCCCATGAAAACGAGCTGCTTCGCGGTGACGGCGAAATCCGGATCGAGCCGGATCGCCAGGGCGAGATTGGTCAGCGGACCGGCGGCGACGATGGTCACCTGATGCGGATGCGCATGCACCATACGGATCAGGAAGTCCGCGGCGCGCTCGTGCGAAGGAGCCGATGCAGGCGCGCCTTCGTCCAGTCGCGGCAGCGCGGGCTGGCTGTCCGGCACGTGGTCGATCGAACCCAGTCCGCCCCAGGCGCCCTTCCAGGGAATCGCCCCATAGGCCTGCTCCCACAGCCGCATCCTGGCGACGCTGTTGACGAGCGGCAGGGTGGCGCCGTCCACCACGGGGATGTCGGTGCGCCCGGCGATTTCCAGGAAGCGGCGAAGATGGGCAGACTCCTCGTTCTCCCAGGCGTCGCCGACGGTGACGGTGAAGCCGAGCAGCTTCACGTCCGGGTCGGCGATCAGCGGCAGCGTCGATTGCAGGTCGGAGCCGCCGGGTCCAAGGAAGTCGTTGTCCTCGATGACCAGTTGCGGGCTCGCCGCGAGCGCAGGCGGTGCGGCGAGGAGGGCCAATCCGGCGAATAGCCGGCAGACGGCGATCAGGCGCAAGGCGGCGATCCTTATCTAGAGCACCAGAGCGCCGAGCAGCGCGTCCAGCCGCAGACGTCCGGCCGGCGTCGCCGTCAGGCAATCGCCGTGCCAGGTCAGGTAGTCTTCCGCTTCGGCCGCCTGCAGGATCGATGCGTCCAGCGCCGCGGCCAGGGCGGTGCCGGTGCGCGCCTCGAACGCCGCGGCCGATATGCCTTCCGACAGGCGCAGCCCCATCAGCAGCATCTCCCGCGCGCGGTCCTGACCGGAGAGCGGTATGCAACTGGTCTCGCCGGACCCGGTGCGCTCGACCCGCTCCGCCCAGGGCTCGGGCGCGCGATGCCGCCGGGTGGCGAACAGGGCGCCGTCCAGCGTCAGCCGCCCATGCGCGCCAGGACCGATGCCGGCATAATCCTGGTAGCGCCAGTAGGCGAGGTTGTGCCGGCTCTGCGCGCCCGGACGGGCATAGTTGGAGACCTCGTAGGGTTCCAGGCCGTGGCCGGCCGCCACGGTCGCGGTCTGCTCGTAGAGGACGGCCGCATCGTCGTCGCCGGGCAGCGTGATCAGGCCCTGGCGGTGCAGCGCCTCGTAGCGCGTGCCGGGCTCGATGGTGAGCTGATAGAGCGACAGGTGGTCCGAGACCAGCGCCAGGGCGGCATCGAGCTCGCTGCGCCACGCGGCTAGGGTCTGCTGGGGACGGGCATAGATCAGGTCGAAGGAGATGCGCGGGAACAGGCTGCGCGCGGTTTCCAGGGCGGCGATCGCCTGTGCCGCGGAATGTTCGCGGCCGAGCCGGTGCAGGCTCGCATCATCGAGCGCCTGCACGCCGAGCGAGACGCGGTTGACGCCTGCCTCGCGGAAGCCGCGCAGCCGGGACACCTCGACGCTGGTCGGGTTGGCTTCCAGGGTGACCTCCAGGTCCGGCGCCGCCTCGAACAGGGTCTTCGCCTGCTCGATCAGGGCGGCGACGCTGTCCGGCTGCATCAGGCTCGGCGTGCCGCCGCCGAAGAAGATCGAGCCGAGGCGCCGCCTGCCGTCGCCGCCGGTCAGCCGCGCGGCCTCGTGGGCGAGTTCCGACCGCAACGCCGCGGCGAAGCGGCGCTCCGGGACGGCGTCGCGCACGTGGCTGTTGAAGTCGCAGTATGGACATTTCGCCAGGCAGAACGGCCAGTGGATGTATAGGGCCAGCGAAGACGAGGGAGCGGGTGCCGCCATCAGATCGCGACGCGGACGCCCAGTTCCACCACGCGGTCGCTGGGAATGCGGAAGAACTCGGTGGTGGTCACGGCATTGCGCGCCATCACCAGGAACAGCGACAGGCGCCAGATCGGCATGCGCGGGATGGTGGCGCGGACCAGCACCTCGCGGCTGACGAAGTAGCTCGCCTGCATCGGGTTGAACGCCACTCCGGCGCCCTGCAGCTCCTCGAGCGCACGCGGCAGGTTGGGGCTTTCCATGAAGCCGTAGCGCAGGAACACGCGATGGACGCCGGGCGCCAGTTCCTCGACCTTCAGGCGATGACCCTGTCCTGCCTCCGGCTGATCCAGGTTCTGGATCGTGACGAACAGGACGTTCTCGTGCAGCACCTTGTTGTGCTTGAGGTTATGCAGCAGCGAGGCCGGCACGATGTCGGGATTGCCGGTCAGGAACACTGCCATGCCGGGTACGCGCACGGTGCGCGATTGCGGCAGCCGAGCCAGGAAGGAGGCGAGCGGCATGCTGTCCTGCTTCCAGCGTAGCGCGAGCAGCTCGCGGCCGCGCTTCCAGCTCGTCATCAGCGCAGTCAGCACGATGCCGAGCAGCAACGGCACCCAGCCGCCCTGCGGGATCTTGAGTGCGTTGGCGGCGAAGAACACGCCGTCGATCAGGAAGAAGCCCCCGAACACGCCGACGGCGGCGAAACGGGGCCAGCCGTACTGGCGCCGGAACACCACCATCGCCAGGATGCAGGTGCACATGAAGGTGCCGGTCACGGCGATGCCGTAGGCCGAGGCCAGCGCGTCGGACGAGCGGAAGGCCAGCACCAGCAGCAGCACGCCGACCATCAGGGCGCGATTGACCTGCGGGACGTAGATCTGGCCCTCCTCGTCCGGGTTGGTGTGGCTGACGCGCATGCGCGGCAGGTAGCCGAGCTGCACCGCCTGGCGGGCGATCGAGTACGCGCCGGTGATCATCGCCTGGCTGGCGATCACGGTGGCGGCGGTGGCCAGCACGACCATCGGCAGGCGCAGCCAGTCTGGCCCGAGCAGGAAGAACGGGTTCTTGATCGCGGCCGGATGCGAGATGATCAGCGCGCCCTGGCCAAGATAGTTGAGCGCCAGCGACGGCAGCACGAAGAACAGCCAGGCGAACCGGATCGGCGCTCGCCCGAAATGTCCCATGTCGGCGTAGAGGGCTTCGGCGCCGGTGACCGACAGCACCACGGCGCCGAGGGCCACGAAGGCGATCCAGCCATGGTGCCACATGAAGATCGCTGCGTGGTGGGGCAGCAGGGCGGTGAGGATGAACGGATCGCGTGCCACCTCGATCGCGCCCAGCGCACCGATGGTGCCGAACCACAGGACCATGATCGGCCCGAAGATGCGGCCGACGCTGCCGGTGCCACGCCATTGCAGGGTGAACAGCGCCACGATCACGATGATCGCGATCGGCAGCACCACCTCGCGCGCCGATGGCAGGCTGACCTCCAGTCCCTCGACCGCCGACAGGACCGATATCGCGGGGGTGATGGTGCCATCGCCGAAGAACAGGCAGGCGCCGATGATGCCGACCAGGCCCAACAGGCCACGCATCCGGTTGCTGACGGCGACGCGCTGCGCCAGCGCCATCAAGGCGAGGATGCCACCTTCGCCGTCGTTATCGGCGCGCATGATCAGCGTTACGTACTTGATGGTCACGACCAGGATCAGCGACCAGAAGATCAGGCTCTCGATGCCCACGATCTCCCAGGGCGTCGGAGCCTGCGTGCTGATGATGGCCATGGTGGCTTTCAGCGCGTAGAGCGGGCTGGTGCCGATATCGCCATACACCACCCCCAGCACGCCCAGCAGCGAAGCGACGCCCAGGCTGCCCCGGGGCGGCCCCACTGTCGGTTGGTGCGGGGTGGTCGAAGAAGAAAGCTGGGCGCTGTCTGCAAGCGCTCCGGCGTCACGACTCATGAAAGAGCTCCGGGGAGGCTGATCATTGCGCAGGAACCAGGCGCCGGAACTGGGCGCGGGACAGCCGGGCGCGACCCATACGACTCAATGCGCGGACGAGGCAAGCGCGGGTCGCTGCCCGAACAGGGCCGACCCTACCCGCACCTGGGTAGCCCCGGCGGCGATCGCCACCTCGAAATCGGCGGACATGCCCATCGACAGGCCGGCCAGGCCGCAGCGAGCCGCCATCGCCGCGAGGTCGCGGAAGTGCGGAGCCGGATCATCCTGTGCCGGCGGGATGCACATCAGGCCGATCAGCTTTGCGCCGAACCGTTCCTGGCAGGCATGGATGAACTCCTCCGCCTCGGCGCGTGCGACACCGGCCTTCTGCGGCTCGTCACCGATATTGACCTGGACCATCAGCTCGGGCACCCGACCCTCCCGCTCCGCGGCGCGGGCGATCGCGTCCGACAGCCGCGGCCGGTCGAGCGTCTCGATGACGTCGAAGCCTCTCACGGCATCCAGGGCCTTGTTGGTCTGCAGCGGGCCGATCAGGTGCAGGCGCAGGTCGGAATGGGCGGCACGCAGCAGCGGAAACTTATCCAGCGCCTCCTGCACGCGGTTCTCGCCGAAGTGGCGTTGTCCCTGCTGCAGCAGGGCCGCGACCGCCGCTGCAGGATGGGTCTTGGAAACGGCGACCAGGGCGACCGAGGCCGGTTCGCGTCCGCAAGCTCCTGCAGCCTGCGCGATACGCGCGCGGATATCGTCCAGCAGGGAGAGGGTCGACATGCGTTCGGGCTCCGATGCGTGCCGCTTCGGGTCGATCCGTCACGCACCTCCCCATCTACGACCGTTTATCCGGCTGACAAGCAGGGCCTGCAGCATGATCGGCTCGATATGCTGCGCCGGACCAGCGCAGGAGGCTGCTTCGGCAGTCGCTTCAACCCTGTTCAAGGCGCAGTGCGGCCTCTGCCCCGACCAGGATCTCGCACAGGCGCAGGCGATCCGCCCGGGTCAGCCAGTCCGGCGCCCGGCCGCCGGCATAGAAGGCGGCGGCGTCGGCCAGAAGCTGCTCACGCCCCTCCGCGTTGCCCAGCGGTCGTGCCGCCAGGTCGAGCCGTCGCAGCGCACGCAACCGTGCCTCCAGCCGCTCGGCGGACTGCTGCTCGTCCTGCGGCGCCAGCGGACCCGCAGGCACGCAGGACTCCGCTGCGCCGGATAACCCGCTGACGAGCTGGGCGGAGCATTCGGCGGCCATCTGCCGCCTGCGCGACGCCAGTCCGCCGGCAAAGGCCAGCATGTCCCCGCGCAAGGCACTGAAGCCGGTGAGCCGGACAGCGCGCCGGGCCTGGGCGTCCAGGGCTTCGTCGGATATCGATGGTGAGGGCGGTGTCGCACATTCCAGCTTCTCGACCACCCCCCCGATCACGTTCTGCAGGCTGCTCTCGAGCTGGCTCGCGAAAGCGGTTCCGCGGGTCAGCGCGAGCACGTGCTCCATCAGCGCCGCCGGTGCCGGGGTATGCTCGAACAGCAGTGCCACGACGATGCCCCAGTTCAGCGGACCGGAGCGCGCAGCTTCCAGCAGCAATGGCCGGATGACGTCCGCAGCCGGCTCATGCTCCGAACTCAGGTAATGCACCACCTCGATGTGCGCGAACACCAGCCGGATCGCGCCGATCAGCTGCTGCAGCGCCTTCGGCTTGATCCCGGTCTCGGCCTGGAAGGCAGGCTGGCTCCATTGCTCCGGCAATACGCCCTCGCCGAGAATGCGGGCCGCGTCCTTCCAGAGCTGCGGATGCGGCTCGTCACCCGCGGTCACGCGCGCCTCGATCGCTGCCACATCGGGCAGCCGTGCCCGGATCAGGGTCGTGATCGGCGCGATCACGCTGCGCGGGATGGACAGGCTCCCCGAGCGCCATGAGCCGGTCGCGACGATCACCGGGTCCAGCGGCGTGAACAGCACGCGGCTGAGCGCGTGCGGACGCGGCGGACGCAAGGCGGTCAGGCGCGGACGCAACCCGTCCAGCAGCTTGTCCGCGCTGCCGCGGTCGGCCAGCGTGTCGATGGCCAGGGTGACGCGCAGGACGACGCTGTCGCTGGCGTCGCGCAGGTCGTTGGCCAGACCGCGCAAGGTGGCACCCGCGTCAGCCATCGGCGTCGACCAGATCGGGATCGTGGAGTTGCAGCTCGCGGAGGCGCAGCTGCTCGTTGCGCGCCAGCCGGTTCAACGCTACCGCGGTGGTCACGCTGGACAGCCCGGCCCCATCCAGCTCGGTGCGGTTCAGGCCGATTCGGCGCTCCCCTTCGTAGAGCAGCATCTGCGCCAGCGCCCCCAGTTCGGCGGCGTCGCTTCGCAGCAGGCAAAGCCGGTCCCAGCCATCGAGCAGCCAGTCCGGCTGCTCCAGCGTACGCTGCAGAGCGGCCCGGTCGGCGCGCCATAGCGCCAACAGCTCGATCGGATGATCGAGCAGCATCCGCGCCTGGCGCAGCGCGGTCCCGGCCTGGGCGATGCGCGTGCCGATCACGTGGTCCAGGCTGACGACGCCCGCTTCCGGGCCCTGTCCTGGAATTCGCTCCGGCAGCGCCGTATTCGATAGTAGTTCCAGCGTCCGGGGCAGCCTCGCTCGCGCCGCGGCCGGGCCGATCCCGAGCGGCCAAACCAGCGCCGCGATGCGGGCGACCAGATCGGCCAGCTCGGTCGGCGACCACGGCGGTCCGTCGAGGTGCCTCGTGACCAGGAGCGGTGCTTCGGCCAGCCAACCGTGATGTTCGTCGGGCTGGGTCGTCCACGGATCGTTCATCGCGGAATCGCTGCCGGGGATGCCGAGTGCCCGGGCAAGCTCCAGCAGCAGGTGCGCGCGCAATCGGCGCAGTCCGAGTTGCTCGGCTTGGCGGGCACGCCCCGCCGCCTGCGCCACACGCCGTCCCGCGTGACCTTCGGCGGCGACGGCGATGGCTGCGGCGCGGACGCTGGCCGGCGACAACGGAGCCGCGATGGTGGCCTTGGCCCCGATCCGTTCGGCGAGCAGGATATCGTGCAGGCTGGGCGCTGCGAAGGCGCGCAGGGTAGTCCAGCCGGCGACGTAGATGCCGCGCCCGCCCGCCGGGTTGCTGAGCAGCATCTCCAGGCCGCCGGTCTGCTGCATGCGGACCCGCATCGCGGTCAGCGCTGGGGCGGTGAACGGCAGCGAGACGCATGGCTGCGACGGCACCTGGGTTTCGCGTGCCGAGTTCCACGCGATGACCGCGCGCTGCGGCGGCGAGACATGCGGGGATGCGTCAGACGGCGGCATCGGTCGGACCATTCATTGTGTAAGAGGCTCCCGCTCCAGCATGACGGCGATCACCCCGGTCACCGGCCCTGGCCGCCGAGCGGGCTGCGTGCCATCTGCATGCGACCAATGTAGCCGGAGACTATCAACAAAGTGTCAACACCCAGGTCGAGCAGCGTCGGGAAGCGGACCGGATCCGCGGGCGGAATGTCGGCGGCCGCGTCGGCAGACCCCACCCGCGACATCGCCTACGACATCCTCGCCGCCGTGCTGGACCGCAGGCGGAGCCTGGAGGATGCGCTGGACCAGGCACCCGCCGGAGTGGCCCTGCGCGACCGCGCGGCCGCGCATCGGCTGGCGGCTACGGTGCTGCGCCGGCTGGGCACGCTCGACGCCGTGCTGGCGCCGCTGCTGATCAGGCCGCCGCCGCAGCCGGTCCGCCTGGCGTTGCTGCTGGGGGCGGCGCAGCTGCTGTTCCTGCAGACGCCCGCGCACGCGGCGGTCGGCACCACCGTCGATCTCGCCCGAAGGCGTCGGCTGGCGCCATTCGCGGGACTGGTCAACGCGGTGCTGCGCCGGATCGCCGACGCTGGCGAGCAGGCCCTGGCAGGGCTGGACCAGGCACGGCTCGATGTCCCGGCCTGGCTGTGGGCTTCCTGGGGCAAGCAGGCGCGGTCGATCGCGCAGGTGATCCGCCAGGAGGCGCCGCTCGACCTGACCCTGCGCGACGGCGCCCTCCCGCCCGATGACGGTGTCCTGTTGCCGAACGGCACCGTACGGCTGCCGGCCGGCACGCGCGTCACCGAACTGCCCGGCTACGAGGCGGGCTCGTTCTGGGTGCAGGATGCCGCCGCCTCGCTGCCGGTGCGGCTGCTGGCGCCGCTGCCGGGCGAGCACATCGCCGACCTGTGCGCAGCGCCCGGCGGCAAGACCGCGCAGCTCGCCGCGGCGGGCGCGCACGTGACCGCGCTCGATCGCGACGCCGCGCGGCTGGCCCGTCTGCGCCTGAACCTGCGGCGGCTCGACCTGGCGGTGGACGTGATCGAGGCCGATGCGACCGTCTGGCGGCCCGAGACGCTGTTCGACGCGGTCCTGCTGGACGCGCCCTGTAGCGCCACCGGCACGGTGCGCCGTCATCCGGACGTGTTGCGTTCGCGTCGCCCGACCGATCTCGCGCCGCTGCAGGCGACGCAGGACCGCCTGATCGAGGCCGCCTGCGCGATGCTGCGTCCGGGCGGCCGCCTGATCTATGCCGTCTGCTCGATGCAGCGGGAGGAGGGTGAGGCTCGCGTCGAGCGTGCGCTGCTGTCGGAGCTGGCAACCGGGGTCTCGTCCGCCCTGCGGCCGGATCCGTTCACGGAGGCGGAACTGGCCATGTTGCCGGAGGCGCGCACGCGGCAGGGCTTCCTGCGCACGCATCCCGGCCTCTGGGCGGACCAGGGCGGCATGGACGGCTTCTTCGCGGCGCGTCTGATCAGATCATAGGAATTCACAAAGCCGCGAACCACCGGCGGATCGACCGCGCCGCTGCCTGGATTCCGCGCATCGGCTTGTGCCGAACGGCGCTGTTCCTGCTAGAATTATTGTAATGACATCGATACCAGGCATCATCGTCGCCCCGAGCCTGCTGGCGGCTGATTTCTCCCGTGCCGCCGAGGAGGTGGCCAGCGCCGAGGCAGCCGGAGCGGACTGGCTCCACCTCGACGTCATGGACGGCCACTTCGTGCCGAACTTGTCCTTCGGGCCGCAGCTTATCCAGGCGCTGCGACCGCGCTCGAAGCTGCCATTCGACGTGCACCTGATGATCGCCCCGGTCGATCCCTACCTCGCCGCCTTCGCGCAGGCCGGCGCCGACCACATTCATCTGCACATCGAGGCCGGGCCGCACACCCACCGCTCGCTGCAGATGGTCAAGGCGCTCGGCGTGAAGGCCGGCATCGCCATCAACCCGGCCACGCCGCCCGAGGCGATCGCCGAGGTGCTCGAGATCGCCGATCTGGTGCTGGTGATGACGGTCAATCCCGGCTTCGGTGGGCAGAAATTCATCGACAGCCAGCTCGCCAAGATCGCCTGCATCCGCGCGATGCTCACGGAACGTGGCTTGAGCTCGCCGATCGGCGTGGATGGCGGCATCGACGCCAGGAATGCACGGCGCTGCATCGACGCCGGCGCGACCATGATGGTGGGTGGCACCTCGATCTTCGGCGCCACCGACTACGCCGACGCCATCGCCGGCCTCCGGGGCGGAGCCCCGGGCCGTCAGGGAGGTGGAGCCCCGACATGATGGACGTCCGACGCTGGAGCCGGGACGCCCGCCTGTCGTTCGCGCGCATGCCCGGATTGACGAGCGCGCTTGGAATGAACCGGGTGCCGGAAGCGCCGCAGCAGGCGGTGCGCGACCTCTGGCCCGGCGATCCGATGCTGGGCGCCCGCCTGATGAAGGGGGAACTGCTGTTCTGCGGCATCGCGCATCCGCTGGCGCCGGGCGAGCCGGCCGACGCCGCCGACAACCCCACGTTGCCCCGTATGCCGATGCTGCGCGCGCACGCGCAAGGCTTCACCTGGCTGCGCGACCTGCGTGCGCTTGGCACCGACGGCGCCCGCCTGCGTGCCCGCACCCTGGTTGCGGAATGGCTGCAGCGGCCACCCACGGATGCACTGGCGCGCGCGCCGGACGTGGTCGGCGCGCGGGTGAATGCCTGGCTCGCGCACTACGACTTCTTCGCAGCCTCCGCCGACGACGCGTTCCGCCAGCGCCTGATGGCGCGGCTGCTGATCGACGGCCGCTCCCTGGCCGCGATGGTGCCGTGCCCGACGCATGATCATCGCACGCTGACCGCCTACAAGGGCCTGCTCGCCTGCGCCGTGGCGCTGCCGGAACAGGGCCACCTGCTGACGCGCTACATGCGCCACATCGCCGCCGAGCTGGGTCGTCAGGTGCTGCTCGACGGCTGCCATGTCGAACGCAGCCCTGCCGCGCACCTGGCCGCCCTGCGCGAGATGGCCGAGATGCGCGCGCTTATGCAGACCGGGCAGGTCGCGCCGCCGCTCGCCCTGGCCGCGGCCCTCGACCGCATGAGCCCGGCCCTTCGTGCGCTGCGTCATGCCGATGGCGGCCTTGCCCTGTTCAACGGCACCCAGGAAGAATCCCCGGCGCTGATCGACCTCGTGCTCGGGCAGGCGGCGCGCGGGCGCGCGGTGCAGGCTGCCCTGCCCGAAGGCGGCTTCATCCGCCTGCAGGTCGGGCGCTGCCTGCTGTTCGTCGATGCCGGACCGCCGCCGCCGCCCGGCTACGACGAACTGTCGCATGCCGGGACATTGTCGTTCGAGCTATCGGTCGGACGCGAGCGGCTGGTCGTCAATTGCGGCGCCGGTGTCACGCCCGCATGGCAGGAGGCGCTGCGCCAGACGGCGGCGCATTCGGTGGTGGTGATCGGCGATCGGTCGTCCTCGGATTTCGCGACCGGCAACGGGCAGTCGGGCGCCGCGATCGGTGTCGTGCGCCGGCCGGCCAACGTTGAGGTCGACCACAAGCAGTCCGGCGGCGCGCACTGGCTCGAGCTGAGCCATGATGGCTACAAGCCGTCGTTCGGAGCCGTGCATCGCCGGCGCCTCTACCTGGCCGAGGGCGGCGAGGACATCCGCGGCGAGGATTTCGTCGAAGCCGACAAGCCGGTCGCCTTCGTGCTGCGCTTCCACCTGCATCCCGACGTGACCGCCAAGCACGATTCCGAGCCGGGCAGCTTGTCGCTGACGCTGCATTCGGGCGCGCAGTGGCGCATGCGCATCGAGGGCGGCACGGTCGCGATCGACGAGAGCGTCTATCTCGGGGCGGGCGCGCCGCGGGTCAGCCGCCAGGTCGTGGTGACGGTGACGCCGCCCGCCCCGGATACCGATGCCTCCGCGGACACGGTCGCCGGTGAGCCCCAGGTGGTGCGCTGGGCGATCAGCCGGATGGAAGGCTGACGCCCGCGACCCGAGCAAGAAGATATCCGGGCGCTTGAAGATCCTCCAGATCACCAATGTGGATTTCTCGCTGCGGCATTTCCTGCTGCCGCTGATGCGGGAGCTGCGCCGTCGCGGCCACGATGTCATCGGCGTGTGCGCGGATGGCCCGCTGCTCGATGTTGCGCGGACGGAAGGCTTTCGCGTCGTGGCGCTGCCGATGGCGCGCAGCCTGTCGCCGTTTGCGCAGTGGCGCGCGCTACGGGCGCTGGTTCGACTGATCCGCGTCGAGCGGCCGGACATCGTGCATGCCCACATGCCGATCAGCGGGCTGCTCGCGCGCCTCGCGGCGAAGCTCTGCGGCGTGAACGTGATCGCCTACACCTGCCACGGCTTCCTGTTCAATCAACCCGGCTCGCACCCGCGTCGTGCCGTGTCGCTTGTGCTCGAATGGCTCGCCGGGCGCATCACCGACGTCTATCTCACCGTCTCCAGCGAGGAAGCCGCGGATGCGCGGCGGTTGCGCATCCATTCCGATCCGGTCGCCGTCGGCAACGGACGCGACCCTGCGATGTTCCGGCCCGACCCCGTGCTGCGCGCCCGCATCCGGCGCGATCTTCAGGTGCCGGAGGATCGTGTGGTGATCATCGCCGTCTCCCGGCTGGTGCGGCACAAGGGCTATCCCGAGTTGCTGCGGGCCATGCGTTCGCTGCCGGATGCCGAGCTCTGGGTGGTGGGCGAGCGGCTGGCGTCCGATCACGGCGAGAGCCTGGATATCGCCTTCGCGCAGGCAGCACATCCGGGGGCGCTCGGTGGAAGGCTGCGTCGGCTCGGCTACCGCACCGACATCGCCGCCCTGCTGGCGGCATCCGACATCTTCGTGCTGCCGAGCCACTTCGAAGGTCTGCCGATGTCCGTCATCGAGGCGATGCTGGCGGGCCTCCCCGTCGTCGCCACCGACATCAGGGGGCCACGCGAACAGGTGATCGAGGGCGAGACCGGGTTGCTGGTGCCGGCGGGAAACTCGACCATGCTCGCGCACGCCTTGTCGTCGCTGGCCCGCGATGCGGGATCGCGCTCCCGGATGGGCGAGGCTGGACGCGCGCGGGCGTGTCTGCTTTTCGACGAGGCGCGCACCGTGCGTAGAACAGCAACCTTGCTGGAAAGCCAGTCATGATTCGGTAACAAGTTGGCGACATGGCACATAAATTCGGGACAGTTCGAGAAAAGCATGGTCGCGGACAGCCTGTTCCTGTTGCAGGCAGGATCAGGGCCTCGTAATCCAACCAGACACAGCGGACTTGAAGACGATCTGTCGAACCATCGGCAGCAATGCATCGAATTACGCATCGGAGACAATCCAATGACAAATATTCGCCAAGCCGGCGTCGCCTTCGGACTGGCGGTCATTCTCGTCGCATCCACGGCCGATATCGTCGTGGCATCGCCGCGGGTCATGCAGACCAACCTTCCCGAGGTCACGACCGTGCTGACGCCGACTGCGAATTTCGATCCGGCGTCGGCCAGTGATGCGGACATCGCCGCCAACGGCCTTCCGCCGCGTCCGGACAAGCAGGTCTCGCCCGGCGCCTTCGCCGCCTGGGAGCGCGCCGTGACATCCAAGGCGGTACGCGTGCTTCCGGTCCTGCGTCGGACCAATATCAGGCATGGCCTGAACAGAGGTCGCGGCGTCACCGACAGCACCGCGTTGTCCGACAACTGGAGCGGCTACGTTCTGCTCAACAGCGTCACCAGCTACTCCAAGAGTTCGTTCGATGTCGCCATGGGCAACTGGGTCGTGCCCAAGGCTCAACAGGCGATCGGGATGTGCAGCGGCGCGACGTCCTACTCCTCGACCTGGGTCGGCATCGATGGTGCGGGCTCGAGCGACGTGCTGCAGGCGGGAACGGAGGCGGATGCCTATTGCGGCGGTTCGATCACACAGCCTTATTATGACGCCTGGTACGAGTGGTATCCCAACAACGAGGTCGCCATCAGCAATTTTGCGGTAAGTGCCGGCGACGATGTCTATGTCCAGGTATGGAGCACAGGAGCTTCGACCGGTCACGCCTACATGATCGACTATACCACCGAGCAGACCGTGAACATGTCCTTCTCCGCGCCGCCTGGCGTCAGCCTCGTTGGAAACAGCGCCGAGTGGATCGTCGAGCGGCCGACCGTGAACGGTTCGCTGCCAGCCCTGACGAACTACGTCCAGGACTTCTTCTCCGACGCGTACGTGGGTGACTTTGCCGCCAATATCTCGCAGCCCGGTGCGGCAGCCACCGGGGTGACGGCCGTCCCGTTCCAGATGATCGGCAGCAGCACGACCGACGTCATCTCCAAACCTACGCTCCTCGGCACCAACGGGATCTGGTTCCAGGATGGCGGTTCGGCATACTGACAGGAAGCTGGACGGTGTTTTCGTCGCTACCTGATCATGGCGAGACCGGCATCATGGCTAAGCAGGTTTCGGTTGCTTGACCGATGGTCTAGTTTTGCGGTTCGCTGTCCCTATCATTTAAAATCGCTCTTATCGCGAAGCCTGTTGGTACGGTCCCAATCCAGCGGCTCCCATGACCCACGCCTTCGGGTCCGACGCGGTTCCGAGGGCTTCGATGGTCCTCCGCCAAGC
>JAABUX010001552.1_pt1 | contig 34373 bp, 16 predicted proteins | sample 5561851 | NCBI WGS metagenome assembly JAABUX01 (sample SAMN10711883, study PRJNA513361) | rock metagenome | isolation source: Antarctica rocks | place: Antarctica: Victoria Land, Richard Nunatak red sandstone | collected 2016-01-03
TAGGGGGTGGTGGATGAATGGGGGTTTGGTGGGTGTGGGGCAGGAGGGAGGGAGGGTTCGTAATGGGAATTTTTTTTTGGCGTCATTGCTGATTGGGGTTGAGGCGTGCAATACCGTTTAGGAAGGGGTTTGCTCAGCATGGGTAGGTGGTACGAAAGGCTTGCGACGCTCGCTTATTGGAAAAGGACAGTATCAGAGGGATGATCCTGTGACATTATCGCTGGCCGTCGGTACTCGGCACTTCACTTATCGATTGTTTTTCATCGCTAGATGTTGATTCGCGGACTCCAAGGGTATATGATCCAGAACGCTAAAAAGAAGGCCAAAAAGGAAGCTGCGAAGGATCGTTACCATAGATGAGTCTTTTTCAACAAGTCGTGCCGGCTAAACAGGGCCCTGTTTCTCTTGCCTAGGACATCTGAAACACGGTCAACCAAAGCTCTTGCACGAAGGACGGAGCGAAGATCGTGGGAACTTACATATTGGAATACTTAGTAAGCAGATGCCGACCTGCACGCTTGCGATGATATAAAACACCTTGAGTATACCCGCAGCTACCAACCATTGGTACGCTCCGAAAGTGAGCCCAAAGCTGAAAACGTTCTTGAATATGAGAAGACATGTGAATGCTTCGACGGCAATATCTCCTGTTGATAAGTGAGTACGTCAGCGCTAGCGTGCGACACGACACGAATGACAAACTCACGGTGCGCGTCAACTATATATAGTGCACTCGCCACGGCTCCGAGCACCATGCCCATCACTTCGAGTGCAAAGAAGAAGTCCGGCCAGAACCATCCATACCGATTGACGTCGTGAGCCGTGATACCGAATCCGTAGAGTCCTGCGCAACCAAAGATAAGCTGTGCTATAACAAGCACGATACGAAATTCCGGCTCGAAAACGCCTTTGTTCTTCCTGGTCATGAATTTGGCGCTCCAGTCCGAGAGTACGCCGGCCAACAAGAATCCTAATACTGCTCCTACGAAGGGCCCTGTATACATATAGCCTGTTTGAACTTCATCGAACCAGAGTGGGGGCCCGAGGAAGATCGCCGCCAGAACGACACCAATCATGACGGTCCAACCGATGAGCGTCCCCTGAATTAGGCAGGCCCACAATACCGCAGGATGCAGGAAGAGCGGGAAGGGCCGAAGGACGAGCTTGAAGAAGGACTCATTTGTCTTGCGGCCATTGAAGGGAAGCAACGTTCGGACGAAAGTTGTTTTCCTTGGGATCGCCATCGAGGGCTTGTTTTCCAAAACATCTCCGGGTTGTTCCTCGAACGATGTAGGAATACTTGATACTGCGCTGCTGCCGTTCAGAAGACCCACCTTGGATCCGGCCCCACCCTTCTTACTAGCATTGATCTGTGGCCCATGCTGCTGGGTCTGTTCACCTCTGATATCGGTGTTGAATGAGTCGTCCCGCCGGAATGCCGTCTCCGGAACGAAAAAGAACACGAACGGTAGCATGATGCCGCAGAAGATGGCAATAAAGTAGAATGACCATGGCCAGCCAATTGTATGTGTAATTTTGCCTACCAGGATCGGAGTGAAGAAAGCTCCGCCGAAAAGGGCGAGATTGGAAAGGGCCATACGCTTGCCGCGTTCGTGGACGAAATAGAGGTCGCCGACGCTGGCATTGACCAGAGCTTCAAAAGGAGCCAATCCTATCCCTTGGAATATTCTCGCCCATAGCAGACTCCTGTAATTGTGCTTCGTAGCGCCACCCCATGCGCTGGATATGATTATGACTATTGTGCCAAGCAGATAAAGATGTCTTTTCCCCCACACCCTGGCACTGGCTACAAACAGGAAACCTGCCAATCCGACACCTAGTAGATGATACCCGGTCGCCAAAGCCATCTGTGTGAAATCCCTATCGAAGAGCAATGACAGTGTCACAGTATTTGCGGCCAAAAGGGGACTCAAAGTCGAAGCTATGACGGAAATGATGGAGAGAATGATGAGGATCGAGTCGCGCTTCCATAGAGGCCAATTCTGCACCCGATTAGTAGCTATCATGTACGATAGGGAATCTCATTACCAGTGGATCGTTGGGGTCGTCACTTGGCTGGGGGACCAGAATGATCGGTACAGGCCCCGTGCGATCATATTTCAAACGAGAGTCGAGCTGTCCATCCTCACCAGGCCGGCTAGCGTCATCGTAGACAAACGACGTGCCTGCAGAGCAGTCAGCATCGTCATAAAATTGCTGCCAACATAGCATACCAGGTACATGGTCAGACTGTAAGGGCTCTAGAATCCCTAGACCCATGATATGAGTGGTGGCGAAGTCTGTGCGAGGATCAGAGGGGCTCTCGAGTTGACGTCGGTGCCTCGAAAGAATGCATGTCTGCCCATGAATTTAGACTGGGGATGTTGTTGGTGATGAATGCTCTGTACATTCTTCGTCTCCTATGACAGAGTGAGTGTCGAGCTCTTAGCCAATCAAAGGCGACCAACCTTAGTGCCAGATATCGCCAAGGATCGTTGTTCGGGTTGGACAAAAGTAGCTCTGACTAGTCCTATATCACAACAACGTAGGCATGGCAAGGCATGGTCAAAACTGTACCTACCCAATCTCGATGAGTAAGACTGGTCGCAAGCATTAGAAGGGTTCACCTGGTAACCGTCCACACCTAGTAACCGTCCACGCTAATACCTTAGAGCCGCCCGGAGTTTTCCATTCTGTCACTCCGGGCTGTTGCTCTAGGGCCTTACAGGGTCCAAAACACGAGATGCTATAAGTTCTCATCAGGCTGAGTTCTTAACAAATACTTGCGACAAGAACTGACCGGTCTACTATATACTACAGATTTATGAGCAAAAGTAAGTCATCAAAGTGTCTGGTTGTAGATATAATCAGCGTGGACGGTTACTAGGTATGGACGGTTACCAGGTGAACCCTTCTATGCGCCCATGCATTTTAACGAATGCCGCGTAATACCAGTGTGGAAAACATCGTGTCTGATTGTGACTTGCGTTTTAGGACTTTGCGTGAGCATAAGTCACATAGATATATCTATATATAGTTTCCCCGAACCCAGGCTAACACATGATCGGTCGCTGACTAAGGTGCCGCCCCTTTACTCCCCCGCTAAGACCCGTTTCGTCCGTGTGCTCGCCCTCTGCTCCCCTCTGCTCCCTTATTGCTCCCCCGTGCTCCCTCGATGCTCCCCTGTGCTCCCCCTCAGCCACTTCCTTCTCTCGAGCTGGTCATGCTGTCTTATAAGTGTAAACGAGAGCGTCCGTTCAGCTCGTTTTGGATACTGATCGGAGAGGAGCCGGTTATAGCTCCACCGACCGCCCGCTATATTATCTTCTGCTCTTGCCCTCTTACCCTCTTACTCTTTCGCTCCTACGCTTCCCCTTCACTTCTAACTACCTGTACTAAATCCGCTATTGTGTACGTTATTATCTTATATCTGTTACGATCCTGATCTAGGGGTCTTCAACACCTTGGCTGGACACATAGATGCTTGGCATATGGTTGGCTTGGCGGGACATATGGATGCTTTCCCTTTCTGGAGTAGGGCGCACGGCACTAGGCTAGCGCCAGGGGTATTTGGGTCCTGGAGCTCCCCAGCTCTTTCTTTTCTCCTTTGTCCTTTTTTCTAGATACCAAGCGTAGTCTATTGACCAAATCCTACCTTGAGGCAGTTCTCTTCTGAGCGTCTCTCACCTGTGATCATCTCTAGACGAGCCGTAACAGTTTGGTGGATCATGTTACGGCGTGGTCCGATAATGCCCTTGGAACGTCTCCTAAGGCTTCTGAAAGGAGGTGCTCTTCTGCGGCTTTTTCTAGAATCTGACTGATTGGGCCCGGATCGGCTTTGGTCCTCTGAAGGTTTGAGGATAAAAGCAATAGACGGCGTGAGAGAAGCGGGAGACGGTGGGGTTGGTTGCTGTATTCCTCTCCTCTTCGAGTCTGGGCCATGCCCCAACTTATCTGAATTCCCGGGTCTTGCCTGTCGCTTTCTTTCCTGCTCCCACGCATATCGATCATCGTTTTCCCTGGCGGGCTGTACATAGATGGATGACAGCAGACAGGTATCCTATTGCGTGAAGCAAGTAAACATGAATGACATATACAACCGAATGCTTGAATAAGTAGGAAGCCGAGAGGAACAGGCACTTCATTTTGCAATAGAGCAAGGCGTCGAGGAGGTTTTGGAGGGATAGAGATCTTTTCTCTTCTTTGGTATATGGGTGTCTAATTTCTATGTTTTGCAGGTGGTTGGGATTTCGTTGGGCTCAGTGACAGTGGCCCACCCGCCTTCTCCGTTCTCTGCAGAGCGCTGGTCTATCGCCTCCCCACACAATAACACCTTGGGCATAATGCTACTTACTAACCCTACAGAGCGGAACGAAGCCCAAAGAGCCGTGTGTAATAAGATTAGAGGTGGTTGGATCTCGCTGGGCTCAATGGTGCTGGCCCGGCCGCTTTTTCCTTTTCCTGCAGAGCGCTGGACCATAATCCCCCCTTTAAATTGACACTCTAGGTATAATGCCGCTCATAAATCTTCGAGGAGCGGAACGAAGCCCAAGGAGCTATATAAGATACGGGTAGCAGTGGTTGCAATCGCGCTGGACTTAATGACGGTGTCCACCCCGCCTTCTGCTTTTTCTGTGGAGCGTCGGACCGTAGTCACCCTTTCAGAATAACACCTTCGGCACAATACCGCTTATGAATTTTCTGGGAGCGGAACGAAGCCCAAGCAGCCATGATTTGATGGTCACACATGTAGTAATGTCCCCCGACACACCTGAATAGCCGCATGGTCTTCGACAAACAATGGGTGAGCTCCAGCCTGTTCCAGTAAGGTCGCACCTAGCACAGATACACATCCTGCATTGTGTTCTATTGCGGAAGCGCTAAAACCACCGGGTCCCATACGAAAGTCGAGGATGCGTTCTTCAACTTCATTTTGGCGCACCACATCTGGGGCGTCTTGCATTTCATGCCCGATTTGTTTCATCGTGTCGAAAGAGATCTCAACTTGATTCCCCCTCTGTTTCGCTGACTGCGGAAGTGCTGATTTCCTAACGGCATGGCTCAACCCTGTAATGAGAGTTCATGAACGCCAGTCCCAGCGCTTTCACCCGGTTTGAAAAAGCTCACCTCCTTCTGAAATTCCTGTAGCTCCTGAAATTTCTCAAATCGAGCATACAAAAGTTTGCAGATGTACTTGCCTCTTAAGATGTCTGGACGGTCATCCTCCCAAGGACAGTGTTCTCCATCTGACCTATTTTCGCTGTTCATGGTGGTAGTTTTGGGATTTGTTGACATTTGCATCAGTCAGAGGGTTGCGTTCCTCGGAAGTTGCGTCAATTGATGCATGACCTGCCATTCAGGAAGGCATGTGAAGCTTTTCAAATTCTCATATTGAATTTGGCAGTCCATCCCTCACAATCGGGAACTAACGGCATGGTAATTGCATTGTCTTGAGATTCTGTTGCGCTTCGGACCTGTAGCTGGCAGTCGTATCGAAGAAAGGAATCTGATCGTCTTGAAGCCGTGGTGTCCGGCTGTGTAAGGGCTTCGACGATCTTAAAACTGTGCGCCTAGTTCACCTTCGTAGTCGACCATTTTTGCCTTAAACCACATAGGTGCTAGGGTTGTATAGGTTTCATTCTTCATCTCCGCTTGGACCCGTCGGAGCGCCTCGACCAGGTGTAAGCAATGCTTGTAGCCATGCTCCTCACCCGCGGCGATGTGCTGGTCTGCCCACTGCTGCTGGTCACCGCAGCAGCCACCTTTAGGACGAAATACCTCAGAACAATGGTGATGCAGACACTGATCGAGACTGACCCTAAAAGGCACAGGATTTTTTTTCGACCCAGATTTTTGGAAAATGAATGCGTCTTCCCGTTTTTCCAAATCGACAACGAAGCGGATGGCATCTGGAAGAGGCACGCGAATGACGTCGACATTTGCTCTACCGTCAAAATCGGCTCGATCTAAGGGGAGAGCCTTGCTCTGTAAACTTTCGAAGGAGATGGGCTGACTCAGCATGTGTTCCCATCCCGTGCGAGCGATTATGAGGCTTTGCAAATGCATGAAGTCGCGTAGTCGTACGTATCCGTCCGGTCTCTTATAGTCTAAGTAAACCTCGGAGAGCTCGTCCCTGTCGCAGATCAAGACCAGGGCTGGATAAAGAGGATGTATGCTGAAGTCTCCGGCAGGAGGCGCTGAGTTTACATCACTGCCAGGCCGATGAATTTCGCCGCAGATGATCCCTTCAGCTTTTGCACAGAGGGAGATATGGGCTTTGATTATACCTCGAATCGTGTCTGGACCTCCTTCAGTGATCCGGATCGGGTTGGCGACAAAGTGGCCAAAGTCGAGGTTGGGTTGATTATCGTACAGCCTATGCCACTCGCCAAAAATGCTGGCGAAGATCGTGTTGGGCGGATTCGTCCTCCAACTGGGGGTTCCAGCTTCGAGAAGGTCCCGAGACCAGTAGAATCCAGATGGTTTGTTGCAGAACAGTTGCGCCTTATGCTGAGTATCAATCTCGCCAAGTTCGCTATCCAGGACAATTCTACAGTGATCGAATAATACCCAATTGGCTTGCGTCATCCTCCGAAAGTAAGGGCAAAGCCGTGAGGAGTACCATTCCTTGCGTAGATCCATACGGACCTTTTCTCGAAGCTCGTCCGATATCGGTTCTGGGGTCACAAAATTCCTCCAGGGAGCGGGATTATAGTTGACATTGCCAAAGAGGGGGGCGAGGCGAGTGTCTTCCGAGGGCGCTGTGGAGGCGGCTGTCAAAGCCGCTGGGGACATCGCCGGGGATGCTTCTGAGGAATCCTCCGAGTGATCATCCGAGGAGGCCATGATGGTAGCGTCTTCCATGGATGATTTTCCTATCCCAACTCGGATGGTATTGCGTGTATTGGGACAAAGAAATGATTGCAGGCCGGCTTAGAAGATCGAATGGTCACCAATCTTTAAAAACTTTTGTCCCTTTTTTAGCGAATGCTCTAAACCGATTTGAGCACGTCCGACTTGTAAGGTATTTTGTGTTCCTTGCTGTCGGAATAATTCCGCGCTCCGTAATTTGCGGAGTCACGTGATTCAGCTTGGCGCCCCTTTCTAGCTATAACACCATAACTCCAATAGATAGAAACAAGACAATCCCAACATTACCTACCCAAAGAAGCAACCTGAATCAGGCTGCTCAGGGCGGGTGATAGGGATTCATATAAGCAACCTATCGGTATAACCTAGCTATAGGGTATACCGACACTTGCTTTCAGGTATCGTCCCGCAGGTACGTCAGGTGGTCGGACAGAGTTTGAGAAGAGAGTTGGTTTGATCTAAGGGAAACAAGGAAGACTGAATGGAAAAGCAGACCGACTCCTACTTTTCTGTGTTGAGGTTTTAGGCTGGTTGATGACTAATCACAGATGAGCAAGTTTTGAACGCACAAGGCGTCAAGTGGTACTGGGATGCTGGGTTGAGTGCCTCCCGGGCAACAGAAAAAGTGGAAAAGGAATATCGATTGTTCTTTGACACTTTTTGGGCTTCGCCGTCATCTTCTCGCAGGCACTCCGCTTTACTGATGACTGCTTTGTGGGCTTCGTTCCCTGAGCCAGGCAAGTACTTAATGGGCATTTTCCCTTCGGTAGCGGTGACTGCTCGCAGTGGATTCCTCAGGGATGGAAAGACTAGCAAGAGTTTTGTCACCCAGGAGAGGGTCTGATCCAATCAGATGATCGCGTCCGAGGCGTGTTGGGAGTGGGGACACTCATACAAGGATTTGCCGCTCGCGTGGGGATCGCGTTCCGGCAATGACAGCGTAGATAACCGCCTAGGGTGACTCAGTCCGCGTTCCACTCGTCCCAATTTTGACGAACTGATGCGTGCGACGAGTGCAGCGAGAATTATTGCCGCGGGTGAGCCTTTGATGTTCTTGTGGTGATCGATTAGGAGTTCAGAGACGAGTCCAACAACTTGATGAATTATTGGTGTCCTCGAATGAATTTTCATGTAGGTCGTCAGGTATGAAGCCGCCTTTGTAGTGGTCATGAAACTTGAAGCGTTTTCGACATGATGGAGAAAGCATGTTGTGTATTGATGAAGTTCTCCGAATGCTTCGTCTGCGTGTTTGTTTGCTTTGATTTTGCTCTTCGTTCGCAGCTGATCCCCCCTTTCGAACTTTTTTTTTTACCGCCCTGCTCTGCCACCACTCATGATTGATGATGAGTGGCGCCCAGAGGCACCGCTTGGAGGTGCAGGGTCGGATTTTGCCTCCGAGAAAGATGGTGAGGTAGTGTGTCCGCTACCCTTTGCTGTTCGGGGAACTCATTCTGTCCACAGGCAACTGCTTAAGGATAACCGCTAACCCCCGGTCTGTTTCAGGCCGCCGGGTGTCCGCGTACGCAGAGTCTCTTCGCCCTTGCGGTTTTGCAGTGTTTGTGCCCTCGAGAATGGCTCAGACAGCAAGGCATCTCATCAGGATGCTCACCGTGTGATGCTGAGACGGGGTCGGTCGCCCGCTCAGCACCTCGGAGTAGGCGTTGCAGGACACAGCAACGCCTACTGTTGTGGGGTCCCTTCCCCTGCCTCCATGGCCCGTGGGCTTGACAGGAGCATCATAAATGTTGGGGCTTGTTCGTCCTTAGGAATTTCTCCGTCCTCTGTCTTCAACAGGAGGACTCGTTCCACTGTCCTGAAGCCGACGGCTTGGCGGTGGTCCCTCAACATCCTCATGGTACTGTAACCATTAATACTCCCAAGCACCGTGAAAAACCCCGGGTCCGTGTCCGTCAGCTCGCGGTGAAAATTTTCATCGCGCGTGAAGTCGGAGTACGCCCACGTATCTTTGATCACGGCTTTCGAGGCTTCGTTTATTATAAAATAGCGAACGACGACCCGTAGCTTGGAGAGCGGGACTGAATTTTTCTTCGCTACTTTGACCCAGCTTCGCCAAAGTATCTCTGACGGAAATGTCTTGTCCTCGGGTGCGGCCTTGTCTTTGTCCTTGTTATTGAGGTTGGCGATGACGACGCCATTGGTCGGGTCGAACCAATTGATGTATATGGCGTCTCTATGCGTGTTGGCTCGTGGGACTGCTTCGATATACTCAACGTGGGAGAAGGCGATGCCGTAATGGGCTAGGACTTTCTCCATCATCCCTGGCTTGAATCTCCGGAGGGTATCATGCTCGATGTCATAGGCAGGCTCGAGTGAGGTTGGAGTTGACGGGTCTTCGCGAAATTTATCCAAGTCGGCGACAGCAGCTTTCCCCTTTTCGATGGCTTGGTGGTAAAGCTCCGATGGAGGCATTTTCGAACGCTGACGACTGGTTTACAACTACAGGATTCTACGACGACTATTATCTAGACGACCTTTATTTTGAAAGCTCCTTCCTCGTCTTGACCTCTTTACCATGAAGACAAGAAACCCCACTGTTTCCCTCCCGTTAGGGAAGGAACAAGTACTTCGAAACCATTGCAAGGATATGCCAGACTACCGTCAAAGGGGCGAGGCCGCTCGACTATCATGCAGCCAGCTCTTGATCGCACTCCGCCACGTCAAATTCGGCGGCTCGATAGTGGTGTTAATGCACATAATTTTCAAGTGGCATACCATCTTGACAATACGAGCCTTCGACCAATTCTCCAATATCGAAATCTTCAAACCTCTGTCCGGCCATAAAGCTAGGGGTTCGTTCTATCTCATCGCCAAGAACGTCAAACCAGAACACCCGGAGGCTCTTAAGGCGATTGAATACTGGACCGATTGTTGGAAGAATGTAACTCTCTACGCTATGACCCATGAAGGTCGTGAAGATGATGTCGCGACACCGGGCAACAAGATTGGCGATGAAGTCGACGACAAGACTAAAGACATGGGTCCGGATCAGAAGGTCAAAAACATAAGCCGCAGAGATGATATTGACGAGAAAGAGAAGATTCACAACGGAGCGGAAGAGGATGACGATGGCCACCATGGTGTGGACCCCTTCGTCAAATAAGTAATGACAAACTTCGGTCCCCGCCTGATCGCACTGGGTGAAACAGCTACCGTTAGAGATAGGCACAGCGGAGCCTTTACATTGTCCAGGACAGCCAGCGAAACATATACGGGCTTGATTTGCTGTCTCACTCATAAGCTTCGCCTTCCGTTAAAGATTTTGATCTTAAAGAAATGCACAGCAAGCGAGCTATTATTGTGGCTGATATGCAAAGCCAAGGTAACTATCATTGACAAGAAGCGAATTGAGGTGACGATGTTCAGGAGAAAGTTCTTGTGGATTAGCAAAATGATGAAGAGAGTGAGAGATGAGAGCTGAAAATGAGATGACAGAATGAAAGAGACAGCCTGTTGGAACTCGTTGGTATTGTTGGGCACGCTCAAAAACACCAAGTCCGCGCATTCATCTTGCAGGTTCAGTGACTGCAATAGTTTCATCATCATGATGTCTCACTGACCCGAGAGCGTGCAACTTCTTGGGAAGCCGTATTAGCCCTTTCGAAATCCTTATTGGCTTATCGCTTTTTCTCGAATCGATATCGCCGTCTTTGCTTGGTCCAAGCTTAGGCCCACGTCCTGAATGAAACTGGCAAGACGGCGCTCTATTGTAGCATCGAGTGCAACCATAATGCTTGCATAACGCATTAAAATTTGCGACACGGTTTTTTATCTATATATATATTTATCAATATGCTGAGTAATAGGAGTTGAGGCATTTTATTTGCAAAAAGACGGCCAATATGACCAAATTACACCTTATTTGCAGAACGAAACCTATATGCTGATTCATATCATTGAAGGAGCTTATATCATGTTTAAGTGAGGGTTAAGATCCCAGATCCCTTTTAATGAAGCGGCTACTTGCCCAAAGATTTTGCGAAGTAGAAAAGTGAAAAACATGCTTCAGTGCCAGATTCAGCCGAAAATGGTAATATTTCGGCTCGATTTTATTCGAAGAGAATGAAAAGCTTTTCAAACGGAATGACCGGGCTAGTAAAGCTAAAGGTCAAAGAACAATAGTTATAAAGACTGCTCACAAACGGAAGGGTACTTCAAAAACATTTTTCAAAAAGGTCATTAAATAAGGGCGGTTTTGGAAAGTCAAGTTAGTGTAGATAAGATAGGTAAAGCATGTTGGATATTCGCTTTCATGGCTTGGCTTGGCATTAGGCTTGGCAGCTATGTGCGGACATAGGGTTGGAACCCTATTTTCACTTTTACCACACCGAGCTTATTGCTTGATATGTGGCTTGATATATGGCTTTGGATATGGCTTATGGCTTGTATGGCTTATCCATATTGGATTGGGATCAGGATTGGGATTAGGATTGGATTGGCAGTTTGCGGGTATATATACCTGCATATATCCTGCTCAGTTATCTTTTCTAGTATGCAGATTTAGCTATAGATAGCTTGACCAATCAACTGTCTATCGTCCAATTGATTGATCACCGAGTGCACCTAATTGGCTTGCTTTTCACCATACCCAATCAGGATTACATACTTTCGACAAAGCATAAGGAAATTTACGGTAATAATATAGCGGTCTTTGACGACAAGAACTTAAATAACACGGATCGATGCCACACTGAAGAATGGTACGTAAACAATTATATAGGATTATAGACAATGAAGCAAAGAAGTACAAATGGCATGAAGAATGTTTCCAGAATTTCCGCAAGAAAGGGGGCGTTTAAGTAAATACGGGAAGAAATTCGTGAAATGAAAGATGTTCAGACACGAAGCGTTTAGCCAGTACGGCTGATCTTGCTTAGTATTCGGAAATTTGATGATGTCTTCAATGGGTTTTCGCCTTTCCTTTCAAAAAATTCCAGATCACTCGACAAGAGTTGATGACTGCCCAGAGCCATGGCTCGTACAAACAGGATCGAGCTGTAAGAGAGTAAATGAAAAAACACGGGAAATCGCATCTTATCAAACCCTCAGTCTTATCACCAGGTAATGCAGTCCTTTGAAAAGAAGTTTCCATTGAAGGATGAATTACCTGTGTGCAGTGAAAATATCGCCTGAGGTGGGAATAAACACGATAGCAAGGTTCCCGACGTCAATTTTTTTTCCGAAGACAGCCCCCATTCACAGCAGATTTTTGAGAGGAATGATCTTGCTCTTCAGTGAGTTTGTCGAGCTGGTGAATGCTGGGGCATATGATTTATTTGAGCTCCTGTGAATTTTGGCAGCGATTTCATGAATCCGTCCGCGGTCGCAGAAGTCCTGTTACACCACCCACAGAGCTCCCGAACCCTCGAAGAGATCCGTTGTTCGAGAGGATAGCAATCGCGTGCGGTAGGGGTGGCGAATCCCGTCCTTTGTCATCCTCACGGAGACCATGCGACGGTGAGGTGCGATCACGGAGAGGTAGCGAGGTGACGTGAGTCACCTCCACCACCGTCCTCGTGTCCAATTTCAAGGAACATTCCCAGTCCTCCACTGTGCCGGGAAAGTCGACCTGGGTGTGGGCGTCAATGCATACGTCTAGACCGCTTTCGAGCTTCACGAAGCAACCGATCTCCGGCCCCAGAGCCTTGAGGGCGATCAGGACGACCACTGAGCTCTTGAGGCCGACCGCGGCGAGTCGTCTCACCGGATAATCGCCCTCTTCCACAGGATCGAGTGTTTTGAATCGGAAAGCGCAGAACGCTGTGTCGTCTCCTGCAAACCGGCTTTCGAGCCGCCGACGGCGAGGGAGGCACGTCCTTCATTCCGACGTTCCTAGCCATCGTCTAGTACGAGCAACGACGAGCGGCGTGTCCGAGCGTGACTCACATCCAGTCACTTGTCCGCCACTTGCTTGACCGTCGTCATCGAAGACCTGCCCGCACGTATCTTGTTTTTTCCGAAGAACCTCGTCTTTCTCGCTTTGATAATCTAATGTGAGGTTACGCAGCAATTGCGTTGCCTTTTGATCCTTCCTTTATCGCATTTGAGCTTTTCAGCCTTTCCTAACATTTCCCGCATCCGAGAAACGGATCAGTCCGCTGGACTGCTCGCTGGAACGTTCGATCTCCTGAGTCATCCCATTCCAGTCCGTCGCACTGGTCACGTTGGCGCAGGCGCGGGAAAGCTGAGTTCTGGACAGGTGGCATATCGCGCGGGCTTGGTATCCGATAATATGTGCGTGAAGCTTGATCAAGGGCGTGGTGAGATGTCCATCATTTTGTACAAGAACCGAACGAGGACGGTTCTCCTTGAAAGTCTGCCAGTTGGCCATTACTGATGGAAATGAAGCCATCGAGCATAGCTTCGATCTGCAGAGTCCCGCTCGCGAGGAGCTACGTTGATAGATGTCAGCTCGGTATCGAAGCGAACGCCTGAATTACCGTGGAAGCATGGAGACGCCGCACCATGCCAGCTGCGCGTACGGCTGGGCGCTGAGTGCGCTCTTTACGAGCGGTTCGGTCCGGCGAATGAATCTGACCAAGCTCTTGGTTGGCTCCCGGATTTGAATGTCCTTGCCCCAGAGCAAGGTTGGCCATTACCTGTCCTCCTGCTCTTTTAAGTGCCGCTGTAATATGTATTCGACGAATCGCGTGGCAGAATTTTCCATGTCTGGCCCAGAGCCGCCTTGTGCTTGGGTCAGATACTTTGCCTAGGACGCCATCAGTTCCGACCATCGTGCAGCAGTGTTTTGAAAGCTTGCTCCCCGGGATCAACATCGGAAGTGGGCAGTCATGTATAGACAGGAGGCGGTTCAACTTTATCATTCCCGTCGTTCACACGTGTTGCGCAGTCAAGCTGTCTCTGGAGTCGGCCTCGTCAGTGCTTCTTGATCTTCGAGATCCAGTAATTTAGAGTGCTGGAGGAGCAGATACAAGGCTCCTTTCCCACTTTGAAGTAGTGTATGTGATATTAAAGCACAGCTCTTCAAATATGATCTTACCGGGAGCCCCACCCGTGCACTTCATTAGTTGCTATGACCTTCACCATAATTACTGCAACAGCATCTTCAAGAGTCTTCAGCTGTACCGTCCTTTAACATCATTCGCAGAAGCTTTCCCATATTGAGAATCGCTCATATGTCGATCACCTTCTTTCCCGCAGTTCTCGGCAGATCAAATCGTCCAATGCTTCTGGCAATCTCTGCTCTTTCGACCGGGCTGCATCTCCTAGCAGTGAATCTTACTTGACTTCGTGTCACATGACAAAATTTACCACCACGCTCTGCCTCATCCGATCAACAATCTGTTGAAACACGCCAGTGTCCAACATAAATGAACTATTCGCTCGAACAGAGAAAAGGTGGATGGCCGGCGGTGAGGTTTTCTGCTAGCAACGCCTCAGCGTTTGATCAAGTCTCCGCGGCGCATTCTACGGGTTGTCATCCGTTGCACATAGCAAAAGCGTAGGAGATGGAAAACTGTAGATAGGATCGTAAGGACTATTTTCCTAAATACGAGAGAATCCTTTAACTTAGATCACTTGACACGCCGAAGGAGGAGTAGGCATACCAACTTTTTATCGACGAGCGGTCGAATGTACACGCGCGGATGGATTAGGTTGCCGAAGAAGAGGAGGAGACGGCGAGATGAATAGAAGGCAAAGCCGATCTGCGGAAAAATGGTATCGATGTTGAAAGGCAAGAGGCTGGAAAAACTCCAGGACGTCCGCAAAGCGTACGTTAGACCTCGCCGCCGCTTTATTTCGCCCTCTGGACGTCTGCCAGCTGATGTCCCGACCGGCAGGCAGCAATCCATCACCAGGCAGCACCTCGTACCACACCCGTGTCGCGCGACGGTAAAGCGGCGCTCACCCCAGTCCTGGAGAGGGGTGCGCTCGGGGCGGATTTTTGTCATCTTGGCACCGGCGGAGGAGTTTGCCCGCTACCGAAGGTACTACGTACAGTTCGATAGGGAGTGGCGATGTCTACGTAGTAGGCAGCAGGCGGAGCTGAGAAACAACAAGGGCAGCTTAAGCCGATGTCAATAGGGCCATTTCAGGCTCCCGTTGCTGCGCCTTTATACTACCCTAAAATACGCTCCCCCTGCTCCCTTAATACTCCCCCTGCTCCCTCGCTGCTCCCCCCTGCTCCCTTAATACTCCCCCTTGCTCCCTCGCTGCTCCCTCTAAAGCGGCCTTGCTCCCTTTCCTGATCGAAAACGGCAATTGGAAATCCTAAGTTCGGGGTGTATATAATATATATATATCAATCGAGATAAGTGAGAATTGCGAAAGATATTCTACCTTATGGTTGCGTCAAGTCTGATGCATAACCCAGTATGCTGCATAAGAGGGTGATTATTCTATGAGAATCCGGCAATATTTGGGATAACTCCGGATAACTTTCACCTTCTACACTCCTACACAGCCAGACATTGAGGTAGGGAGCCTGGGAAATATTCACGAGGGAAGCATTCGTCAACTGGCGAAGCAGTTGACGAATGTGTAACGTGGTAGTCAAGCACTTGCTGGGTGAACGATTGCCAACAATCATTCGAGTGCACTTCCTCCGTAAGCGCTGGTAGCAAATGAATCCTTTTTCTTTCGGCTCTTGAGTGGCTGCAGCCTGCAGGGAAATTTACACCTCTTGGTAAACAGCCTTGGTGAAGAGTAACGTATGTAGCTCTTGGTGGCTACCTTCTCTACTCCTCTGTACACAAGCACTGCAACAGCCTAACCAAGCGCCACATTGGGTCTGGCCGGACTGCAACAATGCCGACTACTCCCCCTACCTCAGCCGCCAGGCTGTGGGAGGGGTCATCATCGAGTATTTAATAGCCTCGTTCCATCACTCACACTCGCGTCCTCTGAGAGTCTGAAATTCTTCATCACCAGCTCCATCCTCAAACGGCTGATTTACCCAAGCTACATTGACGTATGGCCAAACTTGACTCCGAAGCAAACGAGAATGACGTCGCATTTGGGAGGTCTGACCATGTCCAGACAACGACGCTCAATCATGCTGCACAGACGACTAAGGGCGGTCAGCGGCTACATGTCATTGCCGAACCCTCAGATCTCGAGGCGCCACCGATAGAGTAAGTCAGCGACATACGCTTCGACCCGGCCTAATCGAAACTCAGTATCGTTGTGATAAGTGGCGAGGGGAGATACTGGAGAGCTCCATGGGAAGGAAAAGGCGGATAATTTTGGCTTGCCGAATCCCTACGTCGCCAATGTCCACAGGCTCGCATTCTCTCCTACAGTGTCTGCAACGCCGCAGGAGATCCTGTGGAAACTACGTTATGGGATCTTACTAACGAGCGAGCCTCGAGCAAGCGCACACGTACCCCCATTATCATCTTGGCGTACAGCATTTGGGGATCAGTAGCCAAAGCTCTCTGGGCTGCATCCTCCCGAAAGCATGATGTAGAAGCCCGTCAGCTACATGACTCCATCATGGGGTTCATGTTCTTTGGCACACTCCACCATGGAAATTACTCAGAAGACGTCCAACGAGGACACAAATTAGCCAATCGGACGTTACGGAGAGTAGATAGGCGATCCCTAGAAGCTCTTCCATCGAACATGGTTCGAAAGGCGCCCATCATAAACGATGACTGGGAGTCAAAGGGAGGGGCTGAAATTCCCGCAGTTTGTTTCTTCGAGACGAAGCCGACTCGTAGCTTCAGACCTTTCAAGGTATTTGACATGATTCGCCCCTATAGCGTCTGCTGACTGATTCAGAAAGCCATGGTTGTTAATCAAGAGAATGCCACTCTCCGACATGCACGGACACAGTCTTTGGAAGCAACTCATGAGGGTCTCTGCAAGTTTTCCGGCTCCGAGGATGGTCAATTGAAGCGTGTTCTATGTTCGTTTGATTGGCTCTTTCAGAAATGTAGAGAATGGAGGGTAATGAACAAGAATACGAGCAACGGAAGGCTTGCAATTGGGTCGAGATCGAGAGTGCTAGCTCTAGATGGCGGATGAGTGAGAGGGCTCTTCTCTATTATCGTCCTTGAAAAACTTATGGAAGAGGTTCGCAAAATTGATGCGCCTGACAAGGAGGACGCCTTGAAGCCTTGTAACTATTTCGACTTGATCTGTGGTACGAGTACCGGGGGCCTATTGGCCCTTATGTTGGGACGACTAAGGATGGATGTCCATGACTGTAAAGAAGTTTACAAAAGTCTTTCGTCACAGGTCTTCAAGAAACCCAAATTAAGATTCCCTGGGAAGATGGCTCTCGATGCCATTCGCGGCAAGGCTTGGTTCTCTGGAGAAAGGCTCGAGAGTAACATTCAAAAAATCGTTAAACAGCATATCAGCAAGTCTGAGGAGGAACAACTCAAGGAACAGGGCATAAAGATAGAAGACGCGCCGCTGGCAACTACCAACAACAATAACTCTCGTTGTTTTGTCTGTGCTCTTGTAGAAGGTGGACATGGCTGCGATCGCCTCAGAAGCTATGCTGTATCCGCCGGTGCTGGAGGCCCGTTTTGCACCATATGGCAGGCTGCTCGGGCTACATCAGCTGCCCCTCTGTATTTCCCACCAATCACCATTAATTGCCGAAAGTACTTTGATGGCGGCATGCATAGCAACAACCCCATTCTAGAGGTCGTCAAGGAAGCAATTCGACCAGATGAAGGTCACAGATTTGATGCCATCGTCAGCATCGACTGTGGGTTATCCAAGTTGGTCAATCCGAGTGGTGGCCTCGTCCATGTCGCAAAGGGCCTTGTTAGCCACGTGACAGATACGGAAGTGCGGCACAAAGAATTCCAGAGAGATTACCCACATCTCAAAGAGGTATATTCAAGATTTCAAGAGACGACAAAGCTCGGTTCCATCGGTCTTGCCGACTACGATAAGCTGCAAGATATTGAAGACCTGGCAGAAGATTTCATCAAGGCTGGAATAGAAGAAATACGGCAATGCGCTAGGAGAATTCAAAGATGGGTTGCTAATCGCCCCAAGTTCTAGCCATGAACGCTAGATTTCTACGTTCCAGCCACCTCGTTTGCTCTCTCTCGGTCGAGATGGACCCAATAAGTTACCTGGGAAAGAAGAGCGCACACCCTTGGCAGCGAGGCCGATGGACATTTCGCATCTGAACACAGCATTGAAGTCCATGAGAGCGAGGGACTGACCGCGGCAGAGGCAGATGCCTGAGACGATGGACAGATAGAGTCCACATCAATCGTCAAATAGAAGTCGAGCTGAGAGGGGGAGTGAAGGGCCAGCAAATTGCCTGTGGACAACTTTTCAAGCCATTTTACTTAAAATGCCCTTATGAATTGTCCCCTTTCTAGATCATGTCCCCGATGGAAGTAATGTTTGGCATAGTACTACAGAGCTGTAAGATCTGATGGATTGGCTAATAGACGTAGACTAGAATCTCAATGAAACGACAGTATATGTTACGATCTACAGTTATCCATTGAACGCAACAGGACCCTTAAGGCTTGACTAGTGACCTTAGGGCTTAACATGATCGTGATCGAGAATGAATTTACTTCTACGATTATATAAGTAAATAACTCTTTTTTATAAAAATCTCATGTAATAATCAAGGGAGATATTACGGTTACACCCCCTTTACCTATAATTATACCCCCTAACTACCTATAGTTACACCCCCCCGTATTAGATTAGATTAGTCGTTACTAGGGTAATATCTTATAGAGATCCTACTACTAAAACTTTAATAATATCTCTAATATAATTTTCTTTAAACTAGATTAATTATTTATAAAATCTAATAGACTTAAAATATTCTATTATTATAGTCTTTATAATTAGAACCTTTATAACTAGCGCGTATTCTAATTAGTTAATATCTAATAATAGTAATATCCCCTAGGCGTAGTCTTAGATAGAGATACTACTACTAAGCCCCCTATTAAATATATATACTTTCTCTTATATCTAGCTACTACGCGTTAATATTATATATACCTCTATATCCTACTTAGTTCCTTACCTATAGTATAGGGGCTAGTCTATATCCTACTAGCTCTATTATAGGCCTAATAGTCGCTTTAGCTAAGTGTAAGGCTAGTATAAGTCTTTATAAGCGCAGGTAGGGCACCCTTTATAAGCGTAGGGGTAGATAGCTTAGGCTAGGGAATAGGCTACTTAGGCTATAAAGTACGTTATTACTGTACTAGTAAGGTAGAAGGCCCTAGCCCCTACCGCGTCCCCTTAGTATTACTACTAGACCTTCTCTTACTCCTAATATTCCTAGTATAGACCTCTACTCTAGTACTAATAAGTTAGCCCTTACTTCTATCTAAGCTCCTATTATAAGCGTACTTACTTTATATCTAAAGGGTATATTATTAGTTAATATAAGGGAGTAGGGGTATAATAAGTAACTTAAAATATTAAGTTATAAAGTCGCGTTATAAGGGGGGTTACCCTAGTAATAACTAATCTAACCTAATACGGGGGGGTATAACTATAAGTAGTTAGGGGGTATAATTATAGGCAGTTAGGGGGTGTAATTATAGGCAAAGGGGGTGTAACCGTAATACCTCTTATAATTAATTAATCGCTCGCGAGAACTTCGATTTTCGCGTAAAACACGTATTTAAACAATTTTTTTTTGTCAAAAAATGTTTAACGAGTTTAGTCAAAGAAAAAAACACAAACAAGAAGGTTATAAAGAAATCAACGTTATTTTCGAAAATCGAAGTTTAATAGATCGTTGAGAACATTGTTCTCGCTATCCTCGTCCCGAGAGGGCCTGTTTCACAGAATTCGCATGACCCTCCACCCCCTTACAATGAACAATCTCGACATGATCATGTTGGCATTCCCTCTTTCTCCCTACTAACCGTGCATGCTACAGTCTTGATGGAGCTTGCTAATCACAGCCTTGACTTCGTCATATCGGACACCAAGATTGAATGGGAGATCGTCAATTTCATGCCTACGAGTTTTGAGCGAACACAGCCCCTAGATCGAATGTTGATCCTGATTGACGTTTCTGATGTCGTTCAAGCTGCAACGTGTATCAAGTGCATCACCAGCAGATGGGGCGGCTTTGAATTCGCGATCCTTTCGTAAATTTCAATGCTAAGAGGACCACGGCGGCATACCGTGAGAGAGTCGGCAGGGTTCCCTATGTCCGGTAAGTGAGCCTCATAGACCTCTCTTTCTCTTGTGATAATTAGTAACCTCGTGTTTAGGAACAATTATTGAGGATTCGAATATAGTCGCTGGTTTAGGGCCTAAAGAGAATGTCTCAATCCGAGCAGGTGATCCTTCGGAGATGTTAACCGTCTTGATAGAGATATTTTCAGGGCTGACTGCTGCGCTGAGGCATGCTTCTATCGATGAGGTGGCTTGCTCTGAATGTGTCCGTGGCGATTTGAACTCATAAATTCTCACGCGCTCTTTAGTGTCAATTCAGTCGAGAGACCTTGAAAGTCTAAGTAAGGAAAGTCTCGAATCTTATTGATATGCCATGTATAAAAACACTGTAGTGATGAGCTCGTTGAAGTCAGCTAGAAATGCCCTGATGTAGACCTTGATATCGATATCCAGCGTTTGACCAACCTGATCGGTGCAACGACATTCATCGAATACGAAGATGATGAATTAGTATTAAATCGTTCATGTATACTTATATCAGTGAAGCGACTATCTAGCAGAAGATTACTGTAGCATCTGCGATACTCATCTGAGAAAGAGCAGATCGAACTGAGTGAAACCGACAGTCAATTTTCGCAGCGTCTTCTTGTAAAGGATGTGGCTAAACATGTCACATCACTAAATAAAACTAATACCCTTATAAATAAATTGGATAATTATAAAATAGAGGTAATTATTAGTAAATACTTATCTAACTAGAAGGTTTAATATCTAGTTAAGTAGAAAAGTTATATTATAAATATAATATATAATATAATATAACTAATCTTTATAATATATAGTATATAGTAAGTATTACATTTGAATATAAATAGTAGGTAAAAGATGCATTCTCTATATGTAAGAAATCCACCTATATAGAAAGGACGGACGCTAAGCCTATTTAGGTATCGCTCCAATGCAAATAGCATGCAAATGCATAGCAATCGCAACAAATGCCAACAACAAAATAAAAGCCATCGCCCCGATGGCATATACTATTATTAGTCATGAATGTGTCATGCTTCCTAACTAATCAGACGTCCTACAGACGTCGTCCGGTAGCCAAATGCATGCCGCAAGCAATGCTGAATAGAAATGTATGCATTAGCAACCCCTAATTCCCATCAGCTACGCATTGGGTCTGGTGTATAGGTGGCCCTGACGGGGGTATGAAAGACCTTGTTTAGTAGATGATAGATAAGAGGGTAAGTTACCATGTCGCCTAGGGGGTTTATCACGCCATTTGTCTGATTGCGTATAGTTGCTAATAGCTATAGGACGTAGATCCCCGTTACTTATAGTAACATGGATCGATATAACGTATAGGATAGTGGGAGGTATAGTAGGACTATTAGTCGCTATTAAGGTCCTTGTTAATAGGGTATTTGCGGAAGGCTTCTATAGTACCTTGTTAATAACCTAGATAGATGTTAGCCGGCTAACGTCTGAAATAATTAATGAATAGGATTTTCCGCTATTACTAGTAGAGGGAATTAAGGGTATTTCTTCATTAATAGTAACTCTAATAGGCTAAGTAGTCTTAGCTAGTAAGAGCGTACTAAGGACCTTATTATAGGTATATAAGGATAGCGTGTCTATAATAGGAATAGTATAGTCTTACTAGGTATTTAATATTCTAATAAACTTATTTAGGTTAAATAGCTATAGCTTTATATTCGTAGGTAATAAGGGTCTTAATAAGTTATAGAGATATTCTTTAAGTAAGTAATACTATTTAATAATAATATTTAAAGTATATTATAAACTAGATTTACTTAAGTAGTCTAGTTTATTATTATATTAGTCTTTTATAGTACTAAGTAAGTAAGCGTTAATATTCTATCTTATAATATCTATATCTATACTATTAGCCTTAAAGCGTAGATAATTAGTAAAGTTAAATATATTATAATAGATATTCTTATTATCTACTTATAGATTAGGACTAAAATAGCTAATATCTTTAAGCTAGAAGATATAATAAGCTACCTAAGTCTTATTAAAGATCTTTATAACCTAGGCTATTATATTAGATATTTTAGTACGTTATATATCTAAAAAGCCTAGAGCGTCTTTATTATTTAGACAAGGGATTTTTAATATAGTAGAGACTTTTACTAATATTATTAAAAACTGTAATAGGGATTCTTACATATTACCTAGGCTATTTTCTCTAAATAAATAGAAGGAGCGGTAACTAAGAATTCTTAGATAGTACCTAACTATAATTACTAAGGGGTATAGTATTTCTAAAGGTAATAAGGACCTTATTAACATCTTATCTATAATATCTAATAGGCTTACTATTACTAAATAGAATTTATAGGAAGGCCTACTTCTCCTTCTAAGTCGTTAATTCTAATACTATTAGATAATAGTAGGGTAATAAAGAAGAAGGCTCCTATTTACTAATAGGTTAAATAATATTATAAAGGATATATCTAATACTCTTAAAGGCTTCTATAATAGCCTAGTCAGGTAATAAATAGACTAGGGATAGTATAGTATAGAAGGCTAAATAAAGGGACCTAGTACTCTAGGAGCTAGTACTAATATAGCTAGTAGTACTTATAAAGCTAGTACTTATAGTTAATAGACGTCTTATTAATAGCTTATAAACTAATAGGCCTACTATTATAGCTAATAGACTAATATCGCTACGGAAGGCTTTAGGGGGGGAGGACTAGTACTTAGGGAGCTAGTACTAATACCGCTAGTACTTAAGGAGCTAGTACTAGTACCGCTAGTAGATAATCTCGATATACTAGAATAATTAATAGTACCTAGTAGAGGCTAGAAGGTAGTACTACTATTTATTATATTTAAATATAAATAGTAGGTAAAAGATATATTCTCTATATATAAGAAATCTACTTATATAGAAAGGATAGACGCTAAGCCTATTTAGGTATTACTCTAATATAAATAGTATATAAATATATAGTTATTACAGTTCTAGTATATATTAGCTAGGTGTAGCCTAATAGGGTTTAGTACTATTTAGGCTTAGTATCTATATATACTAGATTCGTTCTATATAACTAGAATACTATAGTTAATATTCTATTTATACTAACGATATTATTACTATTTAGGTCTATATTAGGTCTCTAATATAATATTAACTATCCTTATTAGTAGTAAGCTTGCTTTTATAACTGTAAGCTTACTACCTTACCGCTAGACCTACTACTAGCCTACCTACCTATCGCTAGACCTACTACTAGCCTACCTACCTACTAACTGCTAAACCTACCTTAGCCTACTAACTACTAGACCTACTACTAGCCTACCTACCTACTAACTGCTAGACCTACTACTAGCCTACCTACCTACCGCTAAACCTACTTTAGCCTACCTACCTACCGCTAGACCTACTACTAGCCTACCTACCTACTAAACGCTAGACCTACTACTAGCCTACCCTACCTACCTACCTACCTACTAATCGCCGGACCTACTACTAGCCTACCTACCTATATACTAATTAACTAGCTATAAGGGATTTTTCAAGAAAAGTTGACTTTTTTAATATAATAACGGACTTCTAAGCTAACGACTTAGATTAAGAGACTAGACTGTCGCTCTAGTAACTTAAGACTAATAATACACGTCTACGCTATTTATATAATATCTACTATATAATATATAAGAAAACCCTTATAATAAATATAGAGCTATAATAGAGAAATTAAGAGCTAGATAGAGGAGAAGAGCTTAGAGAATAATAGTAGGATTAACGGATAACTTAGCTATCTAAGTTATCCCTAGAATCTCTTATAATAACGACATTTACGGGGGTAAGGATAATAATAATAAAATATTATTAATAGGAATATAGATTTTTCTTTTTCTTTTATAGATTTTCTAGTAAATAGCTCTATACGTTTATAGGAGCTACGAGATATAAAGACAATACGATATTATATAATATTTATTATAAGACCTAAATATATATTTAATTAACTCTATTTTATAAGTTAAAACCTTAAAGAGTTTTTCTAAAAAGCGCTAAGACTACGTTAGTAACTATTTACTAACCTATCTTAGGTAGTAACTATTCTATAACGATATATCCTATTAATATACTAGATACTATTATCGCTTAATATAGCTATTAGCTAGCTTTAAAGATGGAAGGAATAGTTTAAGCGTATTATAAACGCTGCTATTTAGAGGAGGGGGTAGTATTATAGTTCTAGTATATATTAGCTAGGAGTAGCCTAATAGGGTTTAGCGCTATTTAGGCTTAGTACTTATATATACTAGATTTATTCTATATAGCTAGAATACTATAGTTAATATTCTATTTATACTAATAATATTATTACTATTTAGGTTTATATTAGGTCCCTAATAATAGTAATTATAATAGTAAGTAAGTATAATAATTAGTTAACCTATTAGTTTTATTATTATTAAGGGCTTTAATAATATTATAATATAGGCGTCGCTTTTACTTCTTTATAGCGGTATTATTATATAACTTCCCTAAACCTAGGCTAACACGTAACTACTAGCTAACTAAGGTGCTACTACTTTACTCTCCTACTAACACCTATTTCATTAATATACTTCCTCTCTACTCTCTTATACTCCCTCTCTACTCTCTTATACTCCCTCGCTACTCTCCACTACTTATTACTCCCTTATACTCCCTCTCTACTCCCCTATACTCTACCTCAGCTACTTCCTACTCTTTAGCTACTATTACGTTCTTATAAGTGTAAAAAATTCGCCTTAGCTAAAAAGAAAAGAAAAGAAAAGCTTCTAACAAGCTAAAACGACCTAACTTCTAATTGTAGCACGCTCTTCCCTTCCCTTAGATAGAAGTATAGCTATAATAGCTATTATAATAATAAAGGTAAAGCTAATTAAATACCTACTTCGAAATAATATACTATAGAAAGAGGAAGGGCTGGTTACTCGGATTTTTATTAGTATACGAATAGGATAGGGTATTAGAATTCAGGCTAAGTTAACCTTAGTAGTTACTAATTAGGACTAGTTAGTTAGCCTTAGTAGACTAGTAGAGATTTCTTATAATAATTATTAGGCGGCGGTACGCGTATACCTTATCTAAGTCCGCGTATACTCTATCCTAGTACGTGTATACCTCCTCTAATTTAGCCTAGTAGCCTACTAGCAAGCTCTATTATACTTTTACCTATAACTTCCCTACTAATAGATAGATTTTAGGGGTTCCTAGACTACTAGACTCCTTATTAAGATGCGTATACTACTAGTATAATCTATATCTAATTACGTTAAGTAGTCGTTACCGTTAGGACGGTACAGTAGCACTACGGAGCGCTAAGGAGCGGATGACTTTCCGCCGTACCACTTAGATATTTCTCGGGTAAGCTTGGTTAACCATTCGGAACGCTCCCGCCAGCCGACCGCTAGGCCAAATGGGGGGAGGTGTACGCGTACCGGAACGGGGTGTACGCGGGCTAGGATAGGGTGTACGCGTACTACCGCCCTAATTATTCTATTCTATATAGCTATATCTATCTATTAGTTATTATAATACTATTATACTACACCTAAATCACGTATAGATGACTTATAAGTATCATACATTTCATCATAGGGGACGGCTGGCTTAGAGGAGAATTTTTTCACTTCTTGACGGCCTCTCAGCCAACGGATATTCGTAGAAACCTGGCTACACAATACCTAGATCCATCATCATCTGTTGAATCATGTAAGTTCCATAACACCTCTCTGAATGATGATTGGTCCTTATGTAGAAAACCCATTTGTTTAACACATCACACAGGATAAATTGTTGAAGAGATGTGTGACCCCTCAGCTATTGAAGAAGCTCCAATCTCTCAGGTAGATTGAACACATCTTACCTGCTTCCACAACTCTTTATCATCCCCGACACTTGCCGTGTCTAGCTCTGCCGAAGTGAAGCACGTCACTCTGTAACAACACATTTAGCCCCGAGGTACCAAGATTTACCACGCCGAGCACTCACAGACAGATAAGGTCTAACTGTCTTTGGTGGACCGTGACCTTAATTTGTACCATGTATTACAGAAGAATTCCCCACGGAGCTTGTGAGACAGCTGCAGATCTATTGGAAGGAGAGATAGTCACAAATGGAGGTCTTGAAGAGATGAGCCTCCCCAATGAAGGTGTGTAGAGATCTGGTTCAGCGGGTGAAGACTTTCAAGATGCCTTTAAAAATCGAGATGCAGCTGCAATTGCTAACGAAGTCGAATAATCTATAGATAAAGAACATGAAGACTCTAACAACGAGGCCGATAGGAACAAGATTGTTTCAGGCTCTCCAAAAACAAATGATAGGCTTCTGAAAGGAAAATCGGTCAGTGTAATTATAATTAAATTCAAGCACAGTCTGCTGATATCAATCGATTTGTAGCTGAAAATACGGTTTCAAGGACAATTTGAACGAGATTGGACTCTACCAACACCATTCGATGTCTTTTTGAGCAAGCAGAAACCATATCCTGTCACATACCTAAAGAAATTGTGCGAGCATGTCATTGTGCATCGTTCTTTGGAGTATATTCTTGAAAAGATACCGAAAACAGGGCCATGGGTACACGACGCCATACCTCAATTCAGGGAAAAAGAAGGACAAAAATGCCTTTTAGTGCTAGGCTTTTGCCCACAATATCGCGAGGACAGTTGGAGACTAAAGGATGTCCCTCAATCTCTGGCAAATCAGATTTCGTTTGGGGACGCCTTTACTATTGCGATACGAAAGCTCTTTCCGACAGCAATATTCCTTTTCTCACGAAAAGAATGTCGTAACACAAAATCTAGGGGTTAGTAGTAATTAGTATCTATGAGACCTGACTGATAAGCAGTGTAGATCGTGCATACCAAGGATGTCTTAAACTTTCGCACAGGGAAGCACCATACCTATTTTGGGCGACTCGTTTGGAAACACATATTGCTGAGGAAATCTTCAAGATTCAATTCGAAGCATGTGCTGCGTTTTCGAGTGGATCACACGATATTGCCAAAAACCTGGGTATGAAAGTCTTCGAGATCAAGGATCCTGGCCACATCGGTAGAGACAAGAGGTCGCCTTGGGTATCACGAATCACAATGGAAGCGATTTCACAAGAGATTTCAGAAATAGACGGACGCAGTCCAGAAAGTGTTTACGAACTTCTTCGAACTGTCTTCCACACTGGTAAGATTCTTGCCTTCTTTAGAGATACAGCCGTCTTTTATGCTAACAATGTTTCAGCCCGTCCGGGGTGGAACCTCCCAGAATGGAGGCAAGAAGCTTCAATTTCGTTTCGGCGAATTGCTAGATTCAGAGCAATCGAGAAATCTCTTGATGATACTACCAACAAGACCAAGTACGAGGGAGGCGTTGAGTCAGAACCAGCAACAGAACCATGGCAGCTCGCATTCCAGAGATGCGAAGAGTCACGTAATAAACGCAATGAGCATGTCAGGGCCAATTATGATGGCCTTGACATCGACGCAAGGAATTCAAAGATCGAGTGGCAGAAGAACTACTGTCGACGACATGGAGAGGAGAGCAATAGGAAGAGACGGGAAAAACGAGCGAAAGAACCCGATGCGGCAGGTGTAAAGAAAGAGAAAGGGAAGCCTCGGGAATCGTATTCCAAATCAGCAAAAGACTTTCGAGAACTTGAAGCTACTCAAGAACAAGAACAACGACAACAACAACAACAACAACAACAACAGTCATGAGTAGGAAAGAGAATCATGTTGCAAGGTATCCTAATGTCACGAACGCCTGCTAGCAAAGCCTCAGAGCATGGCTGCAGCGACTACCCCTACAGGGCGCCTGCGTGGCCGTAGGCGGTCTTACCTTAGATAGTCGTCGGGTAGCGACGCCTGCCGACGTAGCTGGATTCAACCATCTTCTCCAAATGCTTGTTTTCGCCTTTGGCCTTGCACTCAGGCAGTCATCTCGGCGTGTCAGATCCTGCTACCCTCGGGACTGGTAAGCCTCCAATTGTTGCTCAGGACTCCGGGGCGTAGGTAGCGACTCTCGGCACCGGGTCAGTGCGCTACCCCTCCAGCCCTCTTACCCCCGTTCATAGGAAAGAGTAATGGGTAAGTAAACAAACAAACATGCGTAGTGCGCTAATTCGGGGCGACCTCGGAATTACTGCGCCTACTAAGGCCCTGGCAAAAAGAGAGCAAAAAACATTAATTGTATCGGCCGGGAATCGAACCCGGGCCTAGCATATGGCAAACGCTAATTGTACCACTCAACCACCAATACATTTTCAAACCCTTTTGGCAATATAAATAATATAGCAAGAATTCAATTATCTCCATCGTAGACTTACCTTCAACTAAGTTTAAATACCTAGATCCTATGAAAACTAGCCTTGTCACGGGATTTTAAGGTAGCTATTATCCTACTAGAGGAGTAAAGTTAGACCCTACTTTAATCTATATAGATATTATTAGTTTATTATAACTAAAATAGCTATAACCTAGGTAAATTCTACTTAGTTATATATAGTTATAGTTACTTTCTATTATAGAAGTATTATAGGTATAATATATATCTATTATACGTATCTTACTAGCTATATACCTAGACTTATATTAAGGAATACCTACCTAAACCTTTATACTCTTTACGTACCTTATCTTAGATTCTAGTAAATTTAGTACTCGTAGTTTCTTAGTAATAACTATAAAGAATATTAAATATAGGATTACTATAATATATCCCTTTATAAATAGCTAGTAATAAGATCTACTTATATATAGTACTAGCTACGAACCTATTACTTATTAATAGAGCTAAGAGGTCTCTAGTTTAAATGTAGTTAGAATAAGACTAAGATATTATATAATAGTAGAGCCCCTTATATAGAGCTTTTATACGCGCGGCGAGCGCGCCCTTAATATATATAATAGTACCTACCTTAGTTCCTACTAGTAGTGCTAGCTCTACGTGTAGGAGACTTTAAGTTAAGAGATAGAAGGTATTATACTAAGTAGAAAAGTCGGAATAATAGGCTAGGGCTACCCCCCCTAGCTAGGAGGACTATAACTACGTATAAGAGTAGGAGTAGTAACCCTATAATTATAGGTATAACTAGCGGGATTTTAATATAATCTACTTTCTTTTATAAGTAGATTATTATATAGCCTAGTACTAGGAAATAGTAATATAATAGTGGTAGTAAAGTATATTTATACTTCCCCTTAATAACTCTAATAGCTCCCTCCTATATATTATAGAAAAGATATATAGTAATTCTTAATAGGAGTATTATAAGCCTTCTACTAGACTAGTAGTTATAGTAACCTAGTATTACGAGTTAAATAGAAAAGGATACCTTAATACTAGATAGTATAAGAGAGGAGTAGCTAAGGTAGTAGTAGACTAGTAGGAGGGCTAAGCGTACTTACTAGTATTAGTTAAACTATATAAGGAAGGGTAAGAGGGTAGTTAAGGGAGTATAAACCTATTAAGAGTAGAGAAAGGGGCGCGGCCCTAGTAAGAGAGAGGAGTATATAAATATTAGGATCTAATATAAGGATAGTTTAAAGTGTAAGGGAGAGGATAGTATATAATATTTAGAGGCCTAGAAGAGTTATAATAAATAGGGTAGGTAAGAGAGGTTTTTTCCTGTAGTTTATAATTTCCTCCTAAAGTTAGAACGCCCTTGTTAGCTCTAAGTAGCTAGATAGTAGAGTATAAAATATAAATATAAATATAAATCCCTTTATAAATAATCCTCTTTAATATAAATACTTAAGGAAAGCTAGTCTTTATAACCTATAACTTACTTCCTAGGTATAATATTAACTATACTAGTAAGATATAAATAATAAAGATATCTATATTCTAGTAGTTATAATACCTAGGTAAACCTTACTAGTACAAGTACCTTACTAGGATATAAGTTATTCTAGTTTAGGTAGTAAGGTAATAAAATATATTATACTTATAAGTTATCTATATTAGTAATCTAGGGAGCCTGTATATTATAAAAATACATATATTATATATATATAACTAGCGCGCTTATATATTAGTCCTAGAGCTTATTATAATACCTCTAATTATTATAAGCTACTATCTATACCTTTATAATATTAAAAGTATACTTAGTTTTCTAATTATTTATTAGGGTATATAAACTAGATATTATAATTTATATAATATTTATAGAAAAGGTTTATTAAATATTATAGCTAATATTTATACTACCTACTTAGTATTTAATAAATATACCTTTCTTAGAATTAGTACTATTATTATTAGAATTATATTAGGCGGTATTATTATTATATCTATCTATCTTATATATTCCTTAGATAGTACTATTTATACTATTATTATAAGTGGTATTATTATTAGGAATTACTACTTATCTACCTATTCTATTACGAAGGTATTAAGATGTAGTAGAAAGATATATTCTCTAAGTACAGGAATCCTACTTATAAGCTAAAGCGCTAGGCCTAGTATAGCTAGGCCGCGGAAGGCTTCTACAAGTAGTAAAGTAGTAGGACTGTAATAAATATTATTAATAAATAAAGCTATTATCCTAATAGTTATATAGAAACGCTAATAATATTTAAGGCTAAATCCTAGACTCCTTACTAAAATTATTGTTATATTTATTTACTAATACTAAAGTATTCTGTAATAGCTCCTTTTCTAATATTTACTAATCTTCTTTAGGGCCGTAATTCTTCTACCTAATTAGGAACTAGGTTAACTAACTACGACCCTAATAAATCTTTTACTTTTAGATAAGCCTCTCTATTTCCTACTTATTCTACTAATTAATAATAAGGGGAATAGCTAGATATTATTATTAATATAAGTTATTATTAGAGTTAGTAGTAGGCTTAAGGTAGGCTATTAATATAATATTATAAATCTTTATATTAGTTAGTAGATCTAGTTAATATACTAATTAACTTATATATTCCTTAATTCTAAAAGGCCTAGCTAAATATTAGCTAATTTTCCTTAATATAACTACTAGAAGCTTATATCCTTAGTAAAGGTGTAGGTTAACTATATTACCTATTTTAAAGAATATAGGGGCGTACGTAGTATTATAATACTCCTTTATTTTAAGGGCTATAAATATAATTACATCCTTAGTATTAATATAAGAAGGATAACATTTATTTATAGAGATAGGATATCCTAGCTATATATAAGTAATAAGGTCCTTAATATTATTAAAGCCTTTAATAGATAGGTTATTAATATATAATAAATCTAGGGCCTCTTATATCTAAAACCTATATATAATTTAAGTTAGTATTCGGTTCGTAGTACTATATTTAGTTAAATTATTTAAGGTAGAGGATATCCTAGCTAAAATACTAGGCTATTACCTAGAGTCTTCTAGGGTAGTAAGGTAGTAGTAGAGAGCTACTTCTACTATCTAATTAGACCTTTCTAATATACTATTTATATAAGGATACTAGGCTATTAAGTAGAGTAAGCTAACCTTAAGGCTTTAGAAGGTTTACTTCTAGATTTATCCTATAAATTTCCTATCCTAGTTAGAAATAATTAATCTAGGTATTCTCTAGTTTAGTTTAGCTAATTAGTCTAATAGCCTTATTATATATTCCTTACTAATTTAGGTAGTCTTCCCTAGGATAAAGCTAACTACTTTAGAAAATTTATCTATTATAAATATAATAGATTCGTATTAATCTAGTAGTAAGATAGGAAGTACGAGGATAAAGTTAATTATAATAGTATAGAAGGGTCTTATAAGTAAAAGGATAGGCTATAATAAACTATAAGGTCTATACCTTAAGATTTAATTAAGTTAATAATATAGGTAATAGTAAATAAACTTATAAAGTTTAGTAGCTATATTATAAATATAGAGGCTATTAGTAAGGCGCTTATAAGTATAAGTATACCCTAGATAACCTATTTTATTATAAGCTAGCTAGAAAACTTCCTTTTCTAGTATAAAGGGTATATAGAATTAAAGGCCCTTTTTATTATTATTAAAATTATAAGAACTAGATAGGAATACGGTACTACTATCGACGTGGCGTTTATAGTACGTAGTAGTACTACGCTACCCCTTTACCTATAGTATATAGAGGAGGGAATTCCCCTTAAAGGGAAGGGTAGCGATTAGTCTTACTATTAATAAGAATAGAGAGTTCTATATATAAGCGTATACGTACTATTTATAGTACTTAATAGCTATATTACTACATAGTACCCTTATATTCTAATTACTCTACCCTACTTAGGGGTAGTAGCCCGACTATTAGTAAGATAAGTAGAGAAGGGTAATTATAAGTATAAGGTAAAAAGGTTAGTTAACTACTATAAGTAACCCGCCCTAATATAAGAGATTAAGCTTATATAAAAAGTAAGTCTTAAGATTTAGTTAATAAATTAATAATAGATATATCGCGATTATAACTAACTATATAAGGGTAGCTACTAGGCGTATAAATTAAGTCCCCGCTACTTAATACCTAAGAAGTACTATTATAAAGGATAAAAGAACTTAAAGAAGAAGTCTTAAAGAGGGAGTAGATATAAGAGTTAAGATAATACTTATAAGAGTTAAAGAGGGAAATATATATTAATAATACTACCTAAGTAGGTTATTTATATTATTTATTATTAATTAAAGAATTAGAATTAAAGCATCCTTAATATAAAACCTATATATTTAGGCCGTAGGATTTATATATATATAACGGGAAGTTAATATAAGAATATTAAGAATAGTTTAATAATATAATTAATATAATTAAAATAAGTATAACCTATTTTTTAAATAACTTTATAAAGATCTAATACGCGTTATATTATATAGCCCTAGACCTTAAGGCTATATAGCGTAAGTATATAAAGGATATATTAAAGGATAAGTAGTCCTAGGTATACTTTAATAGTTTTTTAATAAATTAAATAAAGGATCCTTAGAATTAATATCTTATAACTAGTAAGTAGTACTTAGAAGCTAAGTAAAAGGAATATTAAAAGATTATAAACTTTATAAATTACCTTACTAAGTTAGAAAGGTAGCTTAAGCTATTAATAGAGTATATACTTTATAATAACTTATTAAATAAGTTATATAAGGATCTTTATAAAAATCTTATAATATAACTTAATATTTTTAAGATAAGAGATACCTTTATCGCGTTAGTAACTTAATTAGAACCTTATATAATAGTACTTATATATAAAAATTAAAGGGATAATACTCCTATTAAAGGTTAATATCTATAAAGAGGAAGAGGAAATTTCTAAAGGTAAAGAGATAATAGCCTATATATAAAATAAAAAGGGAGGGGCGTTATTAGCTTATTATTATACCTTTTATAAAGGCCTAAGCCTAACCTTTCTACTATTAAATATTATAATTACTAAAAGAAGGGATATATAATAAAGGATTATTAGAGCGTAAAATTAATAATTATAAATACTATAACTAATAAGCCTATACCTAGTAATAAGCTAGCTAAAAAAGGCTTAAATTTTAAAAACCCCTAAGTACTATAATTATATCTACTATTATAATATAAGGGAAAAAGTAGATATAATAACTTATTATTATAATATAAGTAGAGTATAAGTAATTATAAAGAGAGTTTACTATATTAATTAACTCTAGAGTAGATACTAACTATATTAATATACGCCTAGTAAAGGAATAGAAATAGGAAATAGATCCTAGCTCTAGTAATACCTTATATAAGGTAAATTAAACTTATTAACTCTATAAGTATTATATAATATTATAAGAGCGCCTTTTATATAGTAGTAAACCTTAACTATAACTTCTACCTTAGGTATTTATAATTAGAAGAATAATATCCCTAAGTAGATTAGCTTATATAGAACTAGTAATTCCCTATTAAGAAAAGTAATATAAAGGAGTACTTTAGTACTATTAAAGGCCTAGAGGAGTAGCTTAATAGTATTATATTTATTATAATATACTTAGAAGTAGGTAATAAAAGCCTACTACCTAAAATTAAGCTCCCTTTAGAATTTTAAGAATTTTAAGATATCTTTTTAATTAAGAATACTAGGGCGCTACCGGCTTATATACCTTATAATTACGCGATTTAATATTAGGATATCTTAATATATCTAGTTAGTATAATAGTAGCTTACTAGTAATATGCTAGCGGTACTAGTTTAGCTTCTTATTATCTGATGGATATCCTTTTATCTAGATATCTAAGAGGCTAGGTAGCTTCCTTATAGGGTATTTAAATAGTCCTCCCTTTACCTCCTTAGAAGGTAGAGATTAGTTCTTTTATAACTATAAAGTTATTAAAGTATTAAGTCTACCTTTATAATACTACCTACTTACTAGTAGTTTATA
>JAABUX010001554.1_pt1 | contig 34344 bp, 31 predicted proteins | sample 5561851 | NCBI WGS metagenome assembly JAABUX01 (sample SAMN10711883, study PRJNA513361) | rock metagenome | isolation source: Antarctica rocks | place: Antarctica: Victoria Land, Richard Nunatak red sandstone | collected 2016-01-03
TGCTGAAGTATGTCGGCTCAAAGGGTGGCAGATGGGAGGGCCGATACTCCGGGTCGTCCTTCCGGCGCGTCTGCCGCCACTGCTCATCCCGAACCCGCAATCCGTCGAGCGTGGCTCTGGCCTCGGTACTCGAGCGCAAGCTGGGTAACGCTTTGGGTACGTATGTGGCCGAAGGTGGGACTGCCGGATCGAAACGGGGAATAGTTTGCAGGCTGCTCGAGGGCTAGGTTCCTGATAGCGCAACTGCGCTTCAGGTCAGCCCCCATGCAGAAACTGTTTCGCTTGTTCGCCCTCTTTTTTGTCATTGCCCTCTCAGTCGGTCCGACGCTGGCAGCTCAAACAATGGGGACCAATCCGAAGCCCCGTCCTGCAGCACCCAAGTCCACGTTTATCGAGGGGCTTCAGCAAATGATTTTTGCTTACCTCGGTTTGTAAAGGGTAGACTTCCTATCTGCTTCAGTGTGGAATCTTGGCGACGGTAGATCGGCGATGGGTCTTACCATTCTTGATAACGCGCTCTGGGTTGCCGGCTTTGTTGGCCACGTCGCCCTTCTTGCTGTCTTGTTGGTACGTTCTCGCTGGCGCAACTTCCCGGTGTTCACTTCGCTGATCGCGTATCAGGCGGCGGTTACGGTGACCTTATTCTTGGTTTCTCGATACGGCAGCCGGCACGCTTACTTTCTTTGGTATTGGATCTTAGCGTTGGGCGATTACATTTTTCAGGTCGCGCTCATCTTTGAGATCGCTAGAGATGTCTTACATTCCACCGGAACCTGGGTCCGGGATGCGCGGATGGGATTCCTCTTCTGGTCCGCCGTGGGGATGCTACTTGCCGCTGGACTGTGCCTAAATATTTCGCCGCCTACCACCAAGGGCCTCGACCTTTGGGAGATGCGAGCGACACTATTCACTTCTCTTCTGACATGCGAACTGTTTTTGTCTATATCGACCTCTGCGAACCGCTTGGGACTACCGTGGCGAAGCCACGTCATGGCCCTTGGCCAGGGCCTAGTGGCGTGGGCAATAATCGCGGTCATCGGAGATGTTGCCCATATCGCGACAGGCTGGCATTCAGAGTTCGTGCTCTTCGATAGGCTGCGTATGTACTTGTATCTGGGAGTTTTAGTGTTTTGGGCGGTGTCGTTCTGGCGACCAGAAAAGGGGCGGACTCCGCTATCCCCAGAAATGGAGCAATATATCCTCGCATTGCATCAGAGAGTTCGATATGATCTTGGCAACGTGACTGAATAGCCAATCAGATCGCGTCATCGTGATTCCTGTACCGGGTAAACTTGCGTTGCTGTGCCGTGGGACAGTCGCCTCGCCAGTTGAACTCGGCGGCAAAGAGAATGACGCCGGAGAATGCTCTATGGTTCCGTTGTATATTCTTGCTGCTGCTGTGTCGCTCCTCATTCTCAATCTTCTCCGGGCAGAGATCCGGAAGAATGAACTCTCGCGAAAGACATGGACGGAGCTGCTTGCAGAGCTCGAACCTGTGAAAGCAGAGGGAATCACTCTCGCCGCTCTCGAAGCTTTTGCCATCGATGACTCGCAGCCCGGGATTGATGCCGGCGAGCTCTGGACGATGATTGGGGGGAGGGAAGGTTTGAACCGGATGCGTGCAAATGCAGGCTTGTTGATTGCAGTTGCTGCACATGCAGAAGGTTGGAACTTTCAGGGAAGCGCGGTTACGGCAGACCGGATGCGACATGACGGATTGGCGGTGCGCAACGCTGCCATGAAGATCAAAGTCAACCATTTTTGTGGCTACGGAAAGCGCACGGCGTTTCATGTGCAAGAGGCTGCGGCTGCTTACTATACGATGACCGAACGCCTCCTTACACTGTATGAAACAAGTCCATCTCGTCGTTATGAACAGTTAGCACTCGCCGTGTGGCCGTATCAGAAGCATCTTTTTGTTGCGACCGGCCCATCGCTGCGTTAGTGTATGCATATGCCCCCGCAGAGCGGTATGTTGGGCTACAAGGCCAGATCCCAATGAACGAGATTGAGATATGGAACCAAGCAGCAGATGATGCTATCGCCTCCATTCACAATTCAATAGCCCAAGAGGCTCTAGCCCGGGGACTGGCTGATTGGCTTCAGGTCATCGCCCCTACCCTATCGTCTAAAAGCTGCTGGGGACCTTGGACCTGGTCTGACGTATCTGCCCTCGATGTCCTGAGTCTTTCTGTCTGCATCACAGACCAGCTCTTTCCTTACGACCTGCGCAATGAGCTGGCCGGGCAGCATCTGATGACACTCCATTCACCCAAATCCGGCGACAGTGTCGGCGATCCCGAGTTTCGCTCCTTGTGGGTCAACGCCTACTATCGAGTCCAGCGAATCACACCTATATCGATCTCCGCCCCAAAGCTCCCCGAGCAAGAACTATATGTCCGCAAGCTCCTAGAGCGAATTTCCTACCAGATGATGCCTTATGTACAAACGCGACAACCACCAGTCGCTGTCCGTTTCGGTCAGAGTTTTTGCCGGCCATATAGAAGCTAGTGCAGTGGATATTCGCTCCGCTCCAATCGGGATTGCGGATATGCGAGCTGAACAAGCTGCGCAATCGAGTCGGCGCTTCCGGTCGTGCCGTGAAGATCGTGGGCCGGGAAGCTGCGTAGCGAGCGAAGAGCCAAAGTGTCGCTTGGATCGCAATGTGGCGTAAACCTTTGAGCCCTATTTGGCGTAAGCGGTCCACGGATCAACCCCTGCAGCTACGACACGAAGCGGCACACCCTCTTCGAGGTGCGGCTGGAGTGTACGGAAGCGAGACAAAGCGAGGTCTCGGTCTGCCTCAGAAAGCTCCAAGAGCTCCTGCATGTGATGAGCTTACGCCACATAGTTCCCAAAGAGTTACGCCAGATAATCCTCAAAGCGACATCTGCTTCTATCGGGAGTCTGTTCCCTTCGAGACCTAAAAGGGAGCATTGTTCGGTTTTTCCAGGTTGGCAGACAAATTGCCCCATAACTACGTAGTTGGGTCCTTATCAGCACAGATCGCCTATCGATGGGCTTCTTAGCTGTTCCCCTTCTCCGGCCAAGTCTAGCTTCTCGTTGCCTCGTTACCGTATAGGGAGGAATTCTCTTCCTTACACGGGTTGCAAGTCTATCTGCTGTGTTGGTTCGTTCTCTCAAGAGGGTTATGTCACTTATCCGCGGATACAGGTCTGTTCTTTTTCTCGTCGTACTCTCGCTTGGCTCGGCTGGTACCCGGGCGCAGAAGCCGCTCGTTCCCCGTCAGTCCCCTGCCAGTACCGAGTACACGCTCGGCCCCGGCGATCAGGTCGTCGTTCGCGTCGTCGACCTGGAGGAGTTCACCGATCGGTCTGTCCGCATTGATCCGAATGGGTTTGTCGATCTTCCCATGGTTGGCAGAATCCAGGCCAGTGGCCTCACCATAGACCAGTTCAAGGATACCCTCAGCTCCAAGCTCAGCCGCTACATTAATGCTCCGCAGGTGACGCTGAATCTCTCGGAGAATCAGAACCAGACGGTCTCGGTCTTGGGCTCGGTGAACTCCCCCGGCATCCATCCGCTTCCGGGCCCTCGTCGTCTCCTCGATGTCCTCTCGCTCGCCGGCGGCTCCAAGCCCGATGCGGGATCGCGGGTCATCCTCACCCGCCAGATGAAATGGGGCGCGCTCCCCGTTACAGGCTCCAAGGTCGACGGCACGGGGGAGTTCAGCACAGTGTCGCTCTCGCTCGACGACCTCCTGACCGCGGCCACTCCGTCGGAAAACATTTTCATCCGGCCTGGCGATGTGGTTTCCATTCCCAAAGCGGACATCGTCTACGTCGTCGGAGATGTCAAAAGGGCCGGCGGATTCCCGCTTTCGTCGCACCCCACTATTTCCATTCTCCAAGCCCTGTCCCTCGCCGAGGGACTCGACCACGACGCCTCTCCCAATCGTGCCCGGATTCTTCGACCCAGCCCCGGGGGGGGACGGCAAGCCGAAAGAGATTCCGGTGGATATCTCTAAGATCCTCGCGGGGAAGAATCCCGATGTTCCCCTCTTTGCCAACGACGTCCTCTTTATCCCGAACAGTGCCGTCAAATCCGGTTCGCGGCGCACGGCCGAAGCCATCCTGCAGGCAGCCACAGGTATCGCCGTCTACCGTCGTTGACGGCCGATCAGATCGATGGATTCGCCGAACAGCTCGAAAACTTTGCTTCTCAAGGGAAATCGCATGAATGACCGATTACAGCTCGACCCCAACGCGAGACACGTATCACCGATGCCCACCCCTCTGGATCGCAGCAGCTACGCCGATCCTACCGGCCAGCCGGAGCGCCAGGACCGCAGCTCAAATCTGCTGCTTGACTACTTCCGTACCCTCACGCGCTTCCGCTCAGTGATTGCCCTGTGCGCGGTCCTCGGACTTCTGGCGAGCCTGCTCTTGAACCTCACTACCCTTCCAACCTACCGCGCCCGGACATCGCTCGACATCCAGAACCTCAACGGTAACTTCATGAACATGAACACCCTCTCGCCCACTGGCGGCGCCGAGAGCTCTTCAACCGAGACCTACGTTCAGACCCAGATCAAGCTGCTGCAAAGCGACACCCTCCTCGACCGCACTGTCACCCGCCTCCAATCCGAGCCGCACCCCACCTTTATCGAGCGGGACGACCTCGTCTCCCAGCTCAAGCGCACGCTCCACATCTCGCGCGGCGAGCCCCTGGCCTACCAGACCCTGATTGAAGACGCCGCCCGCCAGGTCAAGGTCAAACCGCTCGGCGTCACCCGCCTCGTCGAGATCACCTGTGATTCGTGGAACGCGGCCTTCTCCGCCAAGTTCTGCAACACGCTCACCCAGGAGTTCAAGGACGAAGACCTCGAGGTTCGCAGCACCGAGGCCCAGCGAACCAGCGACTGGCTTACTCGGCAGGTAGCCGATGTCCGCCTCAAGGCGGAGGAGTCGCAGAAGAAGCTCGAAGCCGCAACCGGCGGCAACGGCTTGGTCCTCAGCCAGGAGAGCAACAGCGTCGGCGAGGACCGACTGCGCCAGATGCAGGCCGAGTTGGTCAAGGCGCAGGCCGATCGCATGGAAAAGGAGGCCCAGACCGGCGTGGCCGGCTCCGCCTCGCCGGCCTCTCTTCCCAGCGTCCTGGATAACCCGGCATACCGGCAGTTGCAGGGGCAGCTTGCCGATCTGGAGAACAAGGTAGCCGAGATCGTCCCTCCACTCACGGAGGAGAATCCCAAGGTCATCCACCTCCGCTCCCAGATCAAGGAAGTTCAGGCCGAGATGGCCGCCGAGCGCAACACCAGCACCAGCCGCATGAGTAACGAGTTCGAGGCCGCGCGCCACCGCGAAGCCCTGCTCCGCGCCGCTTACAACGCCCAGATGCAGAGCGTCTCCACCGACCTCGGCCAGGCGTCCAAGGTCAACCTGCTCCGGCGTGAGGTCGACAGCGAGCAGCAGCTCTACCAGACCCTCCTCGGGCGCGCCAAGGAAGCCGGCTTCGCCTCCGCCATGCAGGCGACCACCATCCGTATCGTCGACACCGCGCGCAGCCCCAAGATCCCCGTCTCTCCCCGCCGCGTGCCTGCGGCCGGAATTGGTCTCCTCCTTGGTTCAGCCTTCGGAATCGGCCTCGCCTTCTTCAAGGACCGCAGCTCCGAGGTCTTCCGTCTTCCCGGCGATGCGCCCCGTTACCTCAACGTCCAGGAGCTCGGCGTCATCCCCACCGCCGACACCGGGCAGCGCAAATCCGTCGTCGCGTCCATCAACGCAGCGCGCTCGCTGGTTCGCGAGCCCGAGCCCGACATCTCCCAGGGCAACGCCCTCGCCATCGCCCGCTGGGGGGATCACTTCTCGATCGTCGCCGAGGCCTATCGCAACACCACCTTCTCCCTCCTGCTCTCGGAAGCCGCCACCCGCCGCGCCCGCGTCTACGTGGTCTCGAGCCCCAACGCCGGCGAGGGCAAGACCACCGTCACCTCCAACCTCGGCGTTGCTCTCAGCCAGTCCAAGCGCCGCGTCCTCCTGATCGACGCCGACCTCCGTAAACCGGGCCTGCATCGGGCCCTCAACATGCCCAATGAGATCGGTCTCCGCAACCTTCTGCGCGAGGAGGTCGACCACGAAAAGGCGCCCCTCACCGACTTCTGCAGGCCCACAAAGATCCCGAACCTCTCTCTCCTCTCCTCCGGCACCGGATCCGAGGAGGTCGTCGAACTCCTCCACTCTCCCCTGGTCGGCGATCTGCTGGCGCGTCTCTCCCGTGAGTTCGACATGATCCTCGTCGACACGCCGCCCATGCTCCACATGGCCGATGCCCGCATCGTCGCCCGCCAGGCCGACGGCGCCATCCTCGTCCTCCGCGCCGCCAGCACCAGCCGCGAAGAGGCCGAAGACGCGCGCAATCTCTTCGATCACGACCGCGTTCGGCTGGTCGGCACTATCCTCAACCGCTTCGATCCCTCAGCCGAAGGCCGCAGTGGCTACTACTCCTCCTACTACCGCTACAAGCAGCAGATCGAAGCCAACGAAAAGGCTATGGTCGGCTGATGAATTCGACCGCCCTTTCAGACCCGGCAGTCAGCGACTCCCTGATTCCAGAGCCCCAGCTCCCCGAACGTGAAGCTCCTGGATCAGGCACCCCTGGAACAGGGATTGCTGGATCAGGGATTGCTGGATCAGGGATTCCTGGATCAGGCATCCCAGGCCCCCATTCTCCCGTCCCCAGCCACGTCGCGAAACACCTCATCAGCGGAACCTCCGCGCTCGGCCTCGGCATCGTCATCGAGCGTGGCATGGGCTTCGCCGCCAACGTGCTCGCCGCCCGTCTCGGTGGTCTGGCGACCTTCGGCGCCTACTCCCTCGCCATCAGCACGGCGAACAACATCTCCACCTACGCCGCCGGCCAGATCGGCTCCACCGCGGCGCGCTTCTCCGGCAAATACCAGTACGGCACACCCGGCTACACCACCCTTGCCCGTGCGCTCGCCATCGTCTCCCTTGCCTCCGCCCTCGTGGGGGTCGTCGGCCTTTGGTTCTGCGCCACCCCTATCGCCCATCTACTCGGAAAGACCAGTCTGACCGGCCTCCTTCGCTGGGCCGCGATCTCCGCCGCCGGCATCATCGTCCTCGAGTGTGCCCGCGGCTTCTTCGTCGGCCAGCGTCGTCTCGCAGCCCTCGTCCTGCTCTCTCTCCTCGTCGGCATCGGCATGGTCTCGCTGCTTCCATTGGCCGCCGCCATGCACAGCCCCATTCGCATGATCGTCTCCCAAGGTGTGATCACCACCACCGCCGTCGTCGTCTGTCTCCTGCTCGCGCGGCCTCTGGGCCTGTTCGCCCCTTCCACACCCCTGCCCGCTCTCCCGCTCGGTCCCATCCTCCGCGAGGTCTGGTCTTTCGGCTTCGTGCAGCTCGCCGGGCTCATCGGCGCCAACCTCGCCGGCTGGTGGCTAACTACCCTCGTCGCCCGCGCCGATACCTCGCTCGTCCAAATGAGCTTCTTCGCCGTCGCCAGCCAGCTCCGCAACCTCGTCGGACTCGTTCCCGGCCTGCTTACCGAGAGCAGCTATGCCATCATGGCCGACCCCGAGGGCGAAGCCGCCAAGACCCCGCATCACGTCATGGCGCTCTGCACCTACGCCGCTACATTTGCCTCTCTTCTGCTTGCCTCGCTCGGCATCGTCATCATGCCCTGGGCGCTCTCTCTGCTCTGGGGGCATACCTACAGCGCAGGCGCCGTGACCGCCGCCATCGGCCTCGCCATCGCGGTCATGCACATGGGCAACGCCCCCGCTGCCGCCCGCCTTTCGATCGTCTCCATCCGTCTCACCGGTCTCCTCAATACCGTCTGGGCCATTGTCGTCGCCCTGGCCGCCAGCGTCTTTCTGCTGCACGGCGGAAACGCCGCCATCGGCATGCTGATCTACTTCTGCGCCCACATCCTCGCCGCCAGCCTCGTTCTCCTGGTGCTCGCCCGCGAGGACTCCGTCCCTAGAGGGATGACCTCCGTCCTCGCGCTGGGCGTCACTTCGACCTCCGCTCTGGTCGCCCTGGCCTTCTTTCGCGCCTCTCATCCGTCGCTCACCGGCACCGCCACCCTTGCCATGGCGGCGTTCGCCATCTTGTCCATCTCGATACTTTTCTTCCTCGGCAAACAGCATCACTGGCTCCCAACCCCCGCCGCTGCTCACCGCGCTTTAAGGTTCATCAGCTCTGCGGTCAGCCGCATCCTCCATCGGCGAGGTATCCATGCGGTCTGAACCGGCGCTCACCTCAAGTTTGGCCACCAGTTTGCAGTTCAAATACCGAGCAGCGCCTCCACCATCCACCACGTCTCCAGCACTCATCACCCGCAGCTCTGCTGTTTAGCGACACACCAACTCACTCTGCCATGGCCACCGCCCTGACCCAACCCGATCTCGCTCCTTCCACCACCGCCCCCCCGCACTCCCGCAAGGCCGTGGTGGTCCAGAGCGGCGCACGAGATGCCTACCAGGTCGCGCGCGCTCTCGCGGACGCGGGCATGCTCGAGGCACTCGTCACCGACCTCTTCTGGCCCTCGGATCGTCCCTGGGCCCAGGATCTCGGGACCCGCCTCCCCCCGACCCTCCGCTCCATGCTCGCGCAGCGCAGCGAGCCCCATCTCCCCTCTTCGCTCGTCCATCCGTGCACCCTGTCCGGCCTTGCCGCACTTCTGCTCGACAAACTTCCTCACACGCCTTTGCCCCTTCGCCGCCGCGTCACCCGCTCCACCGACGCCACCCTCGGTCGCACCGCCGGTCGCCTCGCCGATCGCACCGGCGCTGGCCTCCTCAGCTACAGCTACTACGGCTACGACGCCTTCTCCCACTACCCGCATCCTGGCATACTGTTCCAACTCCACCCTCACCCCGCCAGCATGCGCCGCATCCTCACCCGGGAGCTCGACGCTCATCCGGACTGCGCCGGCTCCCTCCGCCAGGAGTGGGAGCTCGCCCTCCCCGAGCAGGACTTCCAGCACCTCGTTCGCGAGACGGCCATGGCCGCACACTTTTTGGCCGCTTCCTCTTTTACCCGCTCCACCCTGGTCGAACACGGCGCTGCCCCCGGCTCCGTGACCGTGGTTCCGTACGGCGTCGACTCCACCCGCTTCACGCCCGCGCCCTACCGCCGGCCGAATACCTCCGGCCCGCTTCGTCTCCTGTTCGTCGGCCGCATCAACCAGCGGAAAGGCATCAAGTACCTCCTCGAAGCGCTGCGCCTGCTCGGCACTCGAAACGTCCATCTCACCATCTGCGGCCGCGTGGTCGACTCGCTCGAGCTCTTCAAGCCCTTCGCCTCGCAGGTGGACATCCGCCCCGACGTCAGCGCGCAGGAGCTCGTCACGCAATACCAGTCCGCCGACCTCTTCGTCTTTCCCTCTGTCGCCGAGGGCTTCGGTCAGGTTCTGCTCGAATCCCTTTCGAGCGGCCTCCCTATCCTCTCCACCACCCACACCGCCGCTCCCGACCTAATCGAACACGGCCGGGAGGGCTTCGTCGTCGAACCGCGCCGTCCGGATCTTCTGGCCGCGCACATTGACTGGGCTCTCACCCATCGCTCCGACCTCGCCCACATGGGCCGCCAAGCCCGCCTCCGCGCCGAGGAGTTCACCTGGGCTCGCTTCCGCTCCGGCATCGTCTCCGCCGTGGGCAGCTTTCTTGCGTCCGACGATAGCGCCGGGAAGTCGAGCCGGGCCCATGTTTGAGCTCCTCCTCTTCCTCGCCGTCGCCATCGCGCTGGTCGGCGTCCTCTGCGCGCTCGATGGCAGCCGCGACGTCTTCCACCCGCTGGTCTTCATCGGCCCCATGCTCGCCTTCCTCTACGGCTGGATGCCCTGGAAGCTATTCTCAAGCGGCGGCCTCGCGCAGTTCCTCGACACCGATCAGCTCACGCACGTCCAGACCCTCAACATCCTCGGTATCCTCGCCTTCGTCCTTGCCTGCCTCGCCGCCGGCGTTCGTCTCCGGTCGCGGCGCCGCGCGGAGGTCGATCGGCTCTCCCCCATCGCCTGTCGCCGCCTGCTCTTTGGTGCCGCCATCGCCGGCACCATCGGCCTCGTCTGCTGGGGCATCGCCATCCTCAACGTCGGCGGCTTCGTCAACGCCTACAGCGCCTCCTACTCCGGCGGCTGGGACGATAGCGGCTACGTGCGCGACGGCAGCCTCCTCCTCCTCACCGGCGTCCTGCTCGCCATCACCTCGCTCTCGGCCGGCGGTCCGCGGGTCCCCGGCCTCATCCTCATCGGCCTCTACGGCCTCCCCTGGCTCTCGCAGGCCCTGCTCATGGCTCGTCGCGGACCGACCTTTGCCTTCGCCCTCATCGTCCTCATGGGCTGGTACATCAACCGCAGAAAGCGACCGCCGATCCTGGCCGTCGGCGCCCTCGGCCTCTGCCTCGGTTGGCTTGTGCTCTTTCTGGTTACAAATCGAAACAACATCTATCTCGGCTCCAGCTTCGAGCTCTCGACCGACGTCGGCAACATCGTCGAAAAGCCTGACACCGGCAATGAGTACATCTACGGAGCCGGAACCGTCCTCTCCGCCGAGCGTCGCGATCACTACTTCTGGATGCGCCGATACCTCGCGCAGATCCTCGTCCGTCCCATCCCCAGCGCCATCTGGCCCACCAAGTACGAGGACTTCGGCGTCCCCGAACTGCTCCACAACGCCGGCACCGGCGAGGGCTTCGGCGACGCTCTCGGATGGGTCGGCGCCTCCGGATCCGCGCCCGGCATCATCGCCGATCTCTTCGTCGAAGTCTGGTGGCTTGCCATCCCGGCCATGGCCGCTCTCGGCTGGCTCTACGGCTTCGTCTGGCAGAAGGCCGTGACTCGCGGCGGCCCCTGGTCGAGCCAGTACGTCATCCTCTCCGCGCTCTCCATCTACCTCGTGATGCAGACCATGGAAGCCGTCATCTTCCGCACCCTCCTGCTCTCCATCCCCTGTTGGATCACTTGGCGCTGGGCCTTGAAAGCACCCTCCACGCTTCCCCGTCGCGTCACCCGTAGGCAAGAGTCGCATCTCCCCTTGGGAGAGATCGGCCGAGGGGTCAACCGTGCCTGATCCTCTTCCGCGGAACACCGCCACCGCTCCCCGTCTCAGCCCCTGCAAGGTCGCTGTCATCTGGATCGACTGGTACGCCTACCATGTCGCGCGCTTTCGCGGCCTCATGGCAGCGCCTTCTCTTGCCGATCGCGTGCGCGGCATTGAGCTAGTCGGCGGCATCGGTGTCCACACCGGTCTGAAATTCCGCGAAGATCTCCCCGACGATCTCCCGGTCCATACCCTCATGCCCGAAAGCAGCTGGGCCGAAGCCGGCCAACTCCGTCTCGCCCACAAGCTCTGGCGTCACCTCTCCGACCTTGATCCCGACGTCGTCCTCGTTCCCGGCTACTACACTCTCCCCGCCATCGCCGCCGCGCTCTGGGCCAGGCTGCACCAACGCAAGGGCATCCTCATGACCGAGAGCACCGCCGACGATCACACCCGCGCGCCCTGGAAGGAAGCCGCCAAGTCCCTCCTCATCCGCACCCTCTTCAACTCCGCCATCACCGGTGGCCGCGCCCATCGGCGCTATCTCGAGCAGCTCGGCTTCCCCCTCAACCGCATCGGCCATTTCTACGATGTGGTCGACAACGCGGCCATCGCCCACCAGACCGGAGCCCTTCGCCGCCACTCCCCGCGCGACTTCGACCTTCCCGAAACCTACTTCCTCTATGTCGGTCGTCTCGCTGGGGAGAAGAACGTCCGCGGCCTCGTCGAAGCCTGGCTCGCCTATCGCGAGACCGGCGGCTCCTGGCCTCTCGTCCTGGTCGGCGACGGCCCCGAGGCTCAGCCACTCCGCTCCCTGGTCCACACATCCGCGTTCGCCAACGACATCCATTTCGCCGGGCACAAGGCCTCCGCCGACCTGCCCGTCTTCTACGCCTTCGCCGGCTGCTTCGTGCTTCCCAGCAGCCGCGAGCCATGGGGCCTGGTGGTCAACGAGGCCATGGCCGCCGGTCTTCCCGTCATCGTCTCCAGGCGCTGTGGCTGCGCCGAGGATCTCGTCCAATCAACCCGCAACGGCCTCACCTTCGATCCCTCGGCCGACGGTCAACTCCTCGCCTGTCTCCGGCAGGTAAGCAGCGCTGCACCCGAACGCCTCGGCGCCATGCGCACACACTCCTCGAAATTGATCACTCAATATTCGCCGGCGAATTTCGGTCTGGAAGTCGCGCGATTAGCCGAAATATAAGCAACAATCGCCGTTTATTCATCTGCAGGTAATAGTTCCTAACTTCTTAGGTAACTCGGCTCACTCGAAGCTTCCTATACCCGAAACTCTGCTGCTACCGTAAGAATGCCCGTAATCATGACTTATTTGCCGCACCTGCCGTACTGGAGCTAGCTCAACGTGATCCTCTCTTCTGCCTCAAAGCCAACTCGGGATAACGTCGTTCTCGCGGATTTGACGGGAGAACATAAAAGCGCGCATTGGCTCACAGTCGTCTCCCACCTGGATCCCAGGTACGGCGGTTTAAGCTCCGTCGTGCCACAACTAAGCTCAAGGCTCGCCTCCACTTTTAACTTCAAGATTGACCTGGCAGCCTTTTGCACGGAAGGTGAACTTTACTTACCTAGCAGCTACCCGGACCTGGCCCTGACAGAGTGGCCCGCCAGCCGCACCCAATGGATACGCAACCGCTCCCTTCGCGATAAATTCAGACAGCTTGTCGAATCCGCTGACGGCCTGCATATCCACGGTCTATGGGAGCAGAGCACAGCCATCGCAGCACCTACCGCGCGAGCTCTGCGCAAGCCGTACATCCTCTCCGCTCATGGCATGCTCGAGACCTGGGCCCTCACGAATAAGCGTCTGAAGAAGCAAGTCTACGCGGCTCTTTTTGAGCGGGCCAACGTCCAAGGTGCCACCTGCCTGCACGCTCTCACCCATGCAGAAGCACAGGACTACCGTCGCTTCGGTTCGACCGGGCCCATCGCTATCATTCCCAACGGGGTCACCATTCCTAGCTCCGTCGACCCCACCCTGTTCCTATCGCAGTTCCCTGCATTAAATGGGAAAAGAATTCTCCTTTTTCTCGGAAGAATTCACTTCAAAAAAGGCCTCGACCTACTCATTCAGTCGTGGTCACAACTATGCAAGAACTATCCCGAAGCACACCTGGTCCTTGCCGGGCCAGACTTCGAAGGCACGCGGGCCAACGTCGAAAAGCTCATCGCTGAAAGAGGACTAGCCAACAGTGTCCTTTTCACGGGAATGCTCCGGCACGACCTCAAGTGGAGTGCCCTGGCCGCAGCGGAAGGTTTCGTTCTTCCCTCTTATTCAGAGGGCCTCAGCGTCTCGGTTCTTGAAGCCATGGGACTCGGTCTGCCGGTTATCGTCACCGAGCAGTGCAATCTTCCCGAAGTTAAAGAGCTTGAAGCTGGTTAGCAGATCCAATCTGAAGTCGGCCAGCTTACGTCAGCTATAAGAGAGCTTCTGTCGAACTCAGCGTCAGCGAACTCCGAAATTGGAAGCCGCGGCCGCAACCTGGTACTCACCCGCTACAACTGGTCGGCCATCTCTGAACGGATGGCCGAACTTTACCGCTGGGTCGGGGGCGGCCCACACCCAAACGGCGTCGAGATCGTACCGGCGCGGAGGAAGCCATGAGCCAGGTCCGTCTGCGAAGCTACGACAACTCATGGTATGACCCCGGCCGATCCTCGCCGTGGCGGGCTGCCTGGTTCCTACTCGGCTCTCCCCTCTTCCGCTCCCACCTGCTCCCCTCTTCGGCTCTCCGCGTCACTCTTCTCCGCCTCTTCGGCGCGCGCATCGGTCAGCGCGTCGTCATCCGTCACGACGTCAACGTGAAGTACCCCTGGCACCTCGTCGTCGGCGATGACTGCTGGATCGGCGAGCGCGTCTGGATTGACTCGCTCACCACCGTCCGCATCGGCAACGACTGCTGCCTCTCTCAGGGCGCGTATCTCTGTACCGGTAATCACAACTGGAGCGACCCTGGCTTTGGCCTGATGATCGCCCCCATCCAGCAACGATGGCGCCTGGGCCGGCGCCCTCTCGATCCTCACCCCCGGTGCCGTGCTCGGAAACGGTGCCGTCGCTGCCGCCGGAAGCGTCATCTCCGGAACCATCCCAGATTTCGAAATCCACGCCGGTAATCCAGCCGTATTCCTGAAGAAACGCGTCATCCAGACCGCCGGCGTCGCCCATCCTCAGTACGAGGCAGTCCGTTGAGAGTGCTTCTGCTCAACCAGTTCTTTTGGCCCGATTCAGCTGCCACCAGCCAGCTGCTGACAGACCTCGCCCGCGGTCTCGCGGACCAGGGACACACCGTCTATGCCATCTCCGCCGCCGGAGGCTACGCCGTCTCCGCCGCAGGCGACCCTCCGCCGGTTGAGATCCACCGCGTCAAGTCTCTGCCCTTCGTCCGTGGCAAGGCCGGTCGGGTCCTCTCCTACCTCTCCTTCTATCTTTCCGCCGCCGTTCGCGGCCTCACGCTTCCCCGGCCCGACCTCGTCCTCACCCTGACCACGCCGCCCCTGCTCTCACTGCTCGGCACCCTCATCAGTACCCTTCGCGGCTCACGCCACTTCATCTGGGAGATGGACGTCTACCCCGACGTCGCTGTCGATCTGAACTACTTCAAAGCAGGCGGTCTCGCCGACCGGCTCACCGGGTTCTTCGCCGATCTCTCCCGCCGCCGAGCTGAGGGCATCATCGCCCTGGGCGAGTGTATGAAGCAGCGCCTCGTGCGCCGCGGGCTCGATCCCACCCGCGTCGCCGTAGCCGAGAACTGGGCCGACGCTGAAGCGATCCATCCGCTGCCGCGCCCCGGCGATCCCAACCAGCTTGTCCTCCTCTACTCCGGCAACCTCGGCCTCGCTCACGACCTCGACACCCTCACCGAGTCCATGCGTCAGCTCCGCTGCGACGACCGCTTCCGCTTCCTCTTTGTCGGTAGCGGCGGCCGCCGACAAGAGCTCGCTAGCTTCTGTCAGACCCACAACCTCACCTCCGTCGAGCTCCGCCCCTATGTCGGGCGCGACAGCCTCAGTCAGAGCCTCTCGGCCGGAGACATCGGGCTTGTCACCCAGCGCGAGGCCTGCTGCGGCTCAGTGGTTCCCAGCAAGGTCTACGGCATCATGGCTGCGGGTCGTCCCATCCTCTTCATCGGTCCTGAGGATGCCACTCCAGCTCGAATCGTCGAGCGCTTCGGCTGCGGTTGGCACGTCAATTGCAATGATTCAAGTGCGCTCACCGCCCTGCTCAAGTACCTCGCCGCCAATCCGGCAGAGGTCGCCCAGGCCGGGCGGCGCGCTCGCCGGGCCTTGCTCGACCACTACGACCTTCCACTCGGCGTGGCTCGCATCATCCGGATCCTCGGTGCAGACGTTGCACTTTCCTCCATCGCTTCAAAACCCCGAGAACACCTTGAGCTCGGATCGGCCCCGAAACGTGATTGCACGCCCGTAAGCCACCGCTAGTCACTCGGAGAGACTGCTTATGTACGCCATATTGATTTTGGGAATCACGGCATTCCTGCTCTGCCTCATTGCCACACCCCTGTGTCGCGATCTCTTTCTGCGCTTGGACATTGTCGACCACCCCGACACTGACCGGAAGTTCCACCTCAAGCCCATCCCACGCATCGGCGGCATCCCCATCGTGCTCTCCTATGCGGGCGCACTCGGCCTCATGCTGGCCTTCGCCCCTCACGGCGCCAAGATCTCCATCCAGCACAGCAAGCTCCTCTGGTCGCTCCTTCCCGCTGCCGCCGTCATCTTCACTACCGGCCTTCTTGACGATCTCATCGGGCTCAAGCCAAAGCAGAAGCTCGTCGGCCAGTTTGCCGCAGCCGCCCTCGCCGTCGGTCTCGGCGCCCATCTCACCATCGCGCACGGCATCCTGTCCTTACCCTGGGTCTCCATCCCCCTCAGCCTCCTCTGGCTCATCGGCTGCAGCAACGCCTTCAATCTCATCGACGGCCTGGATGGACTAGCCTCCGGCGTTGGCCTCTTCGCAGTTGGAACTACCCTGCTCGCGGCTATCCTCCACGGCAACATCGGCCTCGCCATGGCAACCGTCCCCCTCTGCGGTTGTCTGCTCGCCTTTCTCCGCTACAACTTCAGCCCTGCCTCCATCTTTCTCGGAGACTGTGGCAGCCTCACCATCGGCTTCATGCTCGGCTGCTTCGGCCTCATCTGGAGTCAGAACAGCGGCACCTTCGTTGGCATGGCTGCGCCTCTCATGGCGCTCGCCCTTCCCCTCGTGGACGTTGCCCTCTCTATCGGCCGTCGCTTTCTTCGCAACGTCCCTATCTTCCACGGGGACCGCGGCCACATCCACCACATGGTGCTCGCCCGCGGCTTCAAACCCCGCGATACTGCCCTTATCCTCTACGGCGTCTGCGGCGTCGCCGCCTTCCTGTCCCTCCTCCAGAGCGTCGCCAGCTACCAGCTTCGCGGCCTCACCATCCTCGTCTTCTGCTCCCTCGTCTTCGCCGGCGTCAACTATCTCGGCTACGTGGAGATCAGTGCCGCCCGCCGCACCCTCTCCCGAAAGATGATCCTGCGCGTCGTAAAGGAAGAGATTTACCTCCAGGAACTCGAACTTTCACTCGCCTCCGCAATTACTCCCGACGAGTGCTGGACGATCGTCCGCAGCGCCTGCAACGATATGCACTTCGCTTCCGCCCAGATGTATCTCCAGGGCGAGTCGTATGCCGAAGACTTCATTCCCCGCGAAACCGAGCCTAGCTGGAAGATGAACCTCGTCATCGGCCGCAGCAGCTATCTCACCCTCACTCGCGTCTCCGAGCGCAGGCCGCCCAAGCTCATGACTCCGGTCCTTGATCTGCTGCAGAAATCCATCCAAGAGAAACAGGACGTCCTGATCAAGCGCTCGTCGCCAGTCAGGCCTCACGTCATCTCAGGCGCGGCCTAGGCCGCGACATCACCGGCTTCCATGCGACCACTGGCGCCTGCCTGTTCAGCGCGGACCCGAACTCCCCCATCCAGTTGCTGCCCACATCGCCTCTCGTCTCACTCATCCGTAGCCGTACACACCCTTCTGAGTCGTTCGTCAAGTCTAAAGAACCAGCTCCTCCGTCTAGCGCCCTACCGTGATCACTGCCACATTCGAAAGCAGCGTATTGTTCCCGGTGTCGTGTGCCCAGACCTGTAGCACATGGCTGCCCGCCGCAAGCATTGCCGTATCCAGCTCATACAGAAACGGCGCAGAACTCACCCGCCTCGTCCCGATCTCCACACCATCCACCATCAGGTACGATCCCGCCGCGTCCAGCGTCGCCGAGATCAACGCACTCACCGAAACTACGCCCGAGACACCCTGCCCGCCCACCGGGTAGGTCAGCATTACCGGCAATCTCTGCGTCGGCAAAGGTGCCGGTCCCGGTGCAGGAGTCGGTCCCGGAGATGGTACCGGCGTTCCCGCCAACTCATTCGCCACCGTTACCGTCACCGCCCCCGAAAGCGCCGTCTCATTCGCAGTGTCATGCGTCCACACCTGCAGCACATGAGGTCCGTTCGCCAGCGTCGTCGTATTCAGCGCATATTGAAACGGCCTCTCCGTCACCCGCCTGGTTCCAATCTCCACTCCATCCACCATCAGATAAGATCCCGCCGCATCGAGCGAGACATTCACCTGCGCTATCACCGCAACTCCACCCGACACCGTGTCGTTCGCAGAAGGTGACACAATCATCACCTTCGTCGGATTCGGCACAGTCACAGGAGTCGGCGCAGGTGCCGGAATCGGTGCAGGTGCCGGAATCGGTGCAGCGATCGGAGCCGGCACCGGGGTCGGCGTTGGCACCGGAGCCGGAGCAGGTACAACAATCGGAGCCGGTGCCGGTGCCGGACTAGGGCTCGGCGCACCCCCAGAACCGCCCACGCCCGCATCATGGTAAATCTGCACGATCGTCGGGTTATTTGGCTGCCAATAATCGGCATGCGTCATCAGGATGTCCCCCGCCCTCACTGCCTTGGTCAGCTGCGCCTGCGCGGCCGCCAGCTTCGCCGGATCCACATCGTTGATCAGGTTCGCACTGAACGCATGCGGATAATATCCATACACCGACGCATCCGTTCCCAGGTCCCCGTGAAAGATAAATGTCTTGAACGGAGCGGTGTACGCGTAGTCCTTCGGCGTCGTCTCCTCCGGAATCAGCAGCGAGTCCGGCAGTGCCGCCGCAGCTTGCTGGAAGATCCCCGCATCCAGCACCGCTCCATTCGGTTCCACCGTCGAGTCGATATAGAACAGCGTCGCTCCCCATCGATCATGCGCATACTTCATCTTGCGGATAACCTCTGCCGCAACGTCTGCATTGGCCAGCGAAACCTGCTGTGCCGTCCCATCCCTGTTCATCGTGAAATGCTGCGGCCGAATGCACACACCCACCCGGAACCCCGCATCGCGCATGATCTTGAAGTAAGCATCGTCCAGCTTCATCCCCGCATATGGCGACGATCCGTTCGCAATCACGCTCTCCATCTCCGGCGCAACCTGGGCAATCTGGTCCGGCGAGCACACATAACTCGTTTCCTGCGGATACTGCTCGCCCTCGAGATCCCATGTAATCGCGCCCTGCGCATTCAACAGGTTCAGGTTCTGCACGGTGTTCCCCGCCTGCTGCAGCACCTTCGCTTGAAAATTCGAGAGCCCCTGCGCCGTCCTCACATCGAAATCGCTCGCATTGCTGTTATTGAAGTACCGCCGCGGGTTGTTCGGATATCCACCCGGCTGGGTCACATTCCCTTGCGGAGAACTCGCCAGGTACACCGTCCCGATCACCCTCCGATCACTCCAGTTCAACTGCGCCGGCCACGTTCTCGCCCAGCTCTGGTACGCATCCGCGCCCAGACTTGCAGCCGGCGTTCCCGTCGGCGCGAATCGCAGCGAAACGGTGAAGCTGTCCGTCTGCCCCGGTGCTACCGGACGATCTGCTGCACACCCTGGTTGCCGAAGCTCACCTTCAAGCTGCTCTGCGCCATCGTCTTGCGTTCTACCGCGATTGCCGCCACTGCTGCCGCAATCAGAAAGCCTGCAAGTGCTCTTCGTCTCATCGGAGATGCCCCCAGAAGTCTGATCAGCGAAAGGAGGTCCCGCCTGCTGCTCGACCCGCGCATCCTATTCGCTGCCTTCGTCATCATCCGTCCGCCTTTGCCCAAGGGCCATCCCACCTTCTAGGCATGACCTAAGTTTTGGCCCACCTCACGGAACCACTGAACTCATCAAGCCAACACAAACAACTCCGCATTTCGAGGACCGGAGCCAACATCTCTTCAACAAGCCATCATCTCGACTGAAGCAACGGACAGCTCTATCCTCCATTGCGTTGCGGACATACCCCTGTAGTTGCGCAATGCCGCGTTTACCGCTACTTCTCTATATCGGGCGAAGCCGACAAAAGATGAGCATGAACGATAAAACGCTTCGGAGCCGCTCCAACATAATCAAACGGATAACAGGTGATCAGAGTAAGCTCCGGCCGTGACCGGATCTCCAGCACCTCGACCTGCTCCGGAGTGACCACCTCCGTCGAGTCCACCTCATAGTGGTACGTGCCCGTCTCATCCGCCACCCGGATCTCCATCTTGGGCACAACCCGGCGTAGAGGACGAAAGTACGTGTCGCGATGTCCCGCCAGCCCCATCGTTCCCAGCCCGCCCGGCAGCGCCGTCCCCTGGATATGCCCAACACCCCGCAGCAGGCTGTTCGGATCATAGTCCGCCATGACTGGCACCGAAAGCGAGATCCGCGGAATCTCCAACCGTCCGATTACGAGACTTGCCCCCGCCTTGGCCCTTGCCTCGGCATTCCCCACAGTCCCAATAGGCACGATCGGGACCACCTGCGGCTTCAGTGCGTCACCCTTCGCCTCGGGCGCCTGCCGGCCAAACATCTCCGCCTGCCTCTTGGCGGTGAGGGCCTTGCCTCCAGTCACCGCACACGCCGCCACGCACAGAGCCCCTACTATCCAAAGCAGGAGCTCTGCACTTGCGGCGGCACTCCGTCGCCAGCGAAGACGTTCGGTCACGTCCGTTCCTTACTTCGCGCCATTCATGCCCAACCGGAACGTCCGCAGAATCGCAGCCCCTAGCAGCGCCATACCGCCCATCATCCATACCAGCGGCATCATGCTCGCCGTGTGGGGCAGCTTTGCAATCACTGGCTTCGGCTTGCGCACAGCAGGCTGGGAGCTCGCTGCCCGTGTTCCAGTCGTAGCCTGCGAACCAGCATCACTGACAGCCGGCCCCGGCCCTACACTCGCAACCTGTGAGCTCGGTGGCGCCTGGTAACGCTCTGCCTGGATCCCAGGCTTTGCATCGCCCGCAGTCCCGTCACTCGGCCCCACCGTCGTCGACGACAGCAGCCACAGCGTCACCACCTCCAGGTCGTCCTTCGATAGGCCCTTGTCCGCGACCTTGCCCTCGGATGCGGGATCGATCGCGGGAACCTTGGAGTCGTTTACCGTCGCAATTGAGACCGCCTCCGCCTTGGGGTAGACGAATTCGACCACAGGACCTCCGCCCGGAAACTCGAAGCCGCGAATCGCCGCGCCGCCCTTGGGGCTCTTGGTCCACACCACAGGCCCGCTCGCGCTCGGCTTCGTGATGTTTCCATTCTGGATGCCTAGAAAGGTCGCATGCGCATTGCCCTGCGCGCTATCCACCCGAACGATCAACCGGTCGGACAGATGATCGACCACACGGATGGAATACGTTCCAGGTTTCAACGTCAATCCGGGAACCTTCGACTGCTCCGAAATCGTAAACTGGCTCGCCGCTGGTTCCGCCGCATACACCATGGCCGATCCGGCGAGCAGGGATCCTGCACACACTAGAACTTTCAGTCGCATCTCTAATTCTCCTCTGCGTCTCTGCGTAGATTTGGCAGAAACGGGCTAAGTACAATCCATGCTATAAGAGCAACCTACCGGGTTGCCAATCGGGCTCTGTTGCATTAACTTTTGGGGCCACAAGCTGTGGGGTAACGCTATGACGGACAACCCTACAACTTGTATGTCGATCGGCTGTTCTGGCGTTAATGCAACAGCGCCGGGGTGTGCCGCTTATTCTTACGCACGGTTGGCCTAGCAGTTTCCTCGACTACGTGGATATGCTGCCAATGCTCAAAGACTTCGACGTAGTCGTGCCCTCCCTGCCCGGGTATGGATTCTCGCCGCGTCCATCTAAGGTCGGCATCAACTACCGGTATGTCTCGGAGCGCTGGCACCGGCTCATGACGGAGCTAGGGTATTCCCGCTATGGTGCGGGCGGCGGCGACTTCGGTTCCGGAGTGTCCACGTTCCTTGCGCTGGACCATCCCGAGTCGGTGATCGGGCTCCACATCACCACACTGGAGTCGGACCTTACCCCCGAGGTGGAGGATGCAGAGCTATCCGATGAAGAGCGTTCGTACCTCGCGGTTCTCCGGGCTGGGACGCTACGGAGCGGGGCTATAGCGCGATCCAGTCCACCAAGCCGCAGACGGTCGGCTATGGACTTAATGACTCCCCGGCTGGACTGGCCGCATATCTGGGCGAGAAGTGGCATTCGTGGAGCAACGTCACGCCGCCCGACGATTTCCTCTGCGCCACGCTCACCCTGTACTGGGCCACGCAGACTGTTACCTCGTCCATGCGCGACTATTGGGACAATCGCCGATACCCGGTCCACCCCACCAACGTCAGCACGCCTACGGCCTTCGGTGTTTTCGCGCACGCAACCATTCCCGAGGGTGAGCCGCCGCGCTCGTATCTGGAGCGCCTGATTGCTTACACACGCTGCGATTTGCGTGTTGCTCCTTAAACTGCCAAAGAGAGGACATAGGATATGTTGGCTGTCGAGCACATCAAAGACAAACCTATAAGTTGTCCTAGTGCCCAGCCAACGATGGAGGAAGCTCAGATTCTGGGCGTGGTCTTGGGTACGCCGACCGAACCTCGCGTGGCTTACCTAGAGGAATCGGTCGCGGCGACTGCAGACGTGGTTAGCCAAGCTGGTCAAGCAAATCCTCTGGAAATTTGTCGCTTTTCTGCTGCATGTCAGGAGCGGCGGTGCGTTCACTTTGATGGAGCCGATTGCCAACTAGGAAGCATGCCTTTTGGCTCTGGTGGCTGTTGGAGTGGTTGTTGGCTGCGAGATGACCGGAACGACGATCCGCTCCGATTCCTGGCGGTGTGAAAAGGCAGAGATGCGCGTCCGAGTTTTATGCCACTCGCCTTATCTGTGCGCCGCAGGTTCAATCGCTTCGACGATCTCCTGCCGACTGTAGAGGGCCGCAACGCGATGCTCCATAATCAGTACGAGAGCGACCGCGACGAATGGGCAGAGCTCGCCGTAGATGCGCGTTTCGACGATGACCCCGGTGTAAAACATAATGGCGAACCAGAAAGGAAGGATCCACAGATAGTTTCGGAAGCGGAGCGGTCGCAGGTCCCCGCGCAGGAGAAGCACCATCGGCAACATATAACCGCAGATATTGAGGAGCGCGGGCCACATACGGGGATTGATACGGCCCATATTCTCGCGAATACGCACATAGTTTTCTGCCTGGCTGTTATGCAAGAAGATGTGGGCCAAGCCGACTTTGATAATCAGCCAAATTGCCGCTAAGAGAATTACCCTGATCCACGGGACCTTAGCCAAGGAAAAGCGGAGGCCAATGTTTCCTGAAGGTTTGCCGAGGTCGGTGCTCGCTCGATCCAGCACGTAGATGCCGATAAGAAATAGCGTTGTCTCGCGGTTCAGGGTTCCGATCAGGAGAACCAAGACGAGCGGAAGAAACTGCCTCGCATAGATGAAGTATAGACCAGCGCTGAAGAAGGCGACGGAGAGCATGTCATAAGGGTAGGAGTAGTTCGCTTCCGTGTGGATGGAGTAGGTCCACATCATCGTGAACAGAAAGATCGGGTAGACCAGAAAGTTTAACGCTCCGGACTCGCTTAGCAGGCCATAGAGCTTCTGGACGAAGAAGCCGGCAATAAAGATAGAGACCAGGCTAATAAGGTAGAGAGGTGCTCTGTCTACGGTGAAGGCGCCGGCCGTATGGCCGGCGGTATGGGTCAAAGAGAGGAGGCGATAGAAGAACCTTATCAGGAAGACGGGTAAGACTCGCTCTTGGAAGGGAAGCCGTTCGTGGCCCGACAGGTATGCCGGAAGGTCGAGGTAGAAGGTAGTACTGATGGTGTAGAAGCGAATAAATTGCAGCGTGGCGCACGCATACAGAGTTCCGACGGCGATGGCGACAGAACGCTTCAAGGGTTTTGGATCCTCTAAGGAGGCTGCTCTCACCGTGCAAGAAGAGTAGCTGTGACTTGACACTTGTATCTGTGATGCTTCGTCCAGTGTAGATGGACGCCGAGGCGGCTTTAGACGACATCACGCATTCAAGAACAAGGCTTACAACAGGTTTGCCCACCCGCGTATTCATAGAAGAGCAACGTTGCGCTCCGTTTGTTCCGGCCAGGCCACATCCTGATCGCGATCGGCTGCGTGGTTGCGCCATAGCGCGAAGAGTTCCTGCTCCATGAACGCCGCTCGTGCCTGCCACGTACCGTTCTGGCTCTCCGTCCAGCGTAGGTTGGCCAGGCCGTCATCGAAACCGACCGATTGCAAGCCGGCGAGGGCATCGGCGGCCTGATCCGGACTGTCGACGAGACGAAGCAGCGGCTCTTTGTGGAGCAACTCTTCGAAGCCGCGGGTTGCGATCATGGGCCGGCATGCGGCAAGGTGCTCGTAAAAACGGGTGCTGCTGCCAGAGTAGGTGGGCTCGTTGCGGCGATATGGAAGAACAGCGACGTCGAGGGCACGCGCGTATCCGGCGAGCGCGCCGTAGGGCTTCATCCCGGTAAATCGAGCGTTCGGCATTTGCGAGACACGCTTACGCGTAGCGCTGTGTACCGGATCGCCAATGGCCATCGTGGTTGGTCCGACAAAGACCCAACGTAATTCGGGAGTGAGTTGCAGAAGGCGTTCGAGGAAGAGCCAATCCATGTTGCCCGCGAGATTGCCGATCACCCCGGCGATCGGGCGTTTTAGATCCGCGATGTCATTTGGAAGGTCGGACGGCGCGTGAGGCGGCGAGGGGAGCAGGTTGGAAGCCCGGGTGGCATTTGGAACAATGCGCACCTTGGAGGGAGGACAGTTTGCATCCTGTGTCAGATACTTCGCCAATCTGCGTGAGTTGGGACAGACCAGCGTCGCAGCGCGGCACATACGATCATCCAGACGGCGCACGGCGAGGGCATTCGCGCCGCCATAGCTTTCTATCCGATCGGTAAGCCAGTAGATGACCGGCCCTGGCCAGCGTTCCGCGACTGGGGCAAAGTAGGGGACCGTGCAGATAAGTGGCGAGTTGCCGGGATCGGGGGTTTGCCGCAAAAGGTGCGCGCTGACGGTTGTGCCCGTACGCGCGATTGCAGACCACGGAAAGCGCGCATATCCACGCAGCAACGGGAAGGAGCGTACCTGCAAGGGCGGGTCGGTGATCTGGCGAACAGCTGTGGCTGCCGCTTGGCGTAACCGGGGGAGGAGGGTTCGCTCCGGCTCCCACGCGAGCAGGGGGACGCGCTCGGTGAGGGCAGCGCCGAACTCAATATCGAGAACGTCGGAGATTTGAAGAAGGTGCCAGATCATGGGTGCTCCGGGTGCAAAGTGTTACTGAAACAAGAGCCGGTGGGCTATCGAGAGTCGAATCGGGCGCACTGCGTACGCGCTCTGCCCGTTGATGTACAGACGATTTTCTACGCGATTCGATGCTCCAGCGGTAAAAAGAAGGGCTGGCCTGGGGTGAATGGCCTTTGCATCCTTTAAAGGAGACGGTCGAAGTGCATTTTGAGATTGGCGGCGCAGTTAGCCCAGGTAAAAAGCAGCGCTCGTGCACGTCCCGCGGTTGAGAGCTGGTGACGAGCGCGGGTATCGGTCAGCAGAGCATGGATGGCGTCGAGATGCGCTTCCGGGCTCATGGGGTCGGCCAGGGAGGCTGCCTCACCAGCGATTTCGGGGATTGAGGAAGAGTTGCTCGCCACAACGGGCGCGCCGCAAGCCATTGCCTCGACGACCGGGAGACCAAAGCCCTCGTAACGCGATGGATACCAGACGACTTGCGCGGCAGAGTAAAGGGCGTGGAGAGCTTCATCCGTGACGAAACCCAGCAGCCGGAAGCGCTCACCCATCGACTTTACCTGCTCCCCGTAGACCGGGTTGGAGTGGTTCACCACGGCGATGACCAACTCCGGAAATCGCTGAAGGAGAGCCGGAGACGCGGCGAGGATCAACTCCGCATTCTTTCGGAAGTGCAGACCTCCGGGTACAAGGACGAAGGGCCGGTCCGCCAGTCCAGCCTCTTCGAGGAACGCTCGTCCGGAGGCAGGGACAGGTTCGAAGAAGTGCGGGGTAACTCCGTTATAGACACAGCGAATACGAGGGGCAAGCTCCGGGAAGAAGTGCGCGAGGCGGCCGGCCGAAAACTCCGAGACGGTGTGCAACATATCCACGCGGCGGCCGAGCTTCTGATAGAGCAGGCGCCACTTCAACCGCTGTTTCCAGTAGCCCGCATTGCGCTGATGCGCCTCCGGCTCGAAGTAGCTGGCATCGTGTGCTGTTACCACAAGGCGGGCCTTGGTAACGGGAACATAGGATTCTCCGGTGCAGAAGACGACTTGCGCTTCGGGCCAAAAGCTCTCGGCCTGGGGGCGATCGAAGAAGAACCACTTGGCTTGCTGGAGCGAGGTCTCAGACGCAAAGGTGTGGTAGCGATACTCCGTCCAGGGCTCCTTGACAAGGGGGATCACGCGTTCGGTGTCTCCAGCGTCGGCAAGCACACGCATTTGCACGTCGTCGCGTTGGGCCAGGTGCTCGACGATCTGCCGGGCAGTGCGGCCGGCGCCCGTGGAGCCGTGAATGTTACGAAGATGCACATACGCCAGCAGGTTCAAACGCGTCGGCGGGGGAGCTTTCAGACGCGAAGCGAGGCTGGAGTCCGCGCATAGGGCGGGGCTTGCACTTGCAGCATTCGCTGACATGAGAGATCCTTTCGCCTACGAGGTGTGTCTTTGCCCGCGTTCATAGAACGGATTGCAGGATTGTCCCTCGCTATACCGCGGTCCGGATTCAAGTTTAGCGTGCATAGATCGCTGCACCCATAGCGATCTGCAACACAGACTCAGCTGCGCGGCGTGCCCCGGACTGGGCAACGCTGTTGGGGATGAACAAGATATCGTTGGCGTATAAGGGAACATCTGGGGCCTTGCCCGCGAAGATTTGTTTGATGTCGACCGGGATCTCGCGAGGTTTTCCGTCGTTTCCTGGGACCGGCCGCAGGATCTTCGCATTCTTCGTAGCGGCATTGGGACCGAAGCCCTCTGCAAGAGAGAGAGCCTGCAGAATCGAGATCGTCTCATGGGAGGCGAGCGGGAATCCGCCTGCCCGTCGGACCTCTCCGACGATATAGACGATGTCACCTTTGGGAACGGAGATCACGTCGTTTGGAAGCACGAGTATGTTGAGCGCGGGAGCCTTCCCTGAAAGTAGATCGTCGAGCGACACAGTCGCCGTGTTGAAGCCTCCGGTTGCGTCCTTTGCGGCGCCAGGAAGCGGTAGAGGACCCGACCTTGTTTGACGCGTCAGAATGATCCTGTAACCTGCATCCGTCTTGATTCCGCCAGCCAAAGAGACGACGTCGATCAGGGTTCGCGGGCCAGGCAGCTGGTGAACACCCGGAGAGTTGACCTCTCCGATCACAGACACGGACCTGCTTTGGCTGTCGGTGAGATTGACCGAGATCTGGGGTGCGCTGATGTACTTGCTCAGCTTGGCCGCAAGCTCGCGCTTGAACTGTTCCACGGTGAGCCCAGCGGCGTGCATCCTGCCGACGAGAGGAAGATCGATTCCGCCGTCGGGGTCGATTCGGACGAGCTTGTCGGAGAGCTCCTGCATATCGACAACACGAAGAGTGATTTGATCGCCATCGCCCAGGATGAAGTCTGAACCTGCTTCCCCAGATCTCGATGGCCCAGATTGATCGGAGGAGAGGCCCCGAGTGACTGCTCCAGCAGCTTGCGTCGTTGGCTGCGCGCGCGCTGACGTGAGACTTGCCAGCACGATCAAGGCCGGCAGCATCGTTTGGGTTAGAGCGGTCATGATATTTCCTTTACCAGGAACGGCGCCTTGGTCTGTTCAGATGTAGTCTGTCAGACTAGATGTCCTTGAACAGCTCTGAAAGGCTTATTCCCAGACCTAGAGCGACTATCTCGAGGATGGAGGGAATCTGTCGCTTGAGATGCGCCGGTCCTGCGGGAACTGTGATCTCGTGCTCCAGAAGGAACCCGCGAGCTGATTGATCACGCCAGTCTTCCGGCCGATCCAGCGATCCCTCACACGGTGCAGAGCCTGGAGATCGAGTTGAGTCTCGTTCTTGATGGCAACGAACCGCATCGTCGGCCGCTGCACGGCTTCGGCAATCGCTTCCGCATCCACGTAGTCGTTCTTGTTCGACTTGACGAATGGCCGGACCTACTCTGCCGGCATGAGCTTTACGTCGTGCCCTTGCCCGGCGAGAGCGCGAGCGAGGAAATGGGCGCCGGGGCAGGCTTCGATCCCCGGAAGACCCTCGACCCGCGGAACCGAGGTTGCCGTAGTTGATGAATTGATCTCCATGGACGACAGGAGCATCTCCTTGTGGACGAAAACCCGGCTTGAGCGACTTTCCCGCATACGACAATCGTTCCTGCTGATCCTCGAGTTCCGCTTGGGTAGCCTGCAGACTCCTGCGGACGCTTCGCCTTGCACCTCGCGAGGCACAACGCATGACTCGGTTATTGTGGTTTGCGACTCCTTCACTGCACAGAGCTTTCACCTGCTACTCCCTGCTTCGCGGAATTTCCAGACGGGCCCCGTGCTATGCCCTGTGCTCGCGAACAGAGGGTTCTGTGTATGGCTTACCTAAAGGGGATATCCACCTCTGTGTAGCTGCCGGGTGTACTGGCATTTACGGCGGCAGTTATCTTGTCCAAGTGCAACCGGACAATAGGCCATAGCGGATTGGCAAGAACAACCAGTGCAATCGTCCGGCCTTTGAGGTTTTGTTGGTAGCGGATGTTCTTGTCGGTACTGAGAAGCACGTTGTATCCAGCGTCTTCGGCCTGTTGAATCAGTTCACCGTTTTCCAGTTCGTGCCAGCCAATCTGCCGCGCGTAGGTGACTTGATGGTCGGTGAGATTACGTGCAATCGGCTTTGGGGTGCCGTTATCGAATAGGATTTTCATCAACCGAACGCGGCACTTTCGCAAGACTCTCGCTAGCAAAATGCAGAACGGCCTGTACTTCCTTGGGCGTCACGTCGAAGACTTCCGTTATCTCGTCCACAGACATACCCGCCTCAAGATTCTCAAACACCGTCTTCACCGGCATCCGCGTTCCCCGGAAAACCCACGCCCCACTAAGTTTACCCGGAATGCTTTCGACCGCGCGACATTGGGACCAATCAAGATTTGCCATGTTCTCAGCCTCCTTTTCATCGTAATCTTCACCACGGCTAGAGAACAGCTGTTCCGCAGGCGTGCCCTCCTGGGGCTAGGGTTATGCGCGTGAACAGGACCCCCTCAAGTCACCCTTTGCGCCTACTTCCGATCAGGCGAGATTGCGCTTGAATCAGTAGGCCCAATCTTATCAATCCACGAGAACTCATAAGCGGGGGTGTCGTCATAAGCGAAGCAAAGCTCAAGGAGGTCAAATGCTGAGAAGAAGCTATTCCAAGACATTGGCCTCAGCTCGGTAGCTGGCTGTGATGCGTTGACGAACAAAAAGCCCAGGATTGCTGGCTTGCCATCGAACACGCGAGGAATCACTTCAGCAGGGGTGGCCCTGTGAAATGCAGCCCACCGGCGTATCTCGTCATGGTCAGTAGTAGGCTCACGCATCATGATGGCACTCCCTTGGCCCGAATACTCCAGCTTTGGTCGTAGAAAGGGTGCCGCCCGGGGGTGCGCCCGGTCAGCCCCTGGTCTCTTCTCAAGAGCTTGAATCGATGCAGTTACGGTCCCCACCGAACAGCTAGTGATTGTGGTGACTTCTATGCGGTAAGTTAGGCAGTCTGTGCGAGCGGGCGGCAGAAGTGAAGCGGGCTCTGCCACTTTTGCAGCCTTGCAGGTGTACTCTGCCGCTAGAAGCGCACGTAGACGCTCGCGGAGGGCTCGTTCGTGGCGACCCAGCGAGAGGTGGCGATGCTGGAGTTGTTGAAGTTCGGAGCGCGGTAGAGCAGGCTTCGAGCCTGCACCCGAAAGCCGAGGTGAGGGTTTGAGGTGGGGATATCGGCACCAATCTCGAAGAGCCCGGTGCCGCGCCACTGGGGATTGAAAGCTACGGGGTAGGGGTGGAAGTAGAGGGCTCCACCACCAACGCCGACAAAGGGCTGAAGCTTGCGGAAGTGTGGGTGGAAGAGATAGGCAGCTGTCGCCTCATGAGCGCTAAGAGCAACGCTGGCCAAGGGAAGGCTGTTGAGGCCGATGAAGCGTTCCGAGAAGCTGCTGTACCCGTAGTTGAACTCGATGCCAGCCCAGGCGACCGGGTGATCACGGAAGCTCAACAGGAAACCCGCAGAGTCGGTGGTTCCCTGGTGCGGAACCGTCTCCTGATCGGTGATGGAGGTCGTGAATTGGCCGGTGCCGCCCACGGCGACGTCGGCATTGTGGATTTTGTAGAACTGGCCCGATGCGAATGTGGAGGCGAAGACGATGATCGAGAGTGCGGCGAGGAGTCGAGGGGAGGGCTTCATGATAGTTTGTGTCTCCAGTGAAACTTGACAGATGTGATTTTGACTACAACCCTTCGGTGGTAGCTGATTCAGGGGCAGCCAAGACGCTCTCGCATAGGAGCGCAGGTTCATAACGGCTAGACCCCACGGGATGTCGACGTTACTGGACGCAGGGCGGCGTGCTTGTCCTTCAACACAGATGGACGACTCGCGACGATCTCACTTCCTGATACCGTAAGTAAGGCAGGGCGTATCGAGCACGTTCCATGGAGTAAACCGAGCGCCCTGAGCTTGGACTCGCACTCGTCCGAACAGACCAGCTGCGATGGGCGGTTGTAGCCATGACACATTGCACACCGCAGTCGATCGAACACCCGAAACGACATCTGCTTTAGCGAGGGCGCACCCAAGGATAGATACAAGAGTAATACCTTAGTGCGTTACTTACGACACATATAATTGCGCCTGAGTAATTTATAGTAACCTCAACCATCACGAGTGTCCCGCCAGCAGTGGCACTCCTCGCCCACCCTTATAAGGGTACCGAACTCCGGGAGCTATGCGATGACGTCAGTTCAGGATGTAAGCAGGCCCTCGGAGGCACTTTGAGATGCTCAGGTATAGTGCGTTGGTTCAACGCCTCTCGCGGCTTCGGATTCATAGGGCGTGGCGAAGACGCAGATGTATTCGCGCATGCCAGTGCCCTCAGAATTGAAGGTCGATCGAGCTTGTCACCGGGTGAGAGGGTTGACTTTGAAGTCAGCGAGACCAAGGGAAGACTGTATGCCGTGAACGTTCGCTTGGCTTCCAGATAAGCTGCCTCTTATCCACCAGAGCAGCTTATTGAACTTTCAGGCTGACAAGAGTTTATGCCGAAGCCGTTCGGTGCAGCTGCGTCCTCACGCCCGTTTGCGGCGAGAGAGATCTGCGACGCGATGTCGTTCTTGTAGTGCGGGGTAGAAAGAGAATGAAGGAGCTCATAAGGCCTTGCTGGCGCAGACCTTCATAGGTGACGAACATTGACCCTGCACATCGAACACCTGTAAATGCGGCGCTGTTGCATTAACTCCAGAACAGCCGATTCGACATACAAGTTGTAGGGTTGTCCGTCATAGCGTTACCCCACAGCTTGTGGCCCCAAAAGTTAATGCAACAGAGCCAGATCGAAGCCCTCGCTGTATACCTTGTTGCCTCGGTGTGCCAACATCACCAACCCAGCTGGGAGGGTCCGTAAGATTCGCCGAACAACCGCATAGCTCGGTTTGCTTTCTTTAAGGAGTCTCTGCCATCGCAAGCGGACGCGCCTCTTCCAGGTGTGGCCGCAGCAGTTCGAGGCGTTGCCTTTGAGCCGGGCGTTGCTCATGGAATGGAAGGCGGCGATGGACGAATTAGCGCCTTCGACCGTCAACGTCCGCCTGGCTGCGATGCGCAAGCTGGTGGAGGAAGCCCAGCGCAACGGCCGGGAGGAGGCCGCCAGCCTCGCGGATGTCCCCAACGTCCGGCAGCAGGGAACCCGTATGGGGAACTGGCTGACCAGGGAACAGGCGAAGGAACTCCTGACGGTTCCCGACCGATCGACCCTCAAGGGCAAGCGCGATTATGTCGTCCTCGCGCTGCTGGTCGGCTGCGCCCTCCGCCGCCGCGAGCTCGCGAGCCTGAATATCGATGAGATCCAGATGCGCGAGGGTCGATGGGTGATAGCCGACCTTCGCGGAAAGGGCGGACGCGTCAGGACAGTCGCCGTCCCCCATTGGGTTAAGTGCGGTATCAACGCCTGGCTCACGGCAGCCGCGATCGAAGAGGGCCGGCTGCTGCGGCGCATCCGAAAGGGCGGGGAGGTGGGCGAGGAGCTGAGCGACTGGGCCGTGTGGTCGGTCGTTGAACAGTCGGCCAAAGAGATCGGAATCGAGAGCTTCGGCGCGCACGACCTCCGCCGCACCTGCGCGAAGCTCTGCCGCAAGGCCGGCGGAGACCTCGAACAGATCAAGTTCCTGCTGAGGCGGAACCAGTGCTCGAGGATGCTGGCCGCATCGGGATGTCGGCGGTGCAGTATCTCCAGCCGCTCGGCCTGTACCCTGCTAGGCCAGTGGGGCTATCCACCCAATACGTTTGGCGGACCTTCGTTCTGGAGCTTTCGGATGCTAAGTGGCTTGCGGGCGAAGCTCCACGCCTGCTCTGGCAAGCTGCCTACCAGCAATCAGCCTTTTGCGAGTAAAGCGCCAACGTTCGTACAGAGAGCTCGGGCACGCCTATAGTGCTAGCGTGTGCTATGCCGCACATCAGACGGTTGGGTAGAGGTTTTCGTAATTAAGGTTTGCGTCTCTTGGAGGAATTACTGTTGGCTCTCAATCTGCAGCGGAATGTACATACGTGTGATGGCTAGAGACCCCGATGCGCTAGGCGCAACGACAGCTTCGATGGAGCCGGACTCATCCCTCCTTTCGATGGTGCAGCAAGGTCATGAGCAGGCGATGGTGCGACTATTCGATCGTCACTCCAAGCTGGTGTATTCGGTAGCCTTGAGGGTTCTTCGCGATCCAGCAGCAGCAGAGGACGTTCTGCAGGAGATCTTCATGCAGATCTGGCGCACTCCGCCAAACTTTATCGAGGCCCGTGGAAGCCTTGGAGGATGGCTGGCCGTCGTTTCGCGGAACCGGTCGATCGATCTCCTGCGCAAGAAGCGTCCCACCGAATCAGTCGACGATGTTCCGTTAGCGTCTCCCTATGATCTAGCCAAGGAGGCTGAGCAGAATCTGATGCTGGAGAGGGTGCGGATTTTGGTTGCAGAGCTTCCCGACGAGCAGCGGAAAGCGCTCGAAATGGCGTTTTTTGAAGGACTGACGCACTCAGAAATTGCGGAGAAGACGGGGTGTCCGCTGGGGACGGTCAAGACGAGGATCAGAAGTGCAGTGCAGACGCTGGGGAAGGCATTCAGAGCATGAACGCGACAGGACACTTTGAGGAGGACGATCTGGCTCTCTACGCGATGCATCTGCTCGCGGAGCCGGAGGCCTCGGCAGTCGCGCGGTATGTAGCGGAGAGCGAGGAAGGGAGGCGGCAGTTAGCGGAGGTGCAGGCAAGATTGGCGGTGTATGCGGAGGCCACGGTGGAGTTGCGGGCCGCGCCGAATGGAAGCCTTGACCGGCTAATGGGGCGGATCGCGCAAGAACAAAAGACGATCGCCATGCCTGTGACGGTCCCGGCAAGAACCGCTGTACGGGCGGAGAGTCGGGGTCTGCCCGGCAAGGTGCTGCCGTGGATAGGATGGGCGGTTGCCGCGGGTATGACGATCGCAGCAGGCAAGCTATACCAGGACCGTGCGACGCTGCACAGGATGCTGACTGCACAGACAGGGCAGGTGACACATCTGTCCGCCGATGCCATGGCCGTGTATCACGAGCGGGATACGCTGAAGACCGACGTGGCCGAGCAGGCCAAAGAGCTTGAGGCGCTCCGAATGGAGGCAACGAGAGCGAAGAGTGAGACGGCAAATCTGCGTACCACGGCTGCTGGCCAGACGGCAAAGCTGAACGAAGAGACCGCCAAGTCAGGCGAGCAGACTGAGGTAGCGGCGAATGCGATGCGGGAGCGGGATGCGCTGCGAGGGACGGTAGCAGCACAAGCGGACCAGATGACACGATTGACGACGGATGCGACGAAGGCACGGCAGGTGCTGGAGGCGCTGACCGATCGGGGGGCGCTGCGGGTCACGCTGACTAAGCCGAAGACGAGCGCGGCTCCGACGGGGCGAGCTACCTATGTGGCGAGCCGAGGCACGCTGGTATTTCTGGCGAGCAATCTGGCTCCTTTGAAGCCGAACAAGGTGTATCAACTTTGGATTATGCCCGCAGATGGCTCTAATCCGGTTCCGGCAGGCACGTTTGCGCCGGATGAGCGAGGTAACGCGAGCGTCGTATATGGGCAGTTTCCGAGAGCGGTGCCGGCGAAGGGATTCGCGGTGACGATCGAGAATGAGGGCGGTTCGCAGACACCGACGCTGCCGATTATTCTTGCTGGCTAAGATTGGCAAGCAGGCAGGTGTTCAATGAGCGATCCGTTAGTTACTTATCTTGAGGACCATAAAGCAGGCGCAGGTCTTGCCATCGGGCTCTTGCAAGCGATGGAGGCTCGGCATGATGACAAGTCTCTCAGTCAATTTGCCCGGTCTATTCTTGTCGGTGTCGAGGAGGATGAAAAGACGCTTCAGATCCTTGCCAAAGAGATCGGTACTGGGTCCAATCTTCTGAAAGAGGCCACAGCGTGGGTGGGTGAGAAGGCCAGTCGCGTCAAACTCGGAGCGGGCTTGTCCGGTGACTTTGGAACATTTGAGGCGCTTGAATTCCTCGCGTTGGGCATCCAGGGCAAACTTAGTCTTTGGCATGCCCTGCAAGTAGTTGCTGTGCTGGACACTCGTTTGCGCGGCCTAGACTTCAATGCACTTATTGCCAAAGCTGAAGCACAATACACAAAGGTAGAAGAACGAAGGCTGGCACTAGCTTCGACTGCTCTGAGCCCGACCACGCTTAGAACAGAATCCTAGAAAAGGCTGTCGAGGTTTCAATTTCCG
>JAABUX010001556.1_pt1 | contig 34320 bp, 28 predicted proteins | sample 5561851 | NCBI WGS metagenome assembly JAABUX01 (sample SAMN10711883, study PRJNA513361) | rock metagenome | isolation source: Antarctica rocks | place: Antarctica: Victoria Land, Richard Nunatak red sandstone | collected 2016-01-03
CATGTTGGCAAAGCTCAAAGATTGGCGCCGCGTCGCTACCCGCTACGACCGATGTGCGCACACTTCCATGTCTGCCATCGTCATCGCTGCCACCATGTTATTCTGGATCAATGAGTCCTGAGCCTAGGTTTCCTGACCAGAGTTTATGTGTCTTGAGGCGGCTAAGATATCGGTCCCAATCGCACGATTTGTGTCCCCTAGCAGATAAATCGTTACACATCCAGGTTCGCCACCTTCAGCGCGTTGCCCACGATGAAGTCCCGCCGCGGCTCCACCACGTCGCCCATCAACGTTGAGAACACCTGGGCTGCCTCCTCCACGTCGCCCACCCGCACCTGCAGCAGCGTCCGGATTGAGGGATCGAGCGTCGTCTTCCACAGCTGCTCGGGGTTCATCTCGCCGAGCCCCTTGAAGCGGTTGATCGACAGCCCCTTGCGGCCCTGCGCCAGCAGCCGGTCGAACGTGCTCGCGGGACCAGGGACCATCGACTCGTCCCGATCCAACTTCAGCGTTGCCGGCGTCTCGAACTTCGCGGCCAGTGCGTCCGTTCGGTCGAACAACCATCGGGCCTCGGCGCTGCGCAGGCTGCCTGCGTCGATGAAGTGCCGGTCGGCAACACCACGGACCATGCGGCCCATCGACAAGCCCCGCTCATCGGCGGACACCTGCCAGCCGCGTTCGGTCGGTTGCGAAATCGCGTTCAGCCGCTGCACCAGCGTGGGCGCCGCGGCGGTCGCCCGGCCGACATCGGCGGTCAGCGTCCCGGCGATGGCGGCTTGCTCCAGCAAGGTCGTCGGCACCGATTGGGCCAGCCGGCGCAAATTCACCCAGGCCTCCCGCAGCCAACCCGTCTCGCGGGCCAACTCGTCGCCCTCAAGCACGCAACCGTCGGCATAAGTCAGGCGCCCGTCGGCGAGCGCCTTGTCGATCAGGTAGTCCTCCAGCGCCCGGTCGTCCTTCAGGTAGCGCTCGTCATTGCCCCGCTTCGCGCGGAACAGCGGCGGCTGGGCGATGTACAAATGTCCGCGTGCAATCAACTCCGGCATCTGGCGGAAGAAGAACGTCAGCAGCAACGTCCGGATATGGCTCCCGTCCACGTCGGCGTCCGTCATGATGACGATGCGGTGGTAGCGCAGCTTGGTCACGTCGAACCCGCCCTGCTCCGGCTCGCCGCGGCCGATCCCGGTGCCGAGCGCCGTGATCAGCGTGCCGATCTCGGCGCTGCCCAGCATGCGGTCGAACCGGGCGCGTTCCACGTTCAGGATCTTGCCTTTCAACGGCAGGATCGCCTGGAACTTGCGGTTGCGGCCCTGCTTGGCGGACCCGCCGGCGCTGTCGCCCTCGACGATGAAGATTTCCGCCTTCGCCGGGTCGCGCTCCTGGCAGTCGGCCAGCTTGCCCGGCAAGGTGCTCACGTCCAGCACGCCCTTGCGCCGGGTCAGCTCACGCGCGCGGCGGGCGGCCTCGCGGGCGGAGGCGGCGTCCATCACCTTCTGGATGATCGACTTGGCTTCTTTCGGGTGCGTCTCGAACCAGTGGCTGACGGTGTCGGCCACTGCCGCTTGCACCACCGGCTGCACCTCGGAGCTGACCAGCTTGTCCTTGGTCTGGCTGCTGAACTTCGGGTCCGGCACCTTCACCGACAGCACCGCGGTCATGCCCTCGCGCATGTCCTCGCCGACCAACGCGAGGCTGTCCTTCTTGCCCATCCCCTCGGCATATTTCGTGACCACGCGGGTCAGCGCCTGGCGGAAGCCGGCCAGGTGGCTGCCGCCATCGCGCTGCGGGATGTTGTTGGTGAAGCACAGCATCGTTTCATGGAAGCTGTCGTTCCAGCTCAGCGCGAACTCGACGCGGATGCCGACTTGGCTCTCCAGCGTCGTCACGCTGATCGGCTGCGCCGTCACCGGGGTCTTGGCGCGGTCGAGATACCGCACGAACGCGACCAGTCCGCCCTCGTAGTGGAACTTGGTTTCCTGCGCCGGGGCGTGGCGCTCGTCGCGCAGGGTGATGCGCAGGCCGGAGTTGAGGAATGCCAGCTCCCGCAGCCGCTTCTCCAGGATGGCGTACTCGAACTCGGTCTTGGTGAAGGTCGCGGGCGACGCCTTGAACGTCACCTCGGTGCCGGACGGCTTATCCGACGGGCCGACCACGATCAGCGGCGCCACCGCGTCGCCGTTCTCGAACCGGATGAAGTGCTCCGATCCCTCGCGCCAAATCCGCACCTCCATCCAGTCGGACAAGGCGTTGACCACGGCGGCGCCCACGCCGTGCAAGCCGCCGGACACCTTGTAGCTGTTCTGGTTGAACTTGCCGCCGGCGTGCAGCCGGGTCAGCACGACCTCGGTCGCGGACACGCCTTCCTCATGGTGGATGTCCGTCGGGATGCCGCGGCCGTCGTCGCGCACCGTCACCGAGCCGTCGGCGTTCAGGGTCAACTCGCAGCTGGTCGCGAACCCGGCCTGCGCCTCGTCGACCGCGTTGTCGATGATTTCGAACGCCATGTGGTGCAGGCCGGACCCGTCATCGGTGTCGCCGATGTACATCCCCGGCCGCTTGCGCACGGCGTCCAAGCCACGCAGGACGGAGATCGAAGCGGCGTCGTAGGAATCGTGCTCGGGTACGGGCGCGGCGGTGTCGGACATGCCGGCTGACAGCTCCAGGGTGTGAGGAATTCAGACCGCTATATAGCTATTCGAACCCACAAAAGACAGCCCCGGACGCTGGGAAACCCGGATCGGGGCGCAAGCCGCCGCCGCCGGTGCGGAACCCTTCCGCAATCCCCCGCAGCGGCGCGAACGTTTCGGAGTCGGTGCCTGTCAGCAGCACCTGCGCCGGCAGGGCGGCCAATGCGGCGAACAGCGCGGCCCGGCGTGGCGCGTCCAGATGGACGGCCGGTTCGTCCAGCAGCAGCAAGGGCGCGAACCCCCGCGCCTGCGCGATCAGCGCCGCATGGCCGAGCACCACCCCGACCAGCAGCGCCTTTTGCTGCCCCGTGCTGGCCAGCGCCGCCGCCCGTCCAGTGTCCGCGTCCGCCAAGCCCATGTCGGCCCGATGCGCGCCCAGGCTGGACGACCCGGCGGCGGCATCCCCCGCGCGCGCCTCCGCCAATGCCCCGCGCAGCCAGTCCTCCACCGCGAGCGCCGGATCCGCGGCCAGGCGATCCGCGATCGGATCCAGCAACATCAGCCGCGCCGGCGGAAATTCACCGGCGCCGCCATCTGCCAGCGCCGCGTTCAGCCGCGCCACCAGCGATGCCCGTGCCGCCGTGGCTGCGACGGCGTGCCGCGCCATCGAGTCCTCCAGCCCCGCCACCCAGGCCGGGTCGACGCCGCCTTCGGCCAGCAGGCGGTTGCGGCGGGTCATGGCGGCGTCGTGGGCCGCGACCTCCCGCGCGTGGCCCGGCTCCAGCGCCCACACGAGACGGTCAAGGAAGCGCCGCCGTCCCGACGCGCCTTCCAGGAACAGCCGGTCCATCTGCGGGGTCAGCCAGACGGCGGCGATCCGGGCGGCGATCTCCGCCTGGTTGCGCGGCGCGTCCCCGTCCAGCCGGAACACCCGGCGATCCCCGCCCCCCCCTGGGAGCGTCCCCGTGCCGATATCGGTGACCTCGCCGTGCCGCGACAGCCGTCCCGCCACGCCCCAACCGCCGGAACCGCCCTGGCGTGGCAGGTCCGTCAGCCGCGCCGCCCGCAGGCCGCGTCCGGGCACGAGCATCGACACCGCTTCGAGCAGGTTGGTCTTGCCGCTCCCGTTCGGGCCCGTGAGCACGCAAACCCGCGCGGTCGGACGCCAGGTGAGCGTCGGGTAGCTGCGGAAATCGGTGATCGCGAGGCGGGTGAGGCGAAGCGTCAAGGCAGGGAGCCAGCCTCCTCACGTTTCAGCAGCGCCTCGTCGATTTGAACGAGCAGGTTGGGAAAGTCGACCGGCTTCGCGTGGTAGTCGTCGCACCCGGCCGCCAAGGCTTTCGCGCGATCCCCGGCCATGGCGTGCGCCGTCAAGGCGATGATCGGGATCACGGCGCGGATGGGATCGCCGTGCAGGATGCGGGCGACGGTCCAGCCATCCATGATCGGCAGGTCCATGTCCAACAGGATGATGTCCGGCGCCTCGGCGCTCACCTGGTCGAGGGCGTGCTGGCCGTCATGGGCCAGCACGACTTCAAAGCCGTGCCGGCGGAGCCGGCGCGACAGGAAATCCCAAAGTTCCTCGTGGTCCTCGACCAACAAAATTTTAGTCACGTGACTTTGCTCCCGCTTTGCCGATCTCACCGTCCGATGTAGGAGCCGCTGACGCGTATAGCACCACCTCGCCGATCCACACGGACGCGCCCGTCCTGCCTGTCCCTTCAGGAAACCCCCGATGCCAGCGTCCCTGCCGAACCAGCCCGAAGCGTACCTGCCCCCGGGCGCCCCTGGGCCGGTTCGCACCGGCCTCTCGGTCCTGAATGCGGGGGCCGTCGTCGTCGCCGGGCTGTATTTCGGGCGCGAGCTGTTCGTGCCCCTCGTGCTCGCGGTCCTGCTCGCGTTCGTGCTGGCGCCGGCGGTGTCGCTGCTGCAGCGCGCCCGCATCGGCAAGGCGCCTTCCGTCCTGATTGCCGTGGCGCTCGCCTTCGTCGTCATCAGCTCCATCGGCCTCGTCGTCGGTCGCCAGGCGACCACGCTGGCGGCCAGCCTGCCGAGCTACAGCGCGACCATCCAGGACAAGTTGAGGTCGCTGACCGTCGGAGGCGAACTTCTCGGACGCCTCAACGCCTCGATCCGTTCGCTGATGGGCGACGGCGGCGGGGGCGTGACCGGCGCTGGGCTGGGCGCCGCGCAAACCAGCGTGGCGGTGGTTCCAGCGCCCGCCACCGCCGGGCTGGCGGGCGAGCTGGACGCTTCCTCGGCGCTGTTGATCGTCCGCACGGTCGTCCAGCCGCTGTTCAGCCCTTTGGCCACCCTGGGCATCGTGGTGGTCTTCGTCATCTTCGTGCTGCTTTCCCGAGAGGATTTGCGGGACCGGCTGGTCCGCCTGGTCGGCCGGCAGGACCTGCACCGCACGATCCTGGCGATGAACGATGCGGCCCGGCGGCTGTCTCGCTTCTTCCTGATCCAGGTGGCGCTGAACACCGGTTTCGGCGTCGTCATCGCGGCAGGCCTTTGGCTGGTCGGCCTGCCAAACCCGGTCCTGTGGGGCATCCTCGCCGCTTTGATGCGCTTCGTGCCGTTCATCGGCACCTTCATCGCCGTGGCGCCCCCCCTCGTGCTGGCGCTCGCCGTGGCGCCGGGCTGGTCGCTGGCGGTGATCGTGCTCGGGCTGTTCGCCTTGGCTGACCTGGCCATGGGCCAGGTAGTCGAGCCGCTGCTGTACGGCCATAGCACCGGGCTGTCGCCGATCGCGGTCATCTTGTCGGCGGCATTCTGGGCATTCCTGTGGGGGCCGATCGGCCTGCTGCTGGCAACCCCGCTGACGGTGTGCCTGGTCGTGATCGGCCGCCATGTCGAGCCGCTGGCCTTTCTGGAGGTGATGCTCGGAGATCGCCCCCCGCTCGAACCGCCGGAAACGTTCTACCAGCGTGCGCTCGAGGGCAACGCCAAGGAATTGGCCGCCCAGGCTCGCAAGATCATCGGCGAGAGCTCGCTTGCCGAGTACTATGATCGCGTGGCTACGCGTGGCCTGGCTCTTGCGCAGGCCGATCTGTCCCGCGACAGCCTGGCATTCGAGCGACTCGAAGCCATCCACCGGCAGATCGAGGCCCTGCTGGCCGGCCTGGCCCAGGCCGGCTCCGGTGCTGGACCGGCCCACTCCGCGGCGGCGCCCCTCGAATGGCGGGTGGACAACGCCGTCGTCTGCATTCCCGGGCGAGGCCAGCTTGACGACCTGGCCGCGACGATGGCGATGCAGGTGTTGCAAGGCGCCGGGTTCGGCGTGTCTTGCCAGTCCAATGCGATTCTCGGCGCCGGACGCCCGCAGCAAGAAAGCTTCGCCGGCACCCGCCTGTGTTGCCTGTCGGTGCTGGAACAGGGCAGCAGCGCGTCCGGCATCCGCTACCTGCTGCGGCGGATCGAGCGGCAGATGCCGAATGCCACGGTCGTTGTCTGCCTTTGGCACGCGGCAGGCGCCAGCCCGCTGCTGGCAACTTTGCGGTCGGAAGGCAGCGAGGAAACGATCATCCTGTCGGTGGGCGAGCTGGTCGCGTTGGCCAGGGCGATTTCGACCCGGGCGCCACGGCCAGCGGTCCAGCCAACACCGTCGGATGCCGTTCCATGATCGCGATCCCGGGCGAGGCCTGGTCCACGTAAGCGAAACACCGTGCAACCACGCTGCCCGACGCGCGCTTGACCCAGACTTCAAAAATTCTCTCCGACTTCAAACATTTTCCAGACTTCAAACACTTCTTTGTGCAGGTAGACGGATGTCCCAGTCGAATGACTTTCGCATCGAGGAAGGCCATCCGTTCCCGCAAGGGGCGACCTGGACCGGTCTCGGCGTGAACTTCGCGATCTTCTCGGCGCATGCCACGAAAGTGGAGCTGTGCCTGTTCGACGACCGCGGGGAGACGGAAATCGGCCGCGTCGATCTGCCCGAGTACACCAACGAAATCTGGCACGGCTTCCTGCCCCATGCCCGGCCCGGCACCGTGTACGGCTACCGCGTGCACGGGCCGTACGAGCCCGAGAGCGGCCACCGCTTCAACCCCAACAAGCTTGTGCTGGACCCTTACGCCAAGGCCGTGGTCGGCCAGATCACCTGGGCGCCGGAGCTGTTCGGCTACACGATGGGCGAGGAGCACACCACCTTCGACGAGCGCGACAGCGCCAAGTTCATGCCGAAGGGGCGCGTGATCGACCCGGCCTTCACCTGGGGCGAGGACCGCGCGCCGCGCGTGCCGTGGGAGCGGACCGTCATCTACGAAACCCACGTCAAGGGCTTCACCAAGCTGCACCCGGCGGTGCCGGAGGAGTTGCGCGGCACCTTCCGCGGCCTCGCGACGCCGGAGGTGGTGCGCTACATCCGCGACCTCGGCGTCACCAGCGTCGAATTGCTGCCGGTGCACATGTTCGCCGACGACAGCTACCTCGTGGAGAAGGGGCTGGTGAACTACTGGGGCTACTCCACCCTGTCGTTCTTCGCCCCGAGCCGCCGCTATGCCAGCGTGCCGGACTTCGCCTTCTCCGAGTTCAAGGAGATGGTCAGCCGGTTCCACGCCGCCGGCATCGAGGTCATCATGGACGTGGTGTACAACCACACCTGCGAGGGCAACGAGAAAGGGCCGACGCTGTCGTTCAAGGGCATCGACAACGCCAGCTACTACCGCCTGCTGCCCGACCAGAAACGCTACTACATCAACGACACCGGCACCGGGAACACGTTCAACCTGTCGAACGCGCGCGTCATCCAGCTGGTGATGGACAGCCTGCGCTACTGGGTGAGCGAGATGCACGTGGACGGGTTCCGCTTCGACCTCGGCACCATCCTGGCCCGCGAAAGCCACGGCTTCGACCAGAAAAGCGGCTTCCTGCGCGCCGTCGGCCAGGACCCGGTGCTGAGCCAAGTCAAGATGATCACCGAACCCTGGGATTGCGGCCCCGGCGGCTATCAGGTGGGCGGCTTCCCGCCGGGTTGGGCGGAGTGGAACGACCGCTACCGCGACAACGTGCGCGCCTACTGGAAAGGCGACGCCGGCAAGGTCACGGATTTGGCGACCCGGTTCACCGGCAGCAGCGACTTCTTCAACCATCGCGGGCGGCCGGCCTGGTCGTCCGTCAACTTCCTGACGGCGCATGACGGCTTCACCTTGAACGATTGGGCGTCGTACGACGAGAAGCACAACGACGCGAACGGCGAGAACAACAACGACGGCAACAGCAACAACGAAAGCTGGAACTGCGGCGCGGAAGGCCTGACCGACGACCCCGAGATCAACGCGCTCCGCACCCGGCAGCTCAAGAACATGCTGGCGACCTTGCTGCTGTCCCGCGGCACGCCGATGCTGCTGGCGGGCGACGAGTTCGGCCGCACCCAGGGCGGCAACAACAATGCCTACTGTCAGGACAACGAGATAAGCTGGTTGGATTGGGAACTGGAGGCCAAGGGCAAGAGCCTGATCCGCTTCGTGTCCCGGCTGACGGCGCTCCGCCGGCGCCTGCCAATCCTGTACCGGTCCCGGTTCCTGACCGCCCAGTGGAACGAGGAGATCGGCGTCAAGGACGTCACCTGGCTGAAACCGACCGGTGACGAGATGGACCAGGCGGCGTGGGACGACGCGAACACGCGGTGCCTCGGCATCCTGCTGGACGGGCGGGCGCAGGCATCCGGCGACGCGGCGCGGACGCGACGGTGCTGGTGATCCTGAACTCGTACCACGATGGCATCCCGTTCACCCTTCCCGCGGTGTCCGGCGGCCTGGGATGGCGGTGTTCGGTCGACACCAACCAGGATGGCAGCCCGGACGGGACGCAGTTCGAGTTCAACGCCGAGTACATCGTGACCGGGCGCTCCTTGCTGCTGTTCGAACTGGTGCTGGACGGTGCCTACGGCGAGGCGCGGGGCGTCCCGTCCTACTCCCATCCCGCCGTCTCCATCGAGGCGAGCGACTAGCGGGCCGGAGAGGCTCAGGGACGGACTGCAAGCGGCCAAAAGAACGCGATCAAGGGCACGCCGGCGGCGACCACGACGATCGAGAGGGGCAGGCCGAGACGCCAGTAGTCGCCGAACCGGTAACCTCCCGGCCCCATCACGAGCGTGTTGCACTGATGGCCGATCGGCGACAGGAAATCGCACGCGCATCCCAAGGCGACCGCCATCAGGAAGGGGTCCGGGTTGAGCCCCAGCTTGCCCGCCAACGTTCCCGCGATCGGGCCGAGCATCAGCACCGTCGGCGCGTTGTGCAGGAACGGCGTCACGAGCATGGCGATCACCATGATGATCGCCAGCGCCCCCGCGGGCGGAACGCTGTGCAACACCCCCTCCAGCCAGCCTGCGAGGAGGTCGGTGCCGCCGGTGCGGCGCACCGCCTCGCTGACCGGGATCAGCGCCGCCAACAGGATGAGGACGTGCCATTCCATGGTGTGATAGGCCTCCTCCATGGTGAGCACCCGGGCCACCAGCAGGATCACGGCGGCGGCGAAGAAGGCGATCGCGACCGGAATGAGGTTGAGCGCCACCAGCGCCATCGCAGCCGCAAGCACCAGGAGCGGCAACCACCCGCGATGGCTCTGGCCCAGGGAAATCGTGCGCGCCGCGAGGGGCAGCACGTGCAAGGCCCCGAGCGTCTCCGACATGCTGCCGGATGCGCCTTTCAGCACCACCACGTCGCCGGCCCGGAAGCGCAGCGCGTGCAGCCGCTGCCCCACGCGCTCACCGCTGCGGCTGACGGCGAGCAGCGCCACGTGGTAGCGGTCGCGCAGGCCCATCGTGTCCGAGGTGCGGCCGATCAGGGCGGAATCGCCGGTGACGACGCCCTCGACGACGCTCTGCCCCGTCTCCGCCCCTTCCCCGGCGTCGTTGGCCAACCGCAGCCGGCCGCGCGCGACCAGGCGTTCGAGGCTTCCGGGTTCGCCTTCCAGCATCAGCACGTCGTCGGTCCGCAGCGCCGCCGCCGGTGTCGGCAGGAAGCGGCGGAAGCGCTCGCGCACGATGCCTGAAACGATCACCTCCCCGTCGCTGAACGCTTCGAGCGCCGCGACCGTCTTGCCGACCAGCGGGCTCTCGGCCGGCAAGCTGGCTTCGGCGACGTAGCGTTCCAGGTTGAACGCAGCCTCGATCCCGGCCGCCGCCTTGCGCCCGCGGGGCAGCAGCCGGTAGGCGAAGCTGAGGAACGCCATGCCCAGCACGGCGATGCACAGCCCCACGGGGGTGAAGTCGAACATCCCGAACGGGTGCCCGGTGACGTCCTGCCGAACCTTGGAGATGATGATGTTAGGCGACGTGCCGATCAGCGTCACCACGCCGCCCACCAGCGAGCCGAACGCCATCGGCATCAGCAGCTTGGACGCCGACGTGCCGGTCCGCCTGGACAATTGCAGTGCGACGGGCATGAAGATCGCGAGCGCCCCCACGTTCTTGGTGACCATGGACATGACGGTCACCGCCACCACGAGCGCCGGGACCTGCGCCTGCTCGGTCTTGAGATACGGCAGCAACGGCCGCATCACGGTTTCGACGACCCCGGAACGGGAGATGGCGGCGCTGACGATCAGGGCGGTCGCGACGATGATCACCACGTCGTCGCCAAGGCCGGCGAACGCCGAGCCGGCCGGAACTACGCCGGTCACCACGCCGGCCAGCAGCGCCAGGAGCGCCACCAGGTCGTATGGCAGCCGCCCCCAGACGAACAGCACGATGGTGCAGCCTATGATGCCGAACGCGGTTGCCTGGTCGAGGGTCACGCAGCCTCCGTGTCCGGCGTTCATGCCATATGAGGTTCCGGCCAGGGAACATTGCCGAGGGGATGGCGTAGTATCCATTCTGTTGCGGGGTGCCAAGTGACCAACGATGTGCAAGCGAGGGAGGACCGGCGTCCCGGCTTGACGGCCGCCGTGCGGGAATTTGGCTGGCTCAACATCTTTCCCGGGCTCCTGCTGATCGTGGGCCTTGGGGCCGCCGCATGGTCGCTGGCCATTGCGCATCACACCCGCGTCCTGGTGGCTGAGGAGAATCGGGTGCTGGTGGCGGCCGAGCACCTGCTGTCCACCCTCAAGGACCTGGAAACGGGGGAGCGCGGCTATGCGCTCACGGGCGAACAGGCCTACCTCGAACCCTACGAGACGGCGCGCTCCACCTTGGACGGCGCCATCGCGGCGATCAGCTCGCAAGGGCAGGCGAATGACCGGTTGGCCGCGCTCGTCAAGGTCAAGCGGGAGTTCGCGCGCCGGGTCATCGCTGCCCGGCGGGACCTGGGACTGGACGCCGCGATCGCGCTGGTCCGGTCCGGCGAGGACAAGGCGTCGATGGATGACGTGCGGTCGGCCATCGCCTCGCTGCAGGACGACGCCCGGGCGCGGATCGCTCAGGGCGACCGCGGGGAAGCGGTGCGGGGGCCGTTGCTGGTCACCTTGGCGGCCCTGGCCATATTGGCGGCATTCGCCGCGGTCGCGCTGCTCGCCCTGCGCCGGCGCCGGGCGGAACGCGCCAGCGTGGCGCTGCTCAGCAGCGTTCTGGACAACGCTCCCATCGGGCTCGGCCTGCTCGACCCCGGCCTGCGCGTGCGCCACATGAACCGCCGGCTGTCCGCCATGGGCGAACGGGCGCTCGACGCCGACGTCGGCCACAGCCTGTGGGATATCCTGCCCGACATGCGCGAGGCGCTGGAACCGCGGTTGCAGGAGGTGCTCGACGCTGGCCGCACGGTGGCCAACGTCGACGTCGCCGTGCAGAGCCGGGTCAATGCCACACAGTTGCGGGAGTTCCAGTTCGGCTTCTTCCCGCTGCCGGCGGCGACCGGTTCGACGGCGGGAGCGGGCTTGGTGGTCACGGACGTCACCCTCCGCAAGCGGGCCGAACGCCGGCTGCGGGAAAGCGAGGAGCGGTTCCGGACCTTGATCGAGACCAGCGCTGCCATCGTCTGGACCACCACGGCAGAGGGCGAACTGGTCGGGGCGCAGCCGAGTTGGACCGCCTACACCGGGCAGGCCGAGGCGGAGTACGCGGCGCTGGGCTGGATGCAAGCGGTCCATCCCGAGGACCGGGAAGCCACGCTGCAGGCATGGCAGCGCGCCCTCGCCGACCATACGCTGTATAGTGTGGAACACCGCCTGCGCCGGGCCGACGGCGAATGGCGCACGATGGCCGTGCGTGGCGTGCCGATCCTGGACGACGGCGAGGCTCGCGAGTGGGTCGGCACTCACACCGACATCACCGAACGCAAGCAGGTCGAGGCGGAGCTGAGCGCCGCCAAGGATACCGCCGAGTCGGCCAACCGCGCCAAAAGCCAGTTCCTCGCCAACATGAGCCACGAGTTGCGCACGCCATTGTCGGCGGTCATCGGCTACAGCGAAATGCTCGAGGAGGAGATGGAGGAGGCGGGCGACGAGGGTTTGCTGGGCGACGTTCGCAAGATCCAGTCCAACGCGCGCCACCTGCTCAGCCTGATCAACGACGTGCTCGACCTGTCCAAGATCGAGGCGGACCGGATGACCACCTACGCCGAAACCTTCGCCATCGAGGAACTGGTGCGCGGCGTCGCCTCGACCGTGGACAGCCTGGTGCAGCAGAAGGGCAACGAGGTCGTGCTCGAGTTGGCGCCGGACCTGGGCAACATGCACACCGACCAGGTGAAGTTGCGGCAATGCTTGTTCAACCTCGTCAGCAACGCCGCGAAGTTCACCGAAGCCGGCCGGATCGTGCTGCGGGTGACCCGGTCCGGCGACGAAGTCGTGTTCAGCGTCGCCGACAGCGGCATCGGCATGACGCCGGAACAGCTGGAGCGGTTGTTCGAGCGGTTCACCCAGGCCGACGTCTCGACCACGCGGCGCTTCGGCGGCACCGGACTGGGCTTGGCGATCACGCGCGCGTTCTGCCGCCTGCTGGGCGGGGACGTGGACGTCAGCAGCACCTACGGGAAAGGTTCGACGTTCACCATCCGCCTGCCGGCCGAAATGCCGGAGCAGCCGCCCGAAGATGCGCTCGCGCCATCCCCGGCGGACGCTGGGGAGCACCTCGTCCTGGTGGTCGACGACGACCCGGCCCAACGCGACCTGCTGAGCCGGTTCCTGGAACGGGAAGGATTTGCGGTGCAAACGGCCTCGGACGGCCGCGCAGGGATCGAACTCGCCCGCACCCAACACCCCCGTGCGATCCTGCTGGACGTGATGATGCCGCAGATGGACGGCTGGTCGGTGCTCAGCGCGCTCAAGGCCGACCCCGAGCTGGCGAAGATTCCGGTCGTGATGGTCACGTTCGTCAACGAACCGGGCTTGGGCGAGTCGCTGGGCGCTGCCGACACCGTGCTCAAGCCGGTCGAATGGGACCGGCTCAAGGGGGTCATGGAGCGGTTCCGCGGCGACGCCGGCGATATCCTGGTGGTGGACGACGATCCGGACGCCCGGACCCGCCTGCGAACCGTGCTCGAACGAAACGGCTGGACCGTGTCGGAGGCGGGAAACGGCCGCGAGGCGCTGGACACCGTGACGCACGCGCCGCCGCAACTCATCCTGCTCGACCTCACCATGCCGGTGATGGACGGCTTCGCATTCCTGCATGAACTTCGCCAACGGCCCGGTTGCGGCGACATTCCCGTCGTGGTCCTGACCGCGCGCGACTTGGACGCGGATGAACGGCGGCGTCTCGATGGCGCGGACCGCGTGCTGAGCAAGGGTGGCACGAACCTGCGTCAGCTCGCCGGGGAACTCCGTGCGCTCACGCCGTCCCACGCCGAAGCAGCATCCGGCCGCGTGACCCTGCCCGACCCCCCAATGCCCGACCCCCAATGAATGATTTTCCGGAGATCCAACCATGCGCCTGCTTCTCGTCGAGGATCACGAGGAAATCTGGGATTTCCTGTCCCGCCGGCTCAAGCGTCGCGGCTACGACGTCACGGTCGCCACCGACGGGCAGGCCGGCGTCGACCGCGCCCGGGCGGACCTGCCCGAGATCGTGCTGCTGGACATGAACCTGCCCATCCTGGATGGCTGGTCGGCGGCGCGTTTGCTCAAGGCCGAACCCGCCACCGCCGGCATTCCGATCATCGCCCTGACGGCGCACGCCATGTCGGGCGACCGCGAGAAGGCGCTGGCGGCGGGCTGCAACGATTACCACCCCAAGCCGATCGACTTCTCGCGGCTGCTCACCCAGATCGAAGCCTTGGCGCCCGGTGGCTAGGGCGTGAGGCTTCCGTTCGGCCGAGGTGAGCGCGACGGGGAAGCGTCCGCCCTGCAGCGACTCGCCTTTGACGAAGGCGCGGCGGCGATCGGGCGCGCGGCCCCGGCGCACCGTCCGATCCCGCGGCCCGAAAGCGTCATCGAAGCGGCGCTGGCGCAAAAGGTGCTGTTCGATTGGATGCAGAACCGGCATCAAACGCTTTATCCACTCGTGCTGAACCTGCGCAACATGACCGCCGGCGAGAAACGGATGATCGTCGGCGCAATCGCCCTCGCGTTGCAGGCCGGCGAGCAGGAGGATCCTCCCGGCAGGCGGGCCGAAGCCTGGCTGCGCTCGGTTGGCGGCAGCGACGACGAGGTCGCGGCGTTGGCCGAGGCGCGCCGCGTCGCCTGCCCGATCGGCGCGTTCGTCACGTCGGTCCGCAGCGCCGGGCAGGGTCCGCAGGCCTACGCGGCGTCGGTCGGCGCGTTGAGCCGTCGTCAACTGGTCAACCGGCGCTTCCACGACTACCTCGCCGCCCGCCTCGGCATCGCCGACGAGGTGGCGCGCAGCATGAACCGGCGCTACGGCTGAACCTCCGTCAGCTCCTGCATGAACGTTTGCAGCGCCCTGCTGTCGATCAGCAGCTTTCGCGAAAGGTCGGCCAGGGTGATCCAGCCGACCACCCTGCCCCGGCCGTTGCGCACCGGCATGCGGCGGATATGGCTGGCCGCCATCAAGTCCATCGCGGCGCGCAACGCGTCGTCCTCGTCGCAGGAGATCACCGGGCTGGTCATCACGTCCCGAACGGTGACGGCGCCGGGGGACAGCCCCGTGGCGACGTAGCGGTACAGGATGTCACGGTCGGTCACCACCCCCTCCAACTGGTCGGCCGAGCCGACCGGCAGGGCGCCGACGTCGAGTTCGCCCATCATCTCCGCCGCGCCCTGCAGGCTGGCGGCGCCATCGATGAACTCGATATCCCGCGCCATCACGTCGCCAACCTTCATCGCCCACCCCGCCTGCACGTTCTCGTCTGTATCATATCGCAAGAAAGCAGCCATGCCACCGCCGCCTGCCCAACCCAACCAGCCCGTTGACGCCATCGACCCGGGGGCGACGGAGGCCCTGCTGCGGTTCGCCAGCCAGCATGCGGAGGCGCCCTTGCCGCCGTTCGACGGCGCCGACGTGTCTGCGGCCGGGCTGGGCGTCCGCGTGCAGGGTGCGCCGTGGTGGGACGCGGCGCTCGGCGGCATCCGGCTCGGGGGGCGCGATCTTGCGGGCGCCAGCTTGCGCCGCGCCGACCTTTCCGGGGCCGACCTGGCCGGCGCCGACCTCAGCGGGGCATCGTGCAGCGGCCTGGTCCTGCGCCGGGCGCGGCTGGAGGAGGGGAATTTCCGTGGCGCCGACCTGATCGGCGGGGTGCTGAGCGGGGTGAACGCGGGCGAGGCGGATTTCAGCGACACGCTCCTGGAGGACGCCAATCTGTCCGGCGCCCGGCTGCGTTTCGCCAACTTCGCCGGCGCCGTCATGGACGGGGCGGACCTGTCCGGCGCCGACCTTTGGGGGGCCAAGCTGCCCGGCATCGCGGCGGAGCGGGCCAGCTTCCGGGGATCGCGGCTGGACGAGGCGCAACTGGCAGATGCCGACCTTGCGGCGGCCGAGCTGGTCGGGGCAACCCTGCGCCGCGCCAACCTGTCCGGCGCCCAGTTGCGGGGCGCCAACCTCCGCGAGGCCGTGCTGGATGGCGCGAACCTGGAGGGTGCCGACCTCAGCGCCGCCGTGCTGCCCCACGTGTCCCTCATCAGCTGCAACCTGCACCACGTCCGGGTTGCCGGCGCGTGGCTGGAACGCACCCGCATGCGCGCGCATCAGCTCGGGGGAGCGATTGGCGAAGAAGCGGCCGGAGAGTTCGAGGCTGCGCGCGAGGGCTACATCGTGCTGGAGCAGAACTTCCGCACCCTCGGCAGCGCCGACGACGCAAGCTGGGCGTTTCGCCGCCGCCGCCGGATGGGCAAGCGCCTGCACGCCCAACTCGCCCGAGCGGCGCTGCGGCGGCGCGACCTCGGCGCGGTGATGCCGGGCCTGCGCTGGCTGGGCGACGTGGCCGCGGAATGGCTGTGCGACTACGGCGAGAGCGTCACGCGGGTGCTGCGCGCGTTCCTTGTCGTCCTGTTCTGTTTCGCGGCAGTCTATTGGCTGACCGGATGCTTGGAACCGCGGGAGGGAGTGGCCGCGGGAGGAGGGTTCCGGCTGATCGACTACATCCTGTTCAGCCTCGACTCCATGACCACCGTCGGCACGTCCGAGGTCGGGGTGCGGCCGAGCGGCCAACTGGGAGTGCTGCTGTCCAGCGTGCAGACCGTCATGGGTACGGTCCTGCTTGGGCTGTTTGGGTTCGTGCTAGGCGTGCGGATGCGGAACTAGAGCGTCATCCGACCGAATGGGATTACCCGTCGGATAAAGGCGCTCGCTAAAACAAAGGGCTAGGGCATTTTCCGTGCGTCTATCAGCGCGGATCATGCTCTAGCGACAACGCCCGATGCTAACCGCCGAGGTGCTGCCCGGCCGCAAAGAACGCCTCCAATGTCTCGATGAACGCGGCCGGCTGCTCGGCATGCAGCCAGTGTCCGGCGTCCTTGATGGCCGCAAACCGCGCCGCCGGAAATTGCGCGCGAATGACGGGACGATGCTCCAGGAGGATGTAACTGGATTTCGCCCCGGCGATGAACAGCGCCGGCCCGGCATAGGGCGGCTCATCGGGCATGTCCCACGCCTCGATCCGCGGCAGGCAGGCGCCGATCGCGTCGAGGCCGATGCGCCAGCCAACGCCGGGCCGCCAGTTGTGCAGCAGGAAGCCGCGGATGCGCGGATCGTCGATGGCGGGAGCGAGCGCCGCATCGGCGGCGGCGCGGGACGACTCCGGCGGCACGGCGCGCATGGCCTCGACATACCCGCCGAAATGCGACGGGTACGGCACCGGCGCGATGTCCGCCACCGCCAGGCGGCTCACTGCGTCCGGGTCGTGCAGCGCCAGCCGCATCGCGACCTTGCCGCCCATCGAATGTCCCATCACCCCCGCCGGCAACGCGTCCTGGGCCCGCAGCGTCTCCAGCACGTCCGCCGCCATCGCCGGATAATCCATCGTGGCGGCGTGCGGGCTGTCGCCGTGGTTGCGAAGGTCGATCGCGATCACCCGGAACCGCGCCGCCAGCGCCCGGTGGACGTTGCCGAGGTTGCGCGCCGAACCGAACAGCCCGTGCAGCAGGGCGACCGGCGCGCCTTCCCCCAACGAATGCGCGGCCAGGATCATCCGAGGTCGAGCACGATCTTGCCGATATGCGTGCTGCTTTCCATCAAACGATGCGCCTCCGCCACCCGCTCAAGCGGGAACACGCCATGGATCACCGGCCCGCAGCGGCCCTCGGCGAGCACCGGCCAGACTTTCGAGCGCAGCGACTCCGCGATGGCGCCCTTCTGCGCCGCCGTGCGCGGGCGCATGGTCGAGCCGGTGACGGTCAGCCGCTTCACCATGATGTTCAGCAGGTCGAACTGCTCCACCTTCGAACCGGCCAGGAAGGCGATCAGCACCAGCCTCCCGTCCATCTTGAGGCAGCGCAGGTTCCGCGGAGCATACGGGCCACCGATCATGTCGAGCACCACGTCCACCCCTGCCCCGTTGGTGAACGCCTTGATGCTCTCGGCGAAGTCGGCCTCCTTGTAGTTGATCGCCGCGTCCGCCCCGAGCTTCACGCATGCGTCGCATTTCTCCGCCGACCCGGCGGTGACGTACACCCGCGCGCCGAACTCGTGCGCCAGTTGGATCGCCGTGGTGCCGATGCCGCTGCTGCCGCCGTGGATCAGCGCCGATTCGCCCGGCGCCAGGCGGCCGATGTCGAACAGGTTGGCCCAAACGGTGAAGAACGTTTCCGGCACGGCCGCCGCGCGCACGGCGTCGTAGCCGGCCGGCCATGGCAGGCACTGGGTGGACGGCACGACGCAGTATTCGGCGTACCCGCCGCCGTTCGCCAGGCCGCACACGCGCTCGCCGACCGCGTGGGTGGCGACGCCCTCCCCGACCGCGACGATTTCGCCCGCGACTTCCAAGCCCAGCACCGGGCTGGCGTCGGGCGGCGGCGGGTATTTGCCCTGGCGCTGCGCCACGTCCGGCCGGTTCACCCCGGCGGCGTGGACGTGGACCAGGACCTCGTGAGCGCGGGGCTGCGGCACGGGGCCGGTCGCGAGCGACAGCGCTTCGGGGCCGCCGGGCTGGGCCACGTCGATGTAGCGCATGGTCGGGGGCAGGGTCATCGCGGGCTCCTTATGATACGGCGCAGACTCGGCGGGCGCTCCGGGCGCGTCAACCCGCCAGCCGCACCGTTTCCGACCAGAGCCGTTCGACGAGCGCCGGGTCCAGCGCCTGCGGGTTCGGCCGGGCCTCCTTGCGCTTCTTGAAGTAACGCCCGGTGATGCCCTCGGCGTGCGGCGAAAGCGCCACGTACAGCGGCGTGTCCGCTCCCTGTTCCGGCGTCAGCATGAATGGCGCGCCGAGCCGCCACATCAGGCCGATCGGACCTGGGATGCTGCCGATCCGGGTCGCGACGACGCCTGGATGCACTACGTTCACCGCGACGCCGGCGCCATGCAGACGCCGCGCCCAGTCGAACGTCGCCATCATGATCGCGAGCTTCGAACGGCCATAGGCGGACAAGGCGTTCCATTTCCGCTCGCCTTCGAGGTCGTCGAGGTCGATCCGCGCCCGGTCGGACGCGGTGGAGCCGACGTTCACGACCCGGGCGGGCGCGGCGGCCTTCAGCGCGGATTCCAGCACATCGGTCAGCACGAACGGCGACAGGTGGTTGACGGCCAGGATCATCTCGTGGCCCTCGGGCGTCACCTGCCGCTTCGGCGTGACCAACCCGGCGTTGTTGACCAGCACGTCGATCCGCGGATGCCGCGCGGCGATGGCGCGGCCGATGCTGCGGGTGGCCTCCAGCGACGACAGGTCGGCCAGCATCAGTTCCGTGACGGCGCCGGGGGCACGCTCGGCGATCCAGCGCTGCGTGGTCTCGGCGCGGGCCGGGTTGCGCGCGACCAGCACGGTGCAGTAGCCGGCGCGGGCGAGGCCGAGCGCGATATACTGCCCGATGCCGGAGGTGGCGCCGGTGACGACGGCGATCTTCTGGTCGGCCATGATGCTTCTCTCCTGGGGGGTCCGGCAGCTGGGGGGTCCGGCAGCTGAGGGGTCCGGCAGCGATATGGGACCGGGCGCGGGTTCACCCAGTCAGCCGGGCGTAGAGCGCCAGGTCGGTGGCGCCCTCGGTGTTGAACAGCAGCACGCGGCTGCCGGGATCGAGGCCGAGCGATTCCGGATCGGCTGCGGCCTGGAGCAAGCCGGCCAGCCCCGCGGCCCCCGACTCGCCGGACACGATGCCCAGCCCGGCCAGCATCCGCATGGCGCTGACCGCCGCCTCGTCCGGGATCGCCATGAACGCGAACGCCGCGCGCTCCAGTTCCTGCCAGGCGAGCAGGCTTGGCTCCCCGCAGGCGAGTCCGGCCATGACGGTGTCGAGTGGACCGTCGGCCGCGGTGATGTTCCCGGCATGGGCGCTGGCGAGCAGGCAGGCGGCCCGGTCCGGTTCGACGACGACCAGGCGCGGGGCCGGGTCGAAGCGCGCCCGCAACTGGACGGACACCGCGGCCGCGACGCCGCCGACGCCGCCCTGGATGAAGACGTGCGTGGGCGGCGTCCCCTGCCACTGGTCGGCGGCCTCGTCCGGCATCAGCCGGTAGCCCTGCATGACGGCGCGTGGGATTTCGGTGTAGCCGGGCCAGGATGTGTCGGACACGACGAGCCAGCCCTCCGCTTCCGCGACCTGGGCCGCTGCGCGAACGCTGTCGTCGTAGGTGCCGGGAACCTGCCGGATATTGGCGCCGAACGCGGCGATCGCGTCGACGCGGGCTCGGCTGACGCCCTCGTGCACGAAGACGACGCAGCGGCAGCCGAACCGCCGGGTGCCCCAGGCGACGGAGCGGCCATGGTTGCCGTCGGTGGCGCAGGTCACGGTGACGCCGGCCGTCGCGTCCCGGAACCGCCCGCTTTCGAGGTCGGCGCTGCTGGCCGAAGCGGCGACGCCTTGCCGGGACAGCAGGTTGGCGAGCTGCCCGGCGACGGCGTACGCTCCGCCGAGCGCCTTGAAGCTGCCGAGCCCGAAGCGCCCCGACTCGTCTTTCAGCCGCACCACATCGACCGAGGCGTGCGCCGCCACATCCGCCAACTCGTGCAGCGGCGTCGGCGCGTAATCGGGCCATGACACGATTTCGGCCCGGGCGCGGCGATAACCGCCCGCAGGCAGCACCACCACGCCGGGCTGCCCATGGTGCGGGTTCAAGAACGGTTCGAAGGCCATGCCCCACCATGACCGAGGTTCGCAAGAACTCAATCCTTCTCTCCGTATTGCGAGACGCTCGCCAGGCGACGTAACGTTTGCCCATGCACGTCACCATCCTCGGCGCGAACGGCTTCATCGGCCGCAAGGTCGCCCGGCGGCTCGCTGCCGACGGCGCCCTGGCAGGAATCCCGCTTACCAGCTTGACATTGCTCGATATGACGATCCCGGACACGGTTCCAGCCGGCTTCCCCGTGCGCTGCCACGCCGGCGACATTGCGGAGCTGACGGCGTTTGCGGAAAACACCGCGGTCGTGTTCCATCTCGCCGCCGTCGTCAGCAGCGCGGCGGAAGCGGATTACGACCTGGGCTGCCGGGTGAACCTCGATGGCGTCCGGGCGGTGATCGACGCCTGCCGCAAGCTGCCGGCGCCGCCTCGCGTGGTGTTCACCAGCAGCGTCGCCAGCTTCTCCGGCGGGCAGGCGGCCGTGCTCGGCGACGACGCGCGGCAGACCCCGGCCAACAGCTACGGCACGCAGAAGGCGATCGGCGAGATGCTGCTGACCGACGCCTCCCGTCGCGGCTTCCTCGACGCGGTCAACCTGCGGCTCCCCACCGTGATCGTGCGGCCAGGGCGTCCCAACAAGGCGGCGAGCAGCTTCGTCTCGGCCATCCTGCGCGAACCGTTGCTCGGCTTGCCGGCCGACCTCCCGGTCGCCGACGATTTCGCCCTATGGGTGTGCAGCCCGCGCCGTGCGGTGGAATGGCTGCTGCATGCGGCAGCCATGGACACCGGGGCCATGGGACCCGACCGCAGCGTCAACCCGCCCGGCCTGCGCGCGACCGTCGGCGACATGCTGGCCGCCCTCGACTCGGCGCGGCCAGGTGCCCCCGCCCTCGTGCATCGCCGTCCCGACCCGGCGGTGGAGGCGATCGTCGCCGGCTGGCCGGCCGCATTCCGCCCCGAGCGCGGCCTGGCACTCGGGTTCATGCCCCACGAACCGTTGACGGAGGTTGTCGCCGCTTTCATCGCCGACGACCTGGAGGACACGCGGCGGGAGCGTGGCTAAAACTCCATAGTCTCGAAAAAGTAAGCAACCCAACGCCCGCAATAGGTTGTATCTCTCCGTCGATGGTAGCAAGAGTGGCGAGGGCCTTGCGGACGCGGGAGCGTTTGGGGCCGTGTTTATCGCACTCGTGGCCGGGCGACTGAGAATGTCCTCGCTTCCCGCCAGCCCTGGCCTTTCTGGCGCCGCGCCTCAGCCGCCGTTTCGCAAGCTGCGTTCTGGACGGATCGATCGCACCCGGCGCGCGCTCGGCGAGGTCGTGCTGCACGCCCCGCAAGCGTTGCGCGCGATGGTCCGGGCGGACGAGATCTGGCTGGTGGTGCTGGCGGGCGTGGTGGGTGTCGTTTCCGGCCTGCTGGTCTTCGCCATGAACTGGAGCACCCAGGCCGCGCACCGGTTCCTGTTCGACCTCAAGCCGGGGGAGCGCTTGTCCGGCGTGGCCAGCCTCGACCGTATGAAGGCGCTGGCGATTCCAGCGGCCGGTGGGCTCGCGGTCGGGCTCGCCCTGTGGGCCGCCGCACGCTGGTGGAACCGCCGCACCGTGGACCCGATCGAGGCGAATGCCCTTTATGGCGGGCGCATGTCGCTCAGCGACTCGCTGATCGTCACCCTGCAGACCATGATGTCCAACGGCGTCGGCGCGTCGGTCGGATTGGAGGCGGGCTACACCCAGATCTGCGCCGCGGTCGCCTCGCGCCTCGGCCGCAGCTTCCGACTGCGGCGCAACGATCTGCGCTTGCTGGTCGGATGCGGCGCCGCCGCCGCCATCGCCGCGGCGTTCCAGGCGCCGCTTACCGGCTCGTTCTACGGGTTCGAGCTGGTGATCGGCACCTACTCGCTGGCGACGCTGGCGCCGGTCGTGGTCGCGGCCATTTCGGCCGTCCTTGTTTCGCGCTTCCTGACCGGCGGCACCGAGGGCTTCGACATTCGGGTTCCCTCCGCGATCGAACCCGTGGACTATCTCCCAATTCTGGCGCTCGGCATGCTGTGCGCGCTCGGCGGCATCGCGCTCATGCGCGGCGTGACGCTCACGGAGGAAGCGTTTCGCCGTAGCGGCGCGCCGACCTGGCTGCGCCCGGCGGTCGGGGGGCTGATCGTCGGCGCATTGGCGCTGTTCTCGCCGCAGGTGATGTCGTCCGGGCACGAGGCGCTGCGGGTCAGCCTGGATGCGCCGTATTCCCTCACCTACGTGGCGTTGTTGATCCTTGCCAAGTCGCTGGCGTCGGCCGTGTCGATCGGCTCGGGGTTCCGCGGCGGCTTGTTCTTCGCCTCGCTGTTCCTGGGCGCGCTGCTCGGCAAGGCGTTCGCCGGGTTGCTGGCGCTGGTCACCGCCGTGCAAGCCCTGCCTGCGGTGGTGTGCGCCCTGGTGGGCATGAGCGCGCTGGCCGTGGCGGTGGTCGGCGGGCCGCTGACGATGGCGTTCCTGGCGCTCGAAAGCACCGGCAGCCTGCCGATGACGGTGGCGGTGCTGGCGGCCTCGGTGGTGTCGGCGCTGACGGTGCGACGCACCTTCGGCTACTCGTTCGCGACCTGGCGCTTCCACCTGCGCGGCGAGGCGATCCGTGGCGCCGTCGACATCGGCTGGATGCGGAGCCTGACGGTGGGCCGGATGATGCGCAAGGACCTGCGCACGGTCCGCTCCGACCTGCCGATGGCCGCGTTCCGCCGCGCCATCCCGCTCGGGTCGGTGGAGCGTGCCGTGGCAGTGGACGAGCGCGACCGCTACGCCGGGATGGTGCTGACTCCTGAGGCGCACGCCGCCGAGGAGACCGTGTCCCGCATCTCGGAGTTGCTGCACTACCCGAAAAGCGTGCTGCTGCCGCAAATGACCATCAAGGAGGCGGTGCAGATGTTCGAAGCCTCGGAATCGGACGCCCTGGCCGTCGTCGACGGGCCGGAAACGATGAAAGTGATCGGGCTGTTGACCGAGCAGTATGCCCTGCGGCGCTACACCGAGGAGCTGGACCGGCGGCGGCGGGAGCTGACCGGGGAAACCTGACCCAAGCCGTCACAGCGCGGCCGGCAACTCGACACGAGCGGCGCGCTCGCTGTAGCGATCCACCAAGGTGTCCGCCCGGTCGCGCAGCAGCCAGGTGAAGCGCACCAACTCCTCCATCACGTCCACCACGCGGTCGTACAGCGGTCCCGGCCGCATCCGCCCGGGTTCGTCGAATTGCTCGTACGCCTTGGGCACGCTGGACTGGTTGGGGATCGTGAACATCCGCATCCAGCGCCCGAGCAGGCGCAGCGTGTTCACGGCGTTGAAGCTTTGCGAGCCGCCCGACACCTGCATCACCGCAAGCGTGCGGCCCTGGGTCGGGCGCAGGGCGCCCAACTCCAGCGGCAGCCAGTCGATCTGGTTCTTGAACACCCCTGTGGCCGCGCCGTGCATCTCCGGGCTGCACCAGACCTGGCCCTCGGACCAGAGCGATAAGGCGCGAAGCTCCTGCACCTTGGGATGGTCCGGGCCGACGCTGCCGGCGATCGGCAGCCCGCTTGGGTCGAAGATGCGCGGCTCGGCGCCGAGCAGGACCAGCAGCCGCGCCGCTTCCTCGATCAGGAGCTTGGAGTAGGACCGCTCGCGCAGGCTGCCATAAAGCAGCAGGATGCGTGGCGGGTGGTCGGCCCGCACGCCGGGTTCCAGCCTGGCCAAATCGGGTGGAACCAACAGCTCGCGCCGTAGCGCCGGCATCGGCTCGCTCGGCGAGGGTAGTGCGTCCATGCGGCCTACGCGGCGTGCCGGGCAGCCCCGGCCTCGTACCAGGCCCGGCTTGCCCGCACGATATGCACGACGGACAGCATGACCGGCACCTCGACCAGCACGCCAACCACGGTGGCCAGCGCCGCGCCGGACTGGAAGCCGAACAGGGCGATGGCGGCGGCGACCGCGAGCTCGAAGAAGTTGCTGGCGCCGATCAGCGCCGACGGCCCGGCGACGCACCACGCCGAGCCGAGCCGGCGGTTCAGCCAGTAGGCCAGGCCCGCGTTGAAGTAGACCTGGATCAGGATCGGCACGGCCAGCAGCAGGATGACCACGGGCTGGCGCACGATCTGCTCCCCTTGCAAGCCGAACAGCAGCACCAGCGTAAGCAGCAGGGCGCACAGCGACACCGGTCCCAACGTGGTCAGGGTCCGCTTGAGCGCCGGCTCCCCGCCCGCACGCAGCACCGCCGCGCGCCAAAGCTGCGCTGCGATCACCGGCACCACGATGTAGAGCACGACGGAAAGCAGCAGCGTGTCCCAGGGTACGGTGATGGAGGACAAGCCGAGCAGCAGGGCGACGATCGGGGCGAAGGCAACCACCATGATGAGGTCGTTGAGCGCCACCTGGCTCAGGGTGAAGTTCGGCTCGCCGTCGAGCAGGTTGGACCAGACGAACACCATGGCGGTGCACGGCGCCGCCGCGAGCAGGATCAGCCCGGCGATGTAGCTGTCCACCTGCCCGGCCGGCAGCCAGGGCCGGAACAGCCAGCCGATGAACAGCCAGCCGAGCAGCGCCATGGAGAACGGCTTGACCAGCCAGTTCACCCCCACGGTGGCGAGGATGCCGCGCCAGTGCGCGCCGACCTGGCGCAGGCTGCCGAGGTCGATCTTGAGCAGCATCGGCACGATCATCAGCCAGATCAGGGCGGCGACCGGCAGGTTGACCTGCGCGACGGTGGCAGCGCCGATCGCGTGGAACACCCCGGGCACGAACTGGCCCAGGCCGATCCCGACCAGGATGCACAGCGCGACCCACACCGTCAGGAAGCGCTCGAAGACGCTCATCGGCGGCTGGGCCGGCAGAGCCGACACCGGCGCTTGCGTTGCGCTCATGTCGATGCTTGTCCCACACGGCGCTGTCCTGCGCCGCCGACCACGCGCTCGCCGTCCTCCTTGATAAAAGCACTCCGCTGCGGATTGGGCAGGATGTCCAGCACCAGTTCCGACGGCCGGCACAGGCGCACCTCCCGCTCCGTGAACACGAAGGGACGGTTGATCAAGATTGGATGCACCATCATCGCGTCGAGCAGGGCGTCATCGGATAGCGCCGGGTCATCCAGGCCCAGCGCGTCGCAGGGTGTGCCCTTGCGTCGCAAGGCATCGCGCACGGACAGGCAAGCGGCCTGGATTGCGCCGATCAGTTCGTCGCGGGTGGGCTGGGTCCGCAAGTACTCCACCACCCGCGGCTCCTCGCCGCTGTTGCGGATCAGGCCCAGCGTGTTGCGCGAGGTGCCGCAGGCCGGATTGTGCCAAATAGTGACGGTTACGACGCGAGCTCGAAGGGTTTGGCTGGATGGCACACGCCGCCTGCGACACCCTGGCCGCAGCAGTTTTCGGTGAGATAGGCAACCAGCCCGTTCATGGCCGTGAAATCTGCCGCATAGAAAAGCTGGCGGCTGGCCCGTCGTTGGCTGACCAACTGAGCGCGCAGGAGTTGCTGCAGGTGAAAGGTCAGCGAGGACGGCGGCAGCTTCAGGCGTTCGGCGATAGCGCCGGCGGACAGGCCATCCGGTCCCTGCTCGATCAGCATGCGATAGATGGCGAGCCTATTCTCGTGAGCCAGGGCGCCCAATGCGCTGACAACCTGCATCGCTTCCAAAAATTTCTCCGATCCTACCAGTAAAATCGAAGTTAGCTGTTATGAAGTGGCGGATCAACAACTGCCCGAAGGGTCGTCAGGTCACCTTGCCGTGGCAATGCTTATACTTTTTCCCCGACCCGCACGGGCATGGCGCGTTGCGGGCGGTGGCGCGCCAGGTCGCCGGGTCTGCCCGGTCGAGAACATCGGCCTGCACCGGAGCGAGCGCCGCGGGCTCGGCGCTCGCCATTCCGTAACCGCTCCCAGCCAGCGCCGGCTCGGGGTGGCTGGCGAACATCGGCGGCAAGACCGGCTCCGGCGGCACTTCGGCCTGCAGGCGCAAACCGGTCAAGGTCGCGGTCACGCGCTCCTTCAAATCGTCCAGCATGGCGTTGAACAGCGCGAACGCCTCGCTTTTGTACTCGTTCAACGGATCGCGCTGACCGTAGGCGCGCAGGCCGATGCCCTGGCGCAGATGATCCAGATTCAGCAGATGCTCCTTCCACACGGCGTCGAGCATTTGCAGCAGCACGTTCTTTTCGATGTAGCGCATCAGCTCGGCGCCGAAGCTGGCCGCTTTCTCGGCCATCGCCGCATCCGACGCGTCCGTGACCCGCTGGTGGATCGCTTCCTCGTCGATGCCGTCCTCGACGGCCCAGGCGACAACCGGCAGGTCGAGGTTCAGCACCCGGCGCACATCCTCGGCCAGCGCCTCGCTTTCCCACTGCTCGCTGAACGCCTTGGCGGGAATGCGCCGCGCGACCATCGCGTCGATCACCTCGGCGCGCATGTCGGCCACTGTTTCCGACACGTCGTCGGCGCGCATGAACTCGCGGCGTTGGCCATACACCTCGCGGCGTTGGGCGTTCATCACGTCGTCGTATTTCAGCACGTTCTTGCGGGTGTCGAAGTTGCGCGCCTCGACCTTCTTCTGCGCCTTTTCCAGCGCCCGGTTGATCCAGGGGTGGATGATCGCCTCCCCTTCCTTCAGCCCGAGCTTCTGCAGCATCCCGCCCATCCGCTCGGACCCGAAGATCCGCATCAGGTCGTCCTCGAGGCTCAGGAAGAAGCGTGACGCGCCCGGATCGCCCTGGCGGCCCGACCGTCCCCGCAACTGGTTGTCGATGCGGCGGCTTTCATGGCGCTCGGTGCCGATCACCAGCAGCCCGCCGGCATCTTTCACCGCCTCGTGGTTGGTGGCCACTTCCACACGGATCGCGCCTTCCCGCTCGGCGCGGACATCGGGGTCGTTGATCTCGCCCAGCTCCAGCTTGGTGCGCATCTCGACGTTGCCGCCGAGTTTGATGTCGGTGCCGCGCCCGGCCATGTTGGTGGCGATGGTGATGGCGCCGGGCGCGCCGGCCTGGCTGACGATGGTCGCCTCCTGCTCGTGGAAGCGCGCGTTCAGCACGGCGTGCGGCACCTTCTTGGCGGTCAGCATTCCGCTGATCAGCTCGCTTTTCTCGATGCTGGTGGTGCCGACCAGCACCGGCTGGCCACGGGTGCGCGCTTCGGTGATCAGGGTCGCGACCGCCTCGTATTTCTCCGCCGCCGACCGGTACACCTCGTCGTCGCCGTCGGTGCGGCCGACCGGCATGTTGGTGGGGATTTCGACCACGTCCAGCTTGTAGATCTCGGCGAACTCGTCCGCCTCCGTCAGCGCCGTCCCGGTCATGCCGGCGAGCTTGGGATACAGCCGGAAATAGTTCTGGAACGTGATGGAGGCCAGCGTCTGGTTCTCCTGCTGGACCGTTACGCCCTCCTTGGCTTCCAGCGCCTGGTGCAGCCCCTCGGAGTAGCGGCGGCCCTCCATCATGCGGCCGGTGAACTCGTCGATGATCACCACCTTGTCGTCGCGGACGATGTAGTCCACGTCGCGGGCGAACAGCGTGTGGGCGCGCAGCGATTGCTGCACGTGGTGCACCACCGACACGTTGAAGATGTCGTACAGGTTGCCTTCGGTGATCACCCCGGCGGCGCGCAGCATGTCCTCGACGCGCTCCGATCCCGGCTCGGTCATCGTCACCGTCTTGAACTTTTCCTCTTTCTCGTACGTCTCGGGGTCCGACACCAACTCGCGCACGACCGCGTTCACCTGGCGGTACAGGTCGGAGCTGTCCTCCGCCGGGCCGGAGATGATGAGCGGGGTGCGGGCCTCGTCGATCAGGATGCTGTCGACCTCGTCGACGATGGCGTAGGCGAAGTCGCGCTGCGACATGTCCTCCAGGCGATACTTCATGTTGTCGCGCAGGTAGTCGAAGCCGAATTCGTTGTTGGTGCCATAGGTGATGTCGGCGTTATAGGAGGCATGGCGCTGCTGGTCGTCCAAGCCGTGGACGATGACGCCCGTGGACAGGCCTAGAAAGCTGTACAGCTGCCCCATCCATTCGGCGTCGCGCCGGGCCAGGTAGTCGTTGACCGTCACGACGTGCACGCCTTTCGCGGGCAGCGCGTTGAGGTACACCGGCAGGGTCGCCACCAGCGTCTTGCCCTCGCCGGTCTTCATCTCGGCGATCTTGCCGTCGTGCAGGACCATGCCGCCGATCAATTGCACGTCGAAATGGCGCATCCCGAGCGTGCGGGTCGCGGCCTCGCGCACCACGGCAAAGGCTTCGGGCAGCAGCGCGTCCAAAGCCTCGCCGGCCGCCAGCCGCTCGCGGAACTCGGCCGTCTTGGCGCGCAGGGCGTCGTCGCCGAGGGCGTGCATCGCCGGCTCCAGCGCGTTGATCTCCGGCACGCGGCGCTGATAGGCCTTCAGCGAGCGGTCGTTGGCGGAGCCGAAGATGGTGCGGGCGAGACTGGCGAACATGCGAAGCCTTCTGGACAGCGCCTTCAAGAGGCCCGTTGCAGATAGGACTCGGACCCCGCCGGGTCAACGTAACTTGGCTTCATGGCAGGGTTCGGCCATGATCGGGCCTTCCCCGATCCGAGGTTACCCATGCGGCTTACCAGCCCCTCCCGTCTCGCCGGTGCAGCGTTTGCAGCATCCTTGTTCGCCGTCCCCGCACTCGCGCAGACGCCGCCCACCGCCACGTCGGCCCCAAAGCCGGCAGCTTCGGCCCCCGCGCCCGCTGGAACGCCAGCCCCTGGCGCGGCCGCTGCCCAGCCGGACCCAATCGTTGCCCGGGTCGGCTCGGACGAGGTGCACCTGAGCGACCTGTCCGAATCGGCGCAGACCCTGCCGGAGGAGATGCGCGGCATGCCGCCCGCGACGCTGTATCCGCTGCTGCTGGACCAGATGATCGACCGCAAGGCCATCGTGATCGAGGCCCGCAAGGAAAAGCTGCAGAACGACCCGCAGGTGCAGCGCGCCATCGCCCACGCGACCGACACGGCGCTGCAGAACGCCGTGCTCTCGCGCGAGATCGGCCCGCTGGTGACCGACGCCGCCCTGCATGCCCGCTACGACCAGACCATCGCCGGCAAGACCGGCGAGGAGGAGGTGCACGCCAGCCACATCCTGGTCGCCAACGAGGACGAAGCCAAGCAGATCATCGCCGACCTGAACCAGGGCGGCGACTTCGCGGCGCTCGCCAAGCAGCACAGCACCGACCCGGCGGCCCAGCAGGGCGGCGATCTCGGCTTCTTCAAGAAGGCCGACATGGTGCCCGAGTTCGCCGAAACCGCCTTCGCGCTCAAAGCGGGCGAGGTCGCGCAGTCGCCGGTGCACACCCAGTTCGGCTGGCACGTCATCAAGGTGATCGAGCGGCGTGTGGCTCCTGCCCCGACCTTCGAGCAGGCCCGCGACGAAATCCGCCAGCAGATCATCCAGGACGGCATCCGCAAGGTGGTCGAGAAGGCCAAGGCCGGGCTTCCCGTGCAGCGGTTCATGGCGGACGGCTCGCCGATGCCGTCGCCGGGCGCCGCGCTGAACGCGACGCCAACCGCCCCGCCCGGAACGGCGCCGCAGCCCGGCATTTCGGCGCCCGCCCAGCCGCCCGTGCGTTAGGCCATGGCCTCGCCCCTGCCCGTCTCGCCGCTCGCCGTGGCGTTGCCCGAGTTGCCGCCGATGGCCGGCGTGCGGCTGGGCGCGGCGGAGGCGGGCATCCGTTACCAGGGCCGCGCCGACCTGGTGATGGCCGAACTGGTGCCGGGCACCACGGTCGCCGGGGTGTTCACCCGCAACCGCTGCCCGAGCGCGCCGGTCGAGTGGTGCCGGTCGGTGCTGAAGGGCGGCGTGGCCCGTGCCGTCGTGGTCAACGCGGGCAACGCCAACGTATTCACCGGCCGCGCCGGCACCGCGGCGGTCGACGCCACGGCCACAGCGGCGGCCAAGCTGCTGAAGTGCCCGGCCGACCAGGTGTTCCTCGCCTCCACCGGGGTCATCGGCGAGGTGCTGCCGCACGACCGCCTGACCGCCGCTCTGCCCGGCCTGCACCGCACGCTGTCGCCGGACGCGTGGGAGCAGGCGGCGCGTGGGATCATGACCACCGACACGTTCCCCAAGGCGGTGACCACGACCGCCCCGATCGGCGGCGTGGAGGTGCGCATCACCGGGATCGCCAAGGGCAGCGGCATGATCGCGCCGGACATGGCGACGATGCTGTGCTTCGTGTTCACCGACGCGGCGATCCCGGCGATCCCATTGCAGGCGATGCTGGAGCGCCGGGTGGAAACCAGCTTCAACCGGACCACGGTCGACAGCGACACCTCCACCAGCGATACCGTGCTGCTGTTCGCGACCGGGCAGGCCAAGCATCCTCCGGTTCCCGTCGACAATGGCGGCGGCCCCATGCTGCGGGAGTTCCGGGCGGCGCTTGGCGAGCTGCTGCTGGAGTTGGCGCTGCAGGTGGTGCGCGACGGCGAGGGCGCGCAGAAGCTGATCCGCATCGACGTGACCGGGGCGGTGTCGGTCAAGTCCGCCAAGATCGTCGGCATGGCGGTGGCGAACTCGCCGCTGGTGAAGACCGCCATCGCCGGCGGGGACGCGAACTGGGGTCGCATCGTGATGGCGGTCGGCAAGGCGGGCCAGCCGGCCGAGCGGGACCGTCTGTCGGTGGGCGTCGGCGGTGTCTGGATGGCGCGGGACGGGGCGCTGGTGGCGGACTACGACGAGGCGCCGGTGGTGGCGCACATGCAGGGCCACGAGGTTCAGATCGCGATCGACCTCGGCCTCGGCCGCGGCAAGGCGACGGTCTGGACCTGCGACCTGACCCACGGCTACATCGACATCAACGGCAGCTACCGCAGCTGAAACGACGCTTGCCACGGCGACCTTGGCTGGTCCAGTTTCCCCTCGATGACCCGCGCGCCCCGCAAGAAACCACCCGTCGTCGAGCCGCGTGCCCCGCTTCCCCTGTCCCTCGCCACCGAGCGCCTCACCCTGCGCCCGCCCCGCCCGGAGGACGCCGAGCAGCTGCACCGCCTGGTGAACGATTGGGCCGTCGTGCGGATGCTCTCGCGCCTGCCGTTCCCCTACCCGCGCGACCTCACCGACGAGTGGATCGGCTCGACCGCGCTGCAGCGCGCGGCGGGAACGGCGACCCATCTGGTGATCACCGGAGAGGAAGACGGACAGGAGCTGGTGATTGGCTGCGTAGGGCTGCGGCTCGACCTCAAGCCGCGCACCGGGCACCTCGGCTACTGGGTCGGGCGGCGCTACTGGGGACACGGCGTGGCGACGGAGGCGGCCGGGCGGTTCGCGCGCTGGGGCCTGGCCAACCTCGACATCGACCGCATCGAGGCGCACGTGGCCGAGGACAACCCGGGGTCGGCGGCCGTGCTGCGGCGGATCGGGTTGCGTGAGGTCGGCACCGGCCTGGAAACGTTCCGTGCCCGTGGCGGCCAGCACCCGGTGCTGCGCTTCGAGGCGACACGGGAGGATTTGTTCGGCCCGGTGGAGACGCCGGCCTCCGGAACGACGGAGGGCAAGCCGCTGCTGCTGGTCGCGGCCTGCGCGCTGATCGACGCCGACGGGCGCGTGCTGCTCGCGCGGCGGCCGGAGGGCAAGAAGATGGCCGGACTGTGGGAGTTCCCGGGCGGCAAGCTGGACCCGGGGGAGACGCCCGAAGCGGCGCTGATCCGCGAGCTGAAGGAGGAGTTGGGGATCGATGTCGCCACCTCCTGCCTGGCGGCGTTCGCCTTCGCCTCCCACGACTACGAGCGTTTCCATCTGCTGATGCCGCTGTACCTGTGCCGCCGCTGGATCGGCTTGCCGGCGGGGCTGGAGGGCCAAACCCTGGCCTGGGTGCGGCCGAACAAGCTGGCCGACTACCCGATGCCCCCGGCCGACCTGCCCCTCATTCCCCTTCTGCGAGATTTCCTGTGACCAATCCCACCGCCTGCCTGCTCGTCATCGGCAACGAGGTCCTGTCGGGCCGCACCCAGGACCTGAACATCAAATTCCTGGCGACCCGGCTGGGCGAGATCGGCATCCCGCTGCGCGAAGTCCGCATCATCCCGGACGTGGCCGAGACCATCGTCGGCGTGGTGAACGAGGTGCGCGCGCGGTTCGACCACGTGTTCACCACGGGGGGCATCGGCCCGACCCACGACGATATCACCAGCGAATGCGTCGCCGACGCATTCGGGGTGCCATGGGAGCCGCATCCGGAGGCCTGGGCGCGGATGGACCGCCACTACAAACCCGGCGAGTTCAACGCCGCCCGCCAACGCATGGCGACGATGCCGCGCGGCGCCAGCCTGATCGACAACGCCATCTCGATTGCGCCGGGGTTCACCATCGGCAACGTGCACGTCATGGCGGGCGTGCCGCGGATCATGCAGTCGATGTTCGACTGGCTGGCCCCGCAACTGGCGGGCGGCCCGCCGATCGCGTCGCGCAGCGTGCACGCGATCGGGCTGCTGGAGGGCCGGATCGCGGCGGGGCTGAAGGCGATTCAGGACCGCCATCCGGGACTGGATTTGGGCAGCTACCCGTTCTATCGCGCGAACGGCAGCGGGGTCGCGCTGGTGGCCAAGGGACCGGATGCGGCCGATGCGGAAGCGGCGATCACGGAAACGACGGCGCTGATCCGCGAGCTGGGGCTGGAGCCGGTCGCGGGTGAGCCGCCGGTGTGACAGGCCGATCATTCGTCACTTGAGCGAGTCAGCCCCAGCTTGGGCGGTCTGCGCGTCCTGTGCCGCCGCTGCGCCTGAAACGCCGATGCCGCCGACGACTTTGCCGCCCACCAGGATGGGAACCCCGCCCTCCAAAGCCACGACGCCGGGCACACCCAGCCACCAGTTCCCGACCCCGCCTGCCGTCACGGCATCCTGCATGAAACGAGAAGGGCGGCGGAACTCCAGCGCGGTATGCGCCTTGCCTTCCGCCAGGCGGAGGGAGCCAAGTTGGGTTTGGTCCATGCGGTGCAGCACCACGACGTTGCTGCCCGTGTCCACGACGGCGATGGCCATGTTCCAACCGTTTTTTGCGGCCTCCGCCTCGGCGCCGGCAACCACCTTCTTCGCCATGTCCAGCGTGAGCGATTCGCCGTAGCTCGCCCGGGGCGGCGGGGCGGGAGCGGTCGGCGCTTGCGCCATTGCCGGCCCCGCCAGCAGCGAGGAACCCAGGACGGCCGCGAGAAGCCTGGTCATGACGAACTATCTCCATTTTCAAGAAAACGGCGCGCTGACGATAACATCACGAGGCTTTCCGTTCTGCAACGCGAGGACACGGTCCATGGACAGGCCTCGATCATCCGGGCGATGGTCGCGCCATGTCAGATCCCGCCGCGACCCTGTCCCGCATCCCAACCGACGGGCTGCCGGGGGCCGCGCGACGCTGGGCCGTCGCGACGATCACCCTGGCCGTCGGCATGGCCTCGCTCGACACCTCCATCGCCAACACCGCCCTGCCGAGCATCGCCGCCGACCTGCAGGCGAGCCCGGCGGCATCGATCTGGGTGGTGAACGCGTACCAGTTGGCGCTGGTGGTCTCGTTGCTGCCGTTCGCGGCGCTGGGCGAGATCCTGGGCTACCGCCGCGTGTACGTGGCGGGGGTCGTGGTGTTCACGGCGGCGTCGCTGGTGTGCGCGCTCAGCTGGTCGCTGCCGACCCTGGCGGCGTCCCGCATGCTGCAAGGCTTCGGCGCCAGCGGCATCATGAGCGTCAACACGGCGTTGGTGCGGTTCATCTATCCTTCGCGCTCGCTGGGCCGGGGCGTGGGGTTCAACGCCCTGGTAGTGGCGGTGTCGACCGCGCTCGGGCCGACGGTGGCGTCCGCCATCCTGTCGCTCGGCCCGTGGCAGTGGCTGTTCGCCGTCAACGTGCCGTTGGGCGTCGCGGCGGTGGCCCTGGCGCTGCCCAGCCTGCCGGACACCGCGAGGTCCACCCATCGCTTCGACATCGCCAGCGCGTTGCTCAACGCGGGGGCGTTCGGGCTGCTGATCCTGTCGATCGGGGAAGGCGCGCACCAGGCGCCGTGGCCGGTGGTGCTGGGCGGGTTCGCCGCAGCCCTGGTGTTCGCGGTGCTGCTGGTCCGGCGCCAGGCGAAGTTGCCGGCGCCGCTGTTGCCGATCGACCTGTTCCGCCGCCCGATGTTCGCGTTGTCGTCGCTAACCTCGATCTGCTCGTTCGCGGC
>JAABUX010001557.1_pt1 | contig 34314 bp, 31 predicted proteins | sample 5561851 | NCBI WGS metagenome assembly JAABUX01 (sample SAMN10711883, study PRJNA513361) | rock metagenome | isolation source: Antarctica rocks | place: Antarctica: Victoria Land, Richard Nunatak red sandstone | collected 2016-01-03
GACGGAAGGTGCGCTGCTCGGACGTCCAGTTGACGGTGAAGGCCGTCGAGGAGCTCTCGGACCTGCCCTTGAGCCGTTTGGTTGTGATGGTGGCGCGGTGGCCCAGGCTGAGGACCAGCTCGTGCAGTCCACGCACCAACCGCTCGTTGGTCAACGTGATCTGCAGATTGCCGGTCACGGTCGAGGTCCCGTCGGTATCCATGAGCCCCGCGAGCAGGTCACGCCGCTGCTGGTGGGAAGCACGCAGGTAACTCGCCGGGATGTGCTTGGCGCCGAGCACGTCGAGCCGGCGAAGAATCGCCTGCACCGTTCCGTGGTCGTTTCGGCAGACGTGGCACCGCTCGAGACCACTGGACGGGCGCCCGCAATCCAGGCAGGTCGGGCTCGGAACGGGCGGCGAAACAGCCTTCGCCCTGCCGCCACAAGATCTGCCGCAGGTGCGCACCCGCGAGGTGGCCGGAGTGAACATGGCGTCGCAGACGACGCAGGGCCGGACCTCGACCGTAGAGACCGGATAGCCGAGGCCGTAGAGCATGGTGCCTGCCTGCTTGCGGACCTCCAAGCCCTCGCTCTCGAGGTGGACGACGATCTCGGGGTCGTCGGTCCTCACGCGGGCACTGGCGGCGCGTCCATCGCCCAACCAGACACCCAGCACGTACGGCGGGAGCGGCAACTCTCGCTCGGGTAGCTCCAGGGGGCAAGCCGTCACGACCGAGTGGTTCGCGCGTCCATCCGCGGCGTCGAGCCGCATAGTCTCAGCCAGCTCGACGGTCGTGCGGACACGCGGGCACGGCCTGGCCGCTGCGCGACGCTCTGCACGTGTCGAGGTCACCCACTGGTGCTCGGCATCCGCAACGAGGGTCGCGCCGTCGCTGAAGCGCACCTCGTAGCAGGGTCGCTCACGCAGCACGTCCGTTGCTGCCAGCACCGAGGTGGGGCGGCCGTCAGCGCCGAGCAGCTCGTCCCCCACCCGAACCTCGCCCATGGTGGTCCAGCCCGACGGCGTCGGGAGGGGCGTATCCAGAGCCAACGCCTTGCCGAGACCCGGACGCCCCGCGATGACGATGAGCTGACCGGGGTGCAGGCCGTTGGTCAGCAGGTCGAGGTCGGCGAAGCCGGTCGGCACCCCGCTCATCGCGCCGCTGCGTCCCCCGATGGCCTCGAGCTCGTCCATCGTCGGCTGCATGAGGTCCTCGAGCAGCGTGTAGTCCTCGCTGGTACGCCGCTCGGTGACGTCGTAGACGGTCTGCTGCGCGCGGTCGACGAGGTCGTCGACCTCTCCCCCACCGGCCGCGTAGCCGAGCTGCACGATGCGGGTGCCGGCCTCCACGAGCCGCCGGAGGATGGCCTGCTCGGCGACGATCTTGGCGTAGTAGCCGGCGTTGGCGGCTGTCGGCACGCTGGACACGAGGGTGTGCAGGTAGGGCACGCCCCCGATCCGGGCCGCGTCGCCGCGTCGGGTCAGCTCGCCCGCCACGGTGATGGGGTCGGCCGGCTCGCCCTTGCCGTAGAGCTCCACGATCACGTCGAAGATGCTCTGGTGGGCGGGACGGTAGAAGTCGCCGGAGCGCAGCACCTCCACGACGTCGGCGATGGCGTCCTTGCTCAACAGCATCCCGCCCAGCACCGACTGCTCGGCCCCGACATCCTGCGGGGGGGTTCGCTCGAACTCCGCCGAGGCGCCGGACGGCGAGAACTGTGCCGGTGTCCGAGGCAACTCGACGACCCGATCGCTCATGCGCCGCACCTCCCACTGGACCTCCCCGCCGGCGGCCCGGGTGGAGTTCTACCGGCTGGCCACGACACCCTCGGCGTGGCGACCACGCCGCCCTGTGGACACAGCTGTGGGGCAGGTGGGGACGGCGCGGCGCGGCGCTGTGGACCGGACCAGCGGGCACTGGGGACATGCGTCACGGTGACCGCTCGGAAGCGCTCCGCAACTGCACACAGCTCTGTACACAACCTGTGGACAGAGAAACCTCGCCCGGGACGCCGCTCCCGCTGCGGCCGGTCGTCCACCCGGGCGTCACCCGGCGGCCACCAGCCGGGCGCGACCCGTGGCGAGAACCTGCACGCAGGCTGGGCACAGCCGCACCTCGTGGGTGACGAAGTATCCGCTGTCCTGCTCGCAGAGCACGCAGCGCCGCACGCGGGGCGGTTGGGCCTGCGGCGCGCGCCTGGAGGTCAGCCCGAGCTCTCGGCGGATCTGAGCGACGTAGCGCTGCTTGACTTCGGGGGCGGCGGGGGGCGCAGCCGGCTGGGCTCGGCCGCGAGCAGCCCGATCGCGGGCCGCCCGCTCGGCCGGCGTGGCCTCGGCCTGCAGCGCGCGCAGCAGGGCCTGGACACCGCCGACGCCATCGGCTGGCGCGGGCATCGCACCGACCCGGGAGGCGATCTGGCCGGGCCGCCAGCCGCGCGCCAGCAACGGTCGCACGAGCTCCGCGGTGGCCGCGTCGGCGAGCGCGGCGGCCAACCGCGACGGCAGCGTCCCGAAGACCGCTGCATGCTGGTCGCGGGTGAGGCGGGACGGCAGGTCGAACAACTCCATGGGTACATGTCAACATCTACCACCGACAACAACCGGTTCGCCCGGCTCAGGTGTGGATGACCCTGTGGGTACCAGCGCGGCGACGTCACGCCGGCGTCGATCTCGAGGACCAGGCACGGGCAAACAGACCGGCCCGGTCGCTGTCGGACAGCGGCCGGGCCGGATCGGACACGGGCGAACTACGCCGAGACGACCTCGACGCTCAGCGGGACCTCGACCTTGCTGTGCACCTTGACGGTGACCGCGTGGGCGCCGAGCGACTTGATCGCGTGCTTGAGCGTGACCGAGCGCTTGTCGAGCTTTGGACCGCCCGCCTTCGCGATGGCCGCGACGACGTCCGCCGAGGTGACCGAGCCGAACAGCCGGCCGCCCTCGCCGGCCCGCGCCGGGAGGCTGACGGTCAGGACCTGCAGGGCCTGCTTGATCTCGTTCGCGTGGCCGAGGTCGCGGACCTCGCGGACCTGTCGGGCGCGCCGGATCGTGGCGACCTGCTTCTCCGCGCCACGGCTGGACAGGACGGCCAGACCCTGGGGTACGAGGTAGTTGCGGCCGTAGCCGTCCTTGACCTCGACCGAGTCGCCGGGCGCGCCCAGGTGGGGGACGTCGCTGGTGAGGATGAGCTTCATCTCGCGCCTCCTACCTGGCGGTGCTGGTGTAGGGCAGCAGCGCCATCTCACGGCTGTTCTTGACCGCCATGGCGACATCACGCTGGTGCTGGGTGCAGTTGCCACTGACGCGCCGAGCGCGGATCTTGCCGCGGTCGGAGATGTACTTGCGCAACGTGCCGGTGTCCTTATAGTCGACGTAGGTCACCTTGTCCTTGCAGAACTGGCAGACCTTCTTCTTCGGCTTACGAGGTGGTGGCTTGGCCATTGTGGGGCTCCTGGGAAAGGTGGGGGAGTTCTAGAAGGGGGGCTCGTCGGACCAACCACCGCCACCGCCGCCAGCGGGCGCACTGGCCCACGGGTCGTCGGAGCCGGAGGAGCCGCCGGAGGACGCGCTCTGGGGCGAACCGGAACCACTGCTGTAGCCGTTGCCGCCGCCGCCGCGCGAGGCCTTGGTGACCTTGGCGGTCGCGTACTTCAGCGACGGGCCGACCTCGTCGACGTCGAGTTCGACCACCGTGCGCTTCTCGCCCTCCTTCGTCTCGAAGGAGCGCTGCTTGAGCCGACCGGTCACGACGACCCGGGCGCCCCGCTGGAGCGATTCGGCGACGTTCTCCGCGGCCTGGCGCCAGACGCTGCAGCGAAGGAACAGCGCATCGCCGTCCTTCCACTCGTTGGTCGCCTTGTCCAGCATCCGCGGCGTGGAGGCCACGGTGAAGCTCGCCACGGCGGCCCCGCTGGGGGTGAACCGGAGCTCGGGGTCGTTCGTCAGATTGCCGATCACGGTGATGACGGTCTCGCCTGCCACGGCGGTCTCCTTCGAGGTCCTTCCCGCACGAGGCGGGCTACGGGGTGTGGGTGCGTGCGGTCGGTCGCTTGTCAGGGCGGCGCACGGTGAGCACGGGGAAGGTGCGGCAAGCAGCGGGTCGGTGCGGTTCAGTGCACTGCGGTACGGCTTCGTGCGGTCGGCGGCTAGCGCAGCTCGGGCCGTAGGACCTTGGTGCGCAAGATGGCCTCGTTGAGGTTGAGCTGACGGTCCAGCTCCTTCATCGTGGCCGGCTCCGCGCGCAGGTCGATGACCGCGTAGATACCCTCGGACTTCTTGTCAATCTCGAAGGCGAGGCGCCGGCGCCCCCAGATGTCGACCTTCTCGACGGTGCCGCCGCCGGTGCGAACGACGTTGAGAAACGTATCGAGGGACGGGCTGATCGTCCGCTCCTCCAGATCGGGGTCGAGGATGACCATGAGCTCGTAGTGACGCAACAGACCCACCTCCTCCTGTGGACTCATCGGCCACGGGCGATCCGTGGCAGGAGGGTGTTCGCGTAACGACGAGACGCTACCAGTCCGGTCCTTCCGAGCCGGGTCCGTGCGCGCAGGATGTGGACAACCCCGACGCCGTACGCCGACGGGCGGCCCTCTCGGCCAGCAGCAGGCGCACGAGCAGCGACACCACCCCGGCGACGGCGAGCAGCGCGAGCAGCGCAGGCAGCCCGAACTCACGGCCAGTCGAGGGCTGCGCCAGGCCTGCGCCGGGCGCTTCCGGACCACTCAGGACGCCGCCAGGCAGCAGCGGTGCGGCCGCCACGCGGACCGTCCCGTCGAAGGCGGTGGTCGGGTGCAACCGGTCGCGGCTGGAGTAGCGGTAGCCGGCGGGCACGGTCAGCGCGCCGCGCAGGGTGAAGGTCTGACCGGGGCGGATCATCGCCACGGCGAACGACCAGTTCGGGGTGCTGCTGCGCACCGAACGCGTGATGCGGTCCTCGTTGCGGAACGCGATGATCGTTCCCGGGGCGACCGTGGTGCGCGAGGGCGTTCCCCGCGCGCTGAGGGGGACGACGACGGTCGCGGCGGCGGACGCCGGAGCGGCCGGGACCCCCGCCAGCACCAGGGCGAGCAGTGTCACCAGGCGGGCCGGAAGAGACCGCAGCACCTGCATCGTCCGCACCGCAGCATCGTGGCACCCACTGCGACGTACGGTCGGGCGATGCTGAGCATCGGCGCGCACGTGGACCAGCTCGACCCCTTGCGCGAGGCGGCGGAACGTGGCGCCGACCTCGTGCAGTTCTTCCTCGGCGACCCGCAGGGGTGGAAGGCGCCGGTGGTGCCAGACCTGGGTCCTGCCGGAGCCGTCGAGCTCTACGTGCATGCGCCGTACGTGGTGAACGTCGCCAGCTCCAACAACCGGATCCGCATCCCCAGCCGCAAGATCCTCAGCCAGCAGGCGGCCGCGGCGGCCGCGCTCGGGGTGAAGGGACTGATCGTGCACGGGGGTCACGTCGCCAGGGGCGAGGACCCCGCAGACGGGGTGGACAACTGGGTGAAGACGTTCCAGCGGATGGCGTGCCCCCTGCCGGTGCTCATCGAGAACACCGCTGGGGGCGAGTTCGCGATGTTTCGGCGCCTGGACGCGATCGCGCGCCTGTGGGACGCCGTCGGGTCCTTCGACGGGGTCGGGTTCTGCCTGGACACCTGCCATGCCCATGCCGGCGGTGAGCAGCTGGTCGACCTCGTCGAACGGGTCCTGGTGATCACGGGACGGATCGACCTGGTGCACGCCAACGACAGCCGAGACGCGTTCGACTCGGGGGCCGACCGGCACGCCAACCTCGGCGCGGGGCAGATCGAGGTGGCTGTCCTCGTCGAGGTGGTCCGGGCCGCGAGCGCACCCGTGGTGGTCGAGACGCCCGGCGGCGGGCCGGGCCAGGCCGCCGACATCGCCCTGCTGCGGGAGCGGCTGAGCCGACCGGCTACCCGCTCAGCGGCCCCGGCGTGACCAGGGGCGCGGTCGGCTCGCCCTGGCCGCGCGGGGTGCCTCGGCCGGGCGCGCTCCCGGTCGTGCTGCTCACGACGGCCGTGACCGTGCTGGCATCGAGCCTGTGGAAGGGCGCCTGCCTGGATGCCGTCCACAACTACCCGTTGACCTGCTACAGCGATGTCCTGGAGCTGTTCAGCTCCCGCGACCTCGCGCACGAGAGCTTCCCCTATCTGCATGGGCGCCTGGTGCGGGGCGCGCCCGTCGACACCTACGAGTACCCGGTGCTGACGGGGGTCTTCATCTGGTTCTCGGCGTTGTTCGCCGGGAGCCGTGCGGCGTTCCTGGTCGCGAGCACGGTGCTGCTGCTGCCCTTCGCCCTGCTGACCGCTGCGCTGCTGACCCGCCTCAGCGGCCGACGGGCCCTGCTGTGGGCAGCCTCTCCGGCCCTCGGCCTCTACGCCCTGCACAACTGGGACCTGCTGGCCGTGGCCGCCACGGTCGCCGCCTTCGCTGCCTGGCGCCGCGACCGCCCGCTCGCCGCCGCCGTCCTGCTGGCGGTGGGCGGATGCTTGAAGCTCTACCCGTTGCTGTTCGTGCTCCCGCTCGTCATCGACCGGTTGACCCAGCGCGATCCCGCCGGTGCGGTGCGGGCAGCACTGGGCAGCGCGGCCGTCGTGGTGGCGGTCAACCTGCCGTTCGCGCTCGTCAACCGGACCGGCTGGCTGACCACGTACGTCTTTCAGCGGCAGCGAGCGGCCGACACGACCTCCAACAGCATCTGGTTCTGGGGCCCACTGCACCTGCAGACACCCGAGCTCAACCGGCTTATCGCCGGGCTCGTGCTGACCGCGGTGGTGCTCGCCACCGCCTACCCCGTCGTGCGGCGGCGGCAGGAGGGCAGCTACCCGTTCCTGCAGGTGTGCGGGGCGATCCTGGCGGTGTTCCTGCTGGTCAATAAGGTGCACTCGCCTCAGTACGCCTTGTGGCTGCTGCCCTTCTTCGCCCTGTTGCGGGTCCGGATCGGCTGGTGGGCTGCCTATGCCGTCGCGGACGCGGCCGTCTACGTCGGGGTCTTCCGCTGGTTGAACACCCTGGCGCAAGGCGGCGGCCACGGTCCGGCCCGGGAGCTGCTGGTCGTCGGGGTCTGGGCCCGGGCGGCGCTGCTCGTCGCGCTGACGGCGGTGTTCCTGCGTGCCCGCGACGCGCTGTGCGCTCAGCCCACCCAGCGTCCGGACGTGAACGTGAGCGTCAGCACCGCCATGAGCGGGGCCGCGACCGCGACGTAGCCGGTGTGCACCCAGGCGCGGCGGCCCGCCTGCTCCGCGAGCAGGATCCACAGCGGGAACCACAGCAGCGTCGCCCGCGCCACCGACAGGTAGTAGGTGGAGGTCGCCAGCGCCAGCACCGATAGCCCAACATAGGTCGCCTCCCCCCAGCGCCGGCGGGCGAGCAGCAGCCCGGCAAGGACCAGACCGACCGCGACGGCGACCATCTCGGCCCGCCACGACCAGGCGTACTCAGCGCCCTGCGTCGGTGCGTTGCCCGCGGCGTACGTCGTCTGCAGCGACTGCAGTGGCGAGGTCAGGTGCCGGCCCCAGCCGAGGGCCTGGGCGTGCGGCCAGCGCAGCCAGTCGCCGGTGAGCCCGTGCAGGTAGGCGGCGTAGGCGAAGGCGGCTAGGATCGGCGCGGCGAGCCAAGGGGCGTCCCGACCGGGCCGTCCCCGGTGGGCGACGGCGTACTGCACCAGCAGGGCGCAGCCCAGGAACAGCCCCGACACCCGGACGGTCGCGGCCGCGGCGATCAGCAGTGCGGCGGTGCGCCACCGTCCCCGCCGCGCCGCCAGCCAGCCAGGCAGCGCGCAGGCCAAGAACAGCGACTCGCTGTAGCCAGCGGCCAGGAACACCGCGTACGGCGAGAGCACCAGGTAGAGCACCGCGCGGGTGCCGTCCACCTCGTCGAGGTCGGCAAGCCGGGCCAGGGCGACCGCGGCGAGGCAGCCGGCGACCAGGGAGACCGCCAGCCCGGCCGCCGTCCAGTCCGGGACGACGACGTGCACCACGCGCAGCACGAGCGGCAGGCCCGGGAAGAACGCCTCGATGCCGCGGTCGGGGTAGTGCTCGGGGTATCCGGCGTAGCCGAACTCCGCAACCTTGCGGAACAAGCCGACGTCCCAGCGGTCCCACCGCCTCAGGAAGTCCTGGACCTGCCCGGCGGGTCGGCCGGCGAGCTCCCAGGCACCGCCGAGGGACAGCAGGGCCATGGCCAGTCGCGAGCCTAGCCAGACCGCCAGCGCTCGCCAGCGCAGCGTGTCCCGGGTTCCTCGCTCCGCGCTGACCGGCGCCGGGGCGGGCCTGGTGAGGGTCACGGGTGGGACGTCACGGGTGGGACGTCACCGCGCCAGCGCGAGGCGGTCCGGCGCTCGGTCCAGCACGCCACCCGCCGGATCATCCACCCCGTCGCGTCGTACGACGTCGTGGTCGGGTCGCCAGGCATCGCGAACCACCAGGGCGGCGTAGCCGAGCAGGAGGGCGTCGCGCAGCAGCACCGCGGCGAAGAACCAGCCGATGCTGATCCCCTGCCCGGGCTTGTCGTTGCCGATGAAGAAGTAGAACCGGGACAGCAGCACGAGCACCTCGGCTGCCTGCCAGGCCAGGAACGGACGCCAGCGGGGACGGGCGAGCACGGCCAGCGGAACGAGCCACAGGACGTACTGCGGGCTGTCGACCTTGTTCGTGAGCAGGAAGGCCACCAGCGTGAGGAACAGCGCCTGGGGCAACCGCGGGCGGCGGGGCGCAGCCAGCAGCAGGGCGGCGACCAGGGCCAGGGTGAGCAGGAAGAAGACCGCGACCGCCGTGTTGAGGTGCACCGGCGCCTTCCCGGCGACCAGGGCGTCGTCGTCGAACACCCCGGCCCAGGCGTTGCCGACGTGATCCAGGACCGAGCGCGGTGCGGGGGTGCGCAGGTGCGCGACCTGCAGGTACAGCGAGTCCCAGTCGGCGCCCCGCAGCGTGCTCAGCTCGAAGAAGCGGTACACGGCGTTCACGCCGACCTCGCCGGCGACGCTCTGGTGCGGGGCCAGAGCGCCCAGTCCCTGGTCGGACAGCCTGGAGAGCGGGCTGGCCGCGATCTGCACCTGCTGACCGGCGCGTTCGGCGAAGACCGGACTGATCAGGTAGACCGGCGCCGTCAGCGCGACCGCGCTGCCGACGAGCGCGAGCGCCGTGCCGGTCCAGGCCCGCAGTCGCCCTGCCCGCAGGCACAGCACGAGCAGCGGCACCAGGAACAGCACCGGGTAGAGCTTGCTGGCCGTGGCCAGACCCAGCAGCACGCCGGCGAGGACCGTTCGGGACCGGGCCCACAGCAGCAGGCCCAGGCCGGCGAGGGCGACGGCGACGAGGTCCCAGTTGGTGGTCGCGTGCAGCATCAGGCCGGGGGCGAGCGCGAACAGCGCGGCGTCCCACACCCGCCGGCCGGCGAGCCGCGCCGTGGTCACGGTCACGACCAAGGCACAGACGGTCAGCAGCAGCCAGGTCACGTCGTAGAAGTGCCTGCCGCGGGCGTTGGACTCGGCCGGCCCGAGTGTCGCGGAAGCGGCGCCGGCCGGGGCCGCCCGCGCCGTCCGCGCCGCCCCGTCGGGCAACGCGCCCGTCAGCTGCCTGGCCGCGAGGGCGGAGAGCTGCATGACGCCGCCGATGACAACCGGGTACTCCACCGGGTGGTCCAGGTAGGGCCGCTGTCCGCTGGCTAGTCCCTCCGCGGAGAACAACGCGACCACGTCGGTGTAGCAGGCGTGGGTGTACTGGTGCTCGGCCGACCAGTCGTTGCCGTTGCGGCACGGCGCCTTCTGCGCCCAGTCTAGGCCCATGGTGAGCAGGGTCAGCACGACCAGGACCCGGACCGGCGTCCAGAACCGGCGCCCGCCGGTGCGCGCGTGCCGCCCGGGCGGCCCGCCGACGGCCTCGACGGCGCCGGCCACGACGGGATCGTCATAAGACGGGAGGACGACGTCGGCCGTACGCACGGTCACCGGGCCGAGCCTGCCAGAGGCCCCCGACCTAACGCGAGGGGGCGGGGGCTGCCCGCCTCCTCGGGAACGGGCTCTTGGACGGCGTCGGCGGCGGGTTCGAGGCCGGCGCCTGGGTCAGGGTGAGGGTGGGCACGGTCGTCGGGACGACGGGAGCGGCCGTCTGCTCGGGCGTGGGTGCGCTGGTCGGCACCGGGCTGGGACTCTGCGTCGGCACGCCGGTATCGGTGGGCTGGGGCGCGCTGGTGCTGGGCACGACCGCACTGGGGAAGACGAAGGGGGTGGGTGAGCTGGTATCCGTCGGCGCCGCGTTACCGATCCCGGCACGGGGCGGGAAGCCCAAGTTCGGCTGCCCCTGCAGCGTGGCGTCCATGAACGCCTTCCAGATCTCCGCCGGTACGGTCCCGCCGTAGACGCCGCCGGTGCTGCCCAGCACCCCCTGCAGGGAGCCGCCGTTCTTGCGGCCGACCCACACCGCCGCGGACAGCTGCGGGGTGAAGCCGCAGAACCAGGCGTTCTTGTTCTCCGTGGTGGTACCGGTCTTGCCCGCGGCAAGACGTCCACCGGCCAGCTGCGCCCGGGTCGCCGTACCGGACTCGACGACCTTCTGCATGGCGAACGTGGTGTCGGCGGCCACGCCCTGGCTGAAGGCGGAGCTCGTGCTGGGCTTGGCCTTGTAGCGCTCGTGCCCGTCCTTGTCGCTCACCGACGCCACGAAGTACGGGGTCGCGCGGGTGCCCTGCGCGGCGAACGTCGCGTACCCGACGGCCTGGTCGATGACGTGCACCTCGTAGCCGCCGGACCCGAGCGCGACCTGAATCGAGGGGCTGCCCTCGCCGTCGAGCGGGACGCTGCTCGGGATCCCGGCGGCGTGCGCGAGGGCCACGACGTTCTTGGGCCCAACATCACAGGCCAGCCGGGTGTAGACGGTGTTCACCGACTTCTCCAGCCCCTCGGTCAGGGTGATCTGCCCGAGCGGCGGGTCGCCCTGGTCGTTGTTCTCCACCTGTCCGCACACCGTCTGCGGGCTCGCACCGTCGTACATCGTGTCCAGGCTCTTGCCCTTCTCCAGGGCGGTGGCCAGGACGTAGGGCTTCATCGACGAGCCCGGCTCCACCCCCTTGGGACCGGGGCTGTCGGCGTAGTCCAGGCCGCCCGCGTCGCGGCCGCCGTAGTAGGCGACGACGGCGCCGGTGCCGGGAGCGACCGCCACCAGGGCGCCGACCGGGGGGTTGGTCCCGCTCGCCGCCGGGATGCGGTTCTCCACCGCGGCCTGGGCCGCCTCCTGCGCCCCGCGGCGCAGGGTGGTCTTGACGACCAGTCCGCCGGCGCTGACCTGGTCCTCGGAGATGCCGTGGCGACCCAGGTCGGCGAGCACCTGCGCCTTGACGTAGCTCTTGTAGCCCTGGAAGTCGCCACCGGAGGTGATGGGCAGCACCTTGGGGTAGGTCGCCGAAGACCGTTCCTGCGCCGTGAGCCAGCCGCTCTTGACCATGCCGTCCAGGACGTAGGACCAGCGGGCCCGGGCGCGTTCGGGATGGGTCTGCGGGTCGTCACCCGACGGGGAGTTGATGCTCGAGGCGAGCACGGCGCCCTCAGTGGCCGTGAGGTCCTTGGCGCTCTTGTTGAAGTAGGTCTGGGACGCCGCCTGGATCCCGTACGCCCCGCGGCCGAAGTAGATCGTGTTCAGGTAGTCCTCGAGGACCTTGTCCTTGCTGACCGTCTTGGAGATCTTCAGCGCAAGGAAGACCTCCTTGACCTTGCGGGTGTAGGTGCGCTGCTGGGTCAGGAAGGCGTTCTTGGCGTACTGCTGGGTGATCGTGGAACCACCCTGGGAGACCCCCCCGCCCGCGATGTTGGTGTACAGCGCCCGGCCGATACCCGTGAAGCTGATCCCGGGTTCGCTGTAGAAGCGGCGGTCCTCCGCGGCGAGCACGGCCTTGCGGGCCGGTTGGGAGACCTGCGAGAGGTCCACCAGCTTGCGGTTCTTGCCGATCTTGCCCATGACGGTGCCGTCGTTGTAGGTCAGCGTCGTCGCCTCGGCGGTGGCAATGCTGTTCGGCTGCGGCACCTTGGTGAGCGTGTAGCCGACGGCGATGAAAGCCACGAACAGCAGGGCCAGCACCGCAACGCCGAGGCCGACACGCTTCGTCCGACTCAGTGCGCGCAGACGTGTCACGCCGATCATCCTCCCCTACCGCGCGCCCGGCCGGTCCGGGAGGCCGTCACGGGTCGGTCACGGAGCGCCGGCTCCGGCGAGCCGGTGGGGCGCCGGGCGTGCCGGTCCGCCAGGTCTGCACCAGGTGGTTCCAGCCGCAGCCGCCGCACACCTCGATCCGGTAGACCATGAAGTCCGGGCGCTCAGCGGCGAGCCCGGCCACCTGGGCACCTGTGCGCGCCGTCCCGTCGGCGTCACCAAGGGCGTCGCCGTAGACCCACAGCACCTCACGTAGGGCCCGCTTCGCGCAGACCGGACAGATCCGCTCGGTCCGCGCGCCGTACACCGCCGCAGCCCGCTTCAGGTAGGGCGAGGCGTCGCAGACCTCCAGCGCGCTCACCCGGCCGGTGCGCAGGTCCGCCAGGGTCGCCCGACGAGCCAGGGCATGCTCGACCACGTCCCGTCGTCCCGCTCCGGCCGGTGACCGCGCCACGTCCGAAACGGTAGGGGCGACCCCTGCCGTTCACCTGCCGGACAGACTGTGTTGCACCTGAGCGCGCGGGACCGTACTGTGCCCCGGGAGAGACGATGTATCGGACCGATACATCGCGCGGTCAGATGAGGCGGGCGGGAGGGACGACGTGCTCGAGCTCGCGGTCCTCGGCCTGCTGCACACCGCACCGCTGCACGGCTACGAGCTGCGCCAACGGCTCAAAGCCACCCTGGGTACCTTCCGGGCCTTCTCCTACGGCTCGCTGTACCCGACGCTGCGGCGCATGGAGCAGGCCGGGTTGATCACCCAGGACGAGGGCGACGCCACCGTGGTGGCCGGCGCACCGGCGCTGACCGGCCGGCGCGGCAAGGTCGTGTACAAGCTCACCGCGGACGGCAAGGAGCGGCTCACCGAGCTGCTCGGCGAAGCCGGGCCTTCCGCCTGGGAGGACGAGACCTTCGGCGTGCACTTCGCCTTCTTCGCCCAGACCGACCCCGAGGTGCGCGTGCGCATCCTGGAGGGCCGGCGATCCCGACTCGAGCAGCGCCGCGAGGGCGTCCGCACCGGGCTCGCCCGGACCCGCGAGCGGCTCGACACCTACACCCTCCAGCTGCAGGAGCACGGGCTGGAGTCGGTCGACCGTGAGGTCCGGTGGCTCACCGAGCTCATCGAGACCGAGCGCCAGAACAAGCCCGGAACCCGCTGACCCATCCCGCACAACAGTCCTGTCCTGACCCACCCCTGAACCAAGGAGCGCCCGCATGGGTTCCGTCCGCACACCCATCCGCGTCGCCATCGTCGGCGTCGGCAACTGCTCGGCCTCCCTGGTCCAGGGAGTCGAGTACTACCGGGACGCCGACCCGGCGGCCCGCGTCCCCGGCCTCATGCACGTCGAGCTCGGCGGCTACCACGTCCGCGACGTGGAGTTCGTCGCCGCCTTCGACGTCGACGCCAAGAAGGTCGGCCGCGACCTGTCCGAGGCGATCTTCGCCAGCGAGAACAACACGATCAAAATCGCTGACGTACCGCCGATGGACGTCACCGTCCAGCGCGGCACCACCCTCGACGGTCTCGGCAAGTACTACCGCGAGACCATCGAGGAGTCCGACGAGAGCCCGGTCGACGTCGTCCAGGCCCTGCGCGACGCTCGGGTGGACGTGCTGGTCTGCTACCTGCCCGTCGGCTCCGAGCAGGCCGCGAAGTTCTACGCCCAGTGCGCCATCGACGCCCGCGTGGCATTCGTCAACGCGCTGCCCGTCTTCATCGCCGGCACGCCGGAGTGGGCGGAGAAGTTCCGCGCCGCAGGCGTACCGATCGTCGGTGACGACATTAAGAGCCAGGTCGGTGCGACCATCACGCACCGCGTGATGGCCAAGCTGTTCGAGGACCGCGGAGTCATCCTGGACCGCACCTACCAGCTCAACGTCGGTGGGAACATGGACTTTAAGAACATGCTGGAGCGCGACCGGCTGGAGTCCAAGAAGATCAGTAAGACCCAGGCCGTGACCTCCAACATGGAGCACGACATGGGCAAGCGCAACGTCCACATCGGCCCGTCGGACTACGTGCAGTGGCTCGACGACCGCAAGTGGGCCTACGTCCGCCTCGAGGGCCGCGCGTTCGGCGACGTCCCGCTGAACCTGGAGTACAAGCTCGAGGTCTGGGACAGCCCCAACAGTGCGGGCGTCATCATCGACGCGATCCGCTGCGCCAAGCTGGCCGCCGACCGCGGCCAGGGCGGACCGGTGCACCCCGCCTCGACGTACTTCATGAAGTCCCCGCCGCGCCAGGTGCGCGACGACATCGCCGGCCCGGCCCTGGAGGCGTGGATCAACGGCGAGACCGTGGGCGACCACGCCGCCCACGAGGCCGAGGTCGCGACCGACTAGGGCGAGCTGGGCCTACGACGGCTCGCGGCTCGCGCCGACCTGTACCGATCCGTGTTGCGTGAGCGGGACCCCTGCGGGGCCGCGGGCGCGCAACACGGATCGACGCGGCGCGCGGTGGGCAAGGCTGTCAAGGTGAGGACCGCGTGACCACGAGCGTCGAGGCGCCCGACCGGGTCGGCCCCGGGGCGCACCCGGTCCGGGTGCTGCTCGAGCAGCGGGACTTCCGGCGGCTGCTGAGCATCCGCCTGGCCGGCCAGTTCGCCGACGGGCTGTTCCAGGCTGCGCTCGTCAGCGCGGTCTTCTTCGACCCCAACAGGGCCACGACCGCGACGCAGGCGGCCGTGGGATTCGCCACGCTGCTCCTGCCGTTCAGCCTCGTGGGCCCGTTCGCCGGCGTCTTCCTGGACCGGTGGCGCCGTCAGCGGGTCCTGCTGTACAGCAACCTGCTGCGCGCCGGGCTCCTCGTCGTCCTGGCACCCCTGCTCGCCGCCTTCGGCCCCACCAGCCCGGCGGTCATCGCGCTGACGCTGGTCATCATCTCCCTCAACCGCTTCGTGCTGTCCGGGCTCTCGGCCGGCCTGCCCCACGTGGTGCCCGGCCGCCGACTGGTGACCGCGAACTCCTTCACCACCACCCTGGGCGGTGGCGCGGTGGCGCTCGGGGGCGCGCTGGCGGCCGGCCTGCGCGGACTTGTCGGCAGGGGTGACACCGGTGCCAGCCGCTCGGCCCTGCTGGCGGCCGCCTTGTACGTCGTGGCGGCGCTGGTGGCCCGCGTCGTCGGCGCCGACCGGCTGGGACCGACCGACCCGCCGGCCGAGCGGCACCTAACGGCAGCCCTGCGAGCCGTCCTCGGCGGACTGGTGAGCGGCGCCCGGCACGTCCACGAGCGCGGCCCGGCGGCCCGGGGCCTGGCGGCCATCACCGCGCACCGCTTCTTCTACGGCCTGTCGTTCGTGGCGACCCTGCTGCTGTACGCGGGCACCGGATTCCTCGGCCGTGGCTTCGCGCACAGCAGCGGGGGCGCCTTCCTGGCCCTCGGCGAGGTCGTGTTCACCTCCGTGGTCGGCGGCCTGCTCGCCGCCCTGGTCACCCCCCGCGTGACCAGGCGCGTGGGTACGCAGACCTGGATCTCGGTGGTCTTCGCCGTCGCCGCGGTCGTCGAGGTGGTCTTCGGCGCGCCGTACACGCACCTGGCGTTCCTGGTCGCGGCGCTCGTGCTGGGCTTTGCCGCCCAGGCCGCCAAGATCTGCGTCGACACGCTCGTGCAGGAGTCCGTCGAGGACGACTTCCGTGGCCGGGTCTTCTCCTTCTACGACACCCTGTTCAACGTCAGCTTCGTGTCAGCGGCCGCTGCGGCAGCGTTCCTGGTCCCGTCCGACGGCCGCAGCTACCTCGTCATCGCCGTGGTCGCCGGCGGTTATGCGCTGACCTCGCTGCTCTACCTGCTGGCCAGTCGGCGGGCGGCGCCCGTCCCCGCCGCGACCTGACGCATGCCCGGCCGAGCGGAAGCCGCGCGCGGCGGGTGCCGCGGTCAGTGCCCGAGCGGGAGCCCGACCATGACCAGCGGAGTCGGGGTGGGGGTCGGGGCCGGCTGACTGGCCGTCCTCGTGCGCGTGGTCCCGGGCTGCGCCAGCGGGCTGGGGACCAGCCCGAGCACGGTGTCCACCACGGTCTGTACGACGCCGGGCGGCGGGGCAGGTGCCGGGCTGCTCGGAGCAGGGGCGGCGTGGGCCGAGCCGCTCGGGGCGGGCGCGGGCCGGGGGGAACCTCCTGAGGTCGCAGCCCCGGTGCGGGTCGACGCCGAGCCAGCAGTCGTGCCCGCGCCCGTGGCGGCGGCAGCCCCGCCAGGCGGCAGGGCCGGGGGGGCCGGGGCGCCAGGAGCGGAGGCGCCGGGAGCCCGGGCGCCGGGCTTGCCCAGGACGTGGCCGAGAGCCTGCGCGGCCGCCGCCGTACCGTCCGGTGCAGCCGGGGCCGCAGCCGAGGCGGGGCGGCGCAACCGGTCCAGCAGCGCACCGACACCGGTCGCCGGGGCATCCACGATGGCGGCCACCACGCCCCACGACCCGTTCGAGCCCCTGGCGGCGCTGACCGCTGCCAGGCGGGCCTGCACGGAGGGGCCGCCGCGCCGCGCGGTCTGGGCGAGGGCGACCGCGAGCGCCTGCTCGCCGCGCACCGGACCGGTCGGTGGGGGTCCGGTGCGGTACACCGCCGGCGAGGCGGTGAGCACGGCGGCGCCGTCGGAGCCGTCGAGGGTGTCGCCGAGGGCGTTGAGGTAGCGGTCGGCCTCCACGAGGTCGGCCGCAAGCTGCTGCTCCCAGGCATCGTCGCGCAGGGCCAGCGCCGTCGTCGGCTGCGGGAGTCCGCCGTAGGGCACCTGGACCTGGTAGTGCACCGCGACCCGGACGCCCGCGCGGCTGCGGCCGACGGGCGTGACCTCCGCGGCGCCGTTGAAGACGCCGACCCGGAGGGCGGCTGCCCGCTCCACCCTGGTCAGCGCGCCGGCAGGCGTCCGTACGTCGCCGGCGTCTGTCCCGACCAGCAGGCGCGGTCCGCGGCGGCTGTCGATCATGAGCTGGCCTCGGTCGAGACGCTCGCGCACGCCGTCGAGCACGCTCAGCGACGTGCCCGCACCGACGTAGACGCTGCGTCCTTGTGTCACGAGCCGGGCTGCACCTGCGGGACCGGTCTGCACGCTCGCACCGCGGGGCACGACCATGCCGTCCCGGGCAGGAACCGCCCGGCCGGCCGCCACCACCCGGGCCGCCCGCACGCCGTGCAGCACGGTCGCGGCAGCGGCTGGGTCCGTACCGCGGAGGACCGTGACCACGCCGGCGGTGAGCACCAGAGCGGCGCACACCCCGACCGCCGTAGGGCGACCGCGCCCCCTACGTGCGCTGATGCCCGGCATGTCCCTCATCGTGCGCCTCTTGGCCACGCTCGGAAATGGCCCGTCGTGACCAGATGGTGCCGCGGTGTCATGGGTCGAGCAGACCGCGCTCAGCTGCCCAGGCCCACAGCTCGGCCTCCGCCCGGTCGCGAGGCAACGGCCCGTGTTCCATCCGTAGCGCCAGCAGGTGCCGGTAGGCCGCTCCGACCTCACGCCCCGGCGGCAGACCGAGCAGCGCCATGATCTGCGTCCCGTCGAGGTCGGGCCGCAGCCGGCCCAGCTCCTCACGCTCGGCCAGCGCGGCGATCCGGGCCTCGAGGTCGTCGTAGGACGCCGCGAGCGCGGCTGCCCGGCGCCGGTTGCGCGTCGTGCAGTCCGAGCGAACGAGCGCATGCAGGCGGCCGAGCTGAGGGCCGGCGTCCGCGACGTAGCGCCGTACGGCCGCGTCGGTCCACGGGCTGGTACCCGGCTGCCCGTAGCCGTGGAAGCGCAGGTGCATCTCCACGAGCAGGAAGACGGCCTCTACGAGCTCCTTGGAGTAGGTCAGCGCCTTCATGCGGCGCTTGGCCAGGTGCGCGCCCTTCACCTCGTGGTGATGGAAGGAGACCCTGCCCCCCGGCTCGTACCGGCGGGTCATGGGCTTGCCGATGTCGTGCAGCACCGCCGCCAGGCGCAGGATGAGGTCCGGGCCCTCGGTCTCCAGGGCCACCGCCCGCTCGAGCACCTGCAGGGTGTGCTCGTACACGTCCTTGTGCTGGTGGTGCTCGTCGGTCTCCAGCCGCAGCGCCGGCAGCTCGGGCAGGACGACGCCGGCCAGACCGGTCTGGACCAGCAGCTCCAGGCCCACCCGCGGCGCCCGGCCGAGCAGCAGCTTGGTCAGCTCCTCCTTCACCCGCGGCGCGCTGACGATGGCCAGCCGCTCGGCCATGCCTGCCATCGCGGCCACGACCTCGGCGGCGACGGCGAAGCCCAGCTGGGAGGCGAACCGGGCCGCGCGCAGCATGCGCAACGGGTCGTCGTCGAAGGAGTCCTCCGGCCGCCCCGGGGTGCGCAGCAGACCGGCCGCCAGGTCGTCCAGTCCACCGTGCGGGTCGACGAAGGCGGCCGGGGCCTTCCAGTCCGGCAGGGCCAGGGCCATCGCGTTCACGGTGAAGTCCCGCCGGGAGAGGTCCCCCTGCAGCGAGTCGCCGAAGGTCACGACGGGGTTGCGCGAGCTGGGCTCGTAGCGCTCGGCCCGGTAGGTCGTGATCTCCAGCTTGGCGCCCTGACGGGCCAGGCCCACGGTGCCGAACGCGATGCCCGTCTCCCACGTCGCCTCGGCCCAGTCCTGGACCAGGGCGAGGACCTGCTCGGGGCGGGCGTCGGTCGTCAGGTCGAGGTCGTCACCGAGCCGGCCGAGCAGCGCGTCGCGGACCGAGCCCCCGACCAGGTGCAGGGCGTGACCACCGGCGGCGAAGCGCTCCCCCAGCTCGACCAGCACCGGGGAGGAGCGCACGAGCTCGCGCACCGCATTGCGCTGCAGGTCGTCGAGTCCGGGCACGGAGGAACAGCCTAGGCCGTAGCCCTTGGCATCGAGCCGGGGCGCTGCGTGCCGCTGGCGCCCGGCAGGACCGCGCAGGTCATCGACCTTGACGCGCACGCGCCGCGGCCCACCCCGACGTAAGCGTCGGCTGACCGGCTCGCCGAGCCCGCGCCGCCCAGGAGCCAGACCCCTCCCGCCGTACGCTGGGCGGGTGCCGCCCCCTGTCCCGACACCGCCGTCGCGCCGCCCGCTGCGCCGGGTGGACGAGACGAGTGCGGGTGGTCTGGTCCTGGACCGCCTCGGTCCCGGTGCCAGGGCTGCGCTGATCGGCCGGCTGGACCGGCGCGGCCGCCTGCTCTGGTCCCTGCCAAAGGGGCACGTCGAGGTTGGCGAGACCGAGCAGGACACGGCGGCGCGTGAGGTCGCCGAGGAGACGGGAATCTCGGGGCGTGTGATCGGCAAGCTCGGCACGATCGACTTCTGGTTCGTCGCTGACGGGCGTCGCGTGCACAAGACCGTGCACCACTTCCTGCTTCTTGCGGTCGACCCGGACAACGGCCTCGTGCTGTCCGACGAGGACGTCGAGGTCAGCGAGGTCGCCTGGGTGCCGCTGGCCGATGTCGGCGGACGTCTGGCCTACGCCGACGAGCGTCGCCTGCTCGACAGGGTGCCGGACCTGCTGGCCGACACGGCATGACCAGGCTCGCCCGGCTGCTGGCTGCGGCGGTCCTGTGTGCCCTCCCCGCGCTCGGCACGACACCGGCCGGGGCCGAGCCGAGCACCTCCCTGCCCAACGACGAGGCACCGGTACGGGTCGACGTGCGCACGCTGCTCCCGCGCGCGCCGCAGCCCGGCGGCGCCTTCGAGGTGGCCGGGACGCTGACCAACATCGGCGACAAGCCGATCAGCACGCTGCGGGTCCGGCTCAAGCTGGGTAGCCGGATCGACAACCGGACCGAGCTGCACCGGGACGACCAGGACCGGCCGCCGACGAGCTTGGCGGTCGAGGTCACGCCGGTGCTGCCGCAGCTGGCACCCGGGCAGCGCACGACCTTCGACGTACGCACCCTCACGCGTGACCTGCCGCTCGGGCAGCCCGGGGTGTATCCGCTCGACATCGTCGCCCGCGGCGTCTTCGGCAGCGACCAGGACAGGGCCGACCTCGGCCTGGCCCCGACCTACCTCCCCTGGTTCAACGGCGAGCCTGTCCGGCCCACCCGCGTCGCGGTGCTGTGGCCGCTGGTGGACCGACCACGCGCCGGCCCGCGAGACGTGCTGGTCGATGACGACCTGGCCGCCTCCTTCGCCGGGCGGGGTCGGCTCGGGCAGCTGCTCTCGGCGGCGCGCGCCGCCGAGACCGGCCAGTGCGACGGCGTGGCGCACGGTCCCCCCGGCGCCCCGGCCACCCCGCGCCCCACCTCTCCTACGCGGCCACCGGCCGCGCCCGCCCGGGGCGCCGCGGCAGCCCGCTGCGAGGCCGTACCGGTCACCTACGCCGTCGACCCCGACCTGCTGCTCACCGCCCAGAACATGACCAGGCCGTACGCCGTCCAGTCCGGCAGCAGGACCCGTCCGGGGACCGGAGGCACGGCCGCAGCGGCGTGGTTGTCCTCGCTACGAGCCGGGACGGCCCGCGCACCGGTCCTGTCGTTGCCCTTTGCCGACCCGGACGTCGACGCCCTCGCCCGCAGCGCGGCCGGCAAGAACGACGTCGCGGCCGCCCGAGAGCTCGGTGCCCGCACGACGGCCGAGGTGCTGCGGACGGCACCCGACGACACGCTCGCCTGGCCTCCGGCCGGCCCCGTGACCCCCGCCGCCACCGATGCCCTCGCCGTCGGAACTACCAGCGCACTGGTGCTCGACCCCTCGGCCCTGGCAGCCGAGCAGGACGCCGGCGCGACGCTCGGCGTGCGCGCGAAGCTGCCCCTGTCCTCGCTCGGCAGTCCGCTGACCGGCCTCGTGGTCGACACCCAGCTCTCGGACCTGCTGACCAACCCGGGTCGGCCCGGTCTCGGACCCCGGCTGGCCGAGCAGCGGTTCCTGGTCGAGACGGCCATCACCGCCGCCGAGCGGCCGAGCAGCCCACCACGCACCCTGCTGATCGCCCCGGCCCGTCGGGGCACCGTGGACGCCACCGTCGCCGCCGGAGCGCTGCACGACCTCGGCCGACTGCCATGGATCTGCCCGGTCGCCCTCCCTGCTGTGGCGGCCGGGACCGAGCGCTGCAGCCATGAGCCGGCGACCGACGCGGGCGAGCAGGCGGGGTCGCACCCGGGCCGTGGGGACCCCCTGGCCGACCCGAGGTCAGAGCTGCCGCAGGCCTTCCTCGACGGGGTGGCCGCGGACCGGACCGGCGCCGACCAGCTCGTCGACGCCGTGCTGATGCCGAGCGACACCACCTCGACCCTCAAGGCCGCACTGCGCCGGTCGGTCGCCCGGGCGGAGTCCAGCGCCTGGCGCACCGATCCGACGGACGGCGACAAGATCGCCGTCCTGCTGCACGACGAGGTTGCTGCACTGCAGGGCCGGGTGAAGGTGCGAGGTGGACGCCTGCTGCTCACCAGCAGCAAGGGCACGTTGTCGGTGGGGGTGGACAACCTGCTGCCGGTGCCGGTCACCCTCAAGGTGCGCTTCCTGTCGGCGACGGCCACCTTGTCCTCGCAGGACACGGCGCCCTTTGAGGTACCGGCCGGCACCAGCTACAAGCCGTCGGTGCGCGCGCAGGCCCGGCGCTCGGGCCAGTTCGTGGTGTTCGCACAGCTCATCGACCGCGAGGGGCAGCCCTTCGGCTCACGTGCCGAGATCGTCGTGCGGTCGACCCGGTACGGGCGCATCGCGCTGGCCGTGACCGGCGTCGGCGCCGGGGTCTTGCTGGTGGCGGCCGGAGTGCGCATCGCCCGCCGTGCCCGGCGGCACGGTCGGGAACCGGCAGCGGCACCTGCCGGCCCGGACGGGGCATGACCAGCCTGACCCGGTCGACCCGGACCATGGCGGTCGGCACGCTCGCCTCCCGCGGCACGGGTTTCGTGCGCACCGCGGCGCTGGCCGCCGCCCTGGGCGCCAACGGCGTCTCCATCGCCTACAACCTGGCCAACACCGCCCCGAACGCCGTCTACGACCTGCTGCTGGGCGGTGTGCTCACCAGCGTCGTCGTACCCCTTCTGGTCCGGGCCACCAAGCAGGAGGCCGACGGCGGGCTCGCCTACGCGCAGCGGCTGCTGAGCCTCACCGTCCTCGCCCTGGGTGCGGCCTCGGCGCTGCTCGTGGTGTTCGCGCCGCAGATCGTGGACCTCTACGTCAACGCGAAGACACCCGCCGGCACCCGGGATCTCGCGATCGTGTTCGCCCGCTTCTTCCTGCCGCAGGTGCTGTTCTACGGCGCGGGCGCCGTGCTCGGCGGCATCCTCAACACGCGCGGGTCCTTTGGCACGCCCATGTGGGCGCCGGTGCTCAACAACGTCGTGGTCATCGTCACCGCCGTGGTGTTCCTCGTACTGCCGGCGACGACCGACCCGACCCGGTCGCTGACCCACCTGCAGGTGCTGGTGATCGGTACGGGCACCACGCTCGGCGTCATCGCGCAGACCGTGGCCCTGGTACCGGCGCTACGGGCCAGTGGCTTCCGGCTGCGCATCCGGCTGGACCTGCGCGGCACCGGCCTCGGGCACGCAGCGCGGCTCGCCAAGTGGGTCTTCCTCTACGTCGTCGCGAACCAGGTCGCCTACCTCGTCGTCGTCCGGCTCTCCTCGGCCCTGCCTGACGGCCGCAACTACGCCGTCTACGTCTTCGCCTACGTCCTGTTCCAGCTGCCCTATGCCGTTGTGGCCGTCAGTGTCATCAGCGCGCTGCTGCCGACCATGAGCCGGGCCGCCGCCGATGAGCGCTACGCCGACCTGCGCGGGCAGCTGTCCACCGGGATGCGACTGGCCGGCGCGATCCTCGTCCCGGCCGTGGCGGCCTACCTCGTGCTCGGACCAGCGATCGCCACGCTCGTGCTCGGGCACGGCCGCCTCGGGCTGAGCGCGGCCCGCTACATCGGCCAGACCCTGGCAGTGCTGTCCCTGGGCCTGCTGCCCTTCAGCGCCTTCCAGCTCCAGCTCCGCGCCTTCTACGCCCTGGACGACACCCGCACCCCGGCTCTGGTGAACCTCGCTGCCACGGCCGTCAACCTCGCCCTGGACGTGCTAGCCGTCCTCGTGCTCCCGGCCCGCACCCAGGTGCTGGGCCTGGCCGGCGCGTACGCCGTGTCGTACGCGGTGGGGCTGGTCCTGTCCTCGCGGCTGCTCGGCCGGCGCCTGGGTGGGCTGGACGGTGCCCGGGTCGTCCGGACCACCGTCCGGTGCCTGCTGGCTGTGCTGGTGCCCGCCCTGCTGGCCCTCGCGGTCCAGTTCGGGGTCACAGCGCTGCTCGGTCGCGGGACGGCCGGCGTCGTCGTTTCCCTCGCCCTCGGCGGAGCGGTCCTGTCCGCGGGCTACCTCGTGGGGGTCCGTCTGCTGCACGTCCGGGAGGTCGACGACGTCGTGGGGCCGCTGCTGCGCCGCGTCGGTCTGGGCCCGCGGCTCAAGCGGAGCTGAGGACGCGCCGACCCCCCAGGGGTGAGGGCACGCAGGGACGACGTCGGTGCCGTCGTGCTGGGCTGGTTCACCAAGCTGGTCCTGGTGCTGGGCATGCTCGGTCTCCTTGGCTTCGACGGCATCTCGCTGCTCCGCACCGACTTCTCGGCCGCGGACCAGGCGAGCACGGCTGCCTCCGCGGCGGCCGACGCCTACAAGAGCTCGCACGATGTCCAGCTCAGCTACAACGCGGCACTGGCCGCGGTCGCCGGCAACGGCGACACCATCGAGACGACCACCTTCGCCATCGCCCCCACCGGCGCGGTCTCCCTCGTCCTGCACCGCACGGCCGCCACCTTGTGGATGAAGGACGTCGGACCGCTGCGGGGCTGGACCGACATCAGCGCCAAGGGCGAAGGAGCCCCCACCTCGTGAACCGCCCTCTGCGCCGGGCTGCCCGGTGGCGCCGGGTGCCCGCGCGATGCTCGGCGCGGTTCTGCCCGCGGCCCTGATCGCCGGCGCCCTGCCCGGACCGGCCCAGGCCGCTCCCGTCTTGCCGCGCACCGACGTGGTCGGCGACGCGCGCCAGCAGGCCGCCGAGCTGCGTACCCGCGTGGACACGCTGCAGCTGCAGGCCGAGCGGGCCACCGAGGACTACGACAAGGCGTACGACGCCCTGGGCCGCGCCGTGTCGGAGCACGTCACCGCCCAGCGACAGCTCGATGCCGTCCGCGCCGGTGCCGGTGCCGGCAACAGGCAGGCCAACCGCCGGGTCCGGGCGCTGTACATGGCCGGGGGCGGCACGGGGCTCTACGCCAGCGTGCTGTCGAGCGCGGACCTGCCGGACGCGCTGCGCAGGATGCACCAGGTCGGCGCGGTGCTGGACGGCGACCACCGCGCCGCCGCGCACGCCGGGCAGGAGGTGGCCCGCCAGCGCCAGGCCGCGGCGCGGCTGCAGACCGCTGCGTTGGGCGCCACCCGCCTGCAGCGGGCGGTCGCCGACCGGGGCGACACCGTACGGGCCCTGCTCGCCCAGACCGACGCGCTCGTGGCGCGGGCCGACGCCCGTGTCGTCGCGCTCGCCGAGCAGCAGCGGCTCGCCGAGCAGGCCGCTGCCGCGCTCCGGGCAGCTGCCGCTCTTGCGGCGGCGCAGGCCCACGATGCCGCACTGCTGGCCACCGCTCGGGCACGCGCCGAGGCGGAGGCTGACGCCGCCGCGGAGGCTGCCGCGCACCAGGTTGCCGGGGCACCGACTGGAGGGGCACCGACCGGAGGGGCGCCGACCGCAGGGGCGCCGCGCCCAGCCGCGCACGGAGCGTTCGTCCCGACGGCCGGTGACCCGACGACCGGCGCAGCGCCCACGTCGGTGGGGTCTGCGGCCCTCGACTTCGCCCGCGCGCAGCTCGGCAAGCCCTACGTGTGGGGTGCGACCGGTCCGGACTCCTTCGACTGCTCGGGGCTCACCCAGGCGGCGTACACCGCTGCCGGGGTGCGCCTGCCGCGGGTGGCGCAGGACCAGTGGTTCGCGGGGCCGCACGTGGACCTGGGGGCGATCCAGCCGGGCGACCTGTTGTTCTGGGCTAGCGACACCTCCGCCCCGGCGACCATCCATCATGTCGCGTTCTACCTCGGTAGTGGCCAGATCCTGGCCGCGCCGCACACCGGTGACGTCGTGAAGGTCGAGCCGCTCTACCTCGAGGGCTACCTGGGCGCGGTTCGACCGGTGGCGACACCGCGGTCCTGACACCGCTGACCACCCGGAGCCGCACCTACGATGAGGGCGACCGGGACCCGGTCAGGTCGACATCGCCCCTGGAGGACCGCTCGTGCCCCCGCTGCCCGCGCCGCCGCTCGCGGAGCAGGACGTCCTGGCCCGGCGCTATCGCCTGCTGGCGCCGCTGGCCGCCGGGGCTGCCGCCGTGCTCTGGCGCGCCGCGGACGAGGTCCTGGCCCGCGACGTCGCCGTGAAGGTCCTCGACGCTCGCGCCGTGCGCTCACCCTTCCTGGACGCCGCGGTTCGTGCCGGGGCGCTGGCCCATCCCGGGCTTGCCAAGACCTACGACGCAGCAGTGGAGGAGCGCGACCAGGCCAGCACCGCGTACGTCATCAACGAGTGGGTCGACGGCCAGGCCCTCGCCGACGTCCTGCGCGAGGGGCCGTTGGACCCGGTGGAGGCCGTCGGACTCCTGCGGCAGGCGGCCGATGCCCTGACCTCGGCCCACCACCGAGGGGTGCCGCATGGTCGCGTGCACCCCGGCAACGTCCTGGTCACCGCGAGCGGTCGGGTCCGGTTGACCGACACCTGCGTGGCCGCCGCAGTCCACGGCGCGCCGGTGGGTGCCGCCACCCCACAGGCCGTCCGGGCCGACACCCGCGACCTGGCGGCCGTGCTCTACGCCCTGCTCACCGCCTGCTGGCCGAGCGGCGCGACGCCGCAGCCCGCCGGGGGGCTGCCCACAGCGCCGGAGCGCGATGCGCACGCCTACAGCCCGCGCCAGGTCCGCGCTGCCGTCCCCCGGTCGCTGGACCTCGTGGTCTCGAGCGGGCTGGACCCGTCCCGTCACCCGGGTACGGCTGTGCTGGCCACCCCGGCCGCCCTCGCACTGGCGGCGGAGCAGGCGGCCGAGCAGGTCCGCGAGGCGCGGGTGGCCGACGCCCAGCCCCGACCGCCCTTCCGGCTGCGCCGCTTCGCCCCCTGGCTCGCCGCGCTGGCGGCGCTGCTGGCTGTCGGTACGGGCGGCTGGCTGCTCGGCCTGGCGGTCGGTGAGGTCCCCCGGCGGGCGAACGGCGTCGAGCCCGTCCTGACCACGACCGCGCCCTCCGCGCCGGCAGGGAGTCCTGCGGCCGCACCTCCCCCGATTGACCTGACCCGACTGCCGGTCCACGACTTCGACCCCCCTCCGGGCGACGGCCAGGAGTCCCCGGACAAGGTGCACAACGCCGTCGACCTGGACCCCTCGACGGCCTGGGTGACCGACCGGTACAACACCTCGCACTTCGGTGGCCTCAAGACCGGGGTGGGCCTGCTGGTCGACCTCGGTGCCTCGACCGCCGTGACCTCGGTGCAGGTGCAGCTCACGGCGGCCGGCGCCGCGGTGGAGCTGCGTGCCGCCGACACCCCCGCTGCCACCGCAGACGGGTACCGGGTCGTCGCGCAGAACGCCGACGCCGGCCAGGTCGCCACGCTCACGCCGGCTGCCGGTGAGCGGGCCCGCTACTGGCTGGTCTGGCTCACGGCCCTGCCCCGACAGGACAGCGGCTAGCGCGAGGGGATCTCGGAGCTTCACTTTCGGTGAGCACCCCCCTCGCAGGGCTTGGGTCGCTACCGTGCTGCAGTGAGCGAAGCGGACGGCGACCTGCACGACCGGGCGCTGCTCGCGGCTCACCTCGGGGGCCGTTCCGGAGCGTTCGACGAGCTCGTCCGCCGGCACCAGGACCGGCTGTACGCCGTGGCGGTGCGCACCACGGGAGACCGTGAGGAGGCCGCCGACGCGCTGCAGGACGCACTGCTGTCGGCCCTGCGGTCCGCCGCGTCCTTCCGCGGACAGGCCCGGGTCACGACCTGGCTGCACCGCATCGTGGTCAACGCCTGCCTGGACCGCGCGCGCCGCCGCGCGGTCCGGCCCACGACGGCCCTGCCCCAGCAGCTGCCGGCCGACCCCCGCGACCGGCTCGACGAGCGCGAATCCGCCCTGGTCGTCGAGGCCGCGCTGCAGGCGCTGCCGCCCGAGCAGCGCCTGGCCGTGGTCCTGGTACACCTGCAAGGGTTCAGCGTGGAGGAGGCGGGCCAGGTGCTGGGTGTCCCGCCCGGCACGGTGAAGAGCCGCTGCTCGCGCGGGCGGGCCCGGCTGGCCGTGACACTGGGGCACCTGCGGAACCCGCAGGACGAGGCAGCCGTCCTACCCGGGACCGCGGACCACCCCACCGGCACGCCCCCCACCACACCCCGGGCCGGTACGGCGGAAGGGCAGGCCAGGTGAACCACCTCGACCTCGACGCGCTTGCGGACCTGCTCGTCGGTGCGGGCACCGCGGGACAAGCCGATCACCTTCGGTCCTGCCACACGTGCACCCAGCACCTGGCCGACCTCGACCTCGCCCAGGCACCGGTGACCGAGGCGCTGTCCGCGCTGCCGGCGCCCGAGGTGCCGGCAGCACTTGCTGCCCGGCTGGCGGCGGCGGCCACCGCTCCGCGCGCCGCGGCCTCGGTCGTCGTCCTTCCGCTGGCCCCACATCGGCATCGGCATCGCCTCGCGGCTGCGGCCGGGATCGCCGCCGCGGTCGTCCTGGTAGGCGGGGTGGCCCTGCTCGCACAAGCCCATCGGGGTGCTGCACCGACGTCCGCCCTGTCCGCCGCCCGGCCCGCACCGCCGGTACGGCGCGTGGCGACAGGCACCGCCTACAGGGCGGCCACCTTCGCCGCGCAGCTGGCTCCCCTGCTGTCCGGGCCGGCTAAAGCTGACAGCACCCGCACCGCCACGGGCTCCACCCCTGGCGCCCAGGCCGCCCCCCAAGCGGGGGCCGGGCGCCCCGCCGGACGCGGGGTCTCGCAGGAGCTCGCTGCGCTGCAGGGCACGCCGGCGCTGGCCGCGTGCCTGTCCGCGCTCACGCCGGCGAACGAGCCCGGACTGCCGCTCGTGGTCGACTACGCCTCCTATGCCGGACGGCCCGCGCTGATCGTGGCGCTCCCCTCGACCAGGCCCGGCAAGGTCGACGTGTTCGTGGTCGGTCCGCGCTGCGCGGCCGCCGACCCCGATGTCCGGTACTTCACGCGCCTGGCGCGGCCTTGACCGACCTGCGCGGCGGGAGCGTCCACAGCAGCACCCCGGCGACGCTCGCCGCGTACGGGAGCAGCACGCCAAGGCGGAGCTCGAGCCGGGTGTAGTCGTCCTCGTCGACGAAGGAGAAGGCCGTCCCGAGCAGGGCGTAGACGCACGCGATCACGCGCACCCGCAGGCCCGTACGCCCTGACCCGTCGCTGCCCGCCGCCCGGGTCGCAGCCGCGCCGCACGCCACGCCGAGCAGGGCGGGCGAGATGTCGCTGAAGAAGGTCGACCCGACGTACTCACTGGTGACCTTGCCCCAGACCAGGGCCGCAACCGTGGCGCCCAGCGCCGCCCGGACGTACCGCTCCAGCTCGCTCGGACCCCGTCCTGCGGCGGGGCGGCGGGGCTCGCTCGAGCTGCCGCCGCAGGACGGACAGCCATGTCCGTGCTCGCCGGCAGCGGCTGCGTCCGCGCCGCAGCGCAGCCGCCCGCACACCGGGCAGCTGTCGACAGCGGGGCGGGAGGGGTGCACTGCGCACCGCAGGCGCGCGCCGGCCGGTGCAGTCACCCCAGGAGCCTCTCACCCCGCGAAGGCGTCCCTGCGCCGTCACCCGGGCTGCGGGAAGAGCGGTCCATACCATGATGGTTGACGCGGGTACGTACTCGAGCGAGGCACACCGACAGGAAGGCCCACCGTGAGCAGCCCGAAGATCCACAACACGATCGTGATCGGGTCCGGCCCCACGGGCTACACCGCCGCGATCTACCTGGCCCGGGCCGCGCTGAGCCCGCTGGTGTTCGAGGGCGCGGTCACTGCCGGCGGCGCGCTGATGAACACGACCGAGGTCGAGAACTTCCCCGGCTTTCCGACCGGAATCATGGGCCCGGAACTGATGGACCACCTGCGCAGCCAGGCCGAGCGCTTCGGCTCGCAGTTCATCACCGACGACGTGACCGCCGTCGACCTGTCCGCCAGCCCCAAGGTCGTCACCTCGGGCGGCAAGACCTACCTCGCCCAGACCGTCGTACTCGCGATGGGCTCAGGCTACCGCGAGCTCGGCGTCCCCGGGGAGAAGGAGCTGTCCGGCCACGGCGTCTCCTGGTGCGCCACCTGCGACGGCTTCTTCTTCCGCGACCAGGACATCGCCGTCGTCGGCGGCGGCGACAGCGCGCTGGAGGAGGCGACGTTCCTCACCCGCTTCGCGCGCAGCGTCACCCTCGTGCACCGTCGGGACACCCTGCGGGCCAGCAAGATCATGCAGGAGCGGGCGTTCAGCAACGACAAGCTCCGCTTCGCCTGGGACAGCGAGGTCGTGACGGCGGACGGCCCGGACGGCAAGCTCACAGGGGTCACGTTGCGCAACCTCAAGACCGGCGTGCAGTCCCCGCTGGCCGTCACGGGGCTGTTCATCGCCATCGGCCACGACCCGCGCTCGGAGCTCGTCAAGGGCCAGGTCGGCGTCGATGACGACGGCTACGTGGTGGTCGAGGCGCACAGCACGCGCACCAACATCCCCGGCGTGTTCGCCGCCGGCGACCTGGTGGACCACATCTACCGCCAGGCGGTCACCGCCGCGGGCACCGGGTGCCAGGCTGCGCTGGACGCCGAGCGCTGGCTCGCCGCGCACGAGCTGGAGATCCCCGACGACGCGGTGGGCCGCAGCACCGCCGACCAGTCCGACACCGCCGGCGTCTGAGGCCGCCACCGCCGGACCCGGGAAGCGCGTGGAATGCGCCCTGCCGGACACCTGTTCCCCTGCATGCACACCTACCGATCGAAGGAGCACCCTGTGGGCGCCAACACCAAGACCACCACCGACGCGACGTTCAGCACCGACGTGCTGCAGAGCGAGAAGCCGGTCCTCGTCGACTTCTGGGCGGAGTGGTGCGGCCCCTGCAAGATGGTCGCTCCCGTCCTGGAGGAGATCGCCGGGGAGAACACCGAGAAGCTCAGCGTCGTCAAGCTCAACATCGACGAGAACCCCGGCGTCGCCCGCGACTACCAGATCATGAGCATCCCGACGATGGCGGTGTTCCAGGGCGGCAAGATCGTCAAGTCGATCGTGGGCGCGAAGCCCAAGGCGGCGATCCTCAAGGACCTCGAGGCCTACCTCTGACAGGTGCGTCCGACAGCTGACGGGCCGGGTCCTTCGGGGCCCGGCCTTCGCCGTTGGGCAGGTGTGCGCCCCTACAGTGGCCTGCCTGGTCACGCGTCCCGGAAGGCCCGTCGTGCAGCAGTACCGCCTCGGTGACACCGGCGCCGCCGTCGCCGAGGTGCAGGCAACGCTGCTTCACCTGGGTCTGCTGCCCGCGTCGGTCGTCCCGGCCGTGTTCGACGACGCCACGGACCAGGCCGTACGCGCCTTCCAGCAGCGACGTGGGGTATCGGTCGACGGGATCGTGGGGCGCGAGACCTATGCCGCGCTGCAGGCGGCCCGCCTGACCCTCGGTGACCGCCTGCTGTCCCTGGCCGGGCGCCCGTACGCGGGCGACGACGTGGCCGTACTGCAGGAGCGGCTGCTCGAGCTGGGCTTCGACGCCGGCCGGGTCGACGGGGTGTTCGGCGCGCGGACCGAGGCCGCCCTCAAGGGCTTCCAGCGCGACTACGGCCTGGTGGGGGACGGCGTCTGCGGCCCGACCACGCTGCGCGCCCTCAAGCAGCTCGGCCGCCTCGTGGTCGGTGGCCGGCCGCACGCGCTGCGCGAGACCGAGGTACTGCATCGCTCCGGTGCCGCGCTGCCCGGCAAGGTCGTCGTGATCGACCCGGGCCACGGCGGTGCGGAGGGGGGCGCCAGCGGCAACGGGCTGCGAGAGGCCGACGTCGTGCTCGACCTGGCCGCCCGGCTCGAGGGCCGCCTTGCGGCGGTCGGAGTACGGGTGCTGCTGACCAGGGGCGCCGACAGCTGCCCGAGCGAGGCAGCGCGGGCGGCCTTCGCCAACCAGGCCCGCGCCGACCTCGTCGTGAGCCTGCACGTCGACCGCGCCGCCTCGCCCCGCTGCCAGGGCGTCGCCAGCTACCATTTCGGTACCGGTACCGGCGCCACGTCGACGGTCGGGGAGCACCTGGCCTCGCTGGTGCAGCGCGAGGTCGTGGCCCGTACGGACCTGCTCGACTGCCGGGTGCACGCCAAGACCTGGGAGCTGCTCCGGCTCACGCGGATGCCGGTGGTCCGCCTGGAACTGGGCCACCTCTCGCACCCGCGCGACGCGGCCCGGCTCGCCGAGCCGGCGCTGCGGGACACCGTCGCGGAGGCGCTGCTGGTCGCGATCCAACGCCTCTACCTACCCGCCGACCTCGACCCCCCGACCGGCGTGCTGCGCCTGCGGGACCTCGCTCACCGCTAGTGCTACTCAGACGGGGCGCAGCAGGGGGTCGGGCGACATCGAGCCGAGCAGCCGCTCCAGCGCCACCTCGACGTCCTCGCGCCAGGACACCGCGGTCTTGAGCTCCAGGCGCAGCCGGGGGTAGCGGTGGTGGGGCCGTACCGTCTTGAAGCCGACGGCCAGCAGGTGCTCGGCCGGCAGCACGCAGGCCGGCGCCTGCCACTTCAGGTCGCCGAACGCCTCGACCGCGCGGACCCCGCGGCGCACCAGGTCCTTGGCGACGGACTGGACCAGCATGCGGCCCAGGCCGGACCCGGCGAAGTCGGGCAGGACGTGGCCGGTCATGAGCAGCACGGCATCGGCACTGACCGGCGAGGTGGGGAACGCCACCGAGCGAGGGACGTACGCCGGGGGGGCGAACATCACGAACCCTGCCGGCACACTGTCGACGTAGGCGATCTTGCCGCAGCTGCCCCACTCGAGCAGGGTCGCCGACACCCACGACTCCTTCTCGAAGGCGGTGTCGCCTGCCTGCTCGGCCCGGCCGAGGGCGACGGGGTCGAGCTCCCAGAACACGCACCGCCGGCAGCGGCCCGGCAGGTCGTCGAGGTTGTCCAACGTGATGTTGACCGCGCGGCGACTCATGGGCGAGGGAGGGCGCGCAGGCGCGCGGCGGGTGCCACCCGACAAGGGTAACGAGCCGCGCCGCCGGAGCGTCGGGGCCACCGCCCGGCCCCCGGTACCCTCGCCGCATGGCCGGGGTCACGTTCGACGCCTTCACCGACCGCTACGCCGCGCGCACGGCGGGGATGACGACCTCCGAGATCCGCGCTCTGTTCGCCGTGGCGAGCCGCCCCGAGGTCGTCTCGCTCGCCGGTGGCATGCCCTTCACCACCGCCCTGCCGCTGGACTCGGTCGGCAAGCTGCTGTCGGACCTGCTGGCCACGCGCGGGGCCCAGGCGCTGCAGTACGGCTCCGGTCAGGGCGACCCCGCGCTGCGGGCGCTGATCTGCGAGGTCATGGCGCTGGAGGGTGTCCAGGCCTCAGCGGACGACGTGGTCGTCACCGTCGGCTCGCAGCAGGCGCTGGACCTGGTCACCCGGATCTTCTGCGACCCCGGGGACGTGGTGCTGGCCGAGGCGCCGTCCTACGTCGGAGCGCTCGGGACCTTCGCGGCCTACCAGGCCGAGGTCGTGCACGTGCCGATGGACGACGACGGGCTGTTGCCCGAGGCCCTGCGCGAGGCGATCGCGGCCTGCGCCCGGGCGGGCAAGCGGGTCAAGTTCCTCTACACGATCCCGAACTTCCACAACCCGGCCGGCACCTCGCTGTCGGACGCACGGCGGGACGAGGTGCTGGCGATCTGCCAGGAGGCCGAGCTGCTGGTCCTGGAGGACAACCCGTACGGCCTGCTGGGCTTCGACGGCCCGCCGACACCGGCGATCCGGGCCCGCGGCGCGGATGAGCACGTCGTCTACCTGGGCTCGTTCAGCAAGACCTTCGCGCCGGGCCTGCGGGTCGGCTGGGTGCTCGCGCCACACGCGGTGCGCGAGAAGCTCGTACTGGCCAGCGAAGCGTCGGTGCTGTGCCCGCCGGCGCTGAACCAGATGGCGGTCGTGGAGTACCTGTCGACCCAGGACTGGCAGGGTCAGGTCGAGGTCTTCAAGGGCATCTACCGCGAGCGGCGGGACGCGCTGCTCGATGCGCTCACCACGCTCATGCCTCCCGGCGCGACCTGGACCAAGCCGGCCGGCGGCTTCTACGTCTGGCTGACCCTGCCTGCGGGCCTGGATGCCAAGGTCATGCAGCCACGCGCGCTCACGGCTCGGATCGCCTACGTGCCGGGCATCGGCTTCTACGCCGACGGCCAGGGCCGCCGCGACCTGCGTCTGTCGTACTGCTTCCCGGAACCCGACCGGATCCGCGAAGGCGTACGACGCCTCGCCGGTGTCGTGGAGGCCGAGCTGGAGCTGCTGGCGACCTTCGGGCCGACCCAGCGGCCCGCCCGCAGCGGCGCCTCGACCCCAGGCCCCGACGTCCGGTAGCCGTCCCGTCGCTGGCGCGACCCGTCGGTCAGGCCTGGTCCTGCGACCCCTGCACGATCGCCGCGATGCGCTGCAGGTCCTCCAGCGTGGCGAACTCGATCGTGAGCCGCCCTCGCGAGCGCCCGACATCGACCCGGACCCGGGTCTCCAGCCGGTCCGACAAGCTCTCGGCGACCTCCCGCGCCTGCTCCGGCACCAGCCGCCTGCTGCGGGGAGCCCGGGACGGCTTCGCCTCGTCCTGCACGGCTATCGAGACGGCCTCCTCGACCGCGCGCACACTCATGCCCTCGGCGACGATCCGGGTGGCCATCGCCTCCTGCGCCTCGCCGGTCGGCAGGCCCAGCATCGCGCGCGCGTGCCCGGCGGACAGCACGCCCGCCGCAACCCGGCGCTGCACGGGCGGGGGGAGCTGGAGCAGCCGCAGCGTGTTGGAGATCTGCGGCCGGGACCGGCCGATACGTTGCGCGAGCTCCTCGTGGGTGGCCGCGAAGTCCTCCAGCAGCTGCGCGTACGCCGCGGCCTCCTCGAGCGGGTTCAGCTGGCTGCGGTGCAGGTTCTCCAGCAGCGCATCGCGCAGCATCGCGTCGTCTTCGGTCTCCCGCACGATGGCGGGCACTTCGTCCAGGCCGGCCTCCCGGGCGGCCCGCCAGCGCCGCTCACCCATGACGAGCTCGTACCGGTCCGCACCAAGCGGGCGTACGACGACGGGCTGCAGCAGGCCGACCTCGCGGATCGAGTGCGCC
>JAABUX010001558.1_pt1 | contig 34308 bp, 33 predicted proteins | sample 5561851 | NCBI WGS metagenome assembly JAABUX01 (sample SAMN10711883, study PRJNA513361) | rock metagenome | isolation source: Antarctica rocks | place: Antarctica: Victoria Land, Richard Nunatak red sandstone | collected 2016-01-03
GGGTTCGGCGGTGGTGGCGGCGGCGTGCAGGCTGGCGGCCAGCCCGGGGGTGGCGCTCAAGGCAACCCGTTGCTGGGCGGGCTCGACACCACCGGTGGCGCGTCCGGCAACGGCGCCGCCGAGGATGTCGAGAGCATGCGGATCATCCCGAACGGCCAGAACAACGCGCTGCTGATCTATTCGACCCCGGCCGAGAACTCGACCATGGAGGCGATGCTCCGCAAGATCGACATCCTGCCGCTGCAGGTGCGGATCGACGCGACCATCGCCGAGGTGACGTTGAACGACACGCTGCAATACGGGACGCAGTTCTTCTTCAAGGAGGGCAGCATCAACCAGACGCTGTCCAACGCCACCACCAGCGCGATCAATGGCAGCTTTCCTGGCTTCGTGTTCAACGCCGCCGCCAACGGGGTCCGGACGGCGCTGTCCGCGTTGCAGAACGTCACCACGGTCAACGTGCTGTCGTCGCCCGAGCTGCTGGTGCTCGACAACCAGCCGGCCCACCTGCAGGTCGGCGCCCTCGTGCCGTTCCTCACGCAGTCGTCGCAGAGCACGATCTCGAGCAACGCGCCCATCGTGAACTCGGTCGACTACCGCCAGACCGGCGTGATCCTGGACGTGACGCCGCGGGTCAATAGCGGCGGCCTGGTGACGCTCGACGTCAGCCAGGAGGTCAGCGAGGTCGACAACAACACCGTCAGCACGATCGGCTCGCCGACCTTCAACGAGCGCAACGTGGTGTCGCGCGTGGTGGTGCAGGACGGCCAGACGATCGGCCTGGCCGGGCTGATCCGCGAGACCAACCAGCGCGGCAACCAGGGGATACCGTGGCTGAAGGACGTGCCGGTCCTGGGTTTGCTGGCCGGCAGCCAGAACAACGCGCGGGTGCGGACCGAGCTGCTGGTGCTGATCACGCCGCATGTCGTGCGCGACCAGCGCGACGCCGAGGCGCTGACCGAGGACCTGCGCGAACAGCTGCCGTATGCCGCCGCTGTGCAGGGGCAGCTCAACCAGTCTCCGCTGTCGGGCTCGCCCGATCCGAGCGCGCGGCTGCGCCAGCAGCTCAATCTCGGCCGGTGAGACGCCAACGCGGGTTCGCGTTGCTGATCGTGCTGTGGAGCCTGTCGCTGCTGGCGCTGATCGGCACCCAGGTCACCGCCGCCGGACGCGCCGAGTCGCGCATCGCCGGCAACCTGCGCGAGGCGGCGGTGCTGCAGGCTGCGGCCGACGCGGCGATCCAGGAGGCGGCGCTGCACCTGATAGACACCTCGGCGGCCGGCTGGCGCGCGGACGGGCTGCCGCACGTCATCCGCGTCGGCACGGTCGCCGTGGTGGTGCGGGCCGAGGCGGAGGGGTCCAAGATGCCGATCAACACCGCGCCCAACGTGCTGCTGGCGGCGTTGGCGCGCCAGCTCGGGGCCGAGCCGCGTCTGGCGCGGGCGATCGGCGACCAGATCGACAACTGGCGCAACCCGGCCGACTTCCCCACCGGGCTGGGCGGCAAGGCGCCGCAATACCGTGCCGCCGGCCGCGACTGGGGTCCGGCGGGTCGGCCGTTCCGCTCGGTCGACGAGCTGCGGCTGCTGCTGTCGATGACCCCGGAGTTGTACGCCCGCCTGGCGCCGCACGTCAGCGCGTACACCCAGAGCGCGCCGGGGCCGAAACTCGCCGACCCGGTGGTGGGCCGCGCGATGCGCGAGGCGTCGGACGGCGGCCTGATCCCGCTGTCGTTCGAGGAGCCGCCAATCTGGCGCGTGCTGGCGATTGCCACCGACAAGGCGGGGGCGCGGTTCGCGCGCGAGGCTGTCTACCAGCTCGCGACCGAGCAGGACGCGCCGAGCCGGGCGGTGCTGACGCTGGAGTGGCGGTTCGCGACGGATGGCGGCTAGCGTCGGGCGCGTGCTCCGGCGGCTGACGCCCGACCCATATATCGCGCTGATCCTCGGCATGGTGGTGCTGGCGTCGGTATTGCCGGCGCGCGGCGGGGCGGCGGTCGCGGTCGGCTGGCTGACCCAGGGTGCGATCGCGCTGCTGTTCTTCCTGTATGGCGCGCGGCTGTCGTCGGCCGCCGTGGTGCAGGGGGTGCTGCACTGGCGGCTGCAGGCGTTGGTGCTGGCGAGCACGTTCGTGCTGTTCCCGCTGCTGGGCGTCGGGCTGTCGGCGCTGCTGCGGCCGGTGCTCGGGTCGGCGCTGGCGTCGGGCGTGCTGTTCCTGTGCCTGCTGCCGTCCACCGTGCAGTCGTCGATCGCGTTCACCTCGATCGGGCGCGGCAACGTGCCGGCGGCGCTGTGCTCCGCGTCGGTGTCGAACCTGCTCGGCATTGTCGTGACGCCGCTGCTGGTGGGCGCACTGATGGCCGGGCACGGCGGGTTTTCGGCGGCGGCGCTACTCGACATCGTGCTGCAGCTGCTGCTGCCGTTCGGGCTGGGGCAGGCGCTGCGCGGGGTGATCGGGCCGTGGATCGCGGCGCACCGGCGGCTCACGTCGTATGTCGACCGGGGGTCTATTTTATTGGTCGTCTACTCGGCATTCAGCGAGGGCGTGGTCGGCGGGCTGTGGCACCGGGTCGGCGTCCTCGATTTGCTGCTGCTGCTGGTGATCGACGCGGCGCTGCTGGCGGTCGTGCTGGGGGCGACCACGCTGGCGAGCCGGGCGCTAGGGTTTGCCATCGAGGACGAGGTCGCGATCGTGTTCTGCGGCAGCAAGAAGAGCCTCGCGTCGGGGTTGCCGATGGCCAACATCCTGTTCGCGGGTCAGGCGGTGGGGGTGATCGTGCTGCCGCTGATGCTGTTCCACCAGATACAGCTGATGGCCTGCGCGGTCCTTGCGCGGCGGTATGGGGGACGACACTCAGGATCGTTTCTAAGCTAAGATTTCAGGGTCGCGAACGCAATCTGGCCTGCGGGAGCCCCTCGGGAGCGGATGTCTTATTGGGTCCTATCACAGGAGTTCTCAACAACTCCGCCTAAAGGCGGCTCATTCTGGCAAGCACTGTCGAACGCTAGTTAAAACGCGCATCAGCGTCTACAAAATACCATCGCAGCCTGGCGCGTAAGAGCCAGACCACAAGTAGCGAAGCCGGGAAGATAGGGCTGCAAATTGCCCATACGAGTGGATTTCCAAATATTTCGATTGGAGACAATAGCAGCGAACATAAAACAAAATTTCTCGCAAGGACCGCTGTTGCCAAAGTTATAGGGTGGTTTTGGGGTCTCCTCTCTGTCAGGAGCTTACCCCGTTTATGTCCAAACCATTCGCCCGATAAGTGACAGGCAGGAAGTAGACTGCTGATCCACAGAAATGCCGGCGTCGGGACTTGCAAAAATGGATTAGTTGACGTGAATATAAGCCACAGGACCGCGCCCATTTCTAACCCTAAGGTGAGCGCGGCCAGAATTCGAAGGCTTGCCTTTGGCTGAATGAACCACCCTGACCATATCGGGTAAGAGTAACTACTTCCAAGTGGCAAAAGGAGGCGGGGTACAGCGATTAATACAATCAGAGTCGATAGCAGAGAAGCCATGCTGGGGTTCCAGAACAAATTCTATAGTCGGGCACAAGTTAGGTATGGTGGCTCCCAAAGAATGATCGTATCGAACGTCCTACGCTATGTGGCATCACCGCATCGTTAGGAGGCAGCGTTAGGATCGACGGCAAAGTCAGCGGCAACGCCGACGCCCGCAAGATCCGCACTACCCGCTGCCACCGCTTCCGGTGGAAACTCAGAAGCACCAACTGACACGATGGCGTTGATGCTGGTGTAGACCACGCAGCCCGCGCCGTAGGCGTTGGCGATCTGGACGACGCTGTGGCCGGCGAAACTCAATACCTGGTAGATGACGGCGGCCCAGGCCATCGGTGGTCTCGGTGATCGTCGGTGCCGCGCTCGTTTGCATATCCGTCGAGATTGTATGCGTTATTGCACTCGATGGTGAATATTCCGCAAGCGAAGTTTCGTGGAGAATTGCTATGCTGCCGAATGCATCTCGCGCTCCGCTGCCGGGGCGGAAGTGCTGGCGGTCAACCCCCGACGGGCAGTGCCGGAACGCCGAAGATGTAGGGGTGGGCGTAGAGCAGGATCGCCCACCCTACCGTGCCGATCAGCACCGGGCGCAGTAGCTCCGCCGGGACCAACCGGTTGCGGCCGCCGACGATCGCCGCGAACGGGATGATCGAGGTTGTCCGGGCATACTTCGCAAACCGCGCCGGCTCGCGGGCGGCGATCTTGGCGTCGATCGACGGCATGCCCAACAGCGCCGTCACCGCGAACGCGCCGAAGAAAAGCGTGGCGGCGACGTTGCCGTTCGACGCGATGTGGCACGCGCCCCACAACGCGAACGACCACAGCATCGGGTGGCGGGTGATGCGGAACACGCCGGTCGGCTCGCGGTCGAGCGCCGCATCCTGGCCGACCGAGGTCGCGTTAGGCCGCACCACGCTGCCGGCGAACAGGATGAACGCGACCAGCATGACGGCCACGATCGCCCAGTTGCCGGCGATCGACAGCGGCCACAGCGGCACGATCGGCGCCGCTTTCCACGACACGATCAGCAGCGAGATCGCGACCACCGACAGCAGCGAGAACGCGCCGCGAAAGCCGTTGTCGCCGAGCCGCGCCGCGATCCGTCCGCGCACGGCGGTGCCGGCGATGCCGACGTGGACGCCGATCCAGAGCAGTGCCGCGAAGATCAGGAATGCCATGTCGCAACCTACAACAAAGTCGCAAGAACCGGACCCGGTTTATCGCCGACCCGGAACGCCGTCCGCAGCCGGGCGACGGCTCGGTCGAACCCGTCCTCGGTCGCCGCGTGGACGACGCAGAGCGGCCGGTCGAGGCCGACCGACTCGCCCAGGCCCGCGACCTCGGTGAGCCCGACCCGATGGTCGATCGTGTCCTGCGGCCGGGTGCGCCCACCGCCGAGCTCGATCACCGCCAGCCCGACCGCGCGCGCGTCGATCTGGGCGACCATGCCCGCCCGGTCCGCGTGCAACGCCCGCACGATCGGGGCCGGCGCAAAGCGATGCCGCAGCACGTCCGCCGGCCCGCCCAGCGCCGCCACACCGCGCGCGAAGAAGTCTGCCGCCGAGCCGTCCGCGAGTTTCTGTTCGGCCATTGCCGGATCGAGCCCCGCCTGTCGCAACGCCGCCTCGGTCAGCGCCATCGTCACCGCCCGCAGCCGCGCGTCGAACGCGCCGCCGGTCAGGGCCGTCACGCACTCGGCCACCTCCAGCGGGTTGCCGACGTTACGGCCGAGCGCCTGATCCATCGCGGTCAGCAACGCCGTCGCCGGCACGCCCGCGCCGGCCGACACGCGGGTCAGGCTCGCGGCCAGTTCGCGGGCGGCGACCTCGGACGGCAGGAACGCGCCCGAGCCGACCTTGACGTCGAACACCAGCGACTGCGCGCCCTCGGCCAGCTTCTTGCTCAGGATCGAGGCGGTGATCAGCGGCAGGCTCTCGACCGTCGCGGTGACATCGCGGATCGCATACAGGCGGCGGTCGGCGGGGGCCAGGTTGTCGGTCGCCCCCACGATCGCGAAGCCGCAATCGCGCACCGTCCGCACGAACCGCTCGCGATCCGGCTGGCTGATGTAGCCAGGTATAGAATCCATCTTGTCGAGGGTGCCGCCGGTGTGGCCGAGGCCGCGCCCGGAGACCATCGGCACCGCGCAGCCGCACGCCGCCAGCAGCGGGGCGAGGATGAGGCTCGTCTTGTCGCCGATGCCGCCGGTGCTGTGCTTGTCGACCACCGGCCGGGTCTCGCCGAGCGCCCGCCAGTCCAGCACCGTCCCGCTGTCGCGCATGGCCAGCGTGAGGGCCACCGTCTCGGCATCGGTCATGCCGCGCCACACGACCGCCATGGCGAACGCCGCCGCCTGGCCCTCGGTCACGGCGCCGTCGACCAGGCCCGCGACGAACGCGGCGATGGCGTCCGGCGGCAACTCGGCGCCGTCGCGCTTGGCCCGGATGATCTCCTGCGGGAGCATCCGTCTCAGCCCAGGTGTTCGGGCCCGAAGCTGTCCGGCAGCAACTCCTGCAGCGTGCGTGAGATGACCACAACGCCGTCGGCGTCGACCATGGTCACGACCGTCGTTGGGCCGGCGAATTCCCGCAGCTTTTGCCGGCAGCCGCCGCACGGCGTGCAGGCCATCGGGCCGGGGCCGGACACGACCACCTCGGCAATCCGGGTCTGGCCGGCGGCGACCATCGCCGAAATCGCCCCCGCCTCGGCGCACACACCCTGCGGATAGGCGGCGTTCTCGACGTTGCAGCCGACGAAGATGGCACCGTCGCCGGCGCGGATCGCCGTCCCGACCAGGAACTTCGAATACGGGGCATAGCCGCGGGCGCGGATGGCGGTGGCGGCCCGAACCAGGGCATCGGTGCTCATGAGCGGTCCTTCACATACGGGATGCCGCTGGCGCGCGGCGGGATGGCGCGCCCTACGAAGCCCGCGAGCAGCAGCACCGTCAATACATACGGCAATGCCTGCACCGCCTGCACCGGCACCGGCCCTATGCCGGGCAGCACCACACCCTGCAGGCGGATCGCCACCGCGTCGAGCAGCGCGAACGAGAGGCACGCCAGCAGCACCGGCACCGGCCGCCACTTGCCGAGGATCAGTGCGGCCAGCGCCAGGTAGCCGCGCCCGCCGGTCATGTCGCGGTTGAACCCGGCCGCCTGCGCGATGCCGATGTAGGCGCCGGCCCAGCCGCACAGCAGGCCTGCGATCAGCACGGCGCGGTAGCGGAGCCAAGCGACCGACACGCCGGCGGTGTCGACTGCCGCCGGGTGCTCGCCCACCGCGCGCAGGCGCAGGCCGAACCGCGTACGCCACAGCAGCCACGATGTCAGTGGCACCAGCGCGAACGCCGGCCACGCCAGCACCGACAGGCCGAGGATCTCGGGAAACCGGGCGCTGTTGGGCAGTGCCGGGGTGTTGCCGCCCTCGTGGAACCACGCGAGGCCGAGCGTCACGGTGACGCCGGCGACCAAAATGTTGATCGCCATGCCGGACACCACCTGGTCGCCGCGCTGGTCGATGCAGACGAACCCGTGCAGCAGGCCGAGCGCCGCCGAAATGGCCAGTGCGGCCAGCAGCCCGAGCCACGGGTTGCCGGTCAACGCGGCCACCACGGCGGCGGCGAACGCGCCGGCCAGCATCTTGCCCTCCAGGCCGATGTCGACGATTCCCGACCGCTCGCTGAACAGCCCGGCGTGGGCGGCCAGCAGCAGCGGCACCGCCACCCGCAACGTCGCCATCAGGATCGAAAATATCACGCGGAACGGGCGATCAACCGGGCCAGCAGCGGGCGCAGCAGGAACGGTGCGGCACCGGTGGTCAGGATCACGAGCCCCTGGATCGCCACCACGAGGTCGCCGCTGATGCTCGGGATGTCGAACGCCATCTCGGCCCCGCCCTGGTATAGCGCCCCGAATAGGATGGCGGCGGGCAGGATGCCGGCGGGATGGTTTCGGCCCATCAACGCGACGGCGATGCCGGTAAAACCGTAGCCGCCGGGAAAACCGATCAGCAGCTTGTGCTGCGCGCCCAAAACCTCGTTGCAGGCGATGCCGCCGGCGAGTGCCCCCGACAGCAGCATCGCCCACAGGATCACCCGCGCGGGCACCATGCCGGCGTAGACCGCCGCGCGCGGGGCGGCGCCGACCGCGCGCAGGCGGTAGCCGGCCGGCGTGTGCCACAGCAGAAGCCAGACGCCGACCGCGCACAGCAGCGCCAGGATGAACGCGGTGTTGAGCGGGGTGCCGCCGCCGATCGGCGGCAGGGCGACGGCGGGAAAGCCGCGCGTCTCGGGCGCCATCTGTCCCGGCGCCAGCAGCGGCCCGGCGATCAGGTAGGTCATCAGCGCGTATGCGATGAAGTTGAACATGATAGTGGTGATGACGACGTGGCTGCCGCGCCGCGCCTGCAGCAACCCCGGGATCGCCGCCCACGCCGCCCCGAACAGCGCCGCCGCGACGACCGCCAGCGGCACCGCGAGCCAGACCGGCAAACCGCCGCCGTATAGGCCGACCAGCGCGGCACCCAGGCCGCCGAGGTATGCCTGCCCCTCTACGCCGATGTTGAACAGCCCGGCATGGAAGGCGACCGCGACGGCTAGGCCCGCGAACAGCATGTCGGTCGCGTAGTACAGCGTGTAACCCCACGCCTCGGCGTCGCCGAACGCGCCGCTCACCAGGGCGGCGACGGCGATGAACGGGTTGGCGCCGGTCATCAGCACGACCACGCCCGACAGCAGCAATGCCAGGGCAAGGTTAAGCAAAGGTAGCAAGGCCAAGTCTGCCCAGCGGGGCAGGGCGCGATTCAAGCGGCGATCCCGCTCATCATCAGCCCGAGTTGGCGTTCGTCGGCGCGGGCCGGTGTCGTCTCGCCGGTGATCCGGCCGTCGCTCATCACCAGCACCCGGTCGGACAGGCGCAATATTTCGTCGAGCTCGACCGAGACCAGCAGGATCGCGCACCCGGCCGCGCGCAGGTCGAGCAGCCGCCGGTGGATCGCGTCAATGCCGCCGATGTCGACCCCGCGCGTCGGCTGGCCCACCAACAGCACGCGCGGCGTCCGCTCCACCTCGCGGCCGAGGATCAGCTTTTGCTGGTTGCCGCCGGAGAATCCCGCCGCGCGCAGTCTCGGCACCGGCGGACGCACGTCGTAGTCGGTCATCAATGCCTGCGAGTGCCGCTCGATCCCACGCCAGTCCAGCAACGGCCCGTGGCGCCAGGCGCGGTCGTCGCTGTGCCCGAGGATCACGCTCTCGCGCGCCGCGAACGGGGCGAGCAGGCCGGTGCGGAGCCGGTCCTCCGGGACGTGGCCCAGCCCCGCCGCCCGCGCCGCCGCCGGGCTAAGGGCGGGCAGGGGCGCGCCGTCCACCAAGACATCGCCGTCGCGGGGGCGCATTCCGGCCAGCGCCTCCAGCAGCTCCGACTGGCCGTTGCCGGAGACGCCCGCGACGCCGACGATCTCGCCCGCGCGGACGTCGAACGTGACGCCGCGCACCCGCTCGACGCTGGCCTCGCGCACGACCAGGTTGCGCACCGACAACGCCGTGCCGCCCGCCGCCGTGTCGCCGCGCGGCAAGGCGGTCGCGAGCCGGCGGCCGATCATCAGCTCGCCCAGCTCCTCCGGCGAGGTGTCGGCGGTGTCGCGCTCGGCCACCATCGCACCGGCGCGCATCACGCTGACCCGGTCGGTGATGGCCATGATCTCGCGCAGCTTGTGCGTCACCAGCAGCACCGTGCGACCCTGCGCCCGCAATGCCGCCAGTACGCGGAACAGGTCGGTGGCCTCGTTGGGCGTCAGCACGCCGGTCGGCTCGTCGAGGATCAGCGTCTCGGCCCCGCGATACAGCGCCCGCACGATCTCGACCCGCTGCCGCGCGCCGATCGGCAGGTTTTCGACCCGCGCGTCGGGATCGACCAACAGGCCGTAGTCGCGCCCCAGTGCCGCGATCTTCTCCCGCGCTTGGCGCATGTGCGAGCGGAGCGAAAAGCCGCCCTCGATGCCGAGCATGACGTTCTCCAGCACCTTCATCTCGTCGACTAACATGAAATGCTGGTGGACCATGGCGAGCCCGGCCGCGATCGCCGCCTCGCTGTCGCCCGGCGGCAGCGCGCGGCCGCCGACCCGGACGGTGCCGGCATCGGCGGCGTAGAAACCATACAGCACCGACATCAGCGTACTCTTGCCGGCGCCGTTCTCGCCAATCAGCCCATGGATCGACCCGCGCCGGACGGTCAGGTCAACGGCACGGTTCGCATGAATGGCGCCGAACCGCTTGTCGATCCCCCGCAGCTCGACCGCGGGGGGAGCGAGAATCACATCGGGCAGGATTGGTCCGCCATGTAGTCGTGCACCTTGACCTTGCCGCTCTTGATCGCGTCGGCCGCCGCCATGACGCGCGCCTTCATCTCCGGCGTCACCAGCGACGCGTTCTCGTCGTCGAACGCGAGTGCCACACCGTTCTCGGCCAGCCCGAGCGTGCTGACGCCCGGCTTCCAGGTGCCGTCCTTGGCGGCCTGGAACGCGGTCTCGGTCGCCACGTCCACGCGTTTGAGCATCGACGTCAGCATGTGGCCGGGGTGCAGCTGGTCCTGGTTGCTGTCCACACCGATGCCGAGCTTGCCGGCGTCGGTCGTCGCCTGCAGCACGCCGACGCCGGTGGCACCCGCCGCCTGGAACACCACGGCGGCCCCACGCTCGATCTGGCTGCGCGCCAGCTCGCCGCCGCGCACCGGGTCGTTCCACGCGGCGCCGGTGGTGCCGGTCATGTTCTGCAGCACCTCGATGTCCGGGCGCACCGACTTGGCCCCCTGCACGTAGCCGCAGGCGAAGCGGCGGATCAGCGGCACGTCCATGCCGCCGACGAACCCGAGTTTTCCGTCCTTGGCCGCCATCGCGCCGAGCACGCCGGCGAGGTAGCTGCCCTGCTCTTCGCGGAACACGACCGACTGCACGTTCGGCGCGTCGACCACGCTGTCGATGATGACGAACCGGGTTTTTGGGAACTCCTTGGCGACGGTCTCGAGCGCGGTCGCCTGGGCGAAGCCGACCGCCAGCACTGGGTCATTGCCGGCCTTGGCGAATTTCCGGAGCGCCTGCTCGCGTTGGGAGTCGTTTTGCGGCTCGAAGTCGCGCACCTCGATCCCGCTCGCCTTGGTGAAGCGCAGCGCGCCATCGTTGACGCCCTGGTTGAACGATTTGTCGAATTTGCCGCCGAGGTCGAACACGATCGCCGGCTTCACGTCGGCCGCGCGGGCGGCGGGCGGCAGCGCCAGGAGGCTGGCGGCGAGGAGGAGGGTGGCGCGCATCGTGCGGTCGTCCTGTGCGGTTTCGGCGATGAGGCTGCGATGCCGGTCGGCGCAGTGTCAACCGGATGGCGCGCGAAACAACGCTGGCAGCGGGACACGGGTGAATGTAGGGATTTCGTAAGGCGACCGTGTCGCTTGCGCGGGAGAACGATGTTGGGCGACACAGTAAAACCATCCCCGACATGGCTCGACCGTGCGATGTTCATGCGCCCACGCGACATCGGGCTGTTCCTGCACAGCGCCCGCACCGACGCCAAGCTGGTGCGCCTGCGTGCCGAGGTCGGCGCGGCCGCCGCGTTCGACGCGGTGTATGCCGGCGGCGACCCCTGGGCTTCGGCGGATTCTCGATATCTCTACCAACGCCGAAAGTACGACAGGCTCGCGAGCGTGCTGCCCGTACGACGGGTGGCGCGCGCGCTCGATCTCGGCTGCGGCACCGGTCTGCTGACGCGGCGGTTGCTGACGCGGGCGGACGATGTGCTGGGGCTCGACATCTCGCAGGCGGCGGTCGAGCAGGCGCGGACGCTGCACGCCGGCACGCCGGGTTTGTCGTTCGAGCAGGCGAGCGTGCTCGACTTGCCGACGTCGCTCGACGGGCGGTTCGACATCGTAACCCTGGCCGACACGCTATACTATCTGCCCGACATCGACGATGCGCTGCTCAAGGCGGTGGCGACGCGGATGGCGCGGCTGCTGGCGCCGGGCGGGGTGTTGCTGCTGGCGAACCACTTCTTCTTCGCCGCCGACCCGGACAGCCGGCTGTCCCGGCGCATCCACCAGGCGTTCGCGTGGTCGCCGAGCTTCTCGGTGCTCTCCGAACGCCGTTGGCCGTTCTACCTGACGACGCTGCTCGAGCGCGCAGTAGTTCTCTGAGCATCGCCATGGGGACAGTGCGAGCGGTGCCGCGGTTCCTGATCCTCGCAGTGGCGTTGTCGCTCGCCCGCGCCGCCGCCGCCGACGAGGTCTGTCGGTTTACCGGCACCACCGACTATGCCGGCCACATCGTCGTCGTCACCGATGTCGCCACGGCGGGCGCCGTCACCACGGTCGACGTGACGGCGACCTTCGGCGCTACCCCGTTGCTTTGGCCGGCGGTTCGCTACCAGGTGGAGGAGCGTTCCACTTGGCGGGCCGGGGAGTTGCAAAGCCTGGCGGTGAACAACCGTTACGCCGCCGGCGAACACCTGGTACGGCAGCAATGGGACGAGTTCGAGCGCGGCGCCGACGGGATGCAAGCGCGCCGGGTGCAGGCGAAGACGCTCGATGAACTCGCCCGGAGTTCGCCAAATTTCGTCCGGCACTGGGATGCGGCGACGTTCGGCATAGACTGGCTCGCCGACTTCCGGTTCGCGGCGCCGGAGCGTCGCCCGGACCTCGACCTCGCCGGCCCGCTGCCGGCCGGGCTACGCACGCCGCTCGCGATGATCTTCTACTGGGTGCGCTGGCTGCCCCCTGAGAGCCAGGACGTGCCGGTGTTCATGCCCGGCTTCAAGGCGCAGCATTTGGTGCGGCTGCCGATCACCTCCGAACCCTGGGCCGGCGGCCTGGTGCGGCATACGCCACTGCGCTATCCGGCGTTGAAGGACCGGCCGGTCTCGACCGCCACCGCCTGGACGTCGTTCGATGGTCACCTGCTGCAACTCGCCTTCGCGTTTTACACCTGGAGCGGGTCGGCGCACGGTCTGATCCAACAACAAAATTGCAGCAAGTAGCTCAAAGGACCGCAAACGGATGGGTAATAGTTAGTTCATTAGCCTTTGACAGCAGCCGGCACGAACGGGTTTCGTAGTCTTACTCCTGTCCCCGCGAAGTCGGCGAGGTTACGAGTCACCACAGTAAGATCATTTACAAGGGCTATGGCGGCGATCTGCTTGTCTAGTGGGTGTTCGGGATGCGGGACCCTCAAACGCCCCCAAACCTGAGCAGCGGCTGCGTCGAACGCCAGAATGCGTGCACTGAACTGGTGGAGAACAGAATTGAGCCAGACCTCAAGTAGCGCTGCCTGCGCGGCGTCGCCGCGATGACGAATGAGATCGACACCTCGGCGCAATTCACCGACGGAGACTGCGGACATATAACTGGCTACACCGTCAGAGGCAGCGTCCTCAAGGAAACGAATGACCCCGGGATTGGCCTTAGCCCTCTTGCGCGTTTCGCTTACTACGTTGGTATCAATCAAATACATCGGGTGCCTTATCCGATAGGTCCACCCGCTCGAAGTCCGCGTCAGTGCCGACATTGGGCATAGATTTTAAGACCTCAATGAAGCTACGCCGGCGAGGACGCGCAAGCGCGGCCGCGAGAATTTCCCGGTGTTCAGCCTCTGCGCTCCGGCCGTGCAGCCCCGCTTGTTCTTTCAGTGCACGCACGAGGTCTTCGTCCACCCCGCGCACAAGTAGATCAGCCATGGCCACCACACATCAATTATGATATCAACGATATCATTCCCGTCAAGTTTTGCCAACTGGCGGTAATTGGCGCGCAACTATGACGCTGGTAAGAAGGGACTTGTTAGCGCGTTGGCTTGAAGCCGCTTACTCCCACTCGATCGTCCCCGGCGGCTTGCTCGTCACGTCGTACGTCACCCGGTTGACCCCGCGCACCTCGCCTACGATCCGCCCCGCCACCCGCGCAAGGAACGCCGGCTCGAACGGGTAGACGTCCGCTGTCATCCCGTCCGTGCTGGTCACCGCCCGCAGCGCGCACGCATATTCATAACTCCGCGCGTCACCCATCACGCCGACCGTCCGCACCGGCAGCAGCACCGCGAACGCCTGCCAGATCGCGTCGTAGAGCCCCGCCGCCCGAATCTCATCACGATAAATAGAGTCCACCCGTCGCAGTAGGTCCAGCCGCTCGCGCGTCACTTCGCCCGGGATGCGGATCGCGAGGCCCGGGCCCGGGAAGGGATGGCGGCCGACGATCGCGTCGGGAATGCCCAGCTCGCGGCCCAGTGCCCGCACCTCGTCCTTGAACAATTCGCGCAGCGGCTCGACCAGGCGCATCCGCATCCGAGCGGGCAGGCCGCCGACGTTGTGGTGGCTCTTGATGGTGACGCTCGGGCCGCCGGTGACCGACACGCTCTCGATCACGTCGGGATACAGCGTGCCCTGCGCCAGAAAGTCGGCGCCGCCCAGCGTGGCCGCTTCGGCCTCGAACACGTCGATGAACAGACCGCCGATCGTTTTTCGTTTGAGCTCCGGGTCGGTGACGCCGGCCATCGCACCCAGAAACAATTCTGTCGCGTCGTGGTGGATCAGCCGGATATTGAACCGCTCGCGGAACGTGGTCACCACCTGCTCGGCCTCGCCCGCGCGCAGCATCCCGTGGTCGACGAAGATGCAGGTCAGCTGGTCGCCGATCGCCTCGTGCAGCAGCACCGCCGCGACCGAGCTGTCGACGCCGCCGGACAGGCCGCAGATCACCCGCCCGTCGCCCACCTGGGTCCGAATGCGAAGTATCTCGGCGGCGCGGAACCCGGCCATCGTCCAGGTGCCGGCGCATCCGGCGACCTCGCGCACGAACCGGCGCAGCAACGCGGCCCCGTGCGGGGTGTGGACCACCTCGGGGTGGAACTGCAGCCCGTAGTAGCGCCGCCGGTCGTCGGCGATGGCAGCGAACGGGGCGCCCTCGCTGGTGGCAACGACGTGGAACCCGGCCGGCAGTGCCGTCACGCGGTCGCCGTGGCTCATCCACACCGGCTCGTGCGCGCCGGTATCCCAGACGCCGCCGAACAGCGCGCAGGGTGCGGTCACGTCCAGCATCGCGCGGCCGTATTCGGCGTGGTGTCCGCCCTCGACCGTGCCGCCCAGTTGCGCGCACATCGTCTGCTGGCCGTAGCAGATGCCGAGCACCGGGATGCCCGCCTCGAAGATCTCCATTGGCGCGCGAGGGCTGTCGGCGTCGGTCACGCTGGCCGGGCTGCCGGACAGGATCACCGCGCGCGGCATGTAGGTGCGAATGCGGGCGGGATCGACGTCGTACGGCCAGATCTCGGCGTAGACGCCCGCCTCGCGCACCCGGCGCGCGATCAGCTGCGTCACCTGGCTGCCGAAATCCAGAATGAGAATACGGTCGTCCTCGGGGGCCATCAGGTCGCCTCGTCGGGCCGGGCGCCGGGCCGCGCCGGTTCGGCCAACTGCTCGATCGCGTCCCAGCGGTAGGCGGATTGCGGCACGACCTGGCCCGCCACCTCGGTCTGCGCGTCGCACACGTGGCGGCCGCCGAGCCGCTGGTAAAACCACCGGCCCGGGTTGTCGCGCAGCACCCAGAGGAACACGCTGCGGCTGCCGGCCTCGCGCAACCGGATCGCCGAGGCGCGCAACAGCCGGCGGCCGACGCCCTGGTCGCGCCAGTCGTCGAGCACATACAGCGTCTCGACCTCGGCGTCGGCCAGCGCGGGGAGATACGTCTTTGGCAGCACCGACGCGGTGACGAAGCCGACCACGCGCGGGCGGGTCGCGTCGGCGGCGGTGGCGATTGCGACGTGCACGCCGACCGGCCGCTTGCCCGCGCCCCGGATCGCCGCATGATATTGCGCCGCGTATCGCAACGCCGACAGGCCGGCGAGGTACTCGGCCGGTAGGATATTGGCGTAGGCACTGCGCCAGGCGGCCACGTGCACCGCGCCGATCGCCGCCGCGTCCTCGACCCGCGCGGGACGGATCGCGATCACGCGGCCAGCCGCCGTTCCAGCACCGCGCCGAAGAACCCGTCAGTGCCGTGCTGACGCGGCGTCAGGGTCAGGTAGGGGCCGGTCGCGTGCAGCGCCTCGGGCATCGCCCACGCCTCGGCCACCGGCAGCACGCGAAACTCCGGGTGGCTTGCGACAAATCCGTCGATCTGCGCCTCGTTCTCGTCCGGCAGCACCGAGCAGGTGGCATACACCAGCCGCCCGCCCGGCTTCACCACGCGGCTGGCCTGGTCGAGGATCGCCGCCTGCTTCGCCTGTAGCTCCGACAGGTCGACCGGGCGCAGCCGCAGCCGCGCGTCGGGGTTGCGCCGCCAGGTCCCGGTGCCGGTGCAGGGCGCGTCCACCAGCACGCGATCGAACGTGCCGGCGCGGCGTTTGGCCCACTTGTCGCCCGGCTCGACCAGGTGCCGCTCGACGTTGTGCACGCCCGCGCGCCGCAGCCGCCGCACTGCGCCGTCGAGCCGCGGGGCCGACACGTCGCAGGCGGCGAGGTGGCCGCGGTTGCCCATCTCCATCGCCAGCGCCAGCGTCTTGCCGCCCGCGCCGGCGCACCAGTCGGCGACCCGCATTTCGGGCCCAGCCCCGACCAGGGCGGCGACGAGCTGGCTACCCTCGTCCTGAATTTCCACCAGCCCGGTCTGGAACGCGTTGCCGGTCGACACCTGCTTGCGCCCGTCGACGCGCAATCCCCACGGCGAAAGCCGGGTCGGCTCGCTCTCGATGCCCTCGGCCGCCAGCGCCGCCCGTGCGGACTCGCGCGTGCCTTTCAGCAGGTTGACCCGGAGGTCCAGCGGAGCTTGCGTCTCCATCGCCGCGACTTCGGAGCCGAGCGCATCGCCGAACCGCGCCTGGAAATGCGGCAGCAGCCAGTCCGGCAGTTCGAGCCGCACGGCGTCCGGCATGTCGGGGTGGTCGAGCGTGTGGCCCTCCAGCCCGCCCAGCGCCTTGGTCTCCTCGGCGTTGAGGTGCGACGGCGCATACTGGCCGCCGCTGAAGGATTGGGCGACGCCGGACAGCGTCCAGCCCTCGGTCAGCAGGCTGGCGGCCAGCAGCATGCGCGGGTTGGCCGGCACGTGCGCCCGGTTCAGCCACCACGACAGGCGGCGGCGGCTGCGGAGCATGCGCCACGTCCGCTCCGAGATCGCGCGGCGGTCGCCGGAGCCGATGAAGCGGCGGGCGCGGAAGAAGTCGCTCGCCACCGCGTCGGCCGGCTTTCGCGCGGCGCCGTCGATCCCCGACAGCAGCTCGATCGACGTGGAAAGGCGGGCGGCCGGCGTCATGCGAGCAAGGCGGGAAGGGCGGACAGGTCTGCGATTTCCGTCACCGTGCCGCGCAGGCCGTACTCGTCCGGCTTGGCCTCGCGGTTGACCCAGACGACCTGAAACCCGAACTCGCGCGCGCCAAACGCATCCCACGGGTTCGACGACAGGAACGCGAGTTCGCCGGCCGGGCAGGCGAACCGCTCCGTCGCCAGCCGGTAGACGCGGGCGTCGGGCTTGAACACCCGCACCGCGTCGGCGCTGAGCACGGCTTCGAACAACTCCGCGATCCCGGCGGTCCCCAGTTGCCGCGCCAGACTTGCCGGCGTGCCGTTCGACAGCACCGCACGGCCGACGCCCCGGTCACGCAACGCCGCAAGCGCGCCCGCTACTTCGGGATGTGCATCGAGTTTCAAGTTCTCGGCGATCAGGTCGGGGACGATCGCCTCGTCGACGCCGTGGGCCCGCAGCGCCACCCGTAGCGCCGCTTCGGTCAGTTCCGCGAAATCGGAGTAACGGTCGGCGAGGCTGTGGACCCAGGTGTATTCCAGCTGCTTCTGCCGCCACGCCGCCGAGATCGCTTCCGCGTGGGGGCCGAGCCGGTCCGCGAGCCGCCGCGCCGGGCCGTGCACGTCGAGCATCGTCCCATAGGCGTCGCAGACGATGGCGCGGGCGGACAGAGTCATTCGGCGCCTTCCTGGCGGTAGTTCGGCGCCTCGCGGGTGATTGCGACGTCGTGGACGTGGCTTTCGCGCAGGCCCGCCCCGGTGATGCGGCGGAACCGCGCGCCGGTTTGCAGCTCGGCGATGGTGGCAGCACCGGCGTAGCCCATGCCGGCGCGCAGGCCGCCAACCATCTGGTGCAGCACGGCCGCGACCGGGCCCTTGTAGCCGACCCGGCCCTCGATCCCCTCCGGCACCAGTTTTAGGCTGTCGCGCACTTCGGCCTGAAAGTAGCGGTCGGCCGAGCCGCGCGCCATCGCCCCGATGCTGCCCATGCCGCGATACGACTTGAAGCTGCGGCCCTGATACAGAAACACTTCGCCCGGCGCCTCGTCGGTGCCGGCGAGCAGGCTGCCGACCATCACGCAGTCCGCCCCGGCGCCGATCGCCTTGACCACATCGCCACTGGTCCGCACGCCGCCGTCGGCAATCGCCGGCACATCGGCAGCGTGGCACGCGGCAGCCGTCTCCATCACCGCCGAGAACTGCGGCACGCCGACGCCGGCCACCACGCGGGTGGTGCAGATGCTGCCCGGCCCGATGCCGATCTTGACCGCGTCCGCCCCGGCGCGGATCAGCGCCTCCGCCCCCTCCGGGGTCGCCACGTTGCCGGCGATCACCTGGACGGCGTTGGACGCGCGCTTGATCCGCTCGACCGCCGCCAGCACGCCGGCCGAGTGGCCATGCGCGGTGTCGACCACGATCACGTCGATCTCCGCCTCGATCAGCGCCAACGCCCGCGCGTGGCCGTCGTCGCCGACGCCGGTCGCGGCCGCCACCCGCAGCCGGCCCAGCTCGTCCTTGTTGGCCAGCGGATGCGCCTGCGCCTTGTCCATGTCCTTGACGGTGATCAGCCCGATGCAGCGCTGCTGCTCGTCGACCACGATCAGTTTTTCAATTCTATGGCGGTGCAGCAGCTGCCGCGCGTCCTCGGGACCGACGCCGGGGCGGACGGTGATCAGGTTCTCGCGCGTCATCAGCTCGTAGACGCGCAGGCTCGGGTCGGTCGCGAACCGCACGTCTCGGTTGGTCAGGATGCCGACCAGGCGGCCCGGCTGCCCTGGCTCGGTCTCGCGCTCGACCACCGGGATGCCGCTGATGCGGAACCGGTCCATCAAGCCGCGCGCGTCGGCGAGCGTCTGGTCGGGGTGGATCGTCACCGGGTTGATGACCATGCCGCTCTCGAACTTCTTGACCCCGCGCACCTGCGCCGCCTGCTCGGCGATGGTGAGGTTCTTGTGGATCACGCCGAGCCCGCCGGCCTGCGCCATGGCGATCGCCATCGCCTGCTCGGTCACGGTGTCCATCGCGGCACTGATCAGCGGCACGTGGAGCGAGATGCCGCGCGTGAGCCGGGTCGTGGTCTGCACCGCGCCAGGCACCACGGTGGAGTAGGCCGGCACCAGCAGCACGTCGTCGAACGCCAGCGCCTCGTCGATCCGCGCGCCGACTCGCGACGCGGCACGACCGTTACCGTCGGGGCCATTGCTCTCGGGGCCATTGCTCTGGGGGGGTGTCATGGTGCGTCCTCGTGCGACCTTGACGCGGCTACCTAGCGGCCCCGGAAGCCGGTGGCAACGACGTAGAGTTCGCTGCTGTCCTTGCGGCTCGCCGGCGGCTTGGCGTGCCGCACCGTCGCAAACGCGCGCCGCATCGGGTCCAGCAGCTGCTTTTCGGTGCCGCCCTGCAGCACCTTGGCGACAAAGGCGCCGTTCGGCGCGAGCACCGCCAAGGCCGTGTGCAACGCGAGCTCAGCCAGGGCGACGATGCGGATGTGGTCGGTGGCCGTGTGGCCGGTGGTGTTCGGGGCCATGTCGGACAGCACCAGGTCGGGCGGGCCGCCGAGCAGCGCCATCAGCCGGTCAGGCATGTCGGGGTCATTGAAGTCGCCCTCGATGAACGTCGCCCCCGGCACCTCGTCGACCGGCAGCAGGTCGACGCCGACCACCGCTCGGGCGCCGCGCCGCAACGCGACTTGGCTCCAGCCGCCGGGCGCGGCACCCAGGTCGAGCACGCGGCTCTCGCGGCCGATCAGCTTGTAGCGGTCGTCCATCTCGATCAGCTTGAACGCCGCCCGCGAGCGGTAGCCTTGGGCGCGGGCGGCGGCGACGTAGGGGTCGTTGAGCTGGCGGCTGAGCCATTTCTGTTGCGCCGTGGTGCGGCCCCCGGCTGTCTTGAGTTTCACCGCCAGCGGGCGCGGCGCGCCGCCGGTGTGTTTGGGCGGCGTCGTCACGCGGACCGCCGGCCGCGCTCGGCCCGCATCATCCGCAACAGCATTCCCTCGCGCAGGCCCCGGTCGGCGACCACAACCTTATCGGCCGGCCATAGCCGCGCGATCGCCGCGTAGATGGCGCAGCCGGGCAACACGAACTCCGAACGGTCCGGCCCGACGCACGGGTGCGCCGCCAGAGCGTTGATACTCATCGCCCGCAGTTTGGTGACGGCGGCTGCGGCGTCCTTGGACGATAGCACCACGCCGTCGACCAGCGGCCGGCGGTAGCGTTGCAGGTCGAGCACGACGCCGGCCAGCGTCGTCACGGTGCCCGAGGTGCCGACCAGCGCCACCTTCCCCCGCCGGATTTCCAATTCGATCCGGTGAATGGCCTCGAACGGCTTCAGATGGCGCTCGACCTCGTCGGCGATCGCATCGAAACCGTGCCGCTCCCAGCGTTCGGCCAAGCCGATCACGCCGACCGGCAGCGAGACGGTGCCGATCAGCTCGGGTGGCCGGCCCGCCCGCTCGGCCAGCCGGACCCACGCCAATTCGGTCGAGCCGCCGCCGATGTCGAACAGCAACGCGCGCGTGACGCCGGTGGCGGCGAGCGGCGCCAGCAACGGGGTGACGGATTCCAGCGCCAGCTCGGCCTCCTCGCGGGTCGAGATGACGTCGAGCGTGAGGCCGGTCTCGCGCCGCACGCGGTCGAGGAAAACCGCACCGTTCAGCGCGCGGCGACAGGCCTCGGTCGCCACCGCCCGCAGTGCCCGGACCGGCCGGCGCGTCAGCCGTTCGGCGCAGCCCTGCAGCGCGTCGACCGCGCGGTCCATGGCGTCCGACGACAGCTGACCGCTTTGGTCCAGACCCTCGCCGAGCCGCACCAGACGGGAGAAGCTATCGAGCACGCGAAACCCGCCGCTGGTGGGCGCGCCGACCAGCAGCCGGCAGTTGTTGGTGCCGAGGTCCAGCGCCGCGAACGCGGGCGGACCACTGGGCGGCACGGCGGCGGTGTATTGCAACATAATCTGGTCTTATATAGCCCGGAGTCGACCGGTAGCGAGTGCGGTTGCGTGCGCCCGCGCCGGCTGTTACACGCCGGTTGCCGTTGGGGGATAGTTTAGCGGTAGAACTCCCGGCTCTGACCCGGGCAGCCTTGGTTCGAATCCAGGTCCCCCAGCCACGTCAATGATTACAGCGGGTTACCGGGTTTTTTGGGTCCCGGCCGGTTTGCTACACACCACTGCTACACACGTGCGCCCACCGGGGATGCCGGTGAGGTGCCATCTGGGTCGCCGTGGCGGGGTCTACTGGTTCCGGCGCCGCGTCCCCAAATCTCTCACTTCACGTATCGGTCTGGCCGAGGTTGCCCGCTCGCTGAGGACGACCGAGCGGCAGGAGGCGGTTCGCCGGTCCCACCGGGCCTGGACGGCGACAGAGGTGGTTTTCGACATGGCGGCCCGACATTCGACCCTCGCCGAGCGGCAGGCGCGCCTGTAGATCGACGCACTCCTCGCCGAGGCGATCAGTAACTCACCGGCGGCCGACGAGCTGGTCGACGCGCTGGCCCGGGGGGAGGGCGCCCTCACCCGCCAGCTGTTCTGCGAGACCGGCGTGGACGTGCTGATGGGTTATCCTACTGCGGAGCGGGCCGTCGTCGCGGACCGCATGAACCGAATCGCCGACCGCTGCGAGGTCCGTGTCGCGCGCACCGCGCAGGCGGCCGCCTGCGCGCGGGCCGCGGCTGCCGAGTCGGGCAGCGATCAGGCGGTAGCGGCGCTGGCGGCCGCCAAGGCGGAGCTGGCCACGGTCACGTTGGCGCGCGACGTCGCCGAACGGATCACGACCATTGCCGCGGGCCTGGGCGCACGGCTAACGGCGCCGGAGCCGGAGCCGCCGCCTCCGGAGCAGCCGCCAGTTCCGGTCAGGTTGCCGCGCGGCAAGGCCAAGCCGCCGTTTTCCGCCGTCGGGCGGAGCTTCATCGCCGAGAAGTCGAGGGTGGTCGAGGGCCACCGGGAGTACGACCAGCAGACCGTCCGCCAGACGGAGTCAACATTGCAGCTCTGGGCCGACCTGCTTGGCGACCGACCCATCGACGGCTACGACGGCGCCGACGCGGGCCGGTTCCGCGACCTGCTGCTGCGGATGCCGGCGTCGCACGGCAAGAGCGGCACCCGGGCCGAGGTTCACAGGCTGGTCCGCCGCTCGAGGCCATCCGGCGGGCGGACGAGGAGCAGAAGGGGGTCGATGCCCGCAACGCGACGTTGCCCCGCGGCGCCGAGCGGACGCCCGACGTCAGACGCCTCTCCATGAAGACGTTGAAGCGGCATTTCCACCATGAGCCAGACGTGGATCCATGCCGGGCGCATGAGCGTTAGGATCGCGTTTGGTATCTGAGCAATCGGGCATGGTCGGGCTTCACCTGCGATCTCTGTCGAGATGAGAGCCAGGCTGGTGTAGGTTCCGCCGAACATCCCGGCTGGGGCCGTCAGATGAGCAATTACGACGTCGGGGTCTGGTACAGCCCGGCCAACCTCAGCGGTATGCAGGCGACGGATTATTTCGACCGGCTTAACAAGGATCATCCCCAGACGTTGTGGGCGAACTCCTTCGTTTGCGCGTCCATCACGTCGAAGTCCGCCTTGCCTGTCACCCAGACGCCGAACTGGCCGAGGGCGCGATGCCGGGCATGGCGGCCGCCTTTATCCTGGCGGTGGTGCTGTGCTGGAACGAGTATGTCTTGGCCGCCCTGCTGACCAGCACGAAAGCCCAGACGTTGCCGGTGATGGTCGCCAGCCAGACCGGCTCGCAAGGCATCGACTGGTGGTCGATGGCGGCGCTGTCCACCGCCGCGATCCTGCCGCTGGCGGTGGCCGGTGTGGTGTTCGAGCGTTACCTGACCAAGGGGCTGACCGCCGGCGCGATCAAGTGATCCCCGTCACACCGCGCAGGCCCGAAACCCTGCCTCGAGCCCAGGCGGCAACGCGCGTTGTGAAATAAGTACCAGCGTGCTCGCAGGGTCGCCCTGCCAGGCCGGCAGCATCTCGATCGGGTAGACCGTGTGGTGCACCGCCTGCAGCACGATGGGCCGGTCGCAGTCAGCGACGTCGAGAATACCTTTAAGCCGCAGCAGCGCCTCGCCCTCTCGTTCGAGCAGTGCGGCGAGCCAGCGCTGCAGCGGTGCCCATCGTAGCGGGTCGTCGCACCGGAGCTGGTGGCAGTGGATACCCTCACGGTGCGCCGTCGAGGGCTCGACCGCCTCGGCGACCAGCTGTCCGGTCGGCAGACGCGCCGAGGCCGGGGCAAACAGGTCCTGCGTTGCCCCGTCACCGAACCGCGAGGTGCCGATCAAGGCAACCGGGTTGAGCGTACGAAGCAGCCGTTCCAGCGCGGCTCGCCAAACCCGATCGCAGCGGTCGGGTTTGGCGATCAGCAAGCGGTCAGCCACCGCCGCCTGATGGCGCCCGACCGCCTGCGTGCCGAGCTGCTCGGCGCCGTATTCCGCGTCGATCAGGGTGACGATGGCGCGCAGGCGGTACGCGTCCTGCACCAATGGATGCGCGCCGAGGGTTGCGACGACCGGGCCGGGTTCGGCGAGGCCACTGGTCTCGATGATGACCCGGGCAAAGTCGGGTATCGCCCCCGCGCGCCAGCGGAGATGCAGGTCGCGCAACGTGCGCGCGAGATCCTCGCGCACGCCGCAGCACAGGCAGCCGCCGCGCAGCACCACGACGTCGCCGTGCACGGCGGCAATCAGCGTGTGGTCGATCCCGATCGCGGCGAACTCGTTGACCACGACCATGGTGTCGGCCATGCCGTCGCGCGCCAGCACCGCCCGGACCAGCGTGGTCTTGCCGCTGCCCAGCAAGCCCGTGAGCAGGGCGACCGGCCACGGCGGCGCGGTCGACGGTCTCGCCGCCTCGGTCACGGGCGCGCGCAAAAAACCGCTTGTGTTGCCGGCGTCATCAGCCCGATCGTGCATCCGCGGAAACGGCGCAGCAAGGCGCCGGCCGCCGGGAGGTTTCGACCATGCGCGACCGTGTGCGATCGACTGCGGCCTTGGGTGCCGCCGCGGTATTGGGGATGTGGGTCAGTCCGGCTTGGTCGGAAGACACTGCCGCGGCGGCTGTGGCCCGCTACGCCGGACCGCAGACGACGTGGGAAGGGCCGACCGCCGCACCCGCGCCGCAGCCGGGCAAGCTGATCGTCTATCTCTCGGGTGACGAGCAGAACGACATCTCGCGCGAGTATGGCCAGTATATGCAGCAGGCCGCGACCCACCTGGGCTGGAAGCTCACCGTGATCGACGGCAAGGGCAGCCCCGCCACCTGGGTGTCAGGCTTCAACCAGGCAATCGCGCTGAACCCGGCGGGGATCGCGATCTTCGCCGACGCCAAAAGCCTGCAGGGTCCGATCCGTACCGCGGCTGAAAAGGGCATCACGGTGGTCGGCCTGCACGCGGCGTCGCTGCCCGGGCCGCAGCCGGACCTGCACCTGTTCGTCAACATCCAGGAGGACCCGCGCGAGATCGGCAAGGCCGAGGCCGATTGGGCGATCGCCGACAGCAAGGGCACCGCGCACGTCGTCATCGTGACCCACAACGAATACCAGATCGCCGCCACCAAGTCGGGTGCCACACGCGATGCGATGCAGGCCTGCTCCGGCTGCAAGGTGCTCGATTACGTCAACATACCGGCGTCGGAGGTGGCGCAACGGATGCCGCAGCTGACCACCAGTTGGGTGCAGAGGTTCGGCCTGCCGCTGTATGTGACGTCGGTCGGCGACAACGCGCTCGACTTTGCCGTCCCTTCGCTCCGTGCGTCGGGTGTGGCACCCGAGCAGGCCAAGCTGATCGGTGCCGACGGCAATCGCTCCGCCTACGAACGCATCCGCAAGGGCGACCAGTATCAGACGGTCACGGTGTCCGAGCCGATCGAGCTACAGGCCTACCAAGCGATCGATGAGTTCAACCGGGCGTTCAACAAGCAGCTGCCGAGCGGCTTCGTGCAGCCGCCCTACCTCGTCACGGCGCAGAACGTCGACCAGGCCGGCGGCAAGCAGAACATGTTCGTGCCGGAAAACGGTTATAAAGCGCATTACCTCAAGCTGTGGGGGGTCGAGTAACTTCGCCGATGGCGGCAGGGCCGCTGCTGGCGGTGCAGGCCGTCAGCAAGTGGTTCACGGCGACACTGGCACTGGACCGCATCGATTTTGATGTGCAGGCCGGCGAAGTGCATGCCTTGCTGGGCCAGAACGGCGCCGGGAAATCGACCCTGATCAAGATACTGGCCGGCGTGTTTCCGCCCAGCGCGGGATCGATCGCCTGGCACGGCCAGCCGGTCGCGCCGGGGTCGAAGTCGCTGCCGATCGCCTTTATCCATCAGGACCTCGGCTTGATCGACAGCATGACGGTGGCCGAGAACGTGGCCTTGCAGGCGGGCTACCCTCGCCGGCGCGGCTTGATCGACTGGCACGGCGCGCGCACCGCAGCGCGGGCTGCGCTGGCGTCGATGGCAAGCGGCATCGACCCTGACCGTCGGGTGGCGCTGCTCTCGGCGGCCGACCGATCGCTGGTCGCGATCGCCCGTGCGCTGGTGGTCAAATGCGAAATCCTGGTGTTGGACGAACCGACGGCGGCGCTGCCGGCGGCCGATGTCGAGCGCCTGCTTGCGACCTTGCGCCACCTGCGCGCCGGCGGCATCGGGATCATCTACGTCACCCATCGGCTCGACGAGGTATATCGCATCGCCGACCGGGTGACGGTGCTGCGCGACGGTCGGCGGATCGCGACCAAGCCGGTCGGCGACACGTCGCCGGGCGATCTGGTGCGGATGATCGTCGGACGCGACGTAGTCGAGGCCGACCTGCCGGCTGTGCCGCCGACCATCCGGCCCCTGCTGGCGTTGCGCGACGTGATCGTTCCGCACGACGAGGCGGGCCTGATCGGCCCCGTCTCGTTCTCCGTCGCCGCGGGCGAGGTGGTGGCGTTGGTCGGCCTGCGCGGGGCCGGGCACCACGCCATTGGGCGCGCGCTGTTCGGCGCGGTGCCGGTCCGCTCGGGTCGCGTGGAACTCGACGGTGCGGCGGTGGCACCGGATACGCCGGCGGCGGGCATGGCGGCCGGGATCGGCTTCGTCTCCAGCCGGCGCGGCGAGGAAAGTATCGCGGCGGCGATGTCGGTGCGGGAGAACCTGTTCATCAACCCGATCGCGCACGGCATCAAGCCGCTCACGCCGGTCTCGCCCTCGCGCGAGAGGTATCGGGCGGAGCAGGCGTTGGGCCGCTTCTCGGTCCGGCCGAACGATCCATCGCGGCCGATCGTGACGCTGAGCGGCGGCAACCAGCAGAAAGTCGTGGTCGCACGCTGGATGGAAGCGCGCATTCGCCTGCTGATCGTCGAGGAGCCCACGATCGGCGTCGATGTCGGCTCGAAGGCCGAGATCTATCGTGACCTGCACGATGCGTTGCGGGGCGGCCTGGCGATCCTGCTGATCTCGTCGGACTTCGAGGAGGTCGAGAAGATCGCGCACCGGGCGTTGGTGTTCAGCCGGGGACAGGTGGTCGCCTTGGTGCCGCGCCGAGACATCACGATGGCAAGGCTTACGGCACTGGCCGCCGGGCAGGCGGAGCTGGCGGCGGCGTGACGACGGCGACGACTTCGAGGCGGCGCCTGTCGCACCTGATTTCGACATGGGGACTGCTGGTCCTGCTCGTCGTCCTGCTGGTCGTGTTCTCGGCGTTGAAGCCGGACACGTTCCCCACCTACTTCAACTTCCGCTCGATCGTGAACAACAAGTCGGTGCAGGCGATCCTCGCCTTAGCGGTGTTCGTGCCCATGACGGCGAACCATTTCGACCTCTCGGTCGGGTTCATGCTCGGCATCGCGCAAGTGTTGGTCATTGGGCTGCAGGGCGACGGGCTGTCCTGGCCGATGGCGGCCGGGGCGGTGCTGCTGCTGGGTGCCGGGGTCGGTCTGCTCAACGGCGTGCTGGTGACCTTCGTCGGCATCGACAGCTTCATCGCGACCCTCGGCGTTGGCACGCTGATCTACGGCTGCAACGAGTGGTACACCGGTGGGCAACAGGTCGTGGCCAGCCTGCCGGGCAGTTTCCTGGCGATCTCGGGCGCGGTCGCCGGACTGCCGTTGCCGGCATTGTACGTGGCGGCGATCGGTGGCGCGCTGTTCGTGTTCTTCGAGTACCTGCCGGCGGGACGCTACTTGTACGTGCTGGGGGCCAGTCCGCGCACGGCGGAACTGAACGGCATTTCGGCCCGCCGCTATGTGACGGCGGCGTTCGTTGCGGCAGGCATGTTGGCGGCACTGGCCGGGATCGTGCTGCAGTCGCAACTCGAGGTCGGCCAGAGTTCGGTCGGACCGGAATACCTGCTCCCGGCGTTCACCGCTGCCCTGCTCGGGGCGACGTCGGTCAAGCCGGGACGGGTCAACGTGCTGGGCACCCTGCTCGCGGTCGCCGTGCTCGCGGTCACGGTCGCCGGCCTGAACCAACTCGGCGCGCCGTTCTTCGTGGAGCCGATCTTTAACGGCACGATGCTGATCCTCGCCGTCGGCCTCGCCGTCACCGCCGCGCGTCAGCGCACCCGCCTTGGCGCCGAAGCCGACGCGGGACAGGTGGCACCCGGCTCGACACCGCTTGAAACGGAAGCATGACCCATGGCCGAGCGTAGTCCCGTCGCCGACCCCGATCCGAGTCCGGCGCTCGGCCCCGACTGGTATCCGTCGCGGTGGGGTCCGGACGACCAGCGCGGCAACGGCAACCTCATGGGCCCGCACAAGGTCATGCAGGCGCTGTCGCTGGTGCGAACCGGCGAGATCGTGCGGCTGGGCTTTCCGTACGACGCGCGCATCCCGCTGGCGCCCGGGCGCATCTACGGCCTGCGAATGCCGGGTGGACCAACCGGGGGACCGCACGGCGGACGCAGCCGCACCGTGTGGAACGACGAGTTCCTGGCGACCGAGATCGGCCAGATCGGCACCCACATGGACGCGCTCGGACATCTGGGCCGGCAGGTGGGCGCGGGCGCCGACCATGCCAATACGCTGTTCTACAACGGCAACTCACTGGCCGACATTTGGTCGGCCTATGGGCTGAAGCGGCTGGGCATCGAGCACGCGCCGATCTTCTTCACCCGGGGCATCCTGATCGACGTACAGGCTGAGAAGGGCCGCGCGCTCGATCCTGGCGAGGAGATCACGCCCGAGGATCTGCGGGCGGCGCTGGCCAAGCAGGGCATGGATGAGGGCGCGATCACCCCGGGCGACGCGGTGCTGGTGCGGACCGGGCACGGCCCGCGCTTCCTCAGCGACCCCGCGACGTACTACGATGGCTGCCCCGGCCTTGGGCTGCGTGCGGCGGAGTGGCTGGCCCCGTTCGAGCCGTCCGTCGTCGGCGCGGACAATTTCGCGGTCGACGTGGTGCCACCGGTCGATCCGGACGTGTTTCACCCGTGCCACCAGCATCTCATCATGCGACATGGTATTCATCTCCACGAGGGCATGAACCTCGACCCGATCGCCGCCGCCGGGCGCTTCGTCTTCGCCTACGTGTTCGCGCCGTTGCCCATCGTCGGGGCGACCGGTTCACCCGGCGCGCCGTTCGCGCTGCTGTGAGCGGCAGGTCCCACGTGATCGCTGGGCCTACGACTCCCAGCGCCGCGATCGGCCACCAACGCCGCGCGCGCGCCGGCGGTCCACGAGCTTACTTCGGCTACGGGATTAGCTGCCTTATTCGGCCGGTGTCCCCATCGATCGTGCCCGCACATCGGTCGAGGTCACGCTGAACATCGGCTCGGCACCATAGCCCTCGACTGCGAGTGAAGCCGCCGCGGCGCCGGCGCGCGCGGCGGCCCCCAGGTCGTCTCTGTCGTGTAGAAAACTCGCCAGGAACGCGCCGCAGAAGCAGTCGCCTGCCCCGGTCGGATCCTTCACGGCGGTTGGCACCGCCGCCACTCGCCATTCCCGGTCTCGAACCTTGTCGTAGACGAGGCACCCCTGACTGCCCAGCTTGACCACCACGACACCGGGGCCCCATGCCGCGAAGGTTCGCGCAGCAGTCGTCCAGTCCTCGTGGCCGAGCAGACGGCGCGCCTCCTCGGCGCTTGGCATGAAGATGTCAGCCTGCGCGATCAGGCGACGCAACGCCGCTTCGTTGCCGACGATGTAGTCTTCTTGCGGATCGAGGGCGATGATCGCGTTGGTTGTGGCGCGTAGATGCCGGACTAGTATTTCTTGCGCGGCGAGTGTCATTGCCAACACCAGGAACGCTTCGGCATTGCGGAAATCAGCCGGGATGTCGTCCGGCTGTGGCGACAGCCGGTGAAAATCGTCTTCGGTCGAGAACAGCGTCCAGTTCCGGCTGCCGTCCCGCTGATAGTCTATTCGGTTGTGCAGCGTGTTGGACGCGCACGGCCTGAGGCCGGAGAGAGACAACCCACTTGCCTCGATGCGGGCCAGGATTTCAGGAGGGAAATCGCTGCCGACCGGTGCCACCATTTCGGACGAAGGCTCCCACAGCCGCGCCGCGAGAACACCGTAGAGCGCGTCGCCACCGATGCACCCGAGGATCGGCGGGCCTTCCGGCAGCACCAGGTCGTCGATCGTGAGATTGCCGAGACAAACCAGCCGAGGGCTCGGCATTCAGGATCTGTGCGTCACGGGCGGCCGGCCTCGGCGGCGCGGAACTTGGCCATCGCCACGTGATAGGCGAACAGCTGGACAGGGACGGCGTACACCAGGGCCGACAGCTCTTCCGGCATGGCGGGAAGCCGAAGCACCGCGTCGGAGTGCCGGTCGAGCGATGCCTCGCCGTTGGTCACAACGCTGTAGACGGTGCCGCCCCAACGCTTGCCTTCGAATGCGGTGTCGCGGGCCCGCGCCACCGAGGGTCCGCTCGGGGCGATGACGAACAGCGGCCCAGGGAGACCCAGCATGACCTCAGTCCCGATCGGCCGGCGCCAGCTCGGTCAGGCCGCGATCGCGTTGGGCGCGGCGGCCGCGCTGCCCCGGACCGGCTTCGCGGCCGAAGCCAGGCCGGTGGTGATCGCCTCCGAGGAGGACGTCTCGACGCTGGACCCCCACTTGATCCGCAACAACCACCCGATCGGGTCGGTGGTGTGGTCGGTGTTCGACAGCCTGGTGCGCCGCAACGCCGACGGGGCGGACGAGCCGCGGCTGGCGCTGAGCTGGGAACAGCCGGAAGCGTTGCGCTGGCGGTTCAAGCTGCGTCCGGGTGTCAAGTTCCACAACGGCGAGGCGTTCGACGCCGACGCCGTCGTGTTTAACTTCAACCGGATGAACATCTCGCCCTACAACGCCGAAAGCCAGCTCTGGCCGGGCACCAACCTCGCCCAGGTCGTCGCGGTCGACCCGATGACGGTCGACCTCGTGACGACCGCGCCCACCATCAACATGCTGTATTGGCTCGAGGAAGCCTTCATCGGCGCGCCGAAATACCTCCAGGACACTGCGCCGGAGGTGGTGTCGGCCAACCCGGTCGGGTCGGGGCCCTATAAGTTCGTGTCCTGGAAACAGGGCGACCGCATCGTGCTGACCGCCAACCCGAGCTACTGGAACGGTGCGCCACCGATCAAGGACGTGGTGTTCCGCGACATCCCGGAGCTGTCGTCACGGATCAACGAGTTGAAGGCGGGTAGCGTCGACGTCGCGGTCGGCCTCACGCCGGACAGCACCGCCGGGGCCAAGTCGGCGAACTCGCGTGCCGTCGCGGTGAACGGTCTGCGCAAGATGCACATGGGCGTCTCGTTTACCGGGATCGCGCCGTTGAAGGACAAGCGGGTCCGCCAGGCGCTCAATCACGCGACCGACGTGCAGACCATGATCGACACGTTGCAGGGCGGCATGACCAAGCGCCTGGTCTCGATCGTCAACCCGCCGAACAACGATCCGTCGCTAAAACCGTTTCTCTATGACCCCGACCGCGCCAAGGCGCTGCTCAAGGAGGCCGGCCACGAGGGGTTCGAATTGCAGGTGGCGTACGGGCGTTACCCTGGCGCGCAGGAGGTGTCGGAGGCGGTGGCGTCCTACCTCGAGGCGATGGGCCTCAAGCCGAAGCTCGAAGCCTACGAGACCGGCCGCTTCGAGGAGATGCTGAAGCAGAAGGCGTTCAACGGCATCTACTATTACGGCTGGGCGTCGCTGATCGACCCCTCGGTGGAACTGGTGATCCTGACCAGCGACGCCGTCGACAACTCCAACGGCTACAACAACCCTGAATACGACCGGCTGGTGAAGACGGCCGCGGTGACGCTCGACGAGGCCAAGCGCAAGCCGATCCTGCGTCAGGCCGAGGACTTCATCTGGGACGAGTGCCCCTGGATATATCTGTGGTACCTGCCGGCGATCTACGGCCTGAGCACCCGCCTGAACTACCAGGTCCGTCCCGACGACTACGTCGAGATATACCGGGCAAAGCTCGCCAGCTGAACGGCAACCTTCGGGAACGCCTCGATCGCCGGCTTCCTGTCGCGGCGGCTGTTGGGCGCGTTCCTGGTGCTGCTCGGGGTTAGTCTGGCCACCTTCCTGGTGGCGCAGACGACCGGCGACCCGATCACCTTGCTGGTCCCAGCCAATGCGACGGAGGCGGCCCGCGCCGCGTTGCGAACCCATCTCGGCCTCGACCGCCCGGTGCCGGTGCAATACGCCTTGTTCTTGCTCCATGCGTTGCAGGGCGACCTCGGCACCTCGTTCGTCTACCGGCAGCACGTGCTGGACCTGGTGCTTAACCGGCTCGGCGCGACGTTCGAGTTGGCGTCGGTGGCGTTCGCTATCGCGCTCGTGCTCGGCGTCGGGCTCGGCATGGCGGCGGCGCTGCGACGGCGCGGCGTTATCGACCTCATGGTGACCGGCTTCACCATGATCGGCTTGGCGGTGCCGCCGTTCTGGCTCGGGCTGATGCTGATCGTGGTGTTCGCGGTGCGCTGGCACCTGCTCCCGGTGTCTGGGTCCGATGGCGTCGCGTCGGTTGTCTTGCCGGCGGTGACACTCAGTCTGCAGAGCTCCGCCCGACTGGCGCGGCTGCTACGGTCGAGCATGGTCGAGGTGCTGGAGGCCGACTACATCCGCGCCGCCCGCGCCAAGGGGCTGTGGCGGAGCCGCGTGCTTTGGGTGCACGCGTTCAGCAACGCGCTGATCCCGCTGGTCACCATGGCCGGCCTGGAACTCGGTGACCTGATCTCGAGCGCCGTGGTGATCGAGGTGATCTTCGCCTGGCCGGGGTTGGGCCGGCTGGCCGTCACCGCGGTCGCGCAGCGCGACTTCCCGTTGCTGCAGGGCGCCGTGCTGGTCGTGGCGGTGTGCTTCGTGACCATCAACCTCGTGGTGGACTGGCTGTATACCCGGATCGACCCGCGCGTGACTCTGCGATGAGGCGGCTACCGTGGCTCGGGACGCTCGGCGCGCTGTTGATCGCGCTCGCCGTCGCGATGGCGGTGCTGGCGCCGTGGATCGCGCCGGCCCGGCCGGCCCAGCTCGACCTGCGGGCCCGGCTGGCGCCACCCGCCTGGCTCGACGGCGGCGCGCCTCGCCACCTGCTCGGCACCGACAACGTCGGACGCGACGTGTTGAGCCGGGTGATCTGGGGTAGCCGGATCTCGCTTAGCGTCGGGGCCACGGCGGCGCTGCTCGGGATGCTGCTCGGCAGCCTGCTGGGCTTGCTGGCCGGGTATTTCGGCGGCTGGACCGACGTCGCGATCTCCTGGCTCATCAATGTGCAGCTGGCGTTCCCGTTCACGCTGCTGGCGATCTTCCTGCTCGGCACGGTGGGTGGCGGCTTCGCGGCGGTGGTCGTGGTGCTGGCGCTGGCGACCTGGGTCAACTACGCCCGCATCGTGCGCGGTCAGGTGCTGGCGATCCGGGCCCGCGATTACGTGCTGGCAGCGCGCTCGGTGGGCGTGCCGACCGGGCGGATCCTGTGGCGCACCATCCTGCCTAACACGGCGGCGCCGATCGTGGTGGTGGCGAGCTTCTCCACCGCGCAGGCGATCCTCACCCAGGCCGCGCTGAGTTTCCTCGGCGTGGGCATCGATCCCAGCGTGCCGTCCTGGGGTGCGATGCTGAACGAGGGGCGGGACTACCTGCAATCCGCCTGGTGGATAGCCCTGTTTCCCGGCCTGGCCATCGCGCTCACCGTGCTCGGCGCCAACCTGCTCGGCGACTGGCTGCGCGACTGGCTCGATCCGGCCGCCGCGTGAGTGCGGCGCTGCTCCGGGTCGAGGGCCTCGACGTCCGCTTCGGCGCGCTGCACGCGGTGCGCGACGTCTCGTTCTCGGTCGCCGCCGGGGAGAGCCTGGGCGTGGTGGGCGAGTCCGGCTCCGGCAAGAGCGCGACCATGCTGGCCGTCATGGGCCTGCACGACCGGCACGCGGCGCGGGTCGCGGCGCGATGCCTCGCCGTTGCGGGCGAGGACCTCGCGGCGGCGCCCGAGAGCCGGCTGCGGGCATTGCGAGGCGGCACCGTCGGGATGGTGTTCCAGGACCCGCTCGCGGCGCTGAACCCGCTGTACACGGCCGGCTTCCAGATCGCCGAGGTGCTGCGCCGGCATCGCGGCCTTACCGGGGCGCAAGCCAAGGCGGCCGCCGTCGACCTGTTGGCGCAGGTCGGCGTGCCGGACCCACGTCGGCGGGCCCTCCAGTATCCGCACCAGTTCTCCGGCGGCATGCGGCAGCGCGTCATGATCGCCACGGTGCTGGCCGGTCGGCCACGGCTGCTGATCGCCGACGAGCCGACCACGGCGCTGGACGTCACGGTGCAGGCCGGGATCGTGCGGCTGATCCGCGACATCCAGGCCGGCTCCGGCCTTGGCCTCGTCTGGGTCACCCACGACCTGGCGCTGCTGGCCCGCATCGCCGACCGCGTCATGGTGATGTACGCGGGCCAGGTGGTCGAGACGGCCCCGGCGGCGCAGCTCTACGCCAGCCCGCGGCATCCCTACACGGCGGGGTTGCTGTCCAGCGTCGCCCGGCTCGACCAGCCACGCGGCCGCCGCGCGCGCGCCATCCCGGGCCAGCCGCCCCGGATGGACCGCCCGATCGCCGGCTGCGCCTTCGCGCCGCGCTGCGCGTTACGGTTCGAGCGGTGCGCCGAGCCGCCGCCGCTGATCCCGACCGGCGCCCACGGCGATGCCGCGTGCTGGCGTGCCGGCGAGCTGGGATGACCACGCTGTCGGAGGCGGTGGCGCTTAAGGTGCACTATCCGCTTGGCCGCGCCGCCGGGAGCGTCAAGGCGGTCGATGGCGTGGACCTCCGCATCGAGGCGGGCGAGACGATGGCGTTGGTCGGCGAGTCCGGCTGCGGTAAGTCGACGCTCGGGCGGGCGCTGCTGCGGCTCGCGGAGGCGACCGACGGCGTCGTCATGTTCGAGGGCTGCGACCTCGCGACCTTGCCGGCCGAGGCGCTGCGGCGACGGCGCGCCGCGATGCGGATGGTGTTCCAGGACCCGTTTGTAGATCGGCATGGAAGATTGACCCCCTGAGGGGCTGATCGGCGTCCAAAATTGACCCCCCTGATCTGTGGCAAGACGCCCCCGGCAAGTTCGGGTGGTGGGGGAGATGCTGGTTG